>Ga0209507_1000065_pt1 | contig 171563 bp, 100 predicted proteins | sample AD_UKC028_MetaG_FD_184414 | JGI IMG/M metagenome (GOLD analysis project Ga0209507, IMG submission 184414) | Active sludge microbial communities of municipal wastewater-treating anaerobic digesters from USA - AD_UKC028_MetaG (SPAdes) (version 2) | ecosystem: Engineered > Bioreactor > Anaerobic...
GCCTGGGGGCGATCCGGCGGCGCTCGTTCGCCAGTTGCGGCGGCTTCCGCAACCGGCGCAGCGGGTGCTGCTGGTGGGACACGAGCCGTATCTGAGCCGGCTGGCGGGCCTGTGGATTGGCGGCAGCGACGGCTTGCGGATCGAGCTGAAGAAGGGCGGCCTGATCCGGCTCGAGATGGACGATATGCGCCTGGGGCAATGCGCCACGCTTGAATGGTTGCTCAGCCCGCGCCACCTTATGGATTTGTCCTCTTGCGGGTTTTGACTTTTCCGAAGGCGCTGGCTACGGTGAGGGGCATGGAAGTGCTGCATGCGCCCTGGCGCATTCAATATATTCAGGCGCCCAAGCCGCCGCCGAGCGCCGACTCGCTGTTCACGCGGATCGCCCAGTCCGGCGAGGATGAAGCCAACTTTGTGCTGACGCGGGATCGGACATGTTTTGCCATGCTCAACCGGTATCCGTACACCGGCGGCCATCTCATGGTCATCCCCTACAAGCAGGCGGCTCGCCTCGATGATCTCACGGGCGAGGAAATGGCGGGTCTCTGGGAGCTGACGCGGCGGTGCATGAACGCCCTGACGGCGGTGATGCGGCCCGATGGATTCAACGTGGGCATGAACCTGGGGCGCGTGGCGGGGGCTGGGATCGCGGAGCATCTGCATGTGCATGTCGTTCCCCGGTGGCTGGGAGACACCAATTTCATGCCGGTGTTGGCGGGCACATGCGTGCTGCCGGATGCCTTGTCGGAGGTGGCGGGCCGGCTGCGGGCGGCGCTCGACTCGGCGCCCGATCCGAAGCACTGAACATTGGATCCTCCATGCCTGTTGAAACCCTGCAGTTCGAGAGCGCGCGGCTGGCACAGCAGCTCTACCTCAACGAGCCGGACAACCTGCGGCTGCTGCAGGGCAAGCTCGATGTCAAGGCCACCAGCCGCGAGGGATGGATCCGGCTCGAGGGATCGATCGAGGCCATCGACCGCGCCAAGCACCTGTTCCAGCTGCTCGAGAGCAACCTGAAGGCCGGCGTGCCGGTCCGGACCCGCGATTTTCAGTATGCGCTCGAGGTGCTGCGCGAGGATGGGGTGGCCGCGTTGCGCGCGCTGTATGGCGAGCGGGTCCAGACCTCGACCCGCAAGGCGCAAGTTGTGCCGAAAACGCTCACGCAGCGGAGGTATATCGAGTCGATCCGCCAGCACGACGTCGTGTTCGGGATCGGCCCGGCGGGGACGGGAAAGACCTACCTGGCGGTGGCGATGGCGGTCAGCGCCCTGCGCGAGGAGAAAGTCTCCAGGATCATCCTGACGCGCCCGGCCGTCGAGGCGGGCGAGGCGCTCGGGTTCCTTCCGGGCGATCTCTACGAGAAGATCCATCCCTATTTGCGTCCGCTGCTGGATGCGCTCTACGACATGCTGCCCGGCGAGGAGATCCAGCGCTTGATGGAGCGCGGGATCATCGAGATCGCGCCCCTGGCCTACATGCGCGGGCGAACCCTCAACCACGCGTTCGTGATCCTGGACGAGGCCCAGAACTCGACGGGCGAGCAGATGCTGATGTTTCTGACGCGGCTGGGATTGAGCGCGAAGGCGGTGATCACCGGCGATCCGTCGCAGGTGGATTTGCCGGCGCAGAAGCGGTCGGGCTTGCTCGAGGCGATGTCCATCCTCCGGGCGGTGGAGGGTCTCTCCTTCATCGAGTTCCAGAAGCGGGATGTCATCCGGCATGCTTTGGTGCAGCGGATCATCACCGCCTACGAGGAGTCGCGCAAGGAGCGCGCATGAAAGGTGGTCGAATCGGAGCGCCGGGCTTCCCGCTGGCTCGGCGATCGGCACCTGAGAGTCCCTGTGTGAGGGCGCTCGATCTGCGCCAGCAGCATGGCGCCGGGCCCGTCGACACCCGGTGGTTGCGCCGCCGGGTGCGGGCGCTGGTCGATCGCGAGATCGGGCTCGAAGGCTATGAGCTGGGGATCCACCTGGTCGGCGAGCCGGCCATGATCCGCCTCAACGAGCGCTACCTGGCACATGCGGGAGTCACGGACGTGATCGCCTTCGGCTATCGCGGCCGATCCGATCCGGAAGGGCTGGCGGGCGACGTGGTGGTATGTCCGGCAGAAGCCCGGCGCCAGGCGCGGCGCTATCGAATCGACAGCCGCAGCGAGATCTTCCGTTACATCGTTCACGGGATCCTGCATCTCCTGGGCCATGACGATCGGACGCCGGTCTTGCGGCGCCGCATGAAGCGGATCGAGGATCGCTGGGTGCGGCGCTGGGCGGGGCCGGCCCGGGGTGCGGGCGGCTCGGATCTGGCCCGCCTATCGAAAAGCGGGCGGTGATTCGTGGCAGCTGCCATTGAACGGTTCGAAGGTCTGATTGTCCGCCTGCATCCGCTGACGGACACGAGCCTGGTGGTGCACTGGCTGGCAGCCGAGCCGGGGCGGCTGGCGACGGTGGCCAAGGGGGCCCGACAATGGCGATCGCCGTTTCGGGGGCGGCTTGACCTGTTTCACCTCTGCGATTTCAGCTTTCAGCGCAGCCGGCGCTCCGACCTCCACACCCTGCGGGAGGCCGTTCTCAGGGAATCCTATCCATCGCTGCGGCAGCAATGGCTCAACCTCGAGCTTGCCGCCCATGCGGCCGCGATGATCGAGCGGACCTGCGAAGCGGAGACGCCGCTCCCGGGTCCCTTCGAGCTGCTGCGGGGGTTGCTGCGCGTGCTGACATCTGAACCACCCTCAGCAGCGCTGATGTTCGCCTTCGAATTAAAACTGCTGAGCGACCTCGGATTGCTCCCCGATCCGCAGACCCAGCCATTGTCCCCCGGCGCACGCCAACTGGCGCTGCAGTGGAGCTCGGAGCTATGGGAGAGAGCGATGCGGATTCAGCCGAGCCGGGCCCAGCGCGAAGAGATCGACGACTGGCTGCGGCGGCTTTGGCTGGGCTCATGCGATCGCCTGCCCCAAGGGCGGGCCGGCCTGCTCGCCTGTCTGGCCTGTTGAATCGGCCCCCCAACGGCGCGAGTCCAGGCGAGAGCTTCCGATTTCGATGGCGCTCGCTCGGGGCAGATGATACCCCAAAGCCCATGAAGCATCGGACATGCCCGGGGATGGCGGCTGTGTTGCTGGCGAGTGCCGTTGGCTGGATGGAAGCGGACATTGCGCCAGGCATGGCGCCATCGGATCCGCGGGCCTCTGGTGACTCATCTGGAGGAGAAGTGAATGGGATGCCCGGCCGCGCGAGGATCGACCGGCGGGCGGTGGTGACGCGGCACCATGTCGTTTTGCATGAGGTGGACCCGGAATCTCCGTTGTCGCTGGGCAACGGCGAGTTTGCGTTCACGGCCGATGCGACGGGGCTGCAGACGTTTCCGGAGCTGTTTGAAAAGACGATCCCGCTGGGCACGCAGTCGCAATGGGGCTGGCATACGTTTCCCAACCCGGAGGGATGGAGCATCGATCGGTTCCAGTTTGCGGAGTTCGACAGCCATGGCCGGAAGATCGGGTTCGCGGACATACCGGGGAACCGGCGGACGCCGGAGATCAACTGGCTGCGGGCCAATCCGCATCGCCTGCATCTGGGCCGGATCGGGCTGCTGGTCGATCGGGACGATGGCCGGCGGATCCAGCCCAAGGACATGGAGGGAATCGAGCAAACGCTCGAGTTGTGGGACGGGCGGCTGGTGAGCCGGTTCAGGATCGATGGCCACCCGGTCGAAGTCCGAACCGTGGTGCATCCGGATCGCGACGCTGTGGCTGTGCGGATCGAGTCGCCCCTGGTGGGGCAGGGGAGGCTGGGGATCGCAATCCATTTCCCATACGGAACGGGGGAGGCATCCGCGGCGGACTGGACGCGACCGGACCGGCATCGGACGGTGGCGGTGGCGGTGGGATCCCGGATGGCGACCTTGGCCCGGCATCTCGACCAGGATCGGTATTGCGTCCGGTTGCGATGGTCGTCGGGGGCTGCGCTCGAAGAAATCGAGCGGCATCGGTGGGTCGTGAGGGGGGCGGCTAGAGGCTCTCTGCCGGGAGGGGCGGGCGCCCCCAAACCTCCGCAGGCCCCTGCCGAAAATCCCGTTCTGGAACTGGCCGTTGAATTTGCAGCGGATCCAGGGTTGGATTCCGAAGCGAGCCGGGAATCGCCAGCGGCGACCGCCAACCGCAGCCGCGATCCCGCAGATGCCGTTGACAAGGATCGATCCCCTTCCTCACGTCGGCGGCTGACACAGGAGAGCCAATGGAAGGCTGAGCCGATCGGTTTCCCCGAGGCCGAGTCCGCCGCTCGGGAGCACTGGAATCGGTTCTGGAGCAGCGGCGGTGCGATCGATCTGTCCGGCAGCAAGGATCACCGCGCGCTCGAGCTCGAGCGGCGGATCGTCCTTTCCCAGTACCTGACGGCGATCCAGTGTGCGGGACGCTATCCGCCCCAGGAGACGGGCCTGGCATTCAACAGCTGGGAGGGCAAGTTCCACCTCGAGATGCACTGGTGGCATGCGGCGCATTTCGCGCTCTGGGATCGGCTCGAGCTGCTCGAGCGCAGCCTGCCCTATTACGCGTCGATCCTGCCACGGGCCCGGGGCATGGCGGCCCGCCAGGGCTATGCGGGAGCGCGATGGCCGAAGATGACCGATCCGCGCGGGGCGGAATCGCCTTCGGGCGTCGGGCCGTTCCTCATCTGGCAGCAGCCGCATCCGATCTACTATGCCGAGCTGTGCTACCGGGCGCGGAAGGAGAGGGGGACGCTCGAGCGATATCGGGAGGTGGTGGAGGCGACCGCCGAGTTCATGGCGTCGTTTGCCGTGTGGGATGGGGCGACGGAGCGGTTTGTGCTGGGACCGCCCTTGCAGTGTGCGCAGGAAGTTTTCCCCAGGAGCACGACCATGAATCCGGCGTTCGAGCTGACCTATTGGCGGTGGGGGCTCGAGACCGCCCAGGCCTGGCGCCAGCGGTTGGGGCTGCCCCGGCAGCCGCGCTGGGATCGCGTGCTCGAGGGACTGGCGCGGCCTGCAGTGTCCGAGGGGAAATACCTGTTCGCCGAGAGCGCCCCCCAATGCTATACGGAGCGGTCATGGGCTCGGGATCACCCGTCCGTGACGGCGGCTCTCGGGATGTTGCCCGGCCCGGGCATCGATCGGGAAATCATGGGGCGCACGTTGGGCTGGATTTGGGAGCACTGGGATTGGCCGAGCACCTGGGGATGGGATTACCCGATGCTGGCGATGTGCGCTGCGCGCCTGGGGCAACCCGAGAGGGCGGTCGATGCACTGCTCCTCGATACCCCGAAGAATGTCTACCGATCCAACGGCCACAACCACCAGCGGCCTGGTCTGACCATCTACTTGCCGGGCAATGGCGGCCTTCTCGCAGCGGCGGCAATGATGGCTGCGGGATGGGACGGTGCGCCAGCACTGCCTTCTCCGGGCTTTCCGAATAACGGCCAGTGGAACGTCAGATGGGAAGCGCTGCGGCCGATGCCTTGAATTTCTGGCGCCAAACAAAGATCAACTCCGCAACTCTTTGCTGCGACTGTCGGCTAGTACTTGCGCCGGGTGCAGCGCTCCTGGATCCATTTCACGTCCTCGTTGTTGGGCGAGGCGAAATTGAGCGGGATGTCTCCGCCCTTGACCAGGGTTGGCGTGGTCCGGGGATCGACCCACTTCCGGATTTCCGAATGCCCATCGGCGAAGGAGAATCCGCCGGCGCGGTTGTGGTAGCTGGCGGGCAGGTCGACGATCTTCAGAATGGAAGGCTGATTGGGGTAGCCGCGCATGTCGGTCACCCAAAAGGCGTCATTGATGCTGTCCTCACGCTCATCGAGGAGCACATAGGTCATCGTGGGGCCAGGGACCTTGAGGTCGCTCATCTTGTTGTAAACGATCCACGGCTCGCCGAACGCCCAACCGCCGTCGCCGCCCTCGTTGCCGCCGACCCAGTTGTTCATCGACATGCTCCGAACGCGGGGCTTGATTGCGCCGCGGACATTGACGACCGACTTGTCGGCGGGGCATTTCCAGATGGTGGTGTTGTTGCCACAGTATCTCCAGAGGGGGCTTTGCTTGATGTCCTTGTCGACGTTCCAGTTGGACTCGTTGGCGCCGCTCCAGTCGAGGATGCCCTGGACCCAGGCATATTTGGCGTTCGCGCCGCCTGCCGCGGCGTAAGCAAAGGGGATCTTGTCGTTGTTATCGTCGGAATAGAGCCTCCAGGCGAGCATGAGCTGGCGGTGGTTGGTCATGCATTGGATGCCCTGGGCCTTGGTCTTGGCCTTGCCCAACACGGGCAGCAGCATGCCTGCCAGGATGGCGATGATCGCGATGACCACCAGCAGCTCGATCAGGGTAAAGCCGCCAGCGGCCCGATATGCTCTTCGGCGGCGGGCCTCTCCGGCCCGGACAGTTCTATTCTTCAAGTTCATGCAACAACAAATAATTTCAACCGACAAATTCTAGATATAATCTCCAGGATCCGCAAGTCATCATTAGCGATGCTCCGCAATCCGCAGGGCCCTGGGGGCTTGCGGGGATTGTTTGCGTCTTGTGAGGGCGGCGTTCGAGGAGAATCGATCCGCCGGCCCCGGGCGGTTGGGACGCCCGGGCCGGCGCTTTAGCGTTGGGACAGACCGAGTTATGGCTTGACTACCCGATAGAACGCCTTGGGCGAGGTCAGCGGTTCGGCGACGTAGAACTTGCCTCCGCCCGAGACGGGCGTGGTGGTCACATCAACCCAATTCGTTCGCGGCTCGTTCAGGTCGTAGGACTTCTGCAGAATGTACCCGGCAGGAATGGCAGGCCAGGAGAGCAGAACCGGCGTTTGCGCCGTGACTTCGACCGTGGTCTGGCCAGGGACGGGCCAGCAATCCAGCTCTTCGACAGGGACAACCCCCTTCGAGTAGCGGAACCGGTCCAGCTTGCCGATGTATGGGTTTCCTCCCGCCTCGGATCCAAGATAGAACACGGTGCCGGTTCGGTCGAATACGACGCCGCGATTGTAGGCACGGGTGTCACGCAGAACCCCATCCACGTAGAACCGAAACGCCACGCCGTGCTCATGCACCACGGCAATGTGATGCCACTGGCCATCGTCGGGGACGAACGCCGTGGAGGTTTGGTCCACAATGCCGAGCGTGGTCACAAAGACCCGTCGATCGGTTGTGACCGAGAACGAGAGGGCGCCTCCGGGGCAGTTGTTTTGGAACAGGACCGACCGGAGCTGGTTTTGCGGGCTGAACTTCACCCAGGCCTGGATCGTGAAGGAGGGGTTGCTGGTGTCCAGAGACAGCGCAACGCTTGGATCCGGAATCACGCAATACTGGCCGGAACCAAACTGAAGGGCGAAATCGCCCTCCAGACCGGATGGCGTGTCGGTTGTGAAACTGGCCTCGGTGATCCGCGCCCGGTATTCCTCGTAGCTGGTCAGGGGACGTGCCGGCTCGACCGCGCTTTGGAATGGCATGCCGGTTTCGGAGAAATTGTAGGCAGCCAGCGTGCTTGCAAGGGGTGCTTTCGGCGTGGCGGCTACGTAGTCTAGCTGATCGGGCGTGAGAACCGCCTTGTGGATTCGCACCCGGTCCAGAGCGCCCATGATGGGGTTGCCTGTTCCCTCCGAGCCGATGCTGAGGAGGTAGTTCTGCAGGGCGCGAATCTGGTTGGTGTTCGCCATAACCGATTCATACCCGCCGGCAGCGAATCCGCCGTTGACGTAGAACGTCACCCCCGTTCCCGGCACCCAGATCGAGGCGACATGGGTCCAGACGCCGGGCGTGATGTAAATCCCGCTATCGATATCGACAATCCCGTAGAGCGTGAACCGGAGCTGGGCGTTGTTCATACCCAGCTTGTACATGCCGCCGTAGGCGATGATGCCTTCATTGACCCGGGTGTCGGTCGGGTCTGTCTTGATCCAGGCTTCGAGCGTGAACTCGTCGGTCCGGAGATTGAAGATGTTGTTCGCGGCCGACTCGGGATTGACCAGGAAGCCGACGCCCTGGAGCTGGACGGCGGTGTCGCCCGCTGCCGCCGAGGGCGAGTCGGTGGTCGCTATCGGTTGGTTGGTGGGGATCACCGGCACGCCCAACGAGCCTACGAGCCCGTTGACGGTGCTGGAGATGGTCCTGCCCGTCCCCTCGTTGAACTCGAACTGCGCCAGTGTATCCGCGGCGCGCGAGGTTCCAGCAGCGAGCCAGCTGGCGGTCAGGGCGACAGCCAGGCATGCCAGGGCTCGTCCGGCCGCGCGGATGAATGCAACGGATTTGATCATGAGAATTCCTTACTGTGGTTTGAGGTTTTGACTCGGCGATCTCGCATCGCTCGCTATAGGTTCCCCGCCGCTTCACGGCATTCCGAGGGCGGCAGGTTGAGTCGACATTAAACTGCCCCAAAGGGGCTGGCCAAGAAAAAAATGCGGGGGGGCGCGCCCAAGGGAGGATTCTGGTCCCGCGTCTTCGCGCCGGCGGCATTCGGCAGCATTCTGATTGCGGCGCATCGCCTGCGGCGGGTAGAATCCGGCATGCGTCGAACACTGGTTTTGAAAGAGCGGGGGCTCGGGGTGGTCTTGGCATTGCTGGCGTTATCGATGAGCGCAGCCCATGGAATGGCGGCGGAGGAGAAGACGTTGTCCGAGCGCCTTGGATATCGGGCGACGGACAAGATCCTGATCGTCAACGGGGATGACGCCGGGATGTGCCATGCCGCGAACCTCGCGACGATCGAGTGCCTGGAGACGGGCTTGATGCGGACCGCGACGATCATGGTGCCCTGTCCGTGGTTTCCAGAGATCGCCGGCTATGCGCGTCAGAACCCGGACAAGGATTTCGGGGTGCATCTGTGCCACACGGCGGAGTGGGGCAAGTATCGTTGGGGGCCGGTGGCCGGGGCCGGCGGGGTGCCGGGCCTGGTGGATGCCGACGGCTATTTGTGGCGGGGCGTCGAGGATGTCTATCGCCACGCCAAGCCGGGGGAGGCGCTGATCGAGGGGCGCGCTCAGATCCGGCGGGCGCTCGCGGCCGGGATCGACGTCACGCATCTGGACTCGCACATGGGAACGCTCCAGCTCGATCCGGAGTTCATGAAAGTGTATGTCCAGCTGGCCCTCGAGTTCGATCTGCCGCTTCGGATGGCGTCGCAGGAGACGATGGCGCGGTTCGGGCAGCCGGGTCTGCGGGCGCAGGTGGCCGCCCAGGGCATTGTGTTCCCGGACGACTTCGTTTACGAGGAGCTGGCCAACGAGAAGAAAGGGGTGAAGGCGTTCTGGATGGGAATCGTCCGGAACCTGAAGCCCGGCGTGACGGAGCTATACATTCACGCCGGGCTGCCCACCGACGAGCTCAAGGCGATCACGGGATCCTGGGCGACACGGTCGGAGGAGTTCGAGCTGTTCGCCCGGGACCCGGAGATGAAACGGCTGGTGGCCGGCCAGAGGATCATCCTGATCGGGTACCGTCCACTGCGGGATCTTCAAAGGGCCGAGCGGCGTCAGAGTCGCTGATGCCAGCGTCAAGGAGTGCGAAAGTCCCCTCGCAATTTCGCGGCTGGGGCGGAGGGCTCGACCGCGGTGTGCCCAGGCGTATCGGACGTCAACAGGCGCGCCGCAGACGGAGCCAAGACCGCGCACGCGAACGCAGAGCTCTTAGGGTCTGTGCAAAAATTAATTCCGATTTTGCTGGAGGGGATTGGGCGGGCTGGCAAGGCGCGACGAGCGAGCATACCCGCGCGGTCTGTGAGCGAGGAGCAACACAGCCAGCGCGCCCAAGGCCCCCAGCCCGCAGGGGCGGGGCGGCGCCGGGCCATCGGCTTCGTTGCTCCGTCGGTCGAGGATCGCGGGGGGATACACTCCCTCCCTTGCGCCTCGCATCTGGCCCGGCGGCGCTCCCGCCAAAATCGGAAGTAATTTTTGCACAGACCCTAAAAGAACAAACGAGATAGAAAGGCGGACCGAATCATCGATGTTGCAGTGGCTGGCACGACAGCCCTCCCCATGGCGCAGACGGCCAGGCAAGGTTGACGGTCGAGTGCCATGGCGCTGCATTGCGATCGAGCACGCAAACGCTGCGTCCTCAATGGCGCAGAGTGGATGCTGGATCCTTCTCGACACGGATTAGTTGGGTCGCATTGCCCCAGCGGTCGCCCAATTCGCGAAATCTGAGCTATCGCTTGACGGGTCCGAACCAACTTGTGCACCCTCAGAACATGAATTTCGACAAACTTCTCCCTGCGGTGCGCCTCGCCACGAGCCGAGCTTGCAGGTTGTCTGCGCGGATTTTTTGCATGGCTCTGTGGCTTGGAAGTCGGGCCGTCACGGCTCAAGAAACGAACGCCTGCCTTGCCGGAGTTGAAAGCTGGGGTGGGCGGCCCGCCTTGCCGGCTTTGGTAAATCCAGTCGTCAAGTCGCCGCTGCAATCCGTGCTGCCTTTGCGAGGCGAGTGGGAATTTGTGACGCAAGAGGTCGCGCCCTTGCGTCACCCCGGCTGGCGGGCGTTCTATGCGCAGCCCTGGCCCAATGCCCGCACGATTCAAGTGCCGGGCTGCTGGGAGGCTCAAGGCGTGGGGATGCCGGGCATGGGGGATTCGTGGGACTGCAAGTGGGATCATTGTGCCAAGCCGTTGCGCGCGGTCTACAAGGGCGATGCGTGGTATCGCAAGACGATCACCATTCCCGAAGCGTGGCGCGGGCAGCGCGTCTGGCTCAAGGTGGGCGGCGTGCGCTCCCAGGGCTGGTTCTGGGTGAATCAGACGCCGGTGGCCTGGGTGGACAACTACTGTGGCACCTACAAGTATGACATCACCGATCTGGTGCAGGCCGGAAAGCAGGCGGTCGTAGTCGCTGAGGTGAACAACGTGTTGCCCAGCCGAAAAGGGCTGTTCAGCAGCACCCACCGGTTTGGCGGCTTGTATCGCGATGTCGAACTGGAAGCGACGCCGGACACGCGAATTGACTACGCGTGGGTCAGGGGCGAATTCGATCAACAAGCAGCCGAGGTTCACGCAACGGTGGCCTGCGGCCAAACCCTTTGCTCGCTGAAGAAGCCGGTGTTGCGAGTGAGCCTCAAGACCAGCGATGGCCAGGAGGCCGGGAGCGTGGCCAAGGAAGCCGCATTCGCGCCGGGGCAAAAGACGATGGAGATAGTCTGCCAAATTCCGCTGACGCGCTTCCAGCCGTGGTCGCCCGATTCTCCCGCGCTCTATCTGTGCGAGCTTGTCTTGTGCGATGGAGACAAGCCAATTCATGGCTGGGTGGAGCGGTTTGGAGTCCGCAAGTTCGAGGTGCGCGGCGACCGGTTCTTCTTCAACAACAAGCCGTTCTTTGTCCGCGGCTACGGGGATGACTTCGTGTATCCGCTGACGCTGGTTTCTCCGGCCTCGCGCGAAGAGCACCTGAAGCACTTCAAGGCGGCGCGGCAGGCCGGGTTCGTCTATGTGCGGCTGCATACGCACTGTGAGCTGCCAGAGTATTTCGAGGCGGCGGACGAAGCGGGCGTGCTCGTGCAGCCGGAGCTGCCTTACTACGGCGATTATCCGACGGAGGCGTTCGCGTTTGATCCGATCCGCGATCTGAAGGAGCTGATCACGCATTACCGCCGCCACGTATCGCTCGCGACTTATTGCACGGGAAACGAAGGCACCTTGGGTCGGCCGCTGGACGCGCAGATTTACGGGCTCGCGAAGCAGCTCGACCCCGACCGGCTGGTGTTGCACCAGGACGGGACGTTCAACACGCGGGAGAACTCGGACTTCAGGAATGGCCCCATCACTGTGTGGAAGCCCGGCAGCGTGACCTTCGACGCGCCCTTCATCGCGCACGAGTATCTCAACCTGTCCGTGAAACAAGACCCGCGCCTGGCCACGAAATTCTCCGGCGCCATGCAGCCGCCGGTGCCGCTGGAACGACGCGACCAGTGGCTGAGGAACGCTGGGCTGGACCGCCGCTGGGGCGATGCATGCCAGGACGCCGCGCACGCGTTGCAGCGCCATTATCAGAAACAGGGGCTCGAGGCTGCACGGATGGACCCGGCCTGCGATGGCTACGACTACTGGACCCTCGTGGACGTCATCGTGGCCCAGGGAGAGACTTACAGCGCGCAAGGCTTTCTCAACGCGTTCTGGGAACCGAAATCCAATGGCTACACGCCGATAGAGTTCCGCCTCTTCAACAATGACACGGTGCTCCTGCTCAAAACGGAACTCGAGCATCGCATTGCCGTTTCGGGGGAAACGGTCCGCGCGGACTTCTGGATATCGCATTACGGCGACCAAGCCTTGAAGCAGGCCCGGCTCGTTTGGTCGCTGCGCGCCGGGAAAGCTCTCCTTGCGGAAGGCACATGCGATGGCGGAGATGTTGCACTGGGTTCCGTTCGCTCATTGGGACAGGCGGAGATCGTGATCCCAGAACTCCAAAAGCCAGTTCACGCCATCCTCGAAGCGGCGCTGGCTGGAGACGCGGCCCGCAATCACTGGGACATCTGGCTCTTTCCCAAACGCGCTCAGCAACGCGGAGAAGGAATTGCGGTTTCCCAGTCGCTTCTGCCCAAGCTGGCGCCGCTCTATTCAGGCTTGGTGCAAGCCGGAACGCCGGCAGCCGCGGCGACGCAGCTCCTCATCTCTCCGCTCGGCTCATCCGACGTGGCCCCAGCGCTGACTGCCGGCAAGCGCGTCCTTCTCATCAGCCGCACCACCGGTAAACCGAACGTCAGCCTGGGCTGGTGGTCCATGGGCGCGCAAGTGGGCACAGCTTTCGCCAGACATCCGGCCTTGGGCGACTTCCCGCACGAGGGACATTTGTCGCCGCTGAGCTTTCGCATATTGAAGACCGGGCTGAAACTGCCCGATCTGGCGGGGCTCCGTCCGAACGAGATGTTCGTCGTCGGTGAAGGGTTGGACAGCTACTTCCTCTACACCGGCGAAGCGCGCGTTCAGCAGGGCCGGGCATTGATGACCTTTGGCCTGGACCTGCTCTCGGGTCTTCCCGAAGCCACCTGCCTGCTGGACGGCCTGATCCGCTACGCGCAGTCCGACGCTTTTCAGCCGGAGGGGGAAATCAGCTTGCCGGCGCCAACCTTCCTGAATGGCTGGCAGAAGACACTGAAATCGGGCGATGTTGGCCATGATCTCTTGCCGATGAACGCAACCGAACTCGACGTCGCCCGCGCCATCAAGGGAAAGAACGAATTGATCTGGGTAACTTGGCCCGTCCCCGCGAACGCGCGCGAGCAGACTGCGTTCACCGTCACTTGGGAAGGCGGCATGGGTTACTTCGCCGAGCCGCCCGCAGCGTTCGCGCTCCATGTGAACGATGAGAAGGTCCTCGAGATCCCCGCGCTCAGCGAGCAAAGCACGACCTGGTTCAACTCGGACAAGACCATCAGCCTGAAATACGAGCGCGACCCGTCGCGTTTTGAAATGGGACTAATGACGTTGTCACTCCCATCTGCCCAAGTGACGCCCGGCCAACCCTTGCGCCTGAAAGTGACCGCCAGCGAGGCAAACAGCCGCCGCTGGTTCGGCGTGTGCGCAACCTGTTCTGAGCCGAGCGGTCAGTGAGGATTTCAATCAATATGGTTGCTTCCTTGGCTCGGAATATTCAAGGCCACACTGCACCTGCCTGAGCCTGCAGCATTCGCCGTCGGGTTCCTTGGTATTGGCCGTTAAACAATGCAAACGCGGACAAATGCGAGTTTGGAAAATGTCACTTCTTGATGAAGCTTCCGTGCCGGCGCGGCCCTGGCTGGCTGTCATGGTGGCGGCTGCCCCTCGGTTCGCCGGTCTGCCCGTCGCGTCCGTGGACGATCGGAATTTTCCCCATTGCCCGCGCGCTACGGTTTGTGGTCGAAGCCAATAGGGTCAAATCTAAATATTCGGCATATCTAAAATCCTGCCTAATAAATGTCAAATATGTAGATGCGACCCCATTGCCATTTCATAGGGCGGGGCTGGTTCAGGGCGCAGGGCTTTTCTATCGGTGTGAAGAATGGGCAGGTGACGGCGCTTTTCAGAAACTCGACGCTGAATGCTCCCTCGGCTAACTACAATCTTCAAGCCCAGACTGCCTCTCAGATATTGCAGTCACTTGGAGCCACGGGAGCCAAAGTGTTTGGAAGCCAATGACATTAGAGGAAGCGAAGCAAGCCATCAGAAACGACACGGCGCCATTCAGCAGTTGGGTCATGGCGGCGGGAATCTTGACGTCGTCAACCGAATCTTCTCTTGATGACTTGGTTGCGTGCTTGAAACGGAGGGGACTTCCCGCTGAGATGGCAGCCACTGCCCTTTATGTGAGAACGAATCGCCCGCGTCTGAACGACTCAATTGAAACAATCATCCTAAATCAACAGGACTGGGCTGACTTCGTGAAGACATTGGGCAGGAGATAGCGCCTGGTGTCCGTCAAAAGAGACAGAAACAAAGGGGCCGCATCTAAATAGTTGACAAATGAGCGTGTTATGAGTAGCAGGTCCGACAAGTCACGACAAGTCATCATACCGGGCACTAGGTTCCTTTGTTGTTCTCCGCGCAGTCTTGATGCCATCGCCATTATCGATGGACGGGCGAGTCCGCAGCCGACGGATCCACCAAGAAATCTCGTGAGAGGTGCGGGCGAATCATACCTTGCGGATTGGCTATCCATTGGGCACATTGCGTTCAGACAGCTCAACGATCCGGATGACAACGACACGGTCCTATGACCGGTTGAACCGATTAAGGGGGCAATGGGGACAAACAGTGACTATCGACATTGTCGCCTTCAGCCGGCCAGCGGACTGCGCCAGTTGCGCATCTTCCTCCGCCCAGTGCCAGAAACGCCGAATCCCCTGCGCCGCGGCCGCATACTTCAATCCCCGCACCTGCCTCACCACCTCCAACAGCCTCCAATCCAGATGCCGCGCGACCACCGCCATTGTCCCATCCCGGCCCCAGTCCCCATACGCGCAAAGCATCACCTTCATCGGCAGCTGATCCTCCTTCGACAACCCCAATCCCCTGATCTGCCCAGGGTTCAGATGGAGGCAGCGGGCCATACCGTCCAACCCCGCCTCCTCCTTGACCAGCACCGAACCGTCCCTGGAACGGATCCGTGCAGGGAAAGTTGTCTAAAACGAACTTTGTCGCAACGCTTCAGTAAGGATGATCAGTTCAAGCGACCGTTAGACCACCGCCGGGATCGACGATGCTTTCATAGTCATTTTGGGTGAACGAGCAGGCCGAATGTCCCAAAACCTTTCCGCCTCCTCCTTGGTGACCAGCTCCCGGTAGTGGCGCAGGAGGACACCAACGGAATTCCCCAACTCGAACGCCACCTTGGCCGCGTGCTGGCATTCGGCCCGCCAATAGCTTGCGGCCGAATAACGCAGCACATCCTTGGGCCAGATCTTGAAGCCCAGGTGATCCCGCAGCCGGCGCAAGAACCGCCGCCGGGTTGGCTGCGGCAATGGCAACCGCGAATTGAACTTCCGGGCCAGCTTCATCCACTCGCGCGCCGAGGGCATCAAATGGACGATCCGCCGCTGGCGCACCTTGGACGCCGCCGCGTCCACCGTCACCGTTCCGGTGTCGAGGTTGATGCTGGACCATTGGATCCGGTCCGCCTCCTCGGGCCGGAGCCCCGCCAGCAGCGCCAGGACCAGCCAGCCCAGAAATGCCTTCTCCTGGCGCCAGGCGAAATCCGATGCCTTTGCCGCCTGGGACAACCTTGGCTTCGTCGGACTGCCGACTGCGGACTGCTCCCCCCGGGCTGGTCCAACCTGACGCCTCGATGCTCGACGCCCCCCGAGGAGCGCCAGCCGGCCGCCGTGGGAGCGCCTGACCACCGGAGGCCCCCCCCCGAGCAGGGTGACGGTCCGATCCGCCGCCCTGACCGACATAGCGCGTGCGAATCGGGCATTCTGGCCCTGGTCCAGGAAGTGCCGCGCCGCCGGGCGTTTGACAATGGTTGGGTAATCCGGAGTGGGGTAGAACCGAACCCATGGCGCTTCACTTGACCCGGAAAGACGTTGCCGCCTTGATTTCGCCAAGCGCAATCACCGACAAAATCAGGAAGAACGAGAAATGCCTTGGACTGGACAAGGCCCGAGTGGACTTCAACGCGCGCTGCGTGTTGTACCGAGCCGAAGCGGTCTTTCGGATTCTGAAGAGCCGGGGATTCGACCTTTCCGACCGGACCCGATAGATTTGCACCCCGAGCACCGCCGCCCTGGCCCCGTGCAGGAGCCGAACGGACGCGCCGAGTATCCTTTAAGACAGCGCCCCCCCCCGCAAAAACCGCCCAGAGGCCCAACGAGGCCCCAAAGCGAGCGCCGCCCTTCTCCTGGCTGCGACCCCGAGCGCCGCCGCCGGTAATCCTGACCAGCCGGGCAGCCGGGCTGAGGCTGGAGGCCAGCAGGCCCCGAAGGCGAGGCCCCGAAGCCGGACAACTGGCAAGGCCCCGAAGCCGGGAGGGGAGCCGGGAGCGCCAAGCCGCCCCCGCCGGATCCCGCCAGAAAGGGGGAGTGCGAGGCCCTGCCACCCGCTTACCTTCCTGGAATCCTGCCCAACCCAAGCGCCACGGACGGAGATCCGGGCGACCCGCAGCAACGTCGAAGCTCGCCAAAATTGCCAAAGGATTGCCAAAGTGCTGTTTTCGCTGGGCATCCTGAAATCTTCGTAACTCCTTGATTATTAAATGGTCGGGGCGGTGCGATTTGAACGCACGACCTTCTGAACCCCATTCAGACGCGCTACCAAGCTACGCTACGCCCCGACCCGGCGATCCGAGATCGATCACCGGGGGTAATCCTATCGGACGGTGGAAGGAATTCAATACCTTTTACGGATAATTTGTTGCGTGGTCAAGTTCGATCGGCAGGAATGGCGGCCCGAGCGGGGCAGGATCTCCCTGGATCCCCAGGCTTGCTGCCTGGGCAACGGCGAGATCGTGGCGAAAGCACCAAAGGCCGCGGGAGGCAATAGCCATTTTCCACTTGCTTATCAACGGGATAAGCCCTTGGATGATCTTAACAATCGATGCATCATTGATTTATGATCACCCCCAAAGTTGTCCGTTGGATGACGTGCTGTATCGCGGTTGTCGGATTTCTTGGCAGGCTGACGGGTGCCAGCGTCCCATATGTAGCACACTTCGAAGACGCAATCGGGCCGGAGTGGTCTTCGGCGACCGTCGAGACGGGTGCGACCAATTCACTGACCCGGTTCACGGGCCGGTTCTCGAACCAGAGCCAGACATTGACCCTGTCCGATCTGGCCGTGGGCGCACGGTATCGTGTGATGTTCGACTTGTATGTCATCGACACCTGGGATGGGGGGGCCAATTCGACCTCCGGCGATGTGTTTCGAGTGGCGGTGGACGGTGCGGAGGTGTTTCGTGAGACCTTTAGCAATTACAACGGGGATCCACCGAGCAACCCGCAGACCTTTCCCGGAGAGCCGGCGGGGGGGCGGCGGCATTGGGGATTCAACGGTTCCTGGCTCGATGCGGTCTATCGCGATTTGCAGGTGACATTCACGGCGTCGAACGCCGTGGCGGCCATTTCGTTTGCGGGGCAGGGCATGGAAGACGTGAGCAACGAGTCGTGGGGAGTCGATAATGTGCGGGTGACGACGGCGGCAGGGACATCGATCTACATGACCGATCTGCCAGCAGATGGGAGCACGAACGGGGTGGCGATCGACTCGTTCCTGTTGGGAGCAACGGAGGCTCTGGACCCGGCGGCGGCGACCAACGCCGCCCATTACGAGCTTGTTGCGGCTGGTGGGAATGGGCAGTTCGGGGACGGAGACGACAGCGCGATCGGTTTGGCGGTGACGGCTTTGACCTCGTGGGCCGTCCGGTTCGACACGGCATTGAAGCCGCTGCAGCCGGGGCGCTACCGGATGCGCACTCTGCCGGGACTGATCGACGCGCGCGGGCAGGCGATCTCGGCATTCGAGAGGACATTCGTTGTTGCGCATCCCTCGCCGGGGCAGATCGAGAACCTTGACAATGGTGAGCCGGGCAAGGCGACCGTGCTATTGACTGGCGAGACGCCTGCGGGATCGCGGTTTTTCACGGCGCTGGGAGCGGGCGTGTTCAGCCAGATCAACGACTACGATTTCTGGCGGATCGATGCGGAGGCGAATGATGTGCTGACGCTGCGGGTCGAGACCGATCTGGGCGGGACGTATCCGCGGATCTATCTCCGGAACAACCAGGGTCAGAACCTGGCGTCGCAGAACGGCAGCCAGTCGGGGATGGGCCAGATCCAGAACTACACGATCGGCAGCCCCGGGGATTACTACATCCTTGTCTACACGGAGAACCGTCCTTCCCGGTATTTCCTGCGGATCGAGCAGACGCGCGGGCCGCAGGTCGAGGTCGAGTCCAACGACCAGCAGTCGGAGGCGACGGTGTTGCGGTTGGGGATCAGCGCCGGCAATTACCAGGGGGCGGTCTACGGCACCCTGCCGCGCACGGACGGCGGGGGTGACATTTACCGGTTGGGGGTGCTGAATGTGGGCAACGCGATCAGCGCGACGATGGTCCCGACGGCGGGGAGCGCGTTGGCGAGCGGATCGGTGGTGTTGAGCGTCGAAGGCGCGATGGGCGGCAGCGGGGTGGCCCTGGCCACGAACGCCACCGGGGTTCTGAGCTACAGCGTTGCGACCAACGACATCTATTTTGTGCGGATTGCGGCGGCGGATCCGCAGCGGAGCCTGGCGGCCCAATACCGGCTGCAAATCAACATCACCGACGGCACGCCGCCGATGATCGCCGGCAGCAGCTTGCCTGCGGCGGGGACGGCGGCCAATTCCGTGATCGACCGATTTAGCCTGGATTTCTCCGAGGAAGTCGCGGTGGATTCGGTGACCAACCGGGTCCATTACGATCTGCGGGCGTCCGGGGCGGATGGCCAGTTCGACACGGCCGGTGATCCGGTGTACAGCGTGGTGAACACGTCCTACCAGGGCGGCCTCAGCGCCGGCTACTCGATTCCGGACGGCCCGCTGCAGACCGGCAGCTATCGGATGACTGTTCGGACGACATTCAAGGATCGGGCGGGCAACGCCCTGGCGGGGGCGTATGCGCTCTTTTTCCAGGTCAGCGATCTTGCGCCGTTCCTTCGGGAGACGCGGGACAATGGTTCCATGGGATCGGCCACCTCGCTGAGCCCGGCGCCGGCGGCAGTGTCGGATGGCTCATTTTTGCAGACGAGCTCGCTGAGCGTGGGCGGGCGGCCGCACTACTTGCAGACGGCCGATCTGAATGGCGACGGCCGGCTGGACCTGGTGATCGGCCGGTTCGAGGCGGACGATTTTCAGGTGGCGTTCGGGCAGGGGGACGGGACCTTTCAGACGTTTACAAACTACGCGGTGGGAGATGGCGCCCTGGGGGCCGCGCTCGGAGATTTCAACGGGGACGGCAAGCTCGACCTGGCCATCAGCACCTATTACGCGAACCGCTTGAGCATTTTCATTGGACAGGGCGGCGGTGCGTTCGTGACGGGGACAAACTATGCGGTGGGGAGCCGGCCGTACGAGGTGGCCTTGGGCGACTTCAACAAGGACACCCGGCTGGACATCGCGGTGGCCTGTGCGGAGGGCGATCGGGTGGACGTGCTGCTGGGGCAAGGGGACGGGACATTTGCGGGGCCGGCTTCGTATGCGGCGGGGGACGGGCCGAACTCGGTGGCGGTGGCGGACCTGGACGGCGATGGCAAGCTCGATCTGGCGGTTGGCAACGCTGGCAGCCACGATGCCATGGTGCTGCGGGGCAGCGGCGACGGCACATTCCAGGCCGGCGGCCGGTTCGCGGTGGGGGCCACCCCTCGCTTCGTCGCATTGGGCGACATGGACGGCGACGGCAAGCTCGATCTGGTGTCCGGCAACGCAGGCTCGCAGACGCTCAGCGTCCTGCGCGGTTTGGGCGATGGCGGGTTCACCAACCGGGTGGATTACGCGACCGGAGGCAGCGACACCTATCAGGTGATCCTGGTGGATGTGAATGCGGACAACCGCCTCGATGTCGTGGCCACGCACTACGGGAACAACCGGGTGACCATCCACCTCAATCGCGGTGACGGCACCCTGCTGTCGGCTCTCAACTACGAGGTGCCTGACGGCCCCTTAAGCGTCGTGGCGCGCGATTTCAACGGGGACAGCCGGATCGATCTGGCCATTGCCTGCCATCGCGACAGCCGGGTGGCGGTGCTGTCGGGGCTGCGGCTCGAGGCCTTGGCCGAGGATCCCGCCAGCAGCGGGCTGCGGTCGGGTTACGGCCGCGGCAACGCGGCCAATCGCGACGATTACGACCACTGGAGCTTCCATGCCGACGAAGGCGACTGGCTGACCGTGGCGTCGGAGACGCCGGGCAGCCCGGGCGAGAGCCAGCTTCTTTACGAGATTTGGCAGCCCAACGGCAGCCGCCTCACTTATTTCTATCCGGACTATAACGGGCGCGGCCAGTGCAGCCCTGTGCGGATCCCGGTCAGCGGCCGTTACGCGGTCTCCGTGCGCTATCATTACGATTACCAAAGCGAGTATCGGGTGCGGGTCACCCTGGCGCGGCCAGCGCTCCAGCCGGAGACCGAGGACAACAACAATACCGACCAGGCCAACCTCATCAACTGGACCCAGGACAGCCGGCATTTGCGGGCGACACGGGCGGGCTATGTAGGATTGAACGACGGCTCGGGCGACTACACCTGGCTGGGCAATTTGACGGGCGGGACGGCGATCCAGACGGGGCTGCGGCGGCCATCGACCAGCGGTCTGCAGGCCGTTATCGGCATCTACCGGGGATCGGCCCTCGTCACCAACAGTGCCGCGGGTGCCGCCGCGTTCACCTACACCATCCCCGAGGGTGCAGACGGCCTGTACTACGTCCGGGTGACTGCGGATGGCGGCACGTTGGGCCTGCTGTCCCAGTACCTGCTCGACCTGGATCTGTATGACACGCGGCCGCCGGAGGTGGTCGAGGTCACCTTGCCGGCCGAGGGGGTGTCGACCAACCTTTTGGTCGACCGTCTCCAGATCGTGTTTTCGGAGGAGATGATGGTGACGGCAGTGACCAACCGGTCGCATTACGAGATGCGATCGGCAGGTGCGGACGGCCAGTTTGGCACCCCGGACGATCCGCTCTATGCCGTCGTCGAGCAGGGCTATGCGCGGGGATTGACGGGGGACTACCGGCTGCCGGACGGCCCGCTGCAGCCGGGCGCATACCGCTTCACCATTCGGACCGAGCTGCGCGACCGGGCTGGAAACGCCCTTACGACCGCATACGTCCGATCGTTCTCCGTCGCGGGGATCGAGGGATACATCGTGGAGAATCGGGACAACGGGGGCTTGCGGACGGCCACCTCATTGGGAGAGCCCGCCGCGGGGCAGGCGGCAGGCACGATGATCAACGTGGCGACCTTGGCGGTGGGCAGCCGTCCGCATTCCGTCATCGCGGCGGAGCTGAACGGGGACAGCCATCTTGACCTGGTCATCCCGAACAACACGAGCGGCACCCTCAGCGTGCTGCTGGGAGACGGAGCGGGCGGTTTCGTTTTGCGCACCAATCATCCGGTTGCGGGCGCGATCCACATGGCGGCGGGCGATTTCAACGGAGACAATCGAGCCGACCTGGCGGCGGTCAACCATCAAGCCGGCCGGATCATCATTCTGGTCGGAATCGGTGACGGCACCTATCAGACCGCGACGGACTATGCCGTGGGCGGCCATCCGTTCGGGGTGCGCGCGGCGGACTTCAATCGGGACAACCGGCTGGACATCGTGGTGGCGAACATCGATAGCGACTCGGTGAGCGTGCTGTTGGGATTGGGGGATGGAACGTTCAGCCCGGCGGCGTCCTACGCGGTGGGCGACGGGCCCTATGACGTGCGGGCGGCCGATCTCAACAAGGACGGCCTTCTCGACCTGGTGACCGGCAATCATCTGGGGGACAGCGCAAGCGTGTTGCTCGGCAACGGGGACGGGACATTCCAGTCCGCGGCCGCCTATCCCGCGGGGGACGGCTCGCTGGGGGTGGCGGTTGGAGATGTCGATGGCGACACCTGGCCCGATGTGGTGACCGCCAACTACAACGCGCACACCGTGAGCATCCTTCCCGCTCTGGGGAATGACGCGTTCGGCGCTGCGCAGACCCTGGCCACGGACCGGAACAACCCTTACTTCGTGGAGCTGGCCGACCTGAATGGCGACCAGCGTCCGGACCTGATCGTGCCGTGTTTCAACAGCGACCGGCTGAGCGTGCGGCTGAACCGCGGCTCGAACAGTTGGGAGCCAACGATGCTGTATGGAGTCGGAAACAATCCGATCTGCGCGGCCCTCGGCGATTGGAACGAGGACGGGATCACCGATGTGGCCGTGGTCAACTACGGAAGCGATTCGGTGTCCGTTCTCCTGGGGGACAGGGCCGAACCGCTGCTCGAGGATCCTGCGGGAAGCGGGGTCCGATCGGGTTTTGGCCGGGGCAACGCCGCCAGCCGGGATGACTATGATTTCTGGAGCTTCAGCGGAAATGCGGGCGACTGGCTGAGCGTGGCGTCCGAGGTGCCGGGCAATCCGGGAGCAACCCAATTATTCTACGACATTCTTCAGCCGAATGGGGAGCGGCTGACCTATTTCTATCCGGACTATGCGGGCTGGGGGCAGAGCACGCCCGTGCAACTACCCATCAGCGGCCGTTACACCCTCTATGTCCGCTACAATTACGATTACCAGGGCGAATACCGGCTGCGGGCGACCCTCCTGCCTTCGAGCATCCAGCCCGAGCGCGAAAACAATAACAATATCAACGAGGCCAACCAACCGCAGCTGACCCTGACTAATGCGCATCAGTTGGCCACAATGTGGGGGTACATCAGCGCCGGGGATGGCAATGGCGATTACTACCTGCTGGGCAACCTGACCGCCAAGACGGCAATCCAGATCGGATTGACACGGCCGGCATCGAGCGGCCTGACACCGATGTTAAGCCTGTACCGCGGATCCGAGGCGGTGACGAACCTGGCTGCTGGGGAAACCAGCTTGATTTACAGCATACCGCTGGGCGCAGATGGCACGTATTACGTCCGGGTGCAGGCCGGGACCGGCACGGCCGGCCTGGGATCGCAGTACCTGCTCGGAATCGACCTGGCCGACACCGAGCCCCCGTATGTCACCAGCGTGAGTTTGCCGGCTGAAGGGGCTGACAGCTCGAGCATCATCGACCGGTTCAGCGTTCAGTTCTCCGAAGACATGAACGCTTCGACCGTAACCAATGAAGCCAACTACGAGCTGCGCGAGGCGGGCGCCGACCAGGCCTTCGACACGGGTGACGACTGGCTCTATCGGGTCGTGAACCAGGGATACACAAGCGGACTGAGCGCGTCGTATCGCATACCGGACGGCCCGCTCCAGCCCGGGACATACCGGCTCATGATTCGGGCCACGCTGATTGACCGGGGCGGAAGCCCGCTCGTCGCCAACTACTTGCGCCGCTTCCAGGTGATCGAAGTTCCCGGGTATCTGATGGAGAGCCGAAGCAACAACGGCATGAGCGCGGCCACATCGCTGAGCGGTGCGCCTTTGGCTGCTCCGGACGGAACGCTGGTGTACGTGGGCGATTTTGCCATGGGGCGAACCCCGCATTTCCTTGCATCCGGGGATTTCAACCAGGATGGGTCGATGGATCTGGCGGTGCCGGTCTATTCGGATGACCAGGTCAGCGTGCTGCCGGGCCGGGGAGACGGCACGTTTGGGCCGGCGGTTAAATTCGGAGCCGGCGACGGGCCGACGGACGCGGCGGCGGCGGATCTGAACGGCGACAGCCGGCTCGACCTGGTGGTGGCCAATTACGAGTCCAGGACCATCTCGGTGCATCTCGGCCAGGGCGACGGCACCTTTGTCGCGCTGACCAATTATCCGGCGGATCAGACCACCTACGTGGTCAAGCTGGCGGATCTGAACCACGACGGCCGATGGGATGCGGTGGCCGCCGCCATCAATGCAGACAAGGTGTGCGTTTTTCTGGGGCAGGGCGACGGGACATTTGCGCCTGCCGTCAAATACGACGCCGGGGACGGGCCTCACTCCGTCACGGTGGCGGATTTGAACGGCGACACGCATTCCGACCTGGTGGTGCCGGATTATCAGGCCAACACCATCGCATTCTTGCGAGGAGCCGGAGATGGCACGTTCGCCGCGCCCGTTCTGATCGAGGCAAGCAGCCAGCCGATCTCGGTGGCTGTGCTGGATTACGACGGGAACGGCCGGTTGGATCTGGCGGTGAGCCAACACAACGCCAACACCATCGGCCTCTATCCGGGCAACGGTGACGGCACATTCGGCCCGCGGAGCGATCTGGCGGCGGATCTGGCGCGGCCGTATGAGATTGCGGCGGCGGACTTCAACGCCGATGGTCGCCCGGATCTGGCGGTGGCCAATTTCGGGAACAACCGGCTCACCCTCCTGATGAACCAGGGGGGCGGCACATTCGGCAACGTCCTGCATTACGGCGTCGCATCCCGCAGCGTGGGGATCGAGGTGGCCGACTTCAATCGCGATGGCCGGCTCGATGCGGCCAAGGCCAACTACGATTACGAGTCGATCTCCGTGCTCCTCGGCAATCGAGTTGAAATCATTCCGGCGGATCCGGCCGGCACTGGCCTGCGCAACGCGGCGGGACGGGGCAACATGGAGAACACCAGCGACTACGATTTCTGGTCGTTTTATGGCGAGGCGGGCCAATGGCTGACCGTGGCGATCGACACGGTGGGAAATCCGGGCGCCTCCCAATTGTTCATCGATATCTTGCAGCCGAACGGCGAGCGGCTGACGTATTTCTATTCGGACTATGCCGGCTGGGGGCAATCGGCTCCGGTCCGGCTGCCGGTGACAGGCCGGTACGCGTTCTATGTCCGGCACAATTACGATTACCAGGGCGAATATCGAGTGCGGGTGACCCTGGCGCCCTCGGTGTCGCAGGGATTGCCGGTCATTGTCGAGAGCGAGAACAACGATGAGCCGCGGCCGGATCGGGCTACACCCGTCTCGCTGGCGGCCGAAGACGGCCATCGTGCCGGGTGGGCGATCGGCTATCTGAGCGCGGGCGATGGGGCAGACTATTATCAGCTCGGGAATCTGACGGCGGGCACGACAGTGGACTTGCGATTGGCGCTGTCAGCCCAGAGCGGGCTGGTGCCTGTGCTGGGGCTCTACAAGGCCAGCGGCCAGTGGATCACCAACTCGCCGCCCGGCAGCAACAGTCTTGTCTACACCCTGCCTTCGGGCGGCGATGATGCCTACTATGTGCGCGTGCTGCCAGCGGCTCCTGGAGCGGTCTACTTTGACGGTGGGGATGACCACATTTACATGGGGAACTGGACGCCCGGCAACCGGTGGACTGTCGAAGCTTGGGTTCGGCCGTCGACCGCCGGAGACACAGTGCGCCGGACGATTGCCGGCAGCGCAAGCGCGTGCGCCGATTGGGGCATTGTCCTGTATAACGGCCAATTCGGGGTTAACACCAAACCGCCGGGCGGGTGTTCGATCGTCTATTCTTCTGGCATCGCGCCCGTGCCGGGCACATGGTATCACGTCGCGGCCACATGCGATGGCGTGACAGCACGGATTTACGTCAATGGAGAGCTGGCGCAATCGGGCCTGGTCGAGCCTGATTACCAGGCCACTTCGGGTGGCGTCGAGATCGGCGGCGAGGTGTGCTGCGGCGGCGACAATTTCCCCGGATTGATCCAGGAGGTCCGGATCTGGGACCGGGCCTTGACGATCGAGGACATCCAGGCGAACGCGGCTCGGGTTTTGGCCGGGAACGAGCCCGGCCTGGTCGGGTATTGGCCATTGAACGACGGCTACGGAAGCACTGCCCTGGATCGGACCGCTTTGCAGCGGCACGGAAATCTGCGGAGTGGCGCGAGCTGGGTGTTCACGGATCTGCCCGCTCTGCCGCATTTCGAGCTCTCTGCGGATGCGCTGAGAGACGGGCTCTATCGACAATACAAGCTGCGGGTGGACCTGAGCGACCTGGTGCCCCCGGCGGTTACAGGAGTCAACCTGCCTGCCTCGGGCGCCGAGACTGCGGACATCACCGACCGGTTCACGATCGAGTTCTCCGAGGACATGCTGGTGACGACGGTCACCAACCGCGCCAGCTACGAACTGGTCGAAGCCGGTCCGGACGGGATGTTTGGAACGGCGGATGACGCGGTGTACACGGTGGACAACACCGGCTACAGCACGGGGCTGAGCACGTCCTGTGTGGTCGCAGACGGCCCGCTGCAGCCGGGGAGCTACCGGCTTACCATCCGCGGCCTCCAGGATCGGGCGGGCAACGGGCTGGCCGCGGCGTTTGTCCGCGACTTCACCGTGTCGGACGTGCCCGGCTACACACTGGAAGACCGGGACAACGACACGGCGGCGACGGCGACGCCGCTCAGCCAGCTCCAGGACGGCACCGGCCTGATCCTGGCGGGCGGGCGAGGCAAACTCGCCCACTCGGCGGATGCGGACTACTGGAGTTTTGAAGGCCAGACGGGGCAGCGGCTGCTATTGGGAATTGATGTTCCGGGACGGCCGGGCGGCACGCAGTTGCGCTACCGCCTGTTCAAGCCCGATGGCGGCCAGTTGCTCGATTACTACCCGGATCACGCCGGGTGGGGGCAGGCTAAGCTCGAACTGCCCACCAACGGGGTGTACACCATCCTGGTCACCCGCAATTACGATTACTTTGGCGAATACCGCCTGACGATGATCCTGGCAGATCTGCCGGTGGTGATGGAGCAGGAGGACAACGGCGCGTTGTCCAAGGCCAACGCGATGGAGTTCGTATCGGTGGGTCAGACCCGGCATGCGCAGGCGGCGGGCTACATCCGGTTCAACAACGACCTCGACTACTACAGCCTGGGCCGCCTCACCAACGGCTCGACGCTTTTCGTCAACGCGCGGCTGCCCGCCTTGAGCGGGCTGACGCCCGTGGTCAGCGTTTACGATGCGGCCGGCAACTACCAGGTTGAGGTTGGCACCGGCCGATCCGGAGATGGAGTCGCCGAGGTGCGGATCGTGCAGGATGGCGATTACGCGGTGGTGGTGCGGGGTTCCGAGAACGCAGGCGATCTGCTGGATCAGTATCTGCTCGAGGTCCAGGTGCTGCCGACGGGCAGCGTCACATTCCCGAACCTGCAAGTGACGGCCATCAGCCTGCCGCCGGGCGGACTCTACAGCGGCCAGCCCGCCAGCTTCACGTTCACCGTCAAGAACGTCGGGTCCGAGACCACCCCTGCCTCGGCATGGACCGACCGGGTGGTCTTGTCCGCGAACACGGTCCTGGGCGATGCCGACGACCATGTGCTGGCGATCCTGCCCCGCCAGGGCCAGCTTGGACCGAACGCGTCCTATGATGTCTCCCATACGGCCGCGCTGCCGGACGGCGTCAGCGGCCCGCTCCGCCTGATCGTTCAGACCGATCTGGGCAATGCGGTGGCCGAGTTCCTGTTCGAGGCCGACAACGTCCTGGTGTCGGATAGCACATTCGAGGTCCGGCTGGCGGACTATCCCGATCTGCGGATCGAAAATGCGGTCTTGGCTGGCCCGGCCGACCAGGTCTACCGGATGACATGGGCCACGGCCAATCGCGGCGCGGCGCCTGTTCTCACCGGCTGGGCGGAACAGATCGAGGTTCGAAATGCCGATACCGGTGGGGTTCTGACCAACTGCGAATGGCAGGTGGCCGGTCCCTTGCCGGTGGGCGGCACGGCTGGCGGGGCTGCGGACTTGATCATTCCTGCGGCGGGTCGATACCGCATCACGCTCGCCGCGGATGCGCGGGGCCAGGTGTTCGAGTTCAACGAGCTGGGGCGGGAGGCCGCCGAACTGAACAATCTGTTCGTGACGAACCTGCTGGCGTCGCTGGATCTGCGGGTGCTCGAGCTGAGCCTGGATCCGGCCGGCGCCGTGCAGTCGGGCGACTCCCTGGCCGTTCGCTGGACGGACCGGAACGAAGGAGTGTATCCGGCTGCCCAGTCGTGGATGGATCGGATCCGAGTGGTCAACACGACCTCGGGCGAGCTGCTGCTCGAGCACTTGGTTCCGTATGACGTGAACGCGCTGGGTGTGTTGGGGGCGGGCCAGAGCCGCGCGCGCGAGTTCACCCTGCGATTGCCGGATGGCCCGCGCAGCCTGGGAATCCTCCAGGTGACGGTGCTGGTGGATGCCCATGGCGCCATTGCCGAGTTCAACGCGGAGGGCAGTGCGGAGGCCAACAACAGCGCCAGCCGCTCGGTGACGGGCACTCTGGCGCCGTACCCCGACCTGGCGGTGCTCGAGGTTCGGGTGCCGGCGTCGGGGATTGCCGGCCAATCCGTCGAGATATCCTGGGTGCTGACGAACCAGGGAACCGCTGTGGCGACGGGTCCGTGGCAGGATGCAGTGGCGTTGTCCGCCGATGCGCAGGCGGGCGAGGATGTGCAGTCGGGGGTCCTGGGCTGCGATTGCGTTCTGGAGGTGGGGCAGTTCCTGGTGCGCACGCAACAGGTCCTGCTGCCGCCGGGCGCGAGCGGCGATCGCTACCTCGTGGTCGCCGCCGATGCCGGCGGGGCCGTGCCCGAGGGCTATCAAGAGACCAACAACACCGCGGTCTCGTCCCAGCCGATCCGCGTGCTGTCCCCGGATCTCGAAGCCGTTTCGGTGGCGTTCAGCGGCAATCCGGTCTTTGGCGGATCGATTCTTGTTTCATGGACCGTTCGGAATCGGGGCACGGCTCCTGCCACCGCTTCCTGGGTGGATCGAGTGTACCTGTCGCCGGACGGCACGTTGAACAACGCGATCGTGCTGGGGACCGAGCCGTCGGGCGCCAGCAGCCCGCTGGCGACCAATACCGCCTACCAGCGGTCGGTCTCGATGACGCTGCCGGTGGGCGCTACGCTGCCCTCCGGGACCTATTACCTGGTGGTTCACGCCGATGCCGATGGCAGGCAACCGGAGTCGAGCGAGGCCAACAACATCCGCGCCAGCGCCGCGCTGAGCGTCTCTCAGCCGCCGCTGCCGGATCTTGCCGTCGCCGGCATCACCATTCCCGGGTTCGGCCTGCCGGGGCAGACGGTGGACTTCATCTGGGGGGTGACCAACCGCGGCAGCGCGGCGGCGATGGCGCCGTGGACAGAAACCATCTCGCTCTCGCCGGATCCCATGCAGGGCAACGACATCCTGGTGGGCACGTTGACGATCACCAACTCGCTGCCGGCCGGGGAGTGGTTGGTGCGCACGCAGTCGGTTGTGCTGCCGCTGACGGGCGTGGGCGGCAACGTGTATGTCGTGGTGGCGTTGGACACCGGTCTCGAGGTGGCGGAGCAGAGCGATGCCAACAATGTCGCCCTGGCGACGGAGGTTATCCAGGTGCCAGCCTCGCTCAGCCTCGAGGCGTCCGCCACCGAGATCGCCGAGAACGCTGCGCAAAAGACGATCCGCTGCCGGATCATCCGCAGCGGCAACCTCGCTCAGGCGGTGACGGTGAGCATCACCAACAGCCATCCGGATCGGCTGACATCTCCGGCGAGCGTCGCGATTCCGCCTTGGCAGGTATCGGCGTCGTTCGATTTGACGGTTGTGGCCAACGGCGTGGTCGACGGCTCGCAGGAGGTGACTGTGGGTTTGACGGCGCCGGGGTATATCGGAGACAGCAAGCGGGTGACCGTTGTGGACACGGATCTGCCGGGGCTGCAGGTGCAGGTTTTTGGCGCGACCGTGGTCGAGGGGCAATCCCTGACGGCATCGGTCAGCCGCGGGATGGCGGGGAGCGAGCCGCTGGTGGTGTTTTTGTCCAGCGCCAACCCGAGCCAGTTGCAGGCGCCGGCCAGCGTGGTCATCCCCACCAACGCCGCGAGCGTTACATTCGACCTATCGAGCCCAGAAGATGCCGCGGTGGAAGCGCCGGCCGCTGTGAATGTGCGGGCCTATGCCACCGGATACAATGACGGGGCGGCCGCGGTGACAGTGGTCGACAACGATATCCCGGAGATCCACGTGGCGATCGAAACCGCCCGCGTGAGCGAGGGAGACGGTCCGCAAGCGGCTGTCGGGACGGTGGTTCGCAGCCCCGTGGGCGGCCAGCGCCTGGTGGTCGATCTGGAGAGCAGCCACGCGGCCTGGCTCGCCGTGCCCGCGCGCGTGGTGATCCCCGCCGCTCAGGCGTCGGTCCGATTCAACATCGAAGCCATCGACAACGACCAGGTGGATGGCAACCGAAACGTGACGATCCGGGCGTTCGTGGTGGATGCCGCCAGCGCCAGCCGGTTGGCCGAGGGCGTGCCCGACAGCCTCGAGGTGGCCGACGACGACGGCCCCACGCTCAAGCTGACGCTGGATCGCAGCATGGTTTCCGAGGGGATCCTCATCGCGACGCGGGGGACGGTGATCCGCAACCTGGTCACGGGAGATCCGCTGGCGGTGCAACTGACATCCAGCGACACCACCGAAGCCACGGCGCCCGCCACGGTCACGATCCCGGCGGGTCAGGCATCGGCGACATTCAATGTGCAAAGCGTCCAGGACGGCTTTGCCGACGGCAACCAGACGGCGATCCTCACGGCGGCCGCGCCTGGATACACGAGCGGCCAGACGGCCCTGGTGGTGTCCGACATCGACCTGCCGGACCTGGTGATCGCTCGGGTGACTGTGCCCGCGCAGGGCACGACGGACGGGGCGATCGACATGGCGTATCGGATCGAGAACCAAGGCCGCACGCCCGCCAGCGGGACGATCCTGCAGCGCGTGTTTCTCTCGAAGGACAGCGTTTACGGGCCGGATGACAGCCTGCTGGGGCAGTATTCATTCACGGGCGACCTGGCAGTCGGAGATTATTTCGAGCAGACCCTGCCGTTTTACATGCCGCGCTCTCCGGGCAATTACTGGCTGGTCGTGGTCGCCGATGCGGGCGAGGCGATCGCCGAGATCGTCGAGGATAACAACTCGAAAGTCTCGGCCAGCTCGATCCAGGTCAACCCGTCCTACACGGCCACGGTGCAGACCGACCTGCAGGCGGCGATGTCAGGCACCCCGGTGCCGATGTATGGGCAGGCGACCAAGGCGGCCGGCGGGCCGGCCGCCTTCGAGCTGGTCAACATCCATGTCCTGGTGCGCGACACCCGGCGGATCGTGTCGGCCCTGACCGATGCCGGCGGGCGCTTCACCGCGACGTTCCAGCCGCTGCCCGGGGAGGCCGGCCACTACCGCATCGGGGCGGCCCACCCCGGCGTCACCGAGGCGCCTGTCCAGGACCAGTTCGATCTCATGGGCATGCGCGCCAATCCAGCCCAGGTCAGCCGCCATCTGATCGGATTGGGATCGATCGCAGACGCGATCCAGATCGAAAACTTGAGCGACATCCCGCTCACGGGGATTCAGGCGCAGGCGGTCGGCGCCATCAACCTCCAGGTGTCGCTTCAGATGACGAACGTGCTGGCCGGGCAATCTGCGGCGGCTCTGAGCTGCACGCTGCAGTCGCTGGCGGATCAGGGCCAGCTGCTGTTCTTCCAGCTCCGCCTCACCAGCAGCGAGGGCGTGACGCTCGAGATCCCGATGAGCATCCGGGTGGAGCCGCGCCGGCCGAACCTGGCGGTCACACCCAGCTCTCTGGTGTCGGGGATGGTGCGGGGCGAGCAGACCCTGCTCGAGCTTCAAGTGGTCAACAGCGGCGGCGCGGCCAGCGGACCGCTGGAAGTCACGCTGCCCGAGATTCCTTGGATGCACGTGGTCTCGACCAATCCGATCCCGGATCTGGCGCCGGGCGAAACCAACGTCGTGCTGCTGCAGTTGCTGCCGCCTTCGGACCTGGCGATTGGCGAGTACAACGGAAACCTGGCGATCGTGGGCAACAACCTGGGCGTCGCAGTGCCGTTCCGGTTCAAGAACGTCTCGTCGGCCATCGGCGATCTGCGGATCGTCACCGTCGATGAGCGCTCGTATTATGGCGAGAATCCGACCAACCTGGCGGGTGCAACGATCACGATTCGGGATCCGTTCAATGGGGCAGTGGTGGCCGGGGGGCAATCGGACAGCAACGGCGTGTTTGTGGCGTCCGGGCTTCGGGAAGGGCGCTACAACTACGAGGCGGTGGCCCGCCAGCATGACACGACCACGGGCGTGATCGACGTGCGGCCGGGCGAGACCAACGAGGCGACCGTCTTCCTCCGCACGCAGCTGGTGACCTATACGTGGACCGTCGAGGAGATCGAGATCGAAGACCGGACCAAGATCACCCTCGAGACCGTGTTCGAGACGACGGTGCCGACGCCGGTGGTGACCGTCGAGCCCAACATGATCGACCTGGCCCAGGTCCAGGGGGCCGAGGCCCAATATGACCTCAAGGTGACCAACCACGGCCTGATCGCCGCCCGCGACGTGAAGCTCCACTTCGAGGATCACCCGCTCTGGACGATCACGCCGCTGATCCGCGAGATCGGCACGTTGCCGGCCAAGAGCACGCTCACCATCCCGGTCAAGGTGCGCCGGACGGTGCTGCCCGGGATCGAGGCGGCGGCGGGTGCGCCGTGCGTCATTGGCGCGCGGCTGGACTGGGTATTGATCTGCGGTCCGCTGGGCATCACCTACCCGGTACCTATCGTGGTGTTGAATGCCAGCGGCGATTGCTACGGGCAGACGGGCATTTACACGCCGCCGATGTATGGCGATCCCAGCCCCGGCGGCGGCACCGGCCCCGGCAGCGGGCCCGGCGTGACCTTCTGGTCTGCTCCGCCCTCCTACGCGAAGACCAACAACTGCGCCTGCGATGCGAAGACATTCAAGAAAGAGTGCATCCAGGGGGACGCGGGCATCGGGGTGGAGATCAAGGGGGCAATTGCCAGCGCGGTGAGCGCGGCGCTGCCTCCTTACCTGAAGCTCCAGGGCATTGCGGTCAACTTCCAGGGCAGCGGCCAGCTCTGCACCTGCTGCGAGGCGGGCGTCAAAGGGCTCCAGGCTCAGCTCGAGGCCGGCATCTCGGTCGAGATCAAGGCCCTGGTCGGGTTCGAGCCCGGGTTCAGCGGATCGGCCAATGTCAGCCCGATCGGCGAGCTCGAGTTCGAGGCCAAGTTCATCGCCGGCCTCGAAATCACCTTGTATGGCAGCCTCAAGGGCTCCCTGCAGACCGAGTGCAACCTCAAGAACCCGAAGTTCTGCGTGACGGGCCAGATCGGCCTCAAGTTCACGCCTCAGCTGACAGGCAAGGCGACCTTCAAGGCCAAGTCCGAGGCCTATGCGGGGTATGAGGGAGAGGGCGTTGCCATGGCGGCGCTCGAGACCGGGGTTAACATCACCGTCCAGGGCTGCAACGACGGGAAGGGTGTTTCGGCCAAGGGCTGCGTCGAGGACCTGGTATTCAAGGCGCAGCTGACAGGCTCGATCAAGAAAGGCACCAACTCGATCACCGTGGGGCCGTCCTACACGAAGGTGCTGGCCGAGGGTGGTTGCTGGCCCAAGGATCCGTCGGCGGCGATGGCGTCCGGAACCCCGCTCGAACCGTCGGCTGACGATCCGCTTGACGCCCACCGCGTCGCCCGTTGGTTCGGCTATTCCTCCCCGGCGGACATGGTGCGGGATCTGACGGGCGCGACGGAGGTGGATCTGGCCGATAACGCATCCGCGGAGGATCTCTCCCAGGCCATCTTGCGGGCATCCGAGGCGCCGCGGACGGCCTCACGGCGCCGTGTGACGTACGAGGTGCGTCCGGCGGTGCCGGCGAGCGCCATGCCCACGGTCCACGCCGCGGCGGGCGATCCCGGCGTTTGCGCCCAGGTCAAGCTCCAGATCGAGCAGGAGGCCGTGCTGACGCGCAAAGCCATCGGCGCAACGCTCGAGATCTTCAACCAGTCGGACACGTTCCCGCTCGAAAACCTGAACGTGACGATCTCGATCTACGGTCCGGACGGCAACCTGGCCAACGACAAGTTCGTGATCCTGGATCCGGAGCTGAGCGCGATCCAGGTGGTGGGCCCGGATCCGGTGCTGGACACGAACGAGATGACCTTCCCGCGCGTGGCGTGGCGGATGGAGGCGAACAGCACGGGCCGCGCACGCTGGGTGATCCTGCCCCTCGATAGCGCGGCGCCGGACGAGCCGCTGATCTACTCGGTGGGCGGCGTGTTCACCTACACCTCGGGCGGGGTGCCTTCAGCGGCTCGCCTGGAGCCTGGCCCGGTCCGGGTGTATCCGAACGCAAAGCTGCGGCTGAAGTATTTCCATGAGCGGGCGGTTTACAGCGACGATCCGTTCACCGACGAGCTCGAGCCGGCCCAGCCGTTCTCGCTGGCGGTCATGGTCGAGAACTTCGGGCGCGGCCTGGCCAAGAACTTCTCGATCACTTCGGCCCAGCCGAAGATCATCGAGAACGAGAAGGGCCTGCTGATCGACTTCGACATCATCGCGACCGAGGTGGCAGGCCAGAGCATGGTGCCAACCCTGACCGCGGTGTTTGGCGATCTGAACGGCGGCGACATCAAGATCGCGCGCTGGCTGCTCAAGGCGTCCCTGCTGGGATTCTTCGTCGACTACAAGGCGACGTTCGAGCACGAGGACAGCCTGGGGGGCCGGGCGACCTCGCTGATCGACAGCGTCGAGATCCACGAGATGATCCGCCTGGTGGAAGCGCCGGCGCCCTGGGCGGACGGCAGGCCTGACTTCCTGGTGAATGACATCCAGGATTCGCAATACCTGCCGGACGTGATCTACCTGAGCGATGGCACGACCAACCTGGTGGCTGCCGTGACCGAAGGCACGGTCGATGCGCCGCCCACGGCCGGCGACCTGGCCGTTCAACTGACTGCGCCATTGCCCGCAGGATGGGCTTACCTCCGGATTCCGGATCCCGCCAACGGCCAGTTCAAGCTGGTCCGGGTCGCACGGTCCGACGGGATCGAGATTCCGGTGCCGACCAATGCATGGATCACCGACTACACCTTTGTCCGTCCCGGCCAGCGCCCCGTGAAGGAGAAGGTGCTCCACATTCTGGATCATGCCAGCACCCAGCGATACACCCTGACCTACGCGCCGCTCGATCAGCCGGGCGCAGGGGCGCCGCAGAGCCTGGTGATGCCTCTGCCTGCCGCCAGCGCCGCACAGTTCGCCGTCCGGTGGGGCGGGCAGGCGGCCGGCAACAAGGAGATTGCCTACTACGACATCTATGTGTCGGCCAACGACGGTCCCTTTGTGCCGTGGCTGCAGCGGTCGCGTCTGACCAGCGCGCTCTACGAGGGCCAGCTCGGGTCGCAGTATGCGTTCTACAGTGTGGCCACCGACACCGATAACCAGCGGGAAACCGCCCCGATCCAGCCGGATGCCCAGACCCAGGTGTCGCTCGAGAACACAGCACCGGTCTTGCCGGCGCTCCCGGATATCGAGCTGACCGAGGGCGATGTGCTCCAGGTCGATGCGGCCGCCGCGGACGCGGATCTGCCCGCCAACGTGCTCAGCTACCGCCTCGGGCTCGATGCGCCGTCCGGCGCCATCATCCATCCCACCACGGGTCAGATCGCCTGGAACACGGGCGAGGCCCATGGCGGCTCCACTAACTCGATCACGGTGACGGTGATCGACAACGGGTTCCCGCAAAAGACCGACACCCGGACATTCCGGGTGATCGTTCGCGAGTCCAACCGGGCGCCCGAGTTTGTCCCGATGGGAACGCAGAAGATCAACTGGGGCGACACGCTGGTCCTGACGCTCCAAGCGACCGATGGGGATCTGCCGGCCAACCGGCTGACGTATGCCTGGGCTGCCCAGCCGCCCAGCGGCGCCACGCTCGATCCCCAAACCGCGGTGTTCACGTGGAAGCCTGCGCTCGATCAGGCGCCCAGCACCAACGCGATCGCGGTCCAGGCGACCGATGACGGCCAGCCGCCGCTCAGCGCAACCAACTGGTTCACCGTCGTGGTCGAGAAGGTCAACCGCGCTCCCATCCTGAGCGTCCCGTCCGATCGAACGATCAACGAGATGACGGCGCTGGTCGCGACCAACCGGGCCGAGGACCTCGATGTCCCGGCCCAGCGGATGACCTTCAGCCTCCTCAATGCCCCGCAAGGGGCCACGATCGATCCGGCCACCGGCGTGGTCCGATGGACCCCCGACGAGACCCAGGGGCCCAGCACCAACTTCTTCACCGTGCGGATCGAGGACGACGGATCGCCCAGCGCATCCGACACGGGAACATTCGTGGTGGTGGTCCGCGAAGTGAACCGGGCGCCCGTTGTGACGCCGGTGGACAACCAGTTCACCGGGCCCAACCTCACCCTGGTGGTCACCAACACAGCCTCGGATCCGGATGTGCCGGCGAACACCCTGCGGTTCAGCCTGGGGGCCGGCGCTCCCGCCAACGCGGCGATTGACACCGCCAGCGGGGTGTTCACCTGGACGCCCACGGTGGAGCAGGCGCCGAGCGCCAATCCGATCACCGTCATTGCCACCGATGACGGGCAGCCGGCCCTGTGGGGCCAGACGACCTTCACAGTGTTCGTGGGCGATTACCTCACGTTGCGGCTCGGCACCAACATCACCTATACGGGCCAGTGGGCAACGGTCCCGGTCTATCTGACCACGAGCGCACAGCTGACCAACCTGACGTTCCGTTTGGACCTGCCGGCCAGCCGGTTCACCCAGGTTGCGCTGCAGTCGCTGGTCCCTGCCCAGGCGACAGCGGCGACGCAGGGCGGCAACACGCCATCGCCTCGGTTCAGCCTGCAGGCTCTTGCGGGCAGGACGTTCACCACGGGCTTGCCAGTTGCCCAGTTGCGGTTCATGCCGATCGCGGGTGTCCCGAGCGAGTTTGTCTGGCTGCGGCCGCGAGAGCTGCTGGCTCAGACGGCGGCCGGCATCCAGGTCACCAACCTGGCGCTCGAGGCCGGCCGGCTCGTGGTCCTCGACCAGGAACCGCTGGTCGAAGGGCTTCATGGAGCCAATCGGACTGTCGACCTGCGCGTCTATGGCAGGGCCGGAACCAGCTGCGAGATCCAGTTCTCGGCCAACCTGGCCAATTGGACGCCCTGGCGGCGGGTGCCGATGTCCAATATCGTCCAGGTCTTGCCCGCGGCGTCGACTCCGGGCAAGATGCTCTTCTATCGCGCATGCAAGCTCGAAGCCGATCCGCCGATCCTGGAGATCCACCGGACGCCAGCGCAGCCGCCCTCGCTGCTGCTGTATGGCGTGCCGGGGCAGGTCTATCAGCTCGAGTATGCGACGCGGCTGGCGACGCCCGCGCCTTGGCAGTCCGCCGGCCCGATCACGCTCACCAACGCATTCCTGGAACTCCCTGCCATGAATACCAACGATCCCGTCCGGTTCTATCGGCTCCGGCGGCCTTGAACAGGGGATCTCCTGCCCGGGCGGACCTCGAACCTCCCCCCGGGCTTACGCTCATTCATGATCCGCAACCTGATCTTCGACTGGTCCGGCACGCTGGTGGATGACCTGCCGGCGGTTTGGCGAACCACCAATCACGTGTTTCGAAACGCCGGCGTGCCCGAGCTCACGCTCGATGAATTTCGCGCCGAGTTCGCCCTGCCGTTCCGGGAGTTCTATGAGCGGTTTGTGGCGCACGTGCCCCTGCCTCAGCTCGAGGCCTGGTTTCACACGCGGTTCGAGCAGGATCAGGAACCGGTCGAGGCGCTGCCGCATGCCGGGTCGTTCCTGGCGTTCGCCCGGCAGCGAGGGCTGCGGATGTTCGTGCTCAGCACCGTTCGGCGGGATCACTTCGAGCGCCAGGCGCGCCAGGCGGGCTTCGCCGGGTTTTTCGAGGCGGCCTACCTGGGGGTCATGGACAAGCGGCGCGAGATTCATGAGGTGCTGTCTCGGCATCGGCTTTCGCCGGAGGAGACTCTCTTCATCGGCGATATGCAGCATGACATCGAGGCGGCCCACGAGGGAGGCGTGCGCGCCTGCGCCGTCCTGACCGGCTACAACCGGCTCGATCAGCTGCGCCTCAGCGGGCCTGACCTCATTGTCCAGCACCTGGGCGAGCTGCAGTCCTTCCTCGAACGGGACGACCAGAACTGGCTGGCCGACGCCTCGCAGATGCCGCCGCCCCCCTGAAACGCATGGATCGAATCCTTCTCCAGGACCTGGCGGTCTGGTATCGAGTCGGGGTCGCCGACGAGGAGCGCGCTCGATCCCAGAAGCTCCTGATCACGATTGCCATGTCGCATGACCTGTCCCGCGCCGGGCAGTTCGATGATCTGCGGGACACGATCGATTACGACGCGGTGTCGAAACGGGTGGCCGCGCTGGGCGAGACCCAGCAATGGCGCCTCATTGAGAAAGTGGCGGCCGACATCGCCGAGATCATCCTGAGCGAGTTCGGCGCCGAGGCTGTCACGGTCGAGGTCAAGAAATTCATCCTGCCGGAGACCCGCTATGTGTCCGTGATGGTCGAGCGCCGGCGCAGCCGGTGATGCCGCTTTTTCTTTAACAACGGATCTGTTTGTGGTTGACTGCCGCGACGAACGAACACCGAACCTATGAATGCTCACTGGATTGCGATCGCAGGCGCTCTTGCCTTGAACCTTACGCCAGCCCCGGCCCGCGCCGCTGGCGCCGAATCCTCGAGGGACACGCGGTGCTATGAAATGCGAACGTATCACGCCGCGCCCGGCAAATTCGAGGCGATGCAGGCCCGCTTTCGGGATCACGCCTGCCGGCTTTTCGCCAGGCACGGCATGGCCAGCGTCGGCTACTGGATTCCCACGGACGCCGCCGATGGTGCGCAGGAAACGCTGATCTACATCCTGGCGTTCTCGAGCCGGGAGGACCGGGAGCAGAAGTGGAAATCGTTCATGCAGGATACGGAATGGCAGGCCGCGTTCAAGGCATCCGAGGTCAGCGGGCGTCTGGTTGCCAAGGTCGAATCGCGCATTCTTCAGGCGACGGACTTTTCGCCAGCCATCCGTCCCGTGGCGGCTCAGCCGGAGCGCGTGTTCGAGCTGCGGACCTATTCGGCGTCGAAAGGCAACCTTGGACGCCTTCAGGCCCGGTTTCGAGATCACACGCTGAAGCTGTTCGAGAAGCATGGGATGGCCAACGTGGGTTACTGGACGCCGGCCTCGGGCGAACCGGGAGCCGATGACACATTGATCTACCTGCTGGCTCATGCCAGCCGCGAAGCCGCTGCGGAATCGTTCAGTCGGTTCCGCACGGATCCCGAGTGGGTGGCGGCGCGCAAGGCATCCGAAGAACAGGCAGGCGGGGCGTTGACGGTTCCCAACGGCGTGAAATCGGTGTTCCTGAAACCCGCCGATTACTCGCCGATGAAATGATCGGATCGTGGAAAGCCGCGAGGCCGACATTACAGATTTTGGCGGCGAAGCATGAGGTGCTGGGCCTGCGGAACACGGACCGCACAGGCCCGCCAAGACCAGAGGCTCGTCTCCTTTTACCCTGGCACCGGCCCCGGCGGGATTCGGCGCGCGGCGGCGTCCACATCGCGCAGCGGGACGCCCGCCTGCTGTGACACCTGGCGGCAGGAATCATATTCCGGCTTGGTCACGATGACCTGGCCATCGAGCAGGCCGGACTTGACGCGGACCGTTCCGTAGGGGGTATCGATCGCGCCGAACTGGCGGCGGAGCTTGCGGCGCTCCGCCTGGTAATATCGGACCCCCAGGGAGCCGGTCTCGCGGAGGATCAGCTCGAGGAATTTCTCGGCCTCGGCGGCGGGGCAAAGCAGGGTTAACAAAATCCCAGGCCGGCTTTTCTTCATCGTGACGGGGGTGTGGGCGACCTCGAGCGCCCCCGCGGCCAACGCCACCTCGATGAAATGCCCGAGCAGTTCGCCGGTCAGATCATCGACGTTGGCTTCACACACCGCCACCGTGTCGGTCTCCCAATCGTGGGCCGTGGCCGTGGTCTCGCTCAGCACAGCCCGCAGCACGTTGGGGCGAGTCCGGTTCTCTCGGCTGCCCAGGCCATAGCCGATCCGCGAGGCGGCCAGGTTGCGCATCGGCCCGAAGCTCTCGGCGAACTCGGCGAGGAGGGCGGCGCCGGTGGGTGTCACAAGCTCGGCCGGCTCATCGCACTGGGTGATGGCCGCGCCGCGCGCCCCGAGGATGGCCAGGGTCGCCGGCGCCGGCAGGGGCAGGGGGCCATGGGCGGATTGGATCCAGCCGGTTCCATCGATTACCGGGCCGGAGAGCAGCCGGGGGCGGCCCAGCAGATCCAGTGCCACGCAAGCCCCGACAATGTCGACCACCGAATCCACCGCTCCCACCTCGTGGAAGGCGACCTGTTCGGCCGGCTGGCCGTGGATGCGGCCTTCGGCCTCGGCGATCCGGCCGAACACGGCCACGGACCGGCTCTTGACCCAGTCCGGAAGGGGGCTGGCTTCGATCAACGACCGGATGCTGGCGAAGGTGCGATGGGGGTGCGCGTGGGGATGTCCGTGGTGGCGGTGGTGATGCGAGGGGGGAGGGGCGGTGGCGGAAGGGTGGCTGTCCGGGTGGCCCGGCGCAGCGGCGGCGAGATGGACATCGAACTTGACCCCCTCGATCGAGCCGCGCCGAGCCCGGCCGGCGTGCACGTGGTAGCCCTCGAGGTCCAAGGCGGCCAGGCTCTGTTCCAGGGCGGAGAAATCCACGCCCAGATCGAGCATCGCGCCCAGAAACATGTCGCCGCTGATCCCGCTGAAGATGTCGAGGTAGATGGTGTTCATCGTTTGGACGTTGGGGAGGGATGCGCGGGGGCGGACGGGGGCTGGGCGGCGAGGGCGTTGATCTGGCTGGCGGCGTAGCCGGCGCCGAATCCATTGTCGATGTTGACGACGGTGACGCCGCTGCCGCAGCTGTTGAGCATGCCCAGCAGAGCGGCGATGCCGCCGAAGCTGGCCCCGTAGCCGATGCTGGTGGGGACCGCGATTACCGGCCGCGCGACCAGGCCGGCGACCACGCTCGGAAGGGCGCCCTCCATGCCCGCCACGACCACCAGCACATTGGCTTGCTGGATCGATTCGAGCTTGCCCAGAAGCCGGTGCAGACCGGCAACGCCCACGTCGAACAGCCGGTCCACATTGTTGCCCATGATTTCGGCGGTGACCGCCGCCTCCTCGGCGACGGGCAGGTCGCTGGTGCCGGCGCACAGGACCGCGATGCGGCCCGGGCGCCGGGCCCGCGGGCGGCGCTCATATGTGATGCATCGCGCCATCGGGTGATAGATTGCTTTTGGCAGCCGGCGCCGCAGGGCGCGGGCGTGGTCCAGCCCGGCCCGGGTCACCAGCAGGCAATCCTCCCGATCGAGGATGTGCGCGGCGATCTCGACGACCTGCCGGGGGCTCTTGCCCGCTCCGTAAATCACTTCGGGAAATCCCTGGCGCAACCCGCGATGCAGATCGACTCGGGCGAATCCGAGGTCGGCCACGGGGGCCGCCTGGAGCGCTTGCAGCACCTGCTCCCGGCTTGCCCGGCCCGCGCGATATCTCTCGAGAAGCGCGATCGCATCTTCGGCAGTCACGCCGGGACTTTGCCATGAAGCGCCAAGGGGGTCACGCCCGAAAAGCTGGATGCGGGGGGCGGATATTCAGCGGAGCGATCCATTCCGATCAAGGCAGCGGAGCCGCTCCGGGCGGCGGGAACGATTGGCGGGAGTCGTCCAGGACCAGAACCCAATCGAGAAGCTCGCCGGGTGTGGGCGGGGTGAACGCCTGGATCCCGCGGTTGGGAAAAGACCCGATGGCCGTTGCGGTTCCATTGCGGGGATTGAACCACCAGGCCTGGACCGGTTCGCCGGCGATCTTGTCCAGGCGCACCCGGAAGGTGCGGCTCAAGGGGGCGTACACCATGGCATAGGCGCCCTTTTCGTCGCGGGTGGCCACGAACCGGCGCGTGCCGGCGCCCGGGATCGAAGTCGCCACTTCTTCCGCCACGATGACAGCGTCATCCGGGATCCTCGTCAGGAAGGGGCGCGACTCGAGCAGCCGCCGGGCATATTGCATCTGGGCGGCGCCGGGCTGGTGGATGGCTTCGTGCCAGGGGAGGAGCGGGCCGTTGATCGGGCGGCGGCCGGGCTGCCACATTTGCCAGACCGAATGATGGCCATAGGTGTGGCCGCAGGCGCCGCTGAAGAGGTCCCAGTAGATGGGCCGGCGCACATCGGCGGCGGTGGTATGCCCCAGCTCGCCCGGCCGGAACGAGATCGGATGATCTTCATAGACCGGCTCGCCATCGATCACGGGCTTGATCGGGGTGCGGTCGTAGTCTTTCCGGGTCTGGTCGTAGCGGCCGGTGAACTCGATCACGTGGCCGTTCTGGCGCATGTTGAAATCGAGCCAGTCATCGCTGTGGAACCACTGCGAGGATCCCTGCCCGCCGGGAGGATGGAAGGTCAGCAGATGGCGGCCTTGGTCGCCCTGCTGGAGGCCGCGGGCCAGGGCCCGCAAGACTCCCTTTTCCTCGTCGGTGCTGACGGGGCGATCGCCTCCGAGGATCCAGATGATGGGTTTGTCCCGGTAGCGCCTGCCCAGCCATAGCCCGTAGGCTTCCGCGTTGGCGGGTGTGAAGACGGGCGGGGGAGCACCCTGTCTTGCGTGCCATTTGTCGCCCCAGGTCGGCAGAAAGCCGATCCAAAGCCCGAGCGATTTGGCGCGGTCCACGATGTAGTCCACATGGTCCCAGTAATCGTTGGCGGGCCCTTCTTTGACATCGGGGCGGTCGGGACGCCTCTCGATCAGGGGGCGGTGCCCGTAGGCGTTCGCATCCCCCAGGCCGTCCAGCTCAGCCAGGGCGACAGCTTGGATGACGGTGAATCCCAGGCGCGCCCGGTTCTCCAGGTACCGATCTGCCTCCTCGCGGTTGAGCCGATGGAACAGCTCCCAGGCCGTGTCCGCCAGGTAGAAGAACGGCTTGCCGTCTTCGGCGACGATGTAGCGATGGTTATCACTGACGCGGAGAAGAGAGGCTGCAGGCGCCGAGATCTGGTTGAGGATCAGGATGTATGCGATTGCCGGCGCCGCGCACGCCCAACGGAACAAGGCAATACTCGTATTCGTACATCGAACCGCTACCAGCCTTGTCGGGATGGTTTTCATGGGCGGGAGCCTATAATCCCGCCCTGCCGCCGTCAAAAGAGAAAGGAATCACTTGGTGGCGACTATGGCCTGCAGCTTCTTGAGATCCGGGTTGTTCGCGGTGGAGACGGTGTTGATGACGTTGATCGCCAGGGTCCGAGGATCGCGCCATCTCAACGTCTCCGCATGGCCGTCCGCGAACGAGAAGTTGCATCCGGCGTTATGCCACATGGCCGGCAGGTTCATCCACTTGTCGCCTTCGGGAAGAAATCCGAAATGGCCGTCATCGATGCTTTCCTGGTGTTCGCCCAGGAAGACGAACGCTCGAGAGGGGCCGGGTTTGGTGATGTCGCTGGTCTTGCGGTTCACGCGGTATCCGGTGTAGCCGCCGTACTGCTGGCCGATGTCCTGCCCATTCATGTAACAATTGATGCTGTACGAGCGCACGCGCCGGTAGGTCTTTCCGCCGATGATCGAGCGTCCCAGATCAGTCGGGCATCGGTAAATGCCGACCGAGGTGTTGTATTTGAAGAGCGTGCCTTTGCCGATGAGGGTGGTGTTGGTGGAGTCCAGATGATTGTCCTGCATGTAGCCAAGGATCCAGGACTGAGATCCGGCGCCGACGTTCTCCTGGTTGGGGACGAGCTTTTCCTGGTGGTCGCCGGCGTACATGATCCAGCAGAGCTGCAACTGCTTGAGGCTGCCGATGCAAACGGTTTGCTGGCCTTTGCCTTTGGCCTTGGCCAGGGCGGGCAACAGCATTCCGGCCAGGATGGCAATGATGGCAATGACGACGAGGAGTTCGATGAGAGTGAACGCCATCCGGCCGCGGCAGGATCCGGCCACTCGGCATGCTCGAATATGCATAAAACCTCAAGCTGCAGAATTGATACCGCTCTTCTGGCAGGATCCTAGAACGGATGCACTACACCGTCAAGGGCGGTGACGCAACCGCAGCAATTCCGCAAGGCAGGTTAGGCTTTTGGCGTATTTCTCGGGGCGCCGGATTTTCCTCTGTCTGGCGCGCTGTCGAAGCGAAGGCTGGCTGGCTGCCGCCTGCACGAGACGACAACTTACCTGTCGTCCCGGATCCTCCTTGTTTGCGACGGCCAATTGCCAGAGAACAACGTCCCGAAAGCACTGCCCCCAGGAGGGGCTCACCCGCTGTCGAACCACAGCTGCCAGCGCACCGCCTCTTCCAAGGCCAAGTCCAAGTCGTGCGCCAACTCTTTGAGGCTCACTTGGCCCAACCGGACCCGCTGGCTGTGCAGCATCGCATACGCGCTGAAGAGCACGAAGCCCAGCATCAAAATTAACATTTGCGCCACCATTGCCACCGGCTCGTGGTGATAGCAATGCTCCAGGTGATAGAATTGCGTCAGTTCGTTGAAGGCTTTGTTTTCGATGCCCCAGCGCCGGTGCCCCGCTTGGTACTTCACCCGGCCAGGGTAGCCGCGCAGCTTCTCCGAGGCCATCCACCACCAGTTGCTGGTCCGGGGATGTTGAACTCTTTTTCCGCCAATGATTTGCGTTTGGATCCACTGCTCCTGCGAATGAACCACCGAAACTTTGCGGTCATCGCCGTAGCTCTCCGTGAAACTCAGGTCCTTGACCTCCCAGAGTTGAAGCTGGCGCTGGCGCACCTCATCATAAAATTGTTCGGTCGGTGCGGCGGCCGCACTCAACGCCCGCGCCTCCTGGAACACCTCCATGCGCTCCTGTTTGAGCACCACCTCCCAGGCCCAACCCAACTTGTCCACCGCCTTTAAAAAGGGACCTTGCACATACCAGCTATCGATCGTGATGGCGTCGAAGAAACGCGCTCCATACAGCCGCCGAATCCGACCCAGCAAGCGCGACGCCGCATCCGCCTCACCTTCCCCCGGTCGAATCGGCTCCAGATCCAGCAGCACGTTGAATTTAGGCCCGTTGATCTGAGCAAACACGTAACGGTGATAGTACTCGGTGAAGGTGTGTTTGTGGCCTTGCTCGTCAGCATCCTCAAGCTGGCGCTGGCAACAGCACGGACAGCAACGGCTGCGGCTGTGGAAGTGCTCGTTGGCATCCAGACTGCAAAAGAGCAAGCCGTTGATTTTGCAGCTCTCCAGCGCTTTGTTGGCTTTTAAATCCTTGTTCACGCTCACCAGGGCCCGGCGCAGGTCCTCCAAATCGAAGCGTTCACTGACATAATGGAACACATCGTCGCTGATGCGCTGGGACCAATGAACCAGGTGCTGCCAGCGCCGGCGTTTGGTTTGCTTGGCCAGATCATGGTAGCTGCCGGCCCGCAGGACCACGCCCAAGAGCAGACTCAGCAATACGGGGCCGGTGGGGATGACGGGCTGGGGCCGGGCGTCGCGCACCCCGCGCACCAGTCGGTTCAAAGCGAAGACTTTGTTGACGTAGGTTAAAAATTGAGCCAGCTCGTTCATGAGGCGTCGGCAACGAGAGGTTCGCCGCGACGGAGCAATTCGTGGTTAATCTGGCTGATTTCATCGAGTCGCTCCTGCACTTGGGCAAACGCCGCCACGCTCTGACGGGCCTGGTTGACCTGGGCCGCGGACTTGAGCAAGAGCGACTGCATCTTGCCTTTGGCGAAGCAGCGATTGAGATAATAAAAGGGGCCGTGTTGGGCGGTTGGGTCGTTGTGGCAGTGGCAGTTGGGCTTGCCACACTTCATGAAGCGCTCGACCAGGGAGGCGCGGAGGATCTCGGGAGGAAGCTGGAACGAACGCAGGAGATGAGCCTTGCGGTGACGCAGAGCGAGTATGGGAATGCGTTTGAGAGGCGTTATCCTACTCATATATAGGAGTAAGATACCCAATCCCCACAGCGAAGCAAGCAAAAACGAAAATGCGCCTGATTCCGAAAATGCTCTAAGCGGTTGGACCTGGCTTAATTGGAATCAGAACGCCCCCCACCTTACGGAATTGCTGGTGGCGGCGCGATTGCTTTTCACGGATTCCAGGGTAGGCTGAATAGCGCAACAGGTGAAACGTCAAATCATGTTATGAGAAAGCGCGTGACGGGCAGGTGTCTTCTGGCGGCAATGGCCGCCCTCTCTCTCGGCTTGGGTGGCTGCGCCACCGGCGTCAAACACCCTTCGGGCGTCTCCGTGACCGAGATGCGGCCGGACGAGCGCGGTTTCGTCGCGGGGACCGGAATCGAATCGCAGGACATGGTCGCGGTGACCGATAAGATGGCTCGCAGCATCCTCGGCACCCCCCAGATCGCCCAGGCCCAGGGAATCCCCCGCGTCGTGCTCGAACCGGTCGTCAATGACACGCGGTTCCCGATCAACAAGGACCTTTTCCTGACCCGGATCCGGGCGATGCTCACCTCCAAGGCTGCGGGCAAGGTCGTGTTCCTCGACCGCGAAAACATGGCCTTGCTCGAACGCGAGCGCGCCCTCAAACAATCCGGCCAGGTCACCGCCACGTCGGATCCGAACATCGTCGAGTTCCGCGGCGCGGATTATTTCCTCACCGGAAAGCTGTCCGGCATGTACACCGGCACATCGGCCGGCCGGAGCGATTATATCCTCTACACGTTCCGCCTGGTGGATGCGCGAACCTCGGAGATCATCTGGGAGGATTTCTCGGAGATCAAGAAACAGGGGCTCGAGGACGCCGCTTACCGTTAAACCCGATGGTCGTCCGCAGCCTCGGGGCAGTGGCCGGATGAATACTTGCGCGCGGTTATTGGCGATCGCATGGCTTTTATGGGGGGCGGGTTGTGCCACGTCCCGGCCCCCGTCAGGCCCCGCCTTTTCCGGGGATCCGCTCGCTGAGCCCGGCGCTTTTCTCGGGCAGTATCCGGAGCGCGACCATGTGCTCTGGCAATACCGGCTGGCTGCCGCTGCGATGCGATCGCGTCAGTTCGACAAGGCCAAGGACCTTCTGGATAGCGCCCTCTCTCGCATCGGAGTGATCATCGAGGCCGACCGCAGCGCCCGGAAGGCGCGCAGCTATTTCCAGGAGGAATCTCGGAAGACATTCTTCGGAGAGCCTTACGAGCGATCGATGGCTTTTTTCTATCGCGGGATCCTCTATTGGATGGACGGCCAGCCCGACAACGCGCGGGCTTGTTTCCGGAACGCCCAGGTCCAGGATAGCGACACGCAGGACCACCAGTATGCGGGCGACTATGCGTTGTTCGATTACCTCGATGGCTACATCAGCACGCGGCTCTCCGGCAGCGGCCAGGAGGCGCTCGCTCGCGCCCAGGCCGCCAGCCGCAGCGGCCCTCTGCCTCCCTTCGATCTCCAGGCCAACGTCATGGTGTTCGCCGAGATGGGGCAGGGGCCGGTCAAATACGCCGCCGGCGCCCACGGCGAGCAGCTCCGATTCCGCCCCGGCAGCTCCCCGGCCGCCGGGATCCGCATCGCCGCCGGCAGCCTGTCAACCCAGGCCGGCGTGTTCGACGATCTCAGCTTCCAGGCCACCACCCGCGGCGGGCGCGTCATGGACCATATCCTGGCCAACAAGGCGGTGTTCAAGAACACTACCAGCGCCCTCGGCGATGCCGCCCTGATCGGGGGGACTGCCGTCGCCGTCGGCGGCGATCACGAGGAGGCTGCGCTGGGATTGCTCGCCTTCGGCGTCTTGAGCAAGATCGTCTCCGGAGTCACCACGCCGGCCGCCGATACCCGCTCCTGGAACAACCTGCCGCAATACCTGAGCTTTGCTGCCTTGCGGCTCCCGCCCGGAGCCCACACCCTGACCATCGATTTCCTGGATGGGGCCGGAAGCCCCATGGCCGGAAAGACACAAACTGTCAAGCTTAATCTACCCGCGGGATCGCGAGATGCCGTGGTATTCGTCAGTGATCAACCCCCTAATCTTTAAGCCCATGAAACTGTCCTGGACTCCCCTATGGATCGCCGCTGCATGTCTGCCGCTGGTGGCCGGCTGCGCGTCCCACCGGGGCGCCTATGCCCCTCTCCACGCCACGGAGCCCAGCCTGGAGAACCAGGCCGGCTTCGTCCTGCTCGATCGCTACACGCAGCAGTCCGTCACCTGCACCGGCATCCAGGTGACCCACCTGCCCGATGGCCGCCTGCAGGTCGCCGCCCAGGTCCTGAACCTCGAGCGCAAGCGCATCCAGGTCCAGGTCAATTGCGTGTTCAAGGACGAGCAGGGCTTCGCCTACGGAGACGAGACGCCCTTCCAGACCCTCATCCTGACCGAGAACGCGACGGAATCGGTGCAGTTCGCCTCGATGAGCGATCGGGCCAAGAAATACACCATCCGGGTGCGCCAGGCCCGGTGACGCCCGCGAGAGCGCACTGGGAGCGCCGACCTTCATGCCGGCCGGGAAGGCAGCAGGCAAGATGAATGGACAGCATGAGCAGGCAGCATCCAGAATGGCGCTGGCTTGGCGTTCTGGCAATGGCCCTGATTGCCTGCGCCCCTGACGCCCTGCCAGCCGCTGCCCCGGCTACAGCGGGCGTCCTGGTCGAAGCCGAGAGTTTTGCCGAGCTGGGCGGGTGGGTGGTCGATGCGCAGTTCATGGACGTGATGGGCTCGCCCTACCTCCTGGCGCACGGGCTCGGCAAACCGGTGGCGGATGCCCGCACCACCGTGATCCTGCCCGCGGCCGGAACCTATCGGCTCTGGGCGCGAACGCGCAATTGGACTGCGCCGCATCCGAGCCCGGCCGGACAGTTCGAAATCAGTCTCGATGGGAATCTCCTGCCCATCCGGTTCGGCGCTGCAGGTCAGGGGTGGGTGTGGCAGGACGGCGGATTGGTGACGGCCACGAATCCAGCCATCGAGGTGCGGTTGGCGGATCGGACGGGATTCGACGGGCGATGCGACGCGCTCTATTTCGCTCCCGAGGATGCTCCGGCGCCGCCGGCGGATGGCAGCGCCCTGCTCGAGTGGCGGCGGGCTTTGCTGGGGCGGCCGGCTGCGCCCGAGGATGGCGGCGAATACGATCTGGTCGTGACGGGCGGCGGGATTGCCGGATGCGGGGCTGCGATTGCCGCGGCCCGGTTGGGCATGCGGGTAGCCCTGATCCATGACCGGCCGGTCCTGGGCGGCAATGCCAGCCAGGAAATTCGGGTTCACACCATGGGCGATGCCCGGGGCGCGGTTGTGAGCGAGATCAACACCGCCCATTATCCGAATGGATCGGACCAGTCGATTGCTTACGACCAGCGCCGTCACCGCGTGGCGGCGGCGGAGACGAACATCGATCTCCACCTCGAGTGGCGGGCATTTGGCGTGGTCACCCAGGAGGCGCGGGTCGTCGCGGTTGACGCCTGCCATATCCGGACAGGCCAGGAGCGGCGATTTCGCGCTCCCTGGCATGTCGACGCCACGGGCGACGCGTGGATCGGGTATTGGGCGGGGGCAAGGCATCGGATGGGCCGCGAGCCGCGCGCCGAGTTCAACGAGCCGCTGGCGCCCTCCGCCGCCGATGCCATGACGCTGGGCACCAGCCTGCTCTGGAGCTCGAAGGACGCGGGCCAGCCTGCCAGCTTTCCCGACGTGCCCTGGGCGATGGACGTGGCCCGCGACTACGCCGCCACCAGCGGCGAGTGGCAGTGGGAATATGGCATGAACCACGACACCATCCTCGATGCCGAGGAGATCCGCGACCACCTCTTGCGCGCGATTTACGGTTCGTTCGCCAATGCCAAGCGGCTGGCGGCCAACGCGCGGCTCGAGCTCGACTGGGTCGGCTATGTCGCCGGCAAACGCGAGTCCCGCCGGCTCGAGGGGGATTACATTCTCACCGAACACGATGTCCGCAACCGCCCGCATTTTTCCGATGCGGTCGCGATGGGGACCTGGGGGATCGACCTCCATTATCCCAGCTCGACGAGATACGACTTTCTGTCGCGGTCGGACACGGTGGCGGTCCAGCCCTATTGGATCCCGTATCGCTGCCTCTATTCGACCAACGTGGACAACCTGTTCATGGCGGGGCGGTGCCTGAGCGCGACCCACGTGGCGCTGGGCAGCACCCGGGTCATGAACACCTGCGGACAGATGGGGGTGGCGGCGGGCACAGCGGCGCATCTGTGCAAGAAACACCAGACCACGCCGCGCGGGGTGTATCGAGACCATCTCGCCGAGCTGCGATCGCTCCTGGGGCTTTCGGCGGGAACCGAGGATCTCGCCAACCTGGTGACAGTCGTCGACAACCGCGATGCTGTCCGGGCGCGCCTCACCGGAGCATGGGCCGCCAGCACGTACGAGCCGGGATTTTTTGGCGAGGATTATCTTCATGACGGCAACGCGGACAAAGGCAGCAAGAGCGTCCAGTTCATCCCCGATCTCCCGGTGGCAGGCGAGTATCAGGTGTACCTGCGGTGGACATCCTCCGCGAGCCGTTCGGAGGCGGTGCCGGTCGACCTGATCGGGCGGGCCGGAACTCAAACCGTCACCGTCAACCAAAGGCTCAACGGCGGCCGATGGATGCTCGCGGGATCGATCGCTGCCAACATCGGCACCGGCAGCAGCGTCCGGATTCGCACTGCGGGCACCACGGGCCACGTGATCGTCGATGCCGCGGCCTTCTGCCTGGCCCGGACCCTGGACAGCACCTTCCAGGGCGAGCCCTGGCAGGACGACGACCAGGATGGCCTCTGCAATTACGTCGAGTTCACTCTCGGCACCAACCCGCGGGATCCGGGCAGCTTTCTCAAGCTGGATTGGAGCATGGATGAGCAGGCGCCGAGGCTCCGTTTTCTGGCGCCAGCCTGGCGAGCGTGCCGGCTCCAGTACCGAGACGCGTTTGGCGCCGGCTCCTGGCAGGACTCGAGAATCTTCCCCCCCACCGCCTCGACCCGCGAGTGCGTGATTGAGGACCTGGCGCCGGGGCTGGGATCCAGCCGCTTCTATCGGATTGCCAGCCCATAATACCCCGTCCCAAGCCCCCAAGCCCATCCGCGTCCTCTGCATCCGCGCCGCCTGGGACTGCATCCGCGTCCGCCGAAGACGATGGAATGAAGCCAGAAGGCCCGCGTGTTGGACAGGGCGGACGCATCGTTCCGATGCGCCCTGGCGGTGCGTCGAGCGTCTTCGAGGATCCGCCGGCATGGTTATTGCTCCTTTTTGCTATCGTTTTCTGTGGAGTGAAACGATAGTGAGTTCCGGGAGAGCATGATGCGACGTTGGATCATTTTGAGTCTGGGGATCGCGCTGGCTGGGGCGGCGGGCGCCCATGGGTTTGTGGCTTACAACGACCATGTGGCTGGACCCGGCACGCACTCGAACGCCACCCTGTACGCCGCCAACACGCTCGCCTCCGGTCCGATGAAGAACATCGAGACGGGCGCGTCCTTGTCTGGGAGGCTGAAAACTGTGGCGGTCGCAGTGAATTACGCCACCCAGACCGGAGTTCCCGCGCCCGGCACCGACGCCGCGGAGGCGTTCGGGGGCTATGTCGATTTCACCGCCCGCAGCCAGCAGAGCATCGAGCTGACGGTCTCCTCGAGCTACACGCTCGAGTTCACGGGGCTGGATCCATCGCGCCGTTACGATTTCACGGGGACCGCGGTGCGGGGGGTGGACACCTATGCCAATCGCTGGACCCTGGTGACAGTCGAGGGGGCCGCCCTTGCCACCCCTGTGCACAGCGCCGGGATCGGCGTTGTGACCGAGGGTCTCTGGGCCACGCAAGCCGCCTTGTGGACCGGAGCGAACCACCGGTCGGACCAGGGTTGGGTCGTGCGCTGGACCGACATCGATCCCGGTCCGGATGGGGCGTTCAAGGTGATCTCGCAGCTCTACCGAGGGCCCACGCCGGGTGTCGGCACGGGGGACTCGACCGCCGGAGCCAAGGGGTATGCGTTGACCGGGATCCGGCTCATCGAGAGCGCGGTGGCGGGCCGGCCGTCCATCGAGAACGGGCCGGCGGAGGAGGTCGCCAGCCGCTCGGCCCGCCTGGGCGGCCGCGTGACCGATCCTGGCATCGAGCCCCCCGAGGTCACGCTCTATTACGGACCCGCCGACGGCGGCAAGACGGCGGCTGCCTGGGAGCGGTCGGCCGTGCTTGGAGTCCAGACCGGGCCGTTCTCGGTCCGGGTCGACGGCCTGGCGCCGGGAACCGAGCACTTCTTCCGCAGCTTCGCCAGCAATCGGGTCGCCGGCGCCTGGGCCGAATCGAGCGGCTCGTTCACGACGGCCCTCGAGCCGCCGGAGATCGCGGACCGGGGAGTCGCCGATCGGTTCGCGTTTTCGGTCACGGTGCAGGGAGAAGTGGTGTCCACCGGAGGAGACGCGCCTGCGGTGCTTCTTTTCTGGGGGAGCGAGGACGGGGGGCAGAACCCTTTGGCCTGGGCTGCCCAAACCAATGCGGGAACGGTCAGCGGAGTCTTTCCGGTCACCGTCGGCGGCCTCGAGCCGGCCACGACGTATTTCTACCGGTTCCAGGCAACGAACCGTGCCGGCGCATCGTGGAGCGCAGCCGCCGGCCAATGGACTACGGATGCGCTGAGCATGCCCGAGGCGATTCTGGATCCCGTGCGCGGGATATCCGATCGGTCGGCGGTGGTGTCGGGCCAAGTCACGCAGACGGGCGGCGACCCGCCTGCCATCGAGCTGTTCTTCGGGACGGCGGATCGAGGCGCATCGGCCTTGGCCTGGGAACGAACCCTGCCGCTGGGAACTCAATCCGGCCTCTGGCGAGCCTCGCTGGCTCCCCTGGCGCCATCCACTCTGTACTACGTCCGGGCCCGAGCCCGGAATGCCGCCGGGGAAGCCTGGTCGGATGCGCAATCGTTCCTGACGCTGGCGGTGCTGCCCATTTCAGCGGTCATCAACGAGATCCATTACCATACATCCGACAAGACGAGCCTGTCCGAATTCGTCGAGCTTCATAATGCGAGCGAGGGGATGCTGGATTTGTCCGGGTGGCGCATGCGGGGGGCGGTGGACTTCGATTTTCCGCCGGGCGCCACCCTGGCGCCGGGCGAGTACTGGGTGGTTGCGGAGGATCCTGCCGATTTTCAGGCTGCTTTTGGGATGGCAGCCCATGGCTATTGGCTGCCGGGTGACAAGCTGCCGAACGAGGGCGGCCGAGTCGAGCTCCAGGACGCTGCCGGCATCACGGTCGACGAAGTCACCTATCAGAGCGGGTTTCCATGGCCCAACCGGGCCAACGGGGAGGGAGCGTCGATGGAGCTGATCCATCCTCTGCTGGACAACGATTTGGGCGGGGCATGGCGCAGCAGCGTTGCCGGACCGACACCCGGCCGCCGGAACTCGGCCTATGCCGAGGCCGAGCCCCCCCAGCTTCGCCAGGCAGCCCACACGCCCGCCCAGCCCCGCTCCGGCCAGGAGGTGGCGATCACTGTCAAGGGCACCGACGAAGACGGAGTCGCCGAGGTGACCCTCACCTACCAGATCGTCGAGCCTGGCGGCTACATCTCCCGGAACGACACGCGCTATGTCGCGGATTGGACGTCGATCCCCATGCGGGATGACGGCCAGGCCGGCGACCAGGTCAGCGGCGACTCGATCTTTACATGCGTTCTTCCCGCCGGCATCCAGAGCCACCGGCGCCTGGTGCGCTACCGGATCATGGCGGCCGACTCGCTGGGCAACATCGTGCGGGCGCCGTATCCGGAGGATCCGTCGCCGAACTTCGCCTATTTTGTGTATGACGGGGTGCCGCCGTGGACGGGGGCGGCCCAGCCGGGCGTCACCGCTCCGGCGACCTACAGCCCGGAGCTGCTGAGCCGGATCCCTGTCTACCATTTGATCACGACGCGAAAGAGCCATGAGGAGGCGATGTCCATACCCAGCTCCCAGGCGGGCCAGTATTGGGGCGATGAGTATCCCTGGTGGGGGACGCTCGTCTACGACGGCGAGGTCTACGACCACATCCGCTTCCGGGCTCGGGGCGGTGTCTGGCGATATTCGATGGGGAAGAACATGTGGAAATTCGACTTCAACACCTCGCACGATTTCCAGGCCCGGGACGATTATGGCCAGCCCTATGCAACGCGGTGGCGGAAGCTGAATTTCTCGGCTTTGATCCAGCAGGGCAACTTCCTCCAGAGAGGGGAGCAAGGCCTGTTCGAGGGCGCCAGCTTCCGGCTGCACAACCTGGCGGGCAACCCGTCGCCCCTGACCCATTACGTCCACTTCCGCATCGTCGAGCAGGCCCTCGAGAGCGGTGCGACCGGCTCCCAGTACGACACCGATTTCCAGGGGCTTTACATGGCGATCGAGCAGCCCGACGGCCGATTCCTCGACGAGCACGGCCTGCCTGATGCCAACCTCTACAAGATGGAGGGCGGCACGGGCGAGCTCAACAACCAGGGCCCCACCCAGCCCTCCAACAAGTCCGACCTGAACGCGTTCCTCGCCTATACGAGCGGGACGCAGCCGCAGTCCTGGTGGACCGAGAACCTCGAGCTCGACCAGTATTACCGGTTCCGCTCGATCCTCATGGCGATCCATGACTACGATTCGCATGCGGGCAAGAACTACTTCTACTATCACCATCCCGAGACCGGCCGCTGGTGGGTGATCAACTGGGATCTCGATCTGACGTGGACCACGACTTACAACGGCGGCAATGGCCGCGATCCGCTCAACGAGTACGTCCTGGTCCACCCGCCGTTCGCGATCGATTTTCGCAACCGGTTGCGCGAGATCCGCGACCTGCTGTTCAATCCTGAACAGGCCGGGATGGTCCTGGACGAGATCGCCCGGGTGGTCTACCAGCCGGGCCAGCCCTCGCTCGTGGACGCCGACCGCGCGATGTGGGACTACAACCCCATCCTCGCCTCCACCTACATCAACGCCAGCAAGGCCGGCCAGGGCCGCTACTACGAGTCCGCCAGCCCGCGCACGTTCGCCGGCATGCTCCAGAAGCAGAAGGACTACGTTGTTTCGCGCGGCCAATGGCTCGATGCGAACCTGCTCACGGACGAGTCTCTGGCGCCCCAGCGGCCCACCGTATCGGCTCTCAACCCCGAGTTCCCCCTCGATGATCTTCGGTTCGATACGACGCCCTTTGCCAGCCCGGCCGGCCAGCCCTTCGCCGGCATCGAATGGCGGCTGGCGGCCGTGACCGATCCCGCCCAGACGAACCTGCTGGCCGGCGCCCATCGCCCTCGCTACGAAATCCAGGCCGCCTGGACCAGCGGCGTCCTCAGCCCGTTCCAGAACCGGATTCAGATCCCGGCCGGCATCGCGCGCATCGGCGATCTCTGCCGCGTCCGGGCGCGCATGAAGGATGCCGCGGGCCGCTGGAGCCATTGGTCGGCGCCGGTCCAGTTCACGGCCTCGGCGCCGCTGGCCTGGGCGCGGCTCGAGAGCGATCTGGCTCTCACGGAGATCATGTATCATCCGCCTCCCTGCACCGCCGCCGAAGCCGCGGCCGGATTCGAGGAGTCGGACTTCGAGTTCATCGAGCTATGGAATCGGGGCGGCCAGGCCCTCGACCTGAGCGTCGTCCGGTTCACCAAGGGCATCGACTTCGATTTCGCCTCGGGGCCGATCACGTCGCTTGCGCCCGGCGCGTATGCGCTGGTGGTCCGCCGCGAGGCCGCCTTCGTGGCCCGATACGGCCCCGGGCTGCCTGTGGCGGGCGAGTATCACCTGCATGCCGGCGAGGACCAGCTCGCCAATGGCGGGGAGCGCCTCAAGCTCTCCTACGGCGCCGGCAACGCCCTGGCCGACTTCGATTACGACGACGACCCGCCTTGGCCGATCGTGGCCGATGGCGAGGGATATTCGCTGGCGCTGGCCAGCCCGGCCGGCGCCATCGATTACTCCAGGCCGGAAAGCTGGAAGCCCAGCGCCGCCTGGGGCGGCACCCCCGGCGCCCCCGACCGCCTCGCCCTCGCCGAGTGGAAGTCTGCATTCTTCACCGGCGAAGAGATCGGCGATCCGGCCGTGGCGGGCGACGATGCGGATCCCGACGGCGACGGTGCCGCCAACGCGCTCGAATACGTGGCGGGAACCCATCCGCGCGACAAGGAATCCGTTCTGCGATTGGAGGCGGCGGTCGAGGGGATCGCTGGCGGGACGCTCCTCGAGTGGCGGGCCGTTCGCGGCAAGCGGTATCAGCTCCAGTATCGGGATTCGTTCGGCGCGGGCGCGTGGCTGGATCTGCCCCAGGGAGGATGGGCGGCATTCATGGACGAGGCTGCGGCTGTTGTCGATCCCCAGCCGCGGGATGGCCAGCGCTTTTACCGCGTGATCGTGGCCGAGTGATCACTCACTCGGGCCAAGGGCCAGAAAGGCCTTTTCGTCCAGCACAGCCACGCCCAGGGCCCGGGCCTTTTCGAGCTTCGAGCCCGCCTCGGCGCCCGCGACGACGTAATCCGTTTTCCGGCTGACGCTGCTGCTGACTTTGCCCCCGAGGCTTTCGATCCGCGCCGCTGCCTGCTCGCGTGTCATCGAGGCCAGAGCGCCGGTCAGGACAAATGTCTTCCCCGCCAGCCCGCCCGGAGCCGCGTTCGGCGCTCGAAGGGCGGACTGGAAGTTGAGCCCTGCCTGGCGAAGCCGTTCGATGAGCTGCTGGTGGCGCGGGTTGCCCATCCATTTCATCACGCTCAGGGCGATCACCTCGCCGATCTCATCGGCCTGAGTCAGCTCGGCCAGCGTCGCCTGGCGCACCTCGTCCAAGCTGCCAAAACGCCGGCCCAGCGCCTTGGCGACTCCGGCGCCGACATGCAGGATTCCCAGGCCGAACAACAGCCGCCAGAGGTCGCGTTTCTTGCTGGCTTCAACGCCCTCGAGAAAATTCTGCGCCGACTTGCCGCCCATGCGCTCGAGGCTGGCCACCTCGAGCAGGTTGAGCCGGTAGAGATCGGCCACGTCATGCGCCAGGCCGGCCTTGACGAGCTGGGCCACCAACACCTCGCCCGCACCCTCGATGTCCATCGCCCCGCGCGAGCACCAGTGCTCGATCCTGCCGCGGATCTGGGCCGGGCAGTCCGGGTTCGGGCACCGCCAGATCACGCCGGCATCCTCCGCCGTCGCGCCGCTCTCCCGCGCCACGGAGGATCCGCACTCCGGGCACTGGGCCGGGAATCGGAACGGATTCTCCCGGCCTGTTCGGCGATCGCGCACGACCCCGACGACGGCCGGGATCACCTCGCCGGCCTTCTCGATGACGACCATGTCTCCGATCCGAATATCCTTGCGGCGAAGCTCGTCCTCGTTATGGAGCGTGGCGCGGCTGATGGTGCTGCCCGCCAGAAATACGGGCTCGAGATCGGCCACGGGCGTCAGCGCCCCAGTCCGCCCCACCTGGATGAGGATGTTGCGAAGGCGGGTCTGCGCCTGCTCGGGGGCATACTTGTAGGCGATGGCCCACCGGGGCGCCTTGGCAGTGGCGCCGATTCGATCCCTCAAGGCCAGCCGGTTGAGCTTGATCACCGCCCCATCGGTCTCGCAGGCAAAACCGCGGCGCGCGGCATCCAGCTCGGCAATGGCCGCTTCGAGCTCCTCGAACGACCCGCAATGCCAGGTCATCTCCGGCCTCTTGAGGCCAAAGCGGCCGAGCCACTCGAGCGCCTCCGCCTGGGTGGGAGGGGGCGCAGCGCCCTCGAGCGCGCCGATCCCATAGAGCACGATGTCCAGCGGCCGCTGCGCCACGATCCGCGGATCGAGCTGCTTGAGCGAGCCGGCTGCCGCGTTGCGGGGGTTGGCGAAGGGCTCCTCCCCGGCCGCGACCCTGTCAGCGTTGAGCTTCTCGAAGCCGGCGCGGGGCAGATACACCTCGCCTCGAACCTCGAGCAGGGCGGGCCATTCCCGGGGATCGCCCGCCAGGCGCAGCGGCAGGCTTCGAATGGTCTTGAGATTGGCGGTGATGTCGTCGCCCGTGGTCCCGTCGCCTCGCGTGGCCCCGAGCGCAAGCCGGCCTTCCTTATAGGTCAGGCTCACCGCGACTCCATCCACCTTGGGCTCGACCAGCCAGTCGAGCTTCTCGCCGGGCGCCAGCCGCTGGACCCGCTCCACAAACTCCCGAAGCTCACCGATCGAATATGTGTTGTCCAGGCTCATCATCGGCTGACGATGCGCCACAGGCCGGAACTCTCCCAGCGGCTGGCCGCCGACTCGCTGGGTGGGGGAGTCGGGCGTGACCAGTGCGGGAAATTGCAGCTCGAGATCGGCCAGCTCCCGATATAGGCGATCGTACTCGGCATCGCCGATCACGGGCCGGGCCAGGACGTAATAGGCCCGGTCATGGACGCGTATCTGCTCCGCCAGCCGTGCGTGGCAGGCTTGGGCCTCGGCAAATGTCATGCGTCCCACTGTAAGCTGCGGCCGGAAACGGTCAACCGCTTTGGACCCTGGCGGAGCCGAGATGGCGGGGCGGCTCGTCGTCGTCGATCGCTCTCCCTGCCCCCCGGCAGAGGGGCAAGCCCCGCCCGCCGCCGGAGGTCGTCCACATCCATCTTCTTCAAGAGCCGAACCAGGTTCTCCCAGCCCTCATAAAAACCGAAGCCGCCCCCGGTCATTTCCCGGATCGCCTCGTCGCGGCTCCATCCCTGGATGGCGATTCGATAGGTCGCGCACAGGAGACCTGTTCGATCGGCGCCGCGCTGGCAATGCACCAGCACCGGCAGATTCGTCGCCGAGCTGAACATGCGCAGGAATTCGACCAGCTCCTTCCGTTCGACATGCCACGGCTGCAATGTCCAGTGCCGGTAAGCCAGGCGTGTGCCGCGCAGCTCATCGCGGTCCGAATGGAGGGTGCGCAGGTTGATCACGGTGCGGATCCCGAGCTGCTCCAGGGCGCGCATGCCGGCGGAGGTAGGCTGGGCGCTGCGGTAGAGCTGCGCCGATACCCGGTGCAGGTTCGGCGCTCCGGCGATCTCGAGAGGCTGCGCCCAGTGGGCCGGCCGCGGCGCAGCCGCAGTCTCGGCCCCCAAGAGCCATCCTCCCGATCCCAGCGCGATCGCCCACAGGAAAATCCCCTGTGCCAAAACCGATCTCCATCGCGGTGTCATGGTGCTTGCCCCCATTCCTTATCATCGGCGGGCGCTCCTGGCAACCGGCGCATTTTCCTTGCCAGAAAGAGCGGCGTTGATTGTTCTATTCCAAGGTAAACGACAACGACATACGCAGGAACATCCGATGAACCCAACGCACTCCCCGCATCTTGACCCCATGCCGCGCCGCCGCTTTCTCGAAACCGTCGCCCTGGCAGGCGCCGCATCGGCCCTCCCCGGGCGCCTGTCTGCCGGGGCGCCTGCCGCGCCTCGATTGACGCTGGCCCTGGTTGGCGCCGCGCACATCCATACGCCGGGATTCATCAGCCTGATTCGGCGCGAGCGTCCCGAAGCGCGGGTCAAGTATGTGTGGGACCACGACGAGCCCCGGGCTCGAAAGCGGGCCGCCGAGCTCGATGCGCAGGTTGCCGATCTCGATACCATCTGGTCGGATGCCGCCGTGGCCGGCGTGATCATCTGTTCCGAGACCCATCGGCATCTCGAGCTGGTCCAAGCCGCCGTTCGCGCCCGCAAGCACCTGTTCGCCGAGAAGCCTCTGGCTGGAAACCGCAAAGACAGCGATACCATGGCGCAGGCGATCGAGGATGCCGGCCTGATCTTCACCACCGGCTATTTCATGCGCACCGCCCCCGTCCATCTGTTCCTCAAAGAGCAGGTCCAGAAGGGCGTGTTTGGCAAGATCAACCGCATCCGGGGATGCAACTGCCACTCCGGGTCGCTGGAGGGCTGGTTTGATACCGAGTGGCGCTGGATGGCCGATCCGGCGATGGCGGGCGTCGGGGCGTTCGGCGACCTGGGAACGCACTCGCTTGATCTGATGATGTGGCTGGGGGGCGATGTCGAGGCCGTGACTGCCAAGACCCTGGTGGTGACCGGCCGCTATGGCGCCTGCGACGAGTCCGGCGACGCCATGCTGCGCTTCAAGAACGGCGCCAACGGCCTGCTCTCCGCCGGCTGGGTGGATATTGCCAATCCCGTGTCGCTCGAGATCAGCGGCACCAAGGCCCACGCGGTGATTGTCAATGGCCAGCTTTTCTTCCGATGCGCCGAAGTCGAGGGAGCCGACGGGCGCAGCCCCTGGACCGCCCTTCCCCCCGAGCAGCCCAAGCCGCTCCACCAGTTCTTGAACGCGCTGGCCGGAAAGCCGGATCAGCCCCTGGTCACCCCCAAGGAGGCGGCCGACCGCGTCCGCGTGATGGAAGCCATGTACCAAGCTGCCGACCGCGACGACTGGATCAAGGTCGGCTGATCGGCGGGCCCGATCCGTCGCGGGATCAGCGAACCCGGATCGTGGTTCGCTCGATCACCCAGTCGTAGTCGCGAGTGCTGCTCGCCCCGCCGAACGAGGCGTAGCTGACAGGCCTCTTCGTGGCCGGATCCAGCCACCTGTGGATTTCCGAGTGGCCGTCGGCAAAGGAGAATCCAGCGGCGCCATTGTGGTAGGAAGCCGGCAGGTCGCCCCAGGCCCGCTGGCCCGGATCGTTCAGGTAGTATCCGTCATTGATGCTGTCCGGATGCTCATCGAGCATGACGAAGGTCTTCACCGGATCGCGAATATCGGACATCTTGATGAACTGCCGGAAGTTGGGGTACCAGACATGCACGCCGCCGGGCGACAATTCCCCGCCGTCGCCCACGAAGGCATTCATGGCCAGGCTGCGCACGCGGGTCGGCCACCCCAGCGCCCGCTGGGCCCGGCTGGCGAACACGTCCGCAGGGCACTTGTAGACGTTCTTGGCGCCGGCGGTGTAGCGTCCCAGCTTGGCCTCCTTGAGAAAGGCGACGTTCGTGTTCTCCGGCTCCGTCCCCCAGGTCATCACGTTGTTCACCCAGCTGTTGCGGCGCGCCCGGGTTTCATCCACGCCGTGGTTGTTGACCAGGCGATCGCTGTAATCCCCCGCATACATGGTCCAGGCCAGCATCAGCTGCTTGGTGTTGTTCATGCACATGATGCCCTGCGCCTTGGTCTTGGATTTTGCCAGCGCCGGCAGCAACATGCCCGCCAGGATCGCAATGATCGCAATCACCACCAGCAGCTCGATCAGCGTGAACGCCGGCCGGCCTGAATCGTCTCCACCTGTCCTCATGCTGTCTGATCTCTCCTGCCCGGCCCCGTGTGAGGCCCGCTCTCACCAGGATGCTCCACCCCGCCGGGCCGGGCCACTGTGCTTTTGACGGCACAGACGCATCACTTCCACCCGCGCGCGCACATCGCCGCGTAAATCCGCTCGGCCCGCTCGGTCGATCGCGCGAACAAAGCCCCCACCACCGCCGCCGGCGTGGACCATCCGGACCGGCGCGGTTGAAACGTGCGGCAGGCCCGCGCGCGGCGCATGCGCTCGGCTTCCTCGAGCAGGACATAGAGGTACCGATGAAGCAGCGCCACCGTCGTCACCAGCAGCCCCGGCACGCGGATGGCGTGGAGCACGCGGAGGAGTTCCGAGAACGGCGTGGTGTTGGCAAACAACACCATCGCGAACAGGCAGAGCGTGCTGCGGATCACCATCCCCAGCGCGATCCGGCCGCCGTCGGGCTGGAACCACGCCAGGAGCGCCACCCCCAGCACCAGCGGCTCGAGCAACAGCAGGCGCCTGAGCAAGAAAACCGCCGGCAGCCGGCTCGCCCAGGCCGCAGCCGCCAGCATTGCGGCCACCCCGCCATGGAACAGCCACCCGCTCCACGGCCCCGCCGCCACGCCCGCCACCAGGGCGACCGCCAGCCCAAGCTTCAGCCCTGCCGGCGCCCGCCGCACCCGGCTGTCCACCGCGTCCCCGCGATCGAGCCAGTTCAGTCGCATCGGCCCAGATCGTGATGGCGGCCCGCCGGGGCCGAGCCCGCCGCATCGCCGGCCCCTTCCCGATCCATGCTCGGCGGCCTCGATACCAGCATCCGTGCCAGCAGCCACGAAAGCGCGAAGACCAGGATCGTGCCGATGGCTCCCGCCCACGCCGTGGCCCGCACCGCGGATGAGATCCCCGGAACCTGATAGTCCGGGAACGGGGATGGCACGGCCGGCTTCGAGACCGCATGGTCCGCGAAGCCGAGATTTTCGGCCACGCGCTCGAGTCCGTCCGGCCAGGGCGATGCGAACGGCGCCACAAAGACCGCCAGCCCCAGCGCCGCCAGCCCGCCCCAAACCATTATCCGGCCCGCTCGCGCCTCCTCCCAGGAAGCGGCCTTTGCCAGCAGCTCGGGCCGCGCCCGGGCAATGGCCAGCAGCACCAGCGCCGTGATCGCGCCTTCGCCCAGCCCGATCACCATGTGCACATTGACCATCGCCGGAAACACCGTGGACCACGGGACCCGGCCGGACATCGCCAGCTGCCCGGCGCAGCTGGCCGCCGCCAGCACCGTCGAAAACCATCCCGCGAATGCCGCGCCCGCCACCAGGCCCCGCATGCCCCCGATCCCCCTTTGCAGGCCGCGATAGAGCCATGAGCCAGCCACCGGAGCCAGCACCGCCATGTTGAACAGGTTCGCCCCCAGCGCCAGCACGCCGCCGTCGCTGAAGAGGAAGGCCTGGACGATCAGGACCGCGGTCATCACCACCACCGCAGCAGCCGGCCCCAGCAGCGCCCCCGCCAGCACCCCGCCCATCAGATGCCCCGACGTGCCTCCCAGGACCGGGAAGTTGATCATCTGGGCGGCAAACACGAACGCCGCCGATAGCCCGAGCAGCGGCACCCGTCCGGGCGCCAGGTCGGCCCGGGCCCGATGCAGCGCATACCCCACCCCCGCCGATGCCAGCGCACCTCCCGCCAGCGAGGTTCGAAGATCCAGGAAACCGTCCGGGATGTGCATGCGCAATCAGCCCGGCAGGTCCTTGCCGGTCGTGGTCACGGTCAGCTTGCCATGCTTGACCCCCCGCGCGCCAATCAGGCGGTCCGCCAAGGTCTTGATCCTCATCCCCTCCCCCCGCACCACCAGCGCCTCCAGACAGTGATGATGATCCAGATGCACATGCAGCGCCGATACAATCAGATCCCGGAACTCGTGCTGCATGTCCGTCAGCGCCTCCTGCAGGTGCGGCCGGTGATGGTCGTAAACGAGCGTGATCGTGCCGGCGATCGCCCGGCCGCCGTACTCCCGACGGTGGTCCGCCAGCCGGTCGCGGATCATGTCCGCGACGGCCAGCGACCGGTTGTGATACCCTTTCTCCCGCGCCATGGCGTCCAGCTGCCGCAGCAGCGCCGCGGGCAGCGATACGGTGAATCGCGCGGTCCCCCGGATTTGCGTCACATGTGACATCCTCCTCAATGTGTAATACCCCGACCGCGCTGGCAACGCCCAAATTTTTCCCCCTGTCCACCGGCCGGCTCTTGCGCTACAGTGTCGCCGGCTGGGCGGGTCGATTCGGCCCAGCCCGATCATGCACGAGGTCGGCATCATGCACGAAACCATCGCGTTGGCGGTGCGGCGCGCCCGGGAGGCGGGCGCCCACCGCATTCTCGAGATCCGCCTGCGAGTCGGCGCCCTGTCGGGGGTGGTTCCGGAAGCGCTCGAGTTCGCCTTCGAGCTCCTCCGGGCCGGCACCCTCGCCGAATCCGCCCGGCTCCAGATCGTCCCCGTGCCCGCCACATGCTGGTGCGCCAGCTGCCGCGACGAGTTCGGCGTTCCCGACCTCATCGCCGAGTGCCCTCGGTGCGGCCAGCCCAGCGCCGAGCTCCGCCGCGGACGCGAGCTCGAGCTGGATTCCCTGGAGATCGATTGACCATGTGCAAAGAATGCGGTTGCGAAGACGGCGGCCCGGTTCACATCCACGGCCATTCCCACCCCCATCCCCACCCGCACGAGCACGAGCATGGGCATGATCACTCCCATGACCTTGCCCCTCCCGCGCCGGAGGGCGGGCCCCGAACCGTCGAGATCCATCAGCCAGTTCTCGACCGAAACGACCGGCTCGCCGAGCGCAATCGCGGCTATTTCCGCGCCAAGGGCCTCCTGGTCGCCAACCTGGTCTCCTCGCCCGGGTCGGGGAAAACCACGCTGATCCAGCAGACGATCCATCGCCTTCAAGGACGCCTGCGCACCGGGATCATCGTGGGCGATCTCGCAACCGAGAACGACGCCATTCGAATCCGGTCCGCCGGAGCCCCGGCCATCCAGATCACCACCGGCACGCTCTGCCATCTGGATGCGGAAATGGTGGCTCGAGCGGCCGGCCGCCTTGACCTCGACGCGCTCGATCTGCTGATCATCGAGAACGTCGGCAACCTGGTCTGCCCCGCGGCATTCGACCTGGGCGAAGACCTGCGCGCGGTCCTCTTGTCTGTCACCGAAGGCGAGGACAAACCGCTGAAGTACCCGCCCATGTTCGCCTCGGCCCACGCCGTGGTCATTAACAAGATCGATCTGGCCGAGGCCGCCGGCTTCGCCCGGGACACCGCCCATGCCAGCCTCCGCCGCGTCTGCCCCGGGGCCCGCGTGTTCGAGCTGTCCGCTCGCACCGGCCAGGGCCTGGACGCCTGGTGCGATTACCTCGCCGAGGAGCGCGCCCGCCGCAATGCGGCCCACCCCCTCGCGTAGCCATGGCCCACCCGCTCACTCGCAAGCAGAATACCCGATAGTGCCTTGGGATCTCGCCCGTCGATCCATCGTATTCCGTCGAACAGCAGGCTTGACTTGAGGCCTGCATTTTGTCACAGTCAGCTGTCCACAAAACCTAGAGCGAAGGGTTGCCGCACCAGCAATCTGGAACCGGGCGAGGCTCTCGCTCTGTCTGCAACATGTGTGTTGATGTGAGCATTCCTTGGCGCCGCCGCCGAGGTGCAAGGCGAAAGGACGAGTTCATGAAGCGATGTGCTGCACAGCGGATCTGGGGTATTGCCATGCTCGCAGCTCTGGCTTTGGCGCCGGGCAGCGTGCGTGCGGATTGGGCTTCCGAGGTCAGCGGGGCGAATCCACTCAATTGGTTTCGCTTCGAAGAACCCTCCGGCACGGTCGCCGCGGACCAGGGGGCGGCCAATCTGGATGGGACCTACGTCGGCAACGTGGTTCTGGGAAGCCCGGGGCTCGTGGGGAGCGCGGCGGCCTTTGACGCCGGCGGCCACGTCTTCCTCGGCGGGGCGAACGTGACGACGGACTGGACGCTGGAAACCATCTTCAAAGCCGACACGGTGAACGGGGGTGTCTCCATGGGCTTGGTCGGGACCGACTTCGCCGCCTCGTCGGATCGCATGGCGGTCAAGGCCGAGCAGTGGAACTCGACTGGCCAGTTGGGATATACCAGGTTCGGGGTGGTCGACGTGACTTTCACGGACACCCTGGCCGCCACGCCAGCCGATTTCGCCCATGTCGTCTTTGTCGGCCAGGCCTCCGGCGTCAGCCTCTATGTCAACGGCGCCCCCGCGGGAAGCGACGCGACCAGCTCCCCTCTGGCTCGCTGGGCGCTGGCTGCAGCCGCCATCCGCGCCGATAGCACACTGGTCGACCCGCTGACGGGCTTGATCGATGAGCTGGTGATCTACGACCGGGCGCTGTCGCTGTCAGAAATCTCCGCCCACTATGGCGCGATCCCCGAGCCGAACGTGGCATCGTTGGGCTTATTGGGTGGGATAGCGCTTCTGGGCTTCCGGTGCGGCCTGCGCCGGCGGTGAACGGGCAATGGGGTCGGCCATTAGGGGCTCGATCAAGTAGAAAGAGAGTTGCCGCAGGGATTTCTGCGAATCGTTCTACCGCGCCTTTTTCCCAGCTCTCTTTGCTGGACAACTCAAGCCTGCGTTTTCCAATAGGGATCGGTCATCTTGAAAACAGGGGGCGAGGGTTTCAAGTGAAGAGGGACGCTGCGCGTCCGGTTCAATACGCTCCCAGGTCGGCCAGCAACAGGCGGGCGCTGATGCGGGCGGACTCGAAGATGACGGGCAGCCCGCTGCCCGGGTGGGTGCCGCCGCCGACCAGATACAGGCGGTCGAGCTCCTCGAACCGATTCTGGGGGCGCAGGTGGAGCATCTGGGAGAAGTTGTGCGCCAGGTTGAACGTGGCGCCGCGATAGACGTCGAGCTCGCTCTCCCAGTCCGCCGGGGTGACGATGCGCTCGAACCGGATGCGCTGTTCGATGTCGGCCGGCAGGCCGATCTTCGTCAATTGACTCAGGGCTACCCGCCGATATCGGGCGCGTTCCTGGCGCCAGTCGACATTCGGGTGCTGATGGGTGACGGGGACCAGGACGTAAAGGGCGCTATGGCCTGGGGGGGCCATCGTGGGGTCGGTGAGGGCGGGATGCTCGACGTAGAACGACGGGTCCTCGGACAGCACATGCTGGCGCTCGATCTGGTCGAGGTTCCGGCGATAATCGGCGGTCATGTAGATGTTGTGGTGGGCGAGCTGGTCGAAGCGGCCTTCGACGCCGAGATAGAGCATGAACGTCGAGCAGGAGAACCGCTTGCGGGCGATGTTGGCGTCGCTCCACCGGCGCCGGAGCCGGGGATCCACCAGGCGGGTCATGGCGTGCCCGAAGTCGGCGTTCACCAGGACTGCGTCGGCCTGCAAGTCGCCCCGCGCCGTCCGAACTCCCGTGGCACGGCGGCCGTCGAAGAGGATTTCCTCGGCGGCGGTCTCGAGGCGGATGGCGGCGCCGAGCTGCTCGGCCACGCGCGCCATGGCGCGGGTGATGGCATTGCAGCCGCCGGTCGGATGCCAGATGCCGTGTTCGTACTCGAGGAACGACAGGATCGAGAACAGGCTGGGGCATTGGAAGGGCGACATGCCGAGGTATTTGGACTGGAAGGTGAACGCCAGCTGAAGGCGCGGATCGCGGAAGTAGCCCGCCAGCTCCGCGTGGAGGGATTTCCACGGCTTCAGGAAGGGCAGCACGGCGAGCAGCCGCGCGCTGAGCAAGCTCTTCCATCCCGGAAACGGCGACTGCAGGCAGGGCACGAACTTCTCGAGCTTGACGCGGTTGTAGCTCATGAAATCGCGGAACCGGGGGGCGTCGGCGGGCGCGAGCCTGGCGATCTCGCTGACCATGCGCTCCGTGTCGGGCGCGCAGAGGAGCTCACCGCCCGCGCCAAAGACCAGCCGGTATTGCGGATCGAGCCGGGTCATCGGCGCCTCCTGGAACAGGTCGCGTCCGACCTCGGCGAAGATCTCCTGGAGGACTTGCGGGTAGAGGAAGAACGTCGGGCCGAGGTCGAAGCGGAAGCCGTTGCCTTCGATCGCAGACGTGCGGCCGCCCACGTGCGCCTTCTTCTCGATCACGGTGACGCGAAGGCCGGCTTTGGCCAGGAGCATGGCGGCGGCCAGCCCGCCCGGCCCGGCGCCGACAACCAACACGCTTTTTGACATGGTGGTTTTCTTAGCGTAATCGTTCTGTCCGGGCAAGCGCAGTCGTGCGGGGGCGGGGCTCCCGCGAGGACCTCGTTGGCTATGAGCGCGAAAAAAGTCTGCATCATCGGCGCGGGGCTGGGCGGGTTGTCGGCGGCCATCTCGCTGAGGCAATCCGGCTACGACGTCGAGGTCTTCGAGAAGAACGCCAGGATCGGGGGCAAGCTCAACGTGCTCAAGGCGCGCGGCTACACCTTCGATCTGGGACCGTCGATCCTGACCTTGCCGCATCTGTTCGAGCGGCTGTTCGAGCGCTCGGGCCGGGCGATGCGCGATTACATCCCCATCCGCCCTCTTCGGCCGCACTGGCGCAACTTCTTCGAGAACGGCCAGGTGGTGGACCTCTACCCCGAGCCGGACCGGATGGCGGAGGAGGCGCGCAAGGTCGGCGAAGATCCGGCCAGCGTGCAGCGGTTCCTCCGGTACTCGGCCGGCCTCTACGACCTCGTCAATGCCGGGCATTTCGAGCAGGGCATCGACACCTTCCGTGAATCGACGCGGTTCTACGGGCTGTGGGCGTTCCCGAAGTTCGATCTGTTCCGGACGATGCACGGGGGCGTGAAGCGGTTTCTCCGGACGCGGCAGATGCAGGACATCTTCGACTATTTCGTCAAGTATGTGGGCTCTTCGGCCTATCACTCGCCGGCGTTCATGAACTGCCTGCCGACGATCCAGTTCCGGCACGACCTCTGGTATGTGGATGGCGGCCTGTATGGCATTGCGGCGGGCCTGCAGCGGCTCATGGATGAGATCGGCATCCCTGTCCGGCTCGAGAGCGAGGTCGCCGAAGTGCGCAAGCAGGAGGGCCGCGTCGCCGGCCTCGTGACGAAGGACGGCCAATACCATCCGGCCGACATCATCGTCTCGAACATGGAGGTCATTCCGGCCTACGAGCGTCTGCTGGGCGAGGGCAAGGAGTTCATGCGCACGCTCGACCGGTTCGAGCCGGCCTGCTCGGGCCTCGTGCTCGAGCTGGGGCTCGACTGCCAATACCCGCAGCTCGCCCATCACAACTTCTTTTACTCGGAGCGCCAGCGCGAGCATTTCCACACTGTCTTTCGCCGGCGCGAGCTGCCGCCGGATCCGACGATCTACCTCGTGGCGGCATCGAGAACGGATCCGACCGTCGCGCCGCCGGGGTGTGACGGTCTCAAGATCCTCCCGCACATTCCTTACATCGACGATGCGCATCCGCTGTCGCGGGAGGATTATCTGGCGTTCAAGGAGCGGGTGGTGGACAAGCTGGAGCGGATGGGCCTGCGCGACCTGCGCAAGCACGTGGTTTTCGAGCACTGCTGGACGCCGCTGGACATCCGGGAGCAATACTATTCGAACCGGGGCTCGATCTATGGGGTCGTGACCGACCGATTCAGGAACCTGGCCTTCAAGGCGCCCAAGCAGAGCACGAGGTATCCGAACCTGTTCTTTGTGGGGGGCTCGGTGAATCCGGGCGGCGGCATGCCGATGGTGGTCCTCTGCGGACAGAACGTCGCGAAGAAGGTGGTCGCCTGGGACCGGGGTTAGCCCGTTTCCAGGAAACACAAAGGCCGCCCGGGAAGGCGGCCTTCGAGTCGATCTGGAGAACCGTGGTCAGCGCCGCCGGCGTATCCACAGCGCCGCCGCTCCGAGCGCGAGCAGCGCGAGCGTGCCGGGTTCCGGCACCACATAGGCCGCCACATTGTCCATGTAGAAGTTCACCGGATTGGCGTCGGCGGAGTTCGCCCCGGTATAGAACTGGAACCACGTGTCGCCGGGGCCCCACCCCAATTCCGAGAAGCTCATGTCGAAATGCCACGTGCGGAGGTCCGACTGGTCGGGGTTCTGCCAGCCGTCGATGAGTTTGGTTTGGGTCCAGCCCGCCGCTCCATCGCTGTTCCCGGCAACGTTGAACTGGTACCAGATGCCCGTGGCTGGCGGGAAGCTGGTGCCGTCCACCATCACATCGAATTTCAGGTGGGCATCTGCGCCGGCATTCGCCAGGGCTTGCATGGCGGTTTGCTGGTTGTCGCTGCCGCCGCCGGGGCCCCAAGAGAACTCCTTCGTCATTTGCATTTGCCAGCCGCCGGCGGTGTGCGTCTGTTTCAGGGCGCCTGGCAGACCTGCCCAGCCCACCGGATTGGCCTCCTGCCAGCTGACGTTCTGGAAACCCTCCGCGTCGGCGTTGAAATTGTAGGTCAAATCCGCCTGCGCGGCTGCGCCAGCAAGAGCCAGCGCGCCAAGGACAGCTATTGCGTATCGTGTTGTCATGATCGCACCCCCGTCAGTTCCGATGTTATGCATTGGCTCTGATCGGCTTGATCCGAAACCTATGGTAACTCATAGTATGTCAACGGAATGGGCGGCGATGTCAAGACTGAACGGCGTCTCGACGGCGTCCCAACGCGGGGCGGTTTTGTGCGCAATCGACTATGGAACATTCGAAGTGGATTCTGGTTCTGTTCCTGAGCCTGTGGGGATCGGGCTTCGGGGCATTTGGGTCGGGCGGCCCGGCGGAGCCGTTTCTTGAGCATGCAGCGGTGGCGTTCGATTTCACCCGGGCGGCAGCCTGCTCCGAGTGGGAGGCGGCGCATCACGTCGCCGCGCTGCGCTCGACGGCGGAGGGGCTGGAGATCTCGATCAATGGAAACGATCCCTACATTCATGGCCCGGTGCGGGATTACCCGGCCGGCGTGCCGCTCCGGCTGGCCATGCGCATCAAGTCCGATACGGGCGGCAGCGGCCAGATCTTCTATTTCCGCGATGCCGCGCGTGAGGAGGATTCGGCGCGGTTTTCTGTCAAGGTGGGGGAGTGGATCGATGTGCGGGCGATGCTGCCTCCGCTGGGGCCGGGGTATCGTCTCCGGATCGATCCGCCGGGCGAATCCGGCACCGCGTTGATCGCGTTCTTGGGTTTCGAGCCGGCGCCCTCCCTGGCGGCGCCGAAATGGCTGCCGCACGAACCCGCCGATTTCGCCGATGCAGTCCGGATCGGCTCGGGGCCTGTGGATTTCCGGGTGGGTGAGCGGGGATGGAGCCTGGCGGTGGATGGGCAGCGGGTGGCATCGAGCCACACGCGTCCGATGATCGGCTACGTCCTTGGCGGCCAGGTCCGCTGGCTGGATGCCGGCCCGCCCGCTCGTGTCCGGAGGAGCCAGCGCGGTGTCGAGAGCCAATCCGCCTTGCGCGACCCGGACGGCGCGGCGTGGCGGGTAACGCGGACCTATTGCGCGGGCGCCAGGCCCGGCGTCATCGATGTCGAGGTGATCGTGGAAACCAGCCAGGACCGGGAGGCGGCCTTCCTGCCCCTGATCCTGATGGCGGTCTTCGAAGGATCGCCCCACAAAGGACAGGCGCTGCTGCCCGGGCTCGAGTATCTCGAGAACGAGCCCAGCAGCAGCGAGGCGGACTTGATCGGGCCGGAATCCAACCGCCGTGTTCCTGCCAGCCACAAGCTGACCTTCCCCCTCATGGCGATGCAAAAGGACGGGCGGTATATCGGTCTTGTTTGGGAGCACCGGGAGCCGTTGAGCGTGCTGTTCGATTCTCCGGATCGTCTGCTCGGCACCGGAGGCCACCTCATGGGCGTGCTGTTCCCCGGCTGCGACGGGTTCAACCGCCGCGAGGGCGACCTGATGCCCATTCGGACCGAGGCATTGCGGGCCGGCCGGAAGCTGGCGTTTCGGGGTCAGATTGTGGGCGGCAGGGGCGGCAGCGTGGTCCCGGCCATCCAGCAGTACGTGAGCTTGCGCGGCCTGCCTGCCATTCCGCCGGGCGGATGCACCTTCGACGAGTACGTCCGCCTCGCCGCCCATGGCTGGCTGGACTCGAAGATACGCGCAACCAATTTCTTTCGGCACGCGGTTTTCGGGGATCGTTTCCCGGCGGGCCCTTCGGCGGATGCAGCGCTGTATCTTCGGTGGCTGGGGACGCACGCGACGGATCCGGCCCTGGGCGAGCGGCTGGCCGAGGCCTCGAGGGGCGCGCTGTCGGCGGTCCCGCCCGGGCAGTTGGAGAGCGCCCTGGTCGGGCACGTGAGGTATCCCGTCCAATCGCTGGTTTTCGGGGGTGTGAGCGGGGCGGTCGAGCATCACCGGCGTCACGCTCGAGGGCTGCTCGAGAGGTTTCGGCCCGACGGCACGATCCCCTACAGGGCGATGTCCGATGGGCCCGATTACGGCCGAACCCACTTTGCCGACCACGCCAACGGCCTCACCGCGCAGGTCCTGATGACGGCGTTGGAAGCGGCGATGTTTGCCGGCGACCCGGCGCTGATCGACGATGCGCTGGCCAGGCTGGGCCAGGTTCGGCGTGCGTATGCGAACGGCGTGCCGCGGGGCGCCCAGACATGGGAGGTGCCGCTGCACACGCCGGATATCATGGCCTCGGCGCACATGGTCCGCGCGTTCACGATGGGCTACCAGCTCACCGGCGAGCGGGAATGGCTCGAGGAGGCCATCTACTGGGCGTGGGCGGGCCTTCCGTTTCTGTATCTGGTTCCGCCGGTCGGCACGGCCGATCTGCCGTACGGGTGCGTGACCGTCTTTGGGGCGACGGCATGGAAATCCCCGGTCTGGATTGGCCGGCCGGTGCAATGGTGCGGGCTCGTGTATGCCGACGCCCTCTACCGGCTCGTTCCCTGGGATCCATCGGGGCCGTGGAAACAGATCGCCGACGGGATCACCGCGACCGGCATTCGCTATTCCTGGCCGCTGGATGACCCGGAGCGCCAGGGCCTGCTGCCCGACGGGTGGGAGCTCCTCACGCAGGATCGGAACGGCCCGCCCATCAATCCCGGCACCGTGCAGGCCAGCGCCGTCCGCCTGTTCAGCCGGGGACCGATCTATGACTGCCGCGTATGGCACACGGGCCGGGGCCGGATCATCGCTCACGCGCCGGGCGCGATCCTGGCGGATACCGCCGACTCCAGGCGTTTGAAATTCACCGTTCGCGCCTGGTCCAAAGAACCCTATTATGTTCTCGTCAATGGCTGGATGGGCCCGGTGCGGCTGGAGATCGACGGCCGGCCTGCGCCGCTCGGGGAACCTCATCTGTATCAGGCGGAGGAGGGGAGACTGGTGCTGAAGCTCTCCGGCCACCCCGTGATCGAGATCGAGCCGGGGTCGTTATGAGAAGAGTGACATGGGCCATTTGGATCGCCGCCTGCGGATAGGATCGCGATGCACATACTCGATACAATCGTTGCGGAGAAGCGCGCCGAGCTCGGGCGCATGCCTCAGGTCGAGGTGACAGCCGAGCGGCTGCGGGCAGCCCGGCGCGGCCGGGGCGCCGTCCGCGATTTCGCGGGCGCGCTGCGCGCCGGGTCCCGGCGCGGGATAGCGTTGATCGCCGAGGTCAAGAAGGCCTCGCCGTCGGCCGGGGTGATCCGGCCGGATTTCGATCCGGTGGGGATCGCCTGCGAGTACGCGGCGGCGGGCGCGGACGCCATCTCGGTCCTGACGGACGAGAAATATTTTCATGGATCGCCGGCCTATCTGCGGGCGATTCGCGCGGCGGTGGATGTGCCGCTGCTCCGGAAGGATTTTGTCCTGGACGCGCGGCAGGTGCTCGAGGCGGCCGAGTGGGGTGCGGACGCGGTGTTGCTGATTGCGGCGATCCTGGAGGGGGGCGAGCTGCGGCGCCTGTTGGAGCTGGCGGGGGCGGGAGGGCTGGCGGCGCTGGTGGAGGTGCACGACGAGGAGGAGCTGACGCGGGCGCGGGCGGCTGGAGCGAAGATCATCGGGGTCAACAACCGGGATTTGCGGACGTTTCGGGTGGATCTGGAGACGACCGTTCGGCTGGGGCGGCGGCTGCGGGGCGAGCCGGGGGGCGAGGAAATCCTGCTGGTGGCGGAAAGCGGCATCCGGACCCGGGAGGACGTCCAGCGAGCGGCCCGGGGGGGAGCCAGCGCGATCCTGGTGGGGGAATCCCTGATGCGCGCGGCGGACATCCGCGGCGCAGTGGAGGCTCTGCTGGGCGATCGCCCGACAAAATAAGGGGTGGCAAACGATTGCGCCTCTGGTAGCTTTTTCCGGACGAGCCCGAATCCGACGGCGAAGCGATCCGCGGCACCCGGGCCGGGCAGCGAGCATGCGTGCGGTGGCATCAATCGAAAGGACGCGAACGTGAATGGAAAGCTCTGGTGCGGGTTGGGATTGGCGTTGTGGCTGTGCGGCTGTGCGACGACGCCGGAAGTGCTGACCTTGCGCGACAATGCGACAGGCGAAACCGCGGAACTCATCACGGACAACCTGCTGCCGAGCCCGCAGCCAGGAGATGCCAACGTCTGGCTGAATGCCACGCGATTGGCGCAGCTCAGCGGCGATGCCCAGTATTATCTCGAGGTCCATTATGAATCCCCGGCGGTCTGGCTGAACATCGATTTCGGCAGGACCCTGACCGTGATCGCCGATGGGCAGGAGATGGTGTTCAGCGGGCTGGGCAGCGACGGGATGCGCGACGTGGGGAAGAACGAGCAGGTGATGGAGACCGCGATCTACCACTGCACGACGACGGACCTGCGAAGGATCGCTTATGCCAAGTCGGTCAAGATCCAGGTCAAGGGCGCTGCGCTGACGATCGAGCGCGAGTTCGGTCCGGACAACATCGCCCAGTTCCGACAATTTGTCGCCAAGAGCGTGGACCGCGCGAAGATCTGATCCGGTCCGCGAGCCCCCGGGGCGGTCGCTACCGGACGGAGATGATTCCGGTATGATCCAATGGATGGCGCGGAAGGTCTGGCGGCAAGCTGTCGATCGGTGCGCCGACCCGGAGCGGGCGGCCTCTTTTCTCCGGCAATTGGGGGAGACGGGCGCGGCGGCGTTTCTGGCGGAGGCGGCGCCTGAGCAGGCGGTTGCGATGGCAGCCCTGCTGAGCGGATCCCAGGCCCAAGGTGAGCGCCTGGCCGGGCGGCCGGAGTGGGTGGCGGCCACCTTTGCCGATCTCGATAGCCTGCGGCGGTCCCGGTCCAAGGAGAGCTATGTCCGGCCGGTCCGCGCCATTCTGGATTCGGCCTCGGAGGGGCTGGACGATGCCGGCCGGCTCGATCGGCTTCGGGAGCTCCAGCAGCGGGAGATGATGCGGATCGCCGCCCGGGATCTGAGCCGACTCGGCGATGTGGAGAGCCTGACGCTGGAGCTGTCGCATCTGGCGGACGCGGTGCTCGAGGGTGTGCTGGATCTGATCCGCCGGCCGCTGGAGACGCGCTGGGGGTTGCCATGGCAGCAGGACGCGGACGGCCGGTGGGAGCCGACGCGGTTCGCCGTCATCGGGCTGGGCAAGCTGGGGGGGCAGGAGCTCAACTACAGCTCGGATGTCGACGTCATTTTTGCCTACAGCGACGAGGGATCCGTGTTCCGGGAGGCGCCCAAGGGCTCCGCAACGAATCGTCCGAGCCTGAGCAACCACACCTACTTCACGCGGCTGGCCGAGGCTTTCGTGGCGGAAGTCGGCCGGATGACGCCGTCGGGGATGCTGTATCGGATCGACCTGCGTCTGCGGCCGGAGGGGGCGGCCGGGCCGCTGGCGCGGTCGCTGTCGAGCTACGAGGATTATTACGCGCAGTGGGGGCAGACCTGGGAGCGGATGATGTTGATGAAGGCGCGGGGGGTGGCGGGCGATCCGGCGCTGGCGGGCGAGTTTCTCGAAATGATCCAGCCGTTCCGGCACCCGCGGTCCCCGAGCGAGCGCGTTCTGCGGGAGGTGGCGGCCGTCAAGCGCCGGATCGAGACCGAGGTGGTGAAGGCGGGCGAGCTCGAGCGGAACGTCAAGCTGGGGCGCGGGGGCATTCGCGAGATCGAGTTTCTGGTGCAGACGCTCCAGCTGCTGCATGCGGGCCGGCAGCCTTTTCTGCAGAACCGCCAGACCCTGGGCGCGCTCGGGAAGCTGGCGGAGTATCGCCTGCTGGGCGGGGAGGAGGCATTGGCGCTGGCCGATGCGTACCGGTTCTTGCGCAACGTCGAGCATCGGCTGCAGATGGAGGCGCATCGCCAAACCCATACCGTGCCTCTCGAGGAGCAGGCTCGGCGGCGGCTGGCGGCGTTGATGGGCTTTGGGGATATCGGTGGATTCGAGGCTGCCTGGCAGGAGCACGCGCGCCGGGTGCGCCAGAGCTTCGACCGGCTGGTCCGGTCCGAGGCGCCGGCGGGCGGATCGGGTCTGCCGGCCCAGATCCAGGGCGCCGAGGCGGAATGGAGGCGCATCCTGGAGATCCACCGGTTTCGAGATCCGGAGAAGGCGTTGCGCCTGCTCGAGTCGCTGGTCCATGGGCCGGGGTATGTGCATGTGTCGGCCCGCACGGCGGAGCTCGGTCTGGAGCTGATCCCGCGCCTGCTGGGGCTGTGTCCGCGCCGCGATGCGCCGGCAGGGGATCGGCTCGACAAGCCGGTGCTGTCGGATCCGGACCGTGTGCTGGCGCGGCTGGATTCGTTCATTGCGGCTTACGGGGCGCGGGCGACGCTCTTCGAGCTGTGGGCGGGCAAGCCGGCGCTGTTCGAGCTTTTGCTGCGGCTTTTCGACCGGTCGGAGTTCCTGGCCGAGCTGGCAATCCGCGTGCCGGATCTGGTGGACGAGCTCGAGGAGAGCGGCCGGCTGCGGCGGCCGAAGAGCAGCGAGGAGACCCTCCAGGATCTGCGCCATGGCATCGAGGATCCGGACCAGCGCCTCTGGATTCGCCGGTATCATCAGGCCGAGTTCATGCGGCTGGGGCTTCGGGACATCCTCGGGCTGGCCGATTTCGAGCACAACTTAAGCGAGCTGACGGCGCTGGCCGACGCATGTCTTCAGTATGCGCTGGAGGTGGCGATGCGGGAGAACCGCCTCGATCGGCCGCCGCTGGCCGTCATCGGGCTGGGCAAGCTGGGAGGCGGCGAGCTGACCTACGGCTCGGACCTGGATGTCCTGTTCGTGGCCGATTCAAGGGTCCGGGACCTGGAGCGGGCGCGGAAGGCGGCGGCGCGGATCATCGATCTGCTGTCGGCGCCGACCGAGCTGGGGATCGCATTCAAGGTGGACGCGCGGCTGCGGCCGGATGGCGAGAAAGGGCTGCTGGTCAACACCCTCAAGGCCTACGAGGATTATTATCGTAGCCGGGCGATGCTCTGGGAGATCCAGACGCTGACCCGGAGCCGGATGGTGGCGGGCGATCTCGAGGTGGGAAGGCGCTTCCAGGAGATGGCAGATCGGCTGACCGACTTCAGCCGGCCGAGCCAGCCGCTGGCCGCCTACCGCCCTGACTGGAAACAGGTCATTGCCGGCATGCGCGCCCGCATCGAGAAAGAGCGGGTGCCGGCTGGCAAGGCGGCGCTCGCTTTCAAGACCGGCGCAGGCGGTCTGATGGACGCGGAGTTCATCGCGCAGACCCTCTGCCTGGAGAACGGCTGGCACGAGCCCAACACCCTGCGCGCACTGGCGGCGGCGCGCGACCGGGAGCGCCTGCCGCGGGAGGATGGGAAGCGCCTCATCGAGAATTACCGGCGCCTGCGGCGGATCGAGGGCATATTGCGCCGCTGGAGCTATGAGGGCGAAAACGAGCTGCCCGACGATCCTGCCCCGCTCTACCGGGTCGCCGTCAGGTGCGGGTTCTCGGACGCGGAACCTTTCATGCGATACGTGAGCGAATGCCGGCAAACGATTCGGGGAGTCTACGAGAAAGTCTTTGCACTATGAACCGATCCAGCCTCTCGATCCGAAACGCAACGGGCCTGAAACAGCGGAATGGGCGAGCCTGCGCCGGCGCGGCGGGCATGCGATCCGGCCGGCAGAACAGCGCGGGGGGCCTTCGATCCGGGGTTCATCCGTGGCGGGCGCGGATTGGGCGGGCGATCGGATGGCCGGCGATTTGGGCGGTGGCGGCCCTGGGATGGGCGGGTGCCGCTGGCGCCGCGGTGCCCGCGCCGGCCGAGCGCGTTGCGGTTCGCGCCGCGGCGTCCGGGCCTGCCGGCGATTGGATTTTGTGGTACGAGGCCCCGGCGCAGGCATGGATCGAAGCCTTGCCCGTGGGCAATGGCCGGATGGGGGCCATGGTGTTCGGGGGGGTCAGCCGCGAGCGGATTCAATTCAACGAGGCGACGGTTTGGGCGGGGTGTCCGCACGCGTATCACCGGGAAGGCGCAGCGCGGTTTCTCCCTGAGATCCGGCGTCTGTTGCAGGAGGGGCGCCAGCAGGAGATCGAGGCGCTCCAGCTCGAGGAGCAGGCGCGCCAGCTCGATGTCCAGGGCCGGCCCGAGGAGGGCCGCGCTCGGCAGCGCCAGGCGGCTCGGTTCATCGCCGCCGCCAGGGCCCGCCAGAAAGACGCGGAGGACCTGGCGATGAACCAGTTCATGAGCGATCCTCTCCGGCAGTGCGCCTACCAGCCTTGCGGGGATCTGTGGCTCGAGTTCCCCGGAGACGATCCGGCGGCGGATTACCGGCGATGGCTCGATCTCGATGCGGGGATGGCCACGACCGAGTATCGCCGCGGCGAGACGACCTGGCGGCGTGAAGTCATGGCGAGCCATCCTCATGGGATCATCGCGGTGCGCGTCGCGGCGAGCCCCCCGGGCCGGATCGAGTGCCGGGTGCGCCTGAGCAGCCCGCATCGGAATGCGGCAGCCTTTGTCGAGGGCGGCGACACCCTCGTGCTGCGAGGTCAGGTGGAGGATGGCGCGATTCGATTCGAGAGCCGAGCCCGCGTGGCGATCGAGGGGGGGAGCCTCGTCCTGGAATCCGACGCCCTGAAGATCGTCGGGGCGGACGCGCTCACCCTCCATCTGGCGGCTGCGTCGAATTTCCGGACCTACAAGGAGGTGGATGCCGATCCGGCCGCGCGCTGCCGGGCCTCGCTCGATGCGGTCCGGGGGAAGTCCTGGGACGATCTTCGGCGATCGCACCAGGAGGATCACCAGGCGCTGTTCCGCCGCGTCGACCTCGATCTGGGCAGGACGGCCGCGGCGCGGAATCCGACCGATCGGCGGGTTCGGGAGCATTCGGCGGGGGACGATCCCCAGCTCGCGGCGCTGCTCTTCCAGTATGGGCGCTATCTGTTGATCGCCTCGAGCCGGGCGGGGGGGCAGCCGGCCAATCTCCAGGGCGTGTGGAACGACCAGATGCGCCCGCCTTGGGACAGCAAATGGACGGTGAACATCAACACCGAGATGAACTACTGGCCGGCGGGGCCGGCCAACCTGCTCGAGTGCAACGCGCCGCTGTTCGATGCCATCGGCGATCTGGCGGAGTCGGGGCGGGAGACCGCCCGGGCCCATTATGGCGCCCGGGGCTGGGTGCTGCATCACAACTTCGATCTGTGGCGCGGCACGGCCCCGATCAACGCGTCGAACCATGGGATCTGGGTCACGGGCGGCGCGTGGCTGAGCTTGCATCTGTGGGAGCATTTCCTGTTCACGGGCGACCGCGAATTCCTCGCGCGCCGGGCGTATCCGGTCCTGAAGGAGTCGGCGCGGTTCTTTGTCGATTTCCTGGTCAAGGATCCGCTGACGGGGCGCTGGATCAGCGGGCCTTCGAACTCGCCCGAGCAGGGCGGGCTGGTCATGGGACCGGCGATGGACCATCAGATCATCCGCTCCTTGTTCGGGGCATGCATCGAGGCGTCGCGGATCCTGGGGATCGACGCTGCGGATGCGGCGCGATTCGAGGCGATGTGCAGCGAGCTGGCGCCCGACCAAATCGGGAGGCACGGCCAGCTGCAGGAATGGCTCGAGGACAAGGATGATCCCAAGAACCAGCATCGGCACGTGTCGCATTTGTGGGGGGTGTATCCGGGGGCGGACATCACCTGGGCAGCGCCGGAACTGTTCCGCGCGGCCCGGCAATCGCTGCTCTATCGCGGGGACGCCGCCACGGGGTGGAGCATGGGGTGGAAGGCGAACCTGTGGGCCCGTTTTCTCGACGGCGACCATGCGCTGCTGATCCTGAGGAACCTGCTGCAGCCGATCGGGGCCGTCCGAGGGCAGGGCGGGCTGTATCCCAACCTGTTCGATGCCCATCCGCCGTTCCAGATCGACGGCAATTTCGGCGCATGCGCGAGCGTGGCTGAGATGCTGGTTCAGAGCCATATGCGGGGGGCGAGGGGCGAGCCGCTGGTGCACTTGCTGCCGGCATTGCCGGGGGCATGGCGGGATGGATCGGTGCGGGGCCTGCGGGCGCGCGGTGGATTCGAGGTGAGCCTGGCGTGGAAGGGGGGCAAGCTCGAGCGCGCGGTCCTGATGCCGGCGGCGGGCGGCCCGTTGCGTGTGCGCTACGGTTCGGGCACGGTCGATCTGGAGGCGCGCCCGGGTGAAGCGATCGAGCTGGGGCCGGCCCGCTTCCAGTAGAGCGATGCGGAGGGCAAGGCATGGGACCCATCAGGACCACACATCGGCTGGCCTGGGTGGCGCTGGCGATGGCAGTGGCGGCCTGTGACCGCCGCGATCGATCAGCCCCGGCGGTCGATGCCGAGGCTGTCTGGGCCGCATTCCGCGAATCCGACATGCATGCGGCCATCCGGATCCGGTATCCCCTGGATGAAACCGTTTTCCCGCCTGAGATCGTGGCGCCAACGGTTCGCTGGGAGGATCCGAGTCCGGACGCGGATGCGTGGGTGATCTCGGTGGGGTGGGGCCAGGCGGGCAGCACCTCGGGACAAGGGCTGGGTTCCGGGTCCACGGACCCGAGCTCGCCCGCCCTGGCTGCGCTCTCCTCCGATGCGGACGAAGGGGAGGGGGGCCGAAAGCGGGGGCAGGGGGAGCTTTCGGGGAGCCAGCGGCTGCGCTTTGCCGTCCGAGAGCAGATTTGGCGGCCCAAGGAGCGTGTTTGGGAGGCGATCAAGGAACGGTCCGCCGGCAGGATGGCGACCGTGTGGATACTGGGCGTGCGTGCGGGTTCGCCGGCGCGGGTTGTCTCCGCGGGGCGAGTCCGCTGGGAGACATCGCGGGACGCGGTTGGGGCGGCGATTCTTTATCGGGAGGTGAACCTGCCGTTTATCGAGGCGGTGAAGGATCCAAGCCGGATCCGGTGGCGGTGGGGAGAGGTGAGCTCGGCCGGGCCGCCGGTGGTGCTCGAGGGGCTGCCGGTTTGCGGCAACTGCCATTCCTTCACCCGGGACGGCCAATGGCTGGCGATGGATGTGGACTACGCCAACAGCAAGGGATCCTATGTCATCACGCGAACGGCGGAGGAGATGGTTCTGGCAACCAGCGAGATCATCACCTGGAACGATTATCGGCCCGAGGATAACGAGCAGACGTTCGGCCTGCTGTCCCAGATCTCGCCCGATGGCCGGGCGGTGATCAGCACGGTCAAGGACAAGTCGGTGTTTGTGCCGCGGGACGGGCTGGCGTATTCGCAGCTCTTCTTCCCGATCAAGGGGATCCTGGCCTGGTACGACCGCGCGAGCGGCCGGTTCGAATCCCTGCCGGGCGCGGACGACCCAGCCTACGTGCAGAGCAATCCGGTCTGGAGCCCGGACGGGCGGCACATCGTGTTTGCGCGGGCGCCGGCCTACGATCTCCGGCACACGTTGGGCCAGGGCAAAGTCCTGTTGAGCCCGGAGGAGTGCCGCGAGTTTCTCGAGGAGGGCAAGCCGTTCCTGTTCGACCTGTATCGGATCCCGTTCAACGAAGGGCGGGGCGGCAAGGCGGAGCCGCTGGCAGGGGCATCGGGCAACGACCGCAGCAATTTCTTCCCCCGGTATTCGCCGGATGGGCGCTGGATCCTGTTCTGCCAGTCCAAGAGCTACATGCTGCTGCAGCCGGACAGCGAGCTCTACCTGATGCCGGCCGAGGGGGGCCAGCCGCGGCGGCTGCGCGCCAACACGGGGCAGATGAACTCCTGGCACAGTTGGTCGCCGAGCGGACGATGGATCGTCTTTTCGTCGAAGGCAAACGGCCCCTACACCCAGCTCTGGCTGAGCCACGTGGACGAGGCCGGCGAGAGCTCGCCGCCGGTCTGCCTCGAGCGGTTCACGCAGCCGGATCGGGCGGCCAACATCCCCGAGTTCGTCAACCTGCGCGCAAGCGCGATCCGGCGCATCCGGGAGAGCTTCCTCAACGACTATTCCTTTCTGCGGGCGGGCAATGAGTTCTACAAGCAGGGCGACCACGAGCCGGCAATCCAGCAGTATCGGAAGGCGATCGAGCTCAATCCGCGCAGCTCGACGGCGCGCCAGAAGCTGGGCTTTCTCCTGTTCAACGTGCGGGGGGAGCGTGCGGAGGGGATGGAGCATCTGGAGGCTGCAGTGAAGCTGGATGCGCGGAACGGGCTCGCGCGATACGATCTGGGGATGGCGCTGGCCTTGCTGGGCCGGCATGCGGAGGCGATCCCGCACCTGCGGGCGGCGATCGAGCTGCTGCCGGCGGGGGCCGAGGCGCCCTATCAGGCGCCCGTGATGCGATATCAGCTCGGCCGGTCGCTCTTTCTCGATGGGGATCGGGACGGGGGCATCGCCAGCCTCGAGGAGGCGATCCGGTTGGATCCGGACTATGGAACGGCTCATTACCTGCTGGCCACGGTCCTGGCCTACCAGGGATTCGTCGAGGAACCGCTGGTTCACTACCATCGGGCCGTCACGCGCGAGCCGGGCCTGGACCGGACCCCGGAATTGCACGAGCGTCTGGCCATGAACCTGGCCCGAGCCGGCCGTTTTGCCGAGGCGGTGGCGGAGGCGACTCGGGCGATCGAGCTGGCGCGCGCAACCGGGCGGGCGGACGTCGAGGCACGCGTCGCCGGCCGCCTGTCCGCCTATCGACAGGGACGGGAGTAGCCCAGCCGCGATTCTTGCATTTCCAGGCAATCTGAATCATGTTGGCACGGAGCTGCTTTTTATGGCGCGCATTTTTCATGACATCACGGAGACGGTCGGGAACACCCCCTTGGTGCGGCTGAACCGGACCGCGCGCGAGCACGGGGCGCGGGCGGAGATCCTGCTGAAGCTCGAGTTCTTCAACCCGCTGTCCAGCGTGAAGGACCGGATTGGCCTGTCGATGATCGAAGCGGCGACGCGGGCGGGCCAGATCCACCCCGACACGGTCCTCATCGAGCCCACCAGCGGGAACACGGGCATCGCGCTCGCATTCGTGGCGGCGGCCCGGGGGATCCCGCTCATCCTGACCATGCCCGAGACGATGTCGCTCGAGCGGCGCAAGCTGCTGAAGGTGCTGGGCGCGAAGCTGGTCTTGACGGACGGATCCCTGGGGATGAAAGGGGCGATCGCCAAGGCGGAGAAGCTCCACGCCCAAATCCCCCATAGCCTCATTCTCCAGCAGTTCACCAACCCGGCCAATCCCGAAAGCCACCGGAAAACCACCGCCGAGGAGATCTGGCGCGACACCGAGGGCAAGGTGGATGCCGTCGTTGCGGGCGTCGGGACCGGCGGCACCCTGACCGGGATCGCGGAGGTGATCAAGGCGCGCAAGCCGGCCTTCAAGGCCATCGCGGTCGAACCCGCGTCCTCGCCCGTCCTGTCGGGAGGCAAGCCGGGATCGCATCGGATTCAGGGGATCGGCGCCGGTTTCGTGCCGGAGGTGCTCAACCAAAAGATGGTGGATGAGGTCATTCCGGTGCGGGAAGAGGATGTGGGGCGGATTGCCAAGGAGGTGAGCCGGCTGGACGGGATCCCGATCGGGATATCGAGCGGGGCGGCGGTTTGGGCGGCGCTGCAGGTCGCCCAGCGGCCCGAGTGCAGCGGCCAGCAGATCGTCGTGATCTGCCCCTCCTGCTGCGAGCGCTATCTGTCTTCGTGGCTCTTTGCCGACCTGAACGCCGACAGCGACGAGTTGGATTGACCCAATATGAGCACAGAACATCATCGGTTTGAAACGCAAGCCTTGCACGCCGGCCAGGTGCCCGATCCGGCCACAGGGGCGAGGGCGGTCCCGATCTACCAGACGACGTCCTACGTGTTCCACAGCACCGAACACGCGGCCAATCTTTTTGCCCTGAAGGAATTCGGGAACATCTACACGCGGCTCATGAATCCGACCACCGACGTGTTCGAGCGGCGGATGGCGGCGCTGGAGGGAGGGACCGGGGCGCTGGCGGTGGCGTCGGGGCAATCGGCGATCACGCTGGCGCTGCTGGCGATCACCCGGATGGGAGACGAGATCGTGGCGGGCAACAACCTGTATGGCGGCACCTACCAGTTGCTCCATCATGCCTTCCCGAGGCTGGGAAGAAAGACCGTGTTCGTGGATTCGCGGGATCCGCAGGCCTTCCGGCGCGCGATCACGAGCCGGACTCGGGCCCTGTATGCCGAGACGATCGGCAATCCGAAGCTGGACGTGCCGGATTTCGCCGCGCTGGCGGAGATCGCGCACGAGGCCGGGGTGCCGCTCGTGGTGGACAACACGGTGGGAGTGGGCCTGGTGCGGCCGATCGATCACGGGGCCAATATCCTCGTGAGCTCAGCCACCAAGTACATCGGCGGGCATGGCACGTCGATCGGCGGCGTCATTGTGGATTCGGGCAAGTTCGCGTGGAACAACGGGAAGTATCCGGAGTTCACCGAGCCGGATCCGAGCTACCATGGGCTGGTGTATTGGGATGCGCTGGGCAACATGCCGGGGATGGGCAACGTGGCGTTTATCATCAAAGTGCGGGTGACGCTGCTGCGGGACCTGGGGCCGGCGCTGAGCCCGTTCAACGCGTTTCTGTTCTTGCAGGGACTGGAGACGCTGCCCTTGCGGCAGCGGCAGCACTCGTCCAACGCCCTGGCGGTCGCTCGCCACCTGCAGAAGCATCCCCGGGTCAAATGGGTCGCGTATCCGGGTCTGGGGGAGGATCCGTCGCACGCCGTCGCCGCGAGGTACATGAAGGAGGGGTTTGGCGGCCTGGTCGGCTTCGGCATCCGCGGCGGGCTCGAGGCGGGCAAGCGATTCATCGACGCCGTGCGGTTGTTCTCGCATGTGGCCAACATCGGAGACGCCCGGAGCCTGGTGATCCATCCGGCATCGACAACGCACCAGCAGCTCACGAAGGCGGAGCAGGAGGCGACGGGGGTGACCGAAGACTACATCCGGCTGTCGATCGGCCTCGAGCACATCGACGATCTGCGGGCCGACATCGACCAGGCATTGGAGAAGGCGGCCGGCTGAGCCGAGGGCTCCATCCGTCCTGGAAAGCCTCCCGATGTCGAAAACCTCCCAGCCTCTGCGGTCGGTGACCTGGCCGGAGGGCTTGCGCCTCCAGAGCGGGGCGCTGCTCCAGCCCATCACGCTCGCCTACGAAACCTACGGCGCCCTCAACAAGGACCATAGCAACGTCATTCTGATCGAGCACGCCTTGTCGGGCGACTCGCACGTCGCCCGCCACGGGCCCGAGGACCGGGAAGGCTGGTGGGACAGCGCAGTCGGCTCCGGGAAGGCCTTCGACACGGATCGCTACTTCGTGGTCTGCTCGAATGTCCTGGGCGGGTGCAAGGGGAGCACCGGGCCGGCCTCGCTGGATCCCAAGACCGGCCAGCCCTACGCGCTGAACTTCCCTGTGGTGACCGTTTCCGACATGGTGAACGCCCAGCGGATGCTGATGGACCATCTGGGCATCGCGAGCCTCTTTTGCGTCACTGGGGGCAGCCTCGGAGGGATGCAGGCGCTCCAGTGGGCGGTGTCGTATCCGGACCGCGTCCGGAACGCGATCGTGCTGGCCTCGACGGCGCGCGTGTCGCCGCAGACCATCGCGCTGAACGAGGTGGCGCGCCAGGCGATCTATGCGGATCCGAGCTGGCGCCACGGGGATTATTATGGGGCCGAGCCGCCCAATCGGGGGCTGGCGGTGGCGCGGATGATCGGCCATATCTCCTACCTGTGCGAGACGTCGATGCACGAGAAATTCGGCCGCCGGCTCCAGGAGCGCGCGAAATACGGCTACCACTTCGCCACCGATTTCGCGGTCGAGAGCTATCTGCGCTATCGCGGCCAATCGTTCACCCAGCGCTTCGACGCGAACTCCTTTCTCTACATCACCAAGGCGATCGATTACTTCGACATGGCCGAGGGGTTGCCGTCGCTCGCCCACGCCTTTTCCGGGATGGCCGCCCGCGCGCTGGTGGTCAGCTACTCCTCAGACTGGCTGTTCCCGCCGTCCCAATCGCGCGAGCTGGTGCGGGCGATGCTCAAGCGCGACGTCGACGCCGCCTACGTCGAGATCCAGAGCAACTACGGCCACGACGCCTTCCTCATCGAGACCGACCGGCTGGCGAGCCTGACCCGCGATTTCCTCTCGGCGCACCGGGCCCGGCAGCCGGCCGCGGCCGGCGCGTCCTGAACGCGCCCGGGACGCGCCTCCGGCTCGACCGTGGCGCACACACCTTTACTTCGGCTCCGCTTGGATTCTCCGCTCGAGATCCTCTCTCCAGGCGGCGCCCAGCTCGCTCACGGTGCGGCCGGTCAGCGCCTGCCACAGATCGTCCCGATACCGGCCCTCGCGCAGCGCGGCGTTCAACTCGCGAACGATCTCCGGCCGGTGCTTCTCGGCCAGCCAGTTCAGGAAGTTGGCTGAGATCCGGTAATTGCCGTCGTATCGCGCGCGGCTCAAGTTGCGCGCGGTGATTTCGGCGCCCTTGGACTGAGGCTCGTAGAGGAACCATCGGATGTAGTCGGCGATCCCCTCGACCAGCCAGCCTGGAGGGGCCATCGACGCGGACCCGGCTCGCCGCGCCCGGCCGTAATCCTGGACGACATGCACCAGCTCATGCACCACCGCCCCCTTGGCCTCGCCCTCGAGGTTGCGCCGAAACCAGCTCGCGGCGCATCGGATCCGCGTCCCGCTCGTCGAGGCGACCCCGTTCATGTCCGACTGAAAATAGATGCTGACTCGAGCGGGAGCGGCATATCCGTCGCTGGGCAGCATCGCGGCGATCTTGGGGTACCACTCGCGCACAATCGGCGCCAGCTCGCGGCGCGCCCACTCGGTCAGGTCGGGCGCGCCCGTGGTATCGATGACGATCTGGTGCTGGCCGCCTTCGGTGAGGACGATCTCCCGCGCGCCGGGCGAGCCGGCTGGATCGCCGGCCACGGGCACGGGAGCCGGCCCGGCCCGGTCGATCACGTCGATCTCGCTGTAGAACGTGTTGCCGAACGGATCGGCCTCCTCCGTGCGGGCCAGATCGAAGAGCAGGTATCGGAACGAGCCGAGCGCCCCGGAGGAGCCCGAGATGCTCACGCCGTACTGGCCCCCGCCGGGCCCCGCCTTGGGCCGGGTGTCCACACGCGCGATCCGCCGCCATCCGGATCCCTCCAAGTCGGCTTCGGTCCCCGGCGGGCTGTCCGAGCCGATCGGGCCGGCGGCGTGGGCGTAGAGGGTGTAGACCTGGGGGCCCCGCGTGTTGGGATGCCACGAATAGGTGTTGACCTGCTGGATGTCCACCGGACGGCCCAGGTCGATCCAGAGCCTTCCCCCCGCCGTTCCGGCCGCGCAGAAGAAATTCCGGGCCGGCTCATCCTCCTCGCGCGGGACCTGCCCATCGTGCAGGACGCTCAAGGGCCCGCCATTGGGGTCGGCGCGGCCGCGCACCAGAGCGAATCGGGCGTCGGTTGCCGCGTCATTTCGCGCAGGCGGAGGGGCCTCGCGAAACCGGAAGCCGGGGCCGGCGTCTTCGCCGGCACGGTGGCCGACCGCGACTTGAACCTCGCCCCGCGATGCCCATCCGATCGCCAGGAAAAGGGCTGTCTGCAAGACTCGAAGGGCCCATCGTTGACAGTGAATCGGCGCCATATAGCCTCACTCTCTCACGGGAGGCGGATCCGTGACGAGCCGGAAAAAAATCGTCGAAACAAATCTGGAAAGATGTAGCATGGGTTCGGACAAAGCCGCGCATTAAATATGAGCATGGAAACTCTCGCCATCCACGGCGGCCCGCGGGCCGTCCGCGACAAGCTGCCGCCCTGGCCCTGCTTCGACGAGCCGGCGATCCGGGCCGTCGAAGCAGTGCTCCGCTCGGGCAAGGTCAACTACTGGACGGGCCGCCAGGGCATGGAGTTCGAGAAGAAGTTCGCCCAGTGGCAAGGCAGCCGGTTCGGCGTCAGCGTCGCCACCGGGACGGCCGCGCTTCACGTGGGCCTGACCGTCCTGGGGATCGGGCCTGGCGACGAGGTGATTGTGCCCAGCTACACCTTCATCGCGAGCAGCTTCTCGATCGTGCAGGCCGGTGCGATCCCCCGCTTTGCGGATGTGAACCTGGACGACCACTGCCTGAGCGTCGAGTCGGCGGAGGCGCTCGTCAACGAGCGGACCCGGGCGGTCATGCCGGTCCACCTGTATGGCAACGTCTGCGACATGGACCGCGTCCGGGCCTTCGCACAGAGGCACAAGCTGTTTGTGATCGAGGATAACGCGGAGGCGTTCGGCGGGGTCTACAAAGGCCGGAAGACCGGCACGCTGGGCGACATCGCCGCCTGCAGCTTCTGCCAGAACAAGACGTTCACCACCGGCGGCGAAGGCGGCATGGTCACCACGGACAACGAGGATCTGGCCTGGGCTGCCCGCAGCTTCCGAGACCATGGCTACGACGTCCAGGACCGCCTCAACCTCCTCGAGATGGAGCAGCGGCTCTCTTACATCCACCGCCGCGTCGGCTGGAATTACCGGATGACCGAGATGCAATCCGCGATCGGCCTGGCCGAGCTGGAACGGATCGACACCTGGAACCTGCCGCGGCGGCGCCGGAACGCCGGCATCATCCTCGACGCGCTGCGGGACGAGCCGCTGGTCAAATACCGTCCGGTGGACACTCCGGACCGGCGCAATGGATGGTATGTCATGGCCTTCTCGCTCGATCTGGACCACATGCGCTGCTCGATCGACGAGTTTGTGAAGGCGGTCGAAGCCGAGGGGGCGCCCTGCTGGAAGGTCTTCTGGCCCCAGTGCCACACCGAGCGAGCCTTCCTCGAGCACCGCGCCTTCGGACGGTCCGGCTTCCCGTTCACGTCCAAGGAATACGCCAGCCCGGCCAGCGTCGATTACACCCAGGTCCGCGTCCCCAACGCGCTGTGGCATCAGTCCCACACCTTCACCTGCTTCGCGTTCCCCACCTTCGAGCCGCACCATTGCGAGCAGGTCGGCCAGGCTCTCCAGAAGGTCATCCGCGCCTTCGCCGCCTAGAATCCTTGCTCAGCCAGCCATGTCCAAGAAGATCCAATGGGGCGTTCTCGGATCGGGGGGCATCGCCCGGCGCCGCACGATCCCCGAAGGGATCCTGCCCGCATCCAATGCCGTCCTCGCCGCCGTCGCCGATGCGCAACCCTCCGTCAACACCGATGTCGCCCGCCAGTTCGGCGCCAGGGCCGCCGCGTCGCTCGATGAGCTCCTCGAGTGCGATATCGATGCTGTGTATCTGGCCACCCCGCCCGCCGGACACCGCGATCAGACGCTGGCCTGCGCCGCGGCAGGCAAGCATGTCCTCTGCGAGAAACCGCTCGGCCTCTCTGTCCCCGACGCCGAGGCCATGGTTGCCGCATGCCAGAGGGCCGGGGTCCGGCTCGGCACGGCGTTCATGATGCGTTTCCAGGCCCAGCACCGGGCGGCGCTCGAGCTCATCCGGGAGGGCCGGCTCGGCCAGCCCGTGTTTGGGCGTGCGCAGCTCTCCTGCTGGTATCCGCCCCTGCCTGGCGCCTGGCGGCAGGACCCGGCCTCCGGCGGAGGCGGCTCGCTGATGGACATGGGCGGCCATTGCCTGGATCTTCTCGAGATGTTCTTCGGCCCTGTCCTGTCTGTGAGCTGCCTGACCCGGCGGGCCGTTCACGATTATCCGTCCGAAGACAGCGCCGTGGCGGCGGTCGAGTTTGGCAGCGGCGCCCTGGGGGTGGTGGACGCCTTCTTCTGCGTGCCGGACGAGGCCAGCCAGAATCGGCTCGAGCTGTATGGATCGCGGGGCGGGATCCTGGCGCGCGGCACCATCGGCCAAAGCGCCCGCGGCGAGATGATCGCGCACATCGAGAATCCAGCCGGCAGCTACGACGCCCTCCAGGCCCGGCCCTCGGCGGCCGGCATCGCCATCGATCCGCCGCCGGTCAATCCTTACCGCGCCGAGATCGAGGAGTTCAGCCAGGCGATCCTCGAGGATCGCGAGCCTTCCAACAACGGGTTGCTCGGCCTGCAAAGCCAGCGAGTGCTCGCTGCCTGCTACGAATCGGCCCGAACCCGGCGCGTCGTCTCCGTCGATTCTCCCGTCTCTTGATCCCGTTCCTCAACCCTCAAACCGAATGCAGCTCAATATGCTCGATCTGAAATCGCTGGAAGTGTGGTTCGTCACGGGCAGCCAGCACCTCTATGGCCCCGCCGTGCTCGATCAGGTGGCGGCGCATTCGCGCCAAATCGCGGGCGCGCTCGATGCGGCGCGCTCGGTTCCGGTGAAGGTCGTGTTCCAGCCGGTGGTGAAGACGCCGGATGAAGTGGCGGCGCTTTGCCAGCAGGCGAACGCCGCCGGCCAGTGCATCGGGCTCATCACCTGGTGCCACACCTTTTCGCCGTCGAAGATGTGGATCCAGGGGCTCCGGCTCCTGCGCCGCCCGCTGCTCCATCTCCACACCCAGCACAACCGCGACATCCCATGGGCGACAATCGACATGGATTTCATGAACCTGAACCAGGCCGCCCACGGCGACCGCGAGCACGGGTTCATCCAGACGCGCATGGGCATCGAGCGGAAGGTCGTCGTCGGGTTCTGGCAGGACAGGGCTGTTCAGGAGAGGATCGGCGCCTGGTGTCGCGCCGCCGCCGCCTGGCACGACTGGCAGGGCGCGAAGTTCTGCCGGTTCGGCGACAACATGCGCGAGGTGGCGGTCACCGAAGGCGACAAGGTCGCCGCCCAGATCCAGTTCGGCTACTCGGTCAACGGCTACGGCGTGGGCGACCTGGTCGATCGCGTCCGCCAGGCGGCCGACTCGGAGATCGACGCGCAGCTGGCCCAATACGATGCCTCCTGCCGCCTGGCGCCCGCCCTCCGCCGCAACGGCTCGCAGCGCGGCTGCCTCCGCGAGGCGGCTCGGATCGAGGTGGGCCTCCGCTCGTTCATCGAGGACGGCGAGTTCAAAGGATTCACAACCACGTTTGAGGACCTGCACGAGCTGGTCCAGCTGCCGGGATTGTCCGTGCAGCGCCTCATGGCCGATGGTTTCGGCTTTGGGGCCGAAGGCGACTGGAAGACGGCCGCCCTGGTGCGGGCGATGAAGGTGATGGCCGCCGGCCTGCCCGGCGGCACGTCTTTCATGGAGGATTACACCTATCACCTGCAGCCGAAGGGCATGAAGGTCCTGGGAGCCCACATGCTCGAAGTCTGTCCGACCATCGCTCGCGGCAAGCCGTCCCTCGAGATCCATCCGCTCGGCATCGGCGGCAAGGCCGACCCGGCGCGGCTCGTGTTCGAGGCGGCTCCCGGCCCGGCGCTCAACGCGTCGATGATCGACCTTGGACACCGGTTCCGGCTGCTGGTCAACGAGGTCGAGGTGATTGCGCCGGACCGGCCGCTGCCCAAGCTGCCCGTCGCTCGCGCCGTTTGGACGCCGAAGCCGGACCTGCCCGTCGCCGCCGCCGCCTGGATCTATGCCGGCGGCGCCCACCACACCAGCTTCAGCCAGGCCGTCACTACCGAGATGCTCGAGGACTTCGCCTCGATGGCTCGAATCGAGATCGCCGTGATCGACAACGATACCCGGGTCCGCCCATTCCGGCAGGAGCTCCGCTGGAACGAGGCCTATTATCGCCAATGCTGCGGGGCTTTGTGATCGTCTGCCCGCAGCGTCCCGAGCCGGCCTCCCGGCTTCGAAAACAGGGACGCGCCGCCGGCGCGTCCACCCCAATACCAAGCGCGTGAAACAACCAATGATCTCACCGGCCGCGAGTCTGGCCGCGGCCGTCCTGCTGGCATGGACATCGGATGGCGCGCTGCCGTCTCGAGCCGCTGCGGCCTCCTCCACGAACGCGGCGATCTACCTGCGGCCGGCCGATGATGCGGCGCTGCGGTTTGCGGCCGCCGAGATCCAGCGGGCAGCCAGCTCGGCGCCGAGCCAGGCCCTTCCGCGGATCGCGCTCGAGATTGCCGGCGATGGCGCAACCCAGAGCTACTCGATCGAGCGCGGCAGCGGTGAGATTCGGGTGCGCGGAGCCGATGCGGCTGGAGCGATGTATGGCGGGCTCGATGTGGCCGAGGCCATCCGGCTGGGAACGCTCGACGGGCTGGCCGAGGGGCGGCGCCAGCCATTCATCGCCCGGCGCGGGCTCAAGTTCAACATCCCCCTGGACCTCCGCACCCCCAGCTACTCGGATGCCGCCGACGCTTTCCAGGCCAACATCCCCGAGGTCTGGAGCCTGAACTTCTGGCGCGAGCTCCTCGATGAAATGGCCCGCCACCGGTTCAACGTCCTCACGCTCTGGAATCTCCATCCTTTCCCCTCGCTGGTCAAGGTGCCCGAGTTTCCCGAGGTCGCCCTGAGCGACGTGCTCCGCACGCGCGTGCCCTTCGACGAGCATTACGCCCACAGCGGCGCCGACATGTTCCGGCCGGAGCATCTGCGCGACGTCGAGGTGGTCCGAAGAATCACGATCGAGGAGAAGATCGCTTTTTGGCGCGCCGTGCTCGAGCATGCTCGCGACCGTGGCATCGAGGTCTACTGGTTCACGTGGAACCTGTTTGTGTTCGGCGCCGAAGGCAAGCACGGCATCACCGGCTCGCAGTCGAATCCGGCGACGATCGCCTATTTCCGGGCCAGCGTGCGCGAGCTGATCCTCACCTACCCACTCCTGGCCGGCATCGGCATCACCGCGGGCGAGCGCATGGAGAAACAGGCCGGCGAGCTCAGCCGTGAGCAGTGGCTCTGGAAGACCTATGGCGAGGGCGCCCGCGACGCCCTCCGGCTGCAGCCCGGCCGATCCTTCCGCCTCATCCATCGGTTCCACATGACCGGGCTGGACGAAATCGTGGCCGAGTTCAGGCAATATCCCGGGCCGTTCGATTTCAGCTACAAATACGCGGTCGCGCACATGTATGCCTCGACTGCGCCGCAATTCATCCGGCCCATGCTCGAGGTGCTCCCGCCCGATCGCCGGACCTGGCTCACCGTCCGCAACGACGACATCTACAGCTTCCGCTGGGGGGACCCCGACTTCGCGCGCGCATTCGTCCGGTCCATGCCCGGGCCGGATCAGTGCGCGGGATTCTACATGGGACCCGACGGCTACTGTTGGGGGCGGGAGGCGATGGATCTCGAGCCCGAAACGCCCCGCCAGCTCGTGATGCAAAAGCAGTGGTTCAGCTTCATGCTCTGGGGCCGGCTCAGCTACGATCCGGGCCTCCCGGACTCGATCTTTGTCCGCACGCTTGCCCGCCGGTTTCCCGAAGTGCCTCCGGAGAGGCTCCTGGCCGCCTGGAGCGCCGCTTCGCGAATCATCCCCGAAACCACCCGCTTTTTCTGGGGCAACATCGACCTGCGATGGCTGCCCGAGGCCTGCCTCAGCAGCCCCCGGCACCAGGGGTTCTACACCGTCCGCCACTTCGTCCAAGGCGAGTGCATGCCCGGCGAAAAGAATCTCAACATCCGCCAGTGGCGCCAAGGCCTGCTCGGCAATGTCATGCCGGACGGCATCACCCCGCCTCAAGTCGCCGCCAACCTGCGCCGATACGCCGACGAAGCGCTGGAAGGGGTGGCCGCGCTCCGTCCCCGCCAGGGATCCAGCCGCGAGCTGCGGCTGACCCTGGGCGATCTCGAGGCCTTTGCGCAGCTCGGACGTTACTATGCCGCCAAGATCGACGCCGCCTGCGCCCTCGCTCTCTACGATTCCACGGCCGATGCCGGGCATCAGCGCGATGCCATCCGCCACCTCGAAGCTGCGCTGGATCACTGGCGCGCCTATGCCGCCGTCTACGCCCGGCAATATCGCCAGCCCATCCTCTACAATCGTGTCGGCTGGGTCGACATCCCCCGGCTTACCGACAAGGCTGCCGCCGATATCGACATCGCGCGCCAGTGGAAGCCCGGCAGCGTCCCGTCCCCTGCCGCCTCACGCCCGAGCCGAAGCATCTTCGGCGAATAAGACCGGTCCGGCAGGGCCCCCTCTCGATTCGAGAAATCCCGGGCCGGCATGCGCATCCGCAATCGCCTTGACCCGCTCCGATTCCCTCTCGCACACTGCTCCCATGCAAATCCCACCGGCCGCTCCGCTCGGCGTGCGCGCGTCACCGAATTGCCTCTCCGGGGCACGATCGCACCACCGCTTCCTGGCCGTCCCCGCTTGGCTGGGATCCCTGTGCCTCTCTCTGGCCGCCGCCGATCCCCCGTCGCCGCTGGATCCCGGCCAGATCCTGGAACGAACCTGCTTCCAGACCGCGGGCGCTTACGACGACGGAGTCAACCTCCGGTCCGATGTCGCAATTGTCTACGGAATGGATCGCGGCCTGCCCGGCCGGATCGACTCCTGGCGCAATCGCGGCTATCGGATTCACGTCATGACCGGCGTCTCCTGGGGCAATTACCAGGACTATCTGTATGGGCGTTTCGACGGCGTCAATCACGAGGACGAAGCCCAGACCGACCGGGAAGGCAAGAAGATCAGCCACGGCGGCGACGTGTATTACATGTGCCCAGGGGAAAACTTCGGCCGGTTCCTCAGCGTGGGGGTGCAGCGCGCCCTCGAGGCCGGAGCCGAGGCCATCCACCTCGAGGAGCCCGAGTTCTGGGTTCGCGGCGGTTACTCCGAGGGTTTCCGTCGCGAGTGGAGGAAGTTCTATGGCGAGGAGTGGATCCCGCCCCATCGGTCTGTGGATGCCCAGTGGCGGGCATCGAGGCTGAAGTACCACCTCTATCGGCGCGCCCTCCAGCAGGTCTTCGATTCGATCCAGGAGCACAACAAGAAGCATTCCCGGGCCGTCCGCTGCTATGTCCCCACTCATAGCCTGATCAACTATGCTCATTGGCGAATTGTCAGCCCCGAGTCCAGCCTCGCCCGGCTCGAGGGTTGCGACGGCTATATCGCCCAGGTCTGGACCGGCACATCCCGCACTCCGAACCTCTATCGCGGCTCGCTGCGGGAACGCACCTTCGAGACCGCTTTCCTCGAATACGGCGCAATGCAAAACCTCGTGCGGTCGACCGGCCGCACAGTCTGGTACCTGAACGATCCCATCGAGGACAATCCGAACCACGACTGGGAAGATTATCGGCGCAATTGGGAATCGACGCTGGCGGCCTCGATGCTGCAGCCCGACGTGTGGCGTTACGAGGTCATGCCGTGGCCCCAGCGCATCTTTTTTGGGAAGTATCCCGATCCTGCCAACCCCGCCCAGCGCATCCCGATCCCCGCCCCTTATGCCACCGAAATCCAAACAGTCATCCACGCCCTTAGCGACCTCCGCCAGCCCGAGTTCGCCTGGGACGGCGCGCTCGGCGGCGTGGGAGTTTTGATCAGCGATTCGTTGATGTTCCAGCGGGGCGATCCGGCTCCCAGCGATCCGCATCTGAGCCATTTCTACGGGCTGGCCCTCCCTCTGTTGAAGCGAGGCATTCCTGTCGAGCCTGTCCAGATCGAGAACGCCGCTCTGCCCGGCTACCTCGATCGACAACGGCTCCTGCTGCTGACCTACGAGGGGATGAAGCCCTTGAGCCCGGACGTTCATCCGCCCCTGGCTGCCTGGGTCCGATCCGGTGGCGTGCTCGTCGTCTGGGACGATGACGCCGATCCTTATCACCGCGTGCGCGAGTGGTGGAACACCGGGAGCCGCAACCTGGCCACTCCGCGCCATCACCTGTTCGAGGTGCTCGGGCTGAGCGCCCCAATCGCCCCCGGCCGCTATCCCGTGGGCCGTGGCGCGGTGCTTTTTCGTTCGGACAGCCCCTCCGCTCTAGCCCGCCATGGCCGCGGCGACGCAACGCTCGTCTCTGCCCTCCAGGAAGCCATTCGAGGATCGAACATCGCATGGCGCGAGAACAACCACCTCATCCTGCGGCGAGGCCCTTATGTCATTGCCGCGGGTTTGGACGAGTCGATCGAGGGCCCGCCACGCACTCTTTCCGGCCAGTTCGTCAACCTGTTCGATCCCGAGCTCGAGCTCTAAACCTCGATCCCGGTCCGCCCCGGTTCGCGATGGTTCCTCTTGGATCTGGACCGGTCGAAGGGCGGGCCTGCCGAGGTCTTGGCTGCCGCCTGCAAGGTGTTCCCGCCCTCGGTCGATTCGCACACCCTCTGCGCCTGGATCGAGGGCATCGCCAATACCGAGGCCATTTTGCTCCTCCGGCTTCCCGCCCAGCCCCAATCGATCCGCCTCGGCGGGAACCCCGTGGCGCCTTTCCGAGCCAATCCCGCCCGCGGCCTTTTCTGGCTTCGGTTCGCCAACCTGGCCCAGCCCCGGGAGCTGCGGGTGGAATGGTAAGGGTCTACACCTTCTCCGGCACGACGAACGGCGCCCGGTAATCCCGGGCGAGCATCGCGCTTGCGTCGGGGTTGCCGAGGAAGGTCTCGGTCTTGGGATCCATCCGGAGCGGCACGCCCAGACGGAGCTTGTCCTTCGCGACATCGACCTCGTTGGCGGCCAGATGCTCGACCATCCGGCCGTAGGCCTCGGCCATCGCCGGATCCGCCCGCAGCGCTTCCTTGATCTCGCCCGGCGATTTCGCAGCGCCCAGCCGGCAGGAGATGTTGCCCGTGTGGCAGAGCGCGCTCGAGAGATGGCCTTCGAGGACGTCAGCGTAGAGATCCGTGATCTTCCGGCTGCGGACCGCCTTGATGAAGTTGGCGTAGTGATCCTCCGCGCCGCTCCATTTCTTGATCTCCTTGCCATCCTTGTCATAGGCGGCCGCCGCGGTGTAGCTGGGCACCGTCACATGGCCGCCTTCGCACTCGATGACGATCCCGATGCCGGCCCCGCGGTATTTGTCCATGTTCTTGCTGCCTTTCTTGTCCGGCAACCCGCGGACTTCGAAGATCAGGGGCGCGCCCGGATAATCGTGGTAGATGACCATGGTGTTGTAGGTCTGGCCGTCGTCCACATAGCCGAGCCGGCCGCCCACTGCCAGAATCCGCGGCGAGAGCTCGGCCACTCCCAGGAACCACCGGGCGACGTCCATCTCGTGGATGCCCTGGTTGCCGAGGTCGCCATTGCCGGTGTTCCACACCCAGTGCCAGTCGTAGTGGAGCCGTTTGCGCATCAGGGGCAGCTTCAGCGCCGGGCCGCACCACAGGTCATAGTCGATCTCCGGCGGGATCGGCTGCGGGCCATCGACCTTGCCGATGGTGTCCCGCCGCTTGTAGCAGAGGCCGCGCGAGACCTTGATCTTGCCCAGGTTGCCGGCGCGAACCCACTCGACAGCAGCCGCGATGCCGGTCCGGGACGATCGGCTCTGGGTGCCAGCCTGGACAATCCGATTGTATTTGCGGGCGGCTTCGACCGCCTTGCGCCCCTCCCAGACATTGTGGGAGATGGGCTTCTCGATGTAGACGTCCTTGCCCGCCTGGCAGGCCCACACGACGTTCAGCGAATGCCAGTGGTTGGGCGTCGCGCACGAGATCACGTCGACCTCGCGGTCTTCCAGCAGCTTGCGGTAATCGGTGTAGGTCTTGACCGTGATGCCCTTGCCCGCAAGGCTCTTCACCGCCGACCCCAGGATCTTCTGGTCGCAATCGCACAGCCCCACCAGGCGCACGCCCGCCATCTTGCTGAAAGCGCCAATGTGCGACCCGCCCCGCCCGCCGAACCCGACCACCGCCACGCGAAGATCGCCGTTGGCGCCAGCCGCCGCCGACCATGAACGCGGCGCCAAGCCCAAGGCCGTGGTCCCGATGGCCGCCTGCCGCAGAAAGCTCCGTCGAGTGATACGATTCATAATTCGTTCGAGTGATTTGATGGTTCTGACAGCCCCGACTATCCCGCACCCGGAGTCCCCCGGCAACCGAAAAACGCGCGGGGCCGCGGGTTTGCTGCCGCGACAGCGCAGGAGGCCTGACCCGGCGTTGCGGATGGACCGCTCGCCGGCCGCGCGCACAACGGCGGGCTGGCAACTCGCCCCCGTTTGGCTTACTCTTGCCCCATGAATGCGGCGGTGTTCCATCGATCAAGCCCCTGGTTTTGCCTGGTCGCCCTCTTCCTGATTGCGGATCCGGTCCCTCTGCAGGCCAGCGAGAGCTCGGCCGGCTTCCGCCCAAGGCCATTGGCGGGCCTGGCTTATGGACCTTACCGGGCGGGCCAATCCCCTGGCTCGGTCTATCCAACCACCAACCAGATCCGCGAGGACCTCCTCATGCTGCGCCGATACACCGCGCGCATCCGGACCTATGGCGCCGAGAACAGCCTGGCGGCAATCCCCGCCCTCTGTTCCGAAGCCGGCCTCGAATGCTACGCGGGCGCATGGCTCGACACCAGCGTCTCCGGCAACCAGAACCAGATCGCCAGCTTGATCCAGATCGCCCGCCAGAACCATCCCACCACCCGGGCGCTGATCGTCGGCAACGAGGTCCAGCTCCGCGGCGATCTCTCCCAAGGCGCCCTCATCGCTTTCATTAAAACCGTCAAGGCGCAAACCACCCTGCCGGTCACGACCGCCGAAGGCTGGCACATCTGGGAACGCTCCGAGCAAAAGCCGCTGATCGATGCGGTCGATTTCATCGTGGCCCACGTCCATCCCTACTGGGAAAGCCCCTACTACAGCCCGCAGCTCAGCGCCAGCAATGCCGCCGCCCATGTCATCGGCCGCCTGCGCCACCTCCGGAACCTCTATCCCGGCAAACGAATCGTGCTCGGCGAAACCGGCTGGCCCACCGCCGGCCAAACCTTGGGCGCCGCCGTGCCCGGCCTCGAGCAGCAGCGCCGATTCCTGGCCGATTTCCGCCGCATGGCGGAGGCGGACGGGTTCGAGTATTTCTTCTTCGAAGCCTGCGACGAGGGATGGAAAGGCGCCGAGGGCGACGTCGGCCCGCACTGGGGATTGTTCGATTCGGATCGCCGTCTGAAGCCGCCGTTCCGCCACCTCCTGGCCGAGGACATCGCCATCGAGCGGATCAGCCCTGCGTCCGGGGGCGGGTTCGACCTCTGGCTCGGGACGTATCCGGATCTCCCGTACCTGCTCGAATCCGCATCCCCCGGCTTCGCCCTCGATTGGCAGCCCATGCGATCCTTCACGGGCTCTCCGGAAACAAATCGAACCCGGATTGCGATCTCTCCCGCGGCTGACGCTCATCTCCTGTTCCGGAACCGCACCGCGGATTGACGATTCGGAGGCAACAACGGGCTGTCATTCCGGAGTTCATCGTGTATAGGTTGACCTGCCATGATGAACCGATGGTGCGTTGTTCTCCTGAGCCTGTGGGCGGTTTCGATGGCCGGCTGCCGCGATCGTGCGCCGGCGGCCGGAGCCGCCGATTCGAGTCCGCGCCACTCGAGGCCCCAGCCCAAGCTGCCCGTGGCCAAGCTCCAGATCGGGGTGCACGAGCTGATGGCGGAGGTCGCGCGCGTCCCGGCCCAGTGGGAGCGCGGGCTGATGTTCCGCGAGTCTCTCGCCGACAACGAAGGCATGCTGTTCGTGTTCCCCGCGCCTCACCGCACCTCCTTCTACATGAAGAACACCACCTTGCCCCTCTCCTGCGCCTACATCAGCCCCGAAGGCGTCATCCTGGAAATCCACGATCTCCAGCCGCTGGATGAAACCCCGGTCGACGCAGCCTCCGATCAAGTCCAATATGTGCTGGAGACTCGACGGGGCTGGTTCCTCGAACGCGGCCTGGGGCCGGGCACTCTCATCCAGACGGAGCGAGGCTCGCTGCGCAATGCCTTCCCATGAACGTCGCCCTCGCCCAGGTCAACTCCGCCGTCGGAGATTTCGCTGGCAACACCGCCAAGATCCGCGCCGCCTACGCGCAGGGCGTCCAGGCGGGCGCCGACCTCGTTGTGGCGCCCGAGCTGGCGATTCCCGGCTACCCGCCTCGCGACCTGCTCCTCCGGCCGGAGTTCATCGGCCAGAACCTTGCGGCCCTCGAGGATCTCGCGCGCGCCGTCGGCTCCGCCGGTCTGCTGGCGGGCTTCGCGGGCCGCAACGATCGCGCCCCCGGCCGGCCGGCCACCAACGCCGTCGCTTTGCTCCGCAACGGCCGAGTCGAAGCGATCCGCGAAAAAACGCTCCTGCCCACCTACGATGTCTTCGACGAGGACCGCTATTTCGAGCCGGCGGACACCAATGCACCCGTCGATTTCCAGGGATGCCCCCTCGGCCTCACCATCTGCGAGGATGTGTGGAACGACGAGGATTTCTGGCGGGAGCGCCGCTACCGCCGCGACCCGGCCATCAACCTCGTCCAGCAAGGCGCCCGGATCCTGTTCAATGTCTCGGCGTCCCCCTGGCACTTGGGCAAGGAGACCACCCGGCATGCCATGCTCGCCAATCTCGCCTCCAAAGCCCGGGTGCCTGTCGTCTACGTCAACCTGGTCGGCGGCAACGATGAGCTTGTCTTCGATGGGCGCAGCCTCGCGTTCAACCGCGACGGCGCCTTGATCGCCCAGGCCGCCATGTTCGCCGAGGATCTGGTCCTGGTCGACCTTGACGCCGCCCCGCCGTGCGCCAGCGCCGAAGCTCCGGATGAGGAGAAGCTCCATCGCGCGCTCGTGCTCGGCTTGCGCGACTACCTGCAGAAATGCGGATTCCAGCGCGCGCTCCTCGGCCTCAGCGGAGGAATCGATTCGGCCCTGACCGCCTGTCTGGCCGTCGATGCCCTGGGCTCCGCCGAGGTCTGGGGGGTCGCTCTGCCTTCTCAGTTCTCGTCCGCCGGCAGTCTCGATGACGCCCGGCAGCTCGCCCGGAACCTGGGCATTCGATACGATGTCATTCCCATCCAGTCCGCTTTCGCCACGCTTCGAGCCGAGCTCGCCCCGGTGTTCGCCGGGCACCCTGAAGATGTCACGGAGGAAAACCTCCAGGCGCGGCTCCGCGGCGTGATCCTGATGGCCCTCTCCAACAAGTTCGGCGGCCTCCTGCTGACCACCGGGAATAAGAGCGAGTTGGCAGTCGGCTACTGCACCCTCTACGGCGACATGTGCGGCGGGCTCGCTGTCCTGAGCGATCTCCCCAAAACCATGGTCTACCGCCTCGCCCGCTGGATCAATCGCGACCGGGAAATCATTCCCACCGCCTCGATCACCAAACCTCCGTCGGCGGAGTTGCGCCCCAACCAGACGGACCAGGACTCGCTCCCGCCCTACGATGTCCTTGACGCCATTCTCGACGCCTACATCGTCGAAGGGCTCAGCCCCCAGGCGATCGCCAACCGCGGGCACGATCCCGCCACCGTTCGCCAGGTGATCCGGCTGGTCAGCCGAGCCGAGTTCAAACGCCGCCAGGCCGCGCCCGGCCTCAAGGTCACCAGCAAGGCCTTCGGCGTGGGCCGCCGGATCCCCATTGCCCAGCGGTTCCGCGAGGCATAACGGCGGCCCTCGATCCAGCCCATCCTCATCCCGCGGTCCGCTCCGGTGCAGCCGCCGAGGTAACGAGGCGGACCTGCTGGCGGCCATCAACCTCCCCCCCTCACGGCGGCTCCAGCTCATGTTTGCGAGGAATCGGGACGCAGGATCCAGCGCTCCCATAATCGCCGATCCCGCTTCGTGGGCCGTCCCATGCCCGGAGGGCGCCCCTGGTTCAGCTTGGCCCGCTCCGCCCGCGCACGCTCCTGCTCCTCCGGCGATGTCAGGTCCTCGACCAGCGTGCGAGCAACCGGCGCTCCCACCCGCCTCTCGCTGAGACCGGTCACCCGCAGCGTTCGCTGGAGCACATCCATCTGGACCGTCAAGACCTCCTCGAGCCGCACCTCATGGGACGGCTTCAGCGCCTGGCCGCCCATCTTCACATGACCGCTCCGGCACGCCGCTGTTGCCTGAGTCCGTGTCCGAAAGATCCGCGCCGCCCACAGCCACTTATCGATTCTCATAGCCCCTCAGGGTCGTATCGACGATACGCGGGCCTGGGCATGAAAGCAACGCTGCCGCAGCATTGCACCTTGCGGCGCCATGTTGCGGCAGGTCCCTAGTTACTGAACGCCGAGCGGCTTGCCTCACAATGCAGGCCGAGCCCCTGCATCGGTCCCGCGGCAGAACGCGCGCGCCCGCATGCCGTGTTCAGGCGCGCCGTCGGGGGCTCTCGATGCCCTGCTAAGGCTGGGTCGGGCGTTGCCGGTTTCCCCGCTGGCCTTGCTTCGGAGTGGCGGCATCGCCCTGGCCGCGGCCCTGGCGGCCCGGGCTCTGGCGCAGCTCCGCATATTTCTTCTGCTGGTCGGGAGTCAGGATCTCCTTCAGCTTGGCATCGTATTTCTCGCGCATCTGCGTCATCTGCTCCCGGCGCTGCTGCTGGGTCAGATCGGTCTTGCCCATCAGCTCGCGCATCTTCTCGGACTGCTCCTTGAGGATCGGCTCGAGCTTCTTCTGCTGCTCGGGGGTCAGGCTCAGCTGTGTCGTGAGCTGTTTGATCCGGTTCTCGGTCTGCCTCTTGGCCTGTTCGGCTGTGAGCTGGCCGGGAGGCGCGCCGGCCTGCCTGCCTTCCCGGGCCACTCCGGCTTGCCGGGCTTCCCGGGCCGGCTTGGCCGGCTTTGCGTCCTGAGCGGGCAGCGATCCAGCCATTGCCATCATCCCAACAACCGCCATCGCAGTAATACCTGTGAATCGAATTGCTTTCATACAAAATGCAGTTATTCCCTTGCCCGGACCGGTGTTCCGCTCGGGAAACCACGCCGCCGCCCGGGCTTCCTACACGCCAGACGCATCCCATCCATGTCCGGTTACAGTCGAATCGCAGCCGAGCCGCGAACCGGAAGGGCTCCTGGAGCCAAGGATCGCGCCACGCGTTCGCTCGAGAGCGCTTGTCCATCCGCACGGATCGAGATCGCCGCTGCCGATGCAGAATGGTGCCTGCGCCCCGATGCAGGCTTCAAGGTCGCGCGGGCCGCCGAGCACCCTGACGATCCCCCCCACGCTCGGCGCCCGCGCCTAATTCATCTCCACCCGATGCCCCCAATGGCCGGTCCTCGGCCCGCCCCCCATCCCCGCCAGATCGAGCCCGGTTCGCCCGAGCTCCCGGATTCTGAATGGCATCGGCCCAGCCCCAGAGCTGGCGGGCGCAGATCTCGGCCGCGCCCTGCAGCTCGCTCAACGCGCCGCGCTGGCCTGCCAATCCCGGCCTGCGCTCGAGCAAGCTCAGCAGCGATCGGAGCTCCGCCACCGTGCGACGCGCCTCAAGGATCATCGCCACTCGATCGGCTCCCTGGCGGTCGTGGCTCGCCGCGATCTGACCGGCCAGCGAGACCACCGACCGTTCGAGTTGATCCCGCAAGCTGAAGCACCCCTTGAAAAATGGCTGCTCGGTCAGCTGAAAGGCGCCCTCGGCCAGCCGCGCCGACTCCTGCCAGACCCGCAGATCGTCATACCGTTGATATGCCATAATCGATCCTGGTTGTTAGGTTGATTGCAGATGTGCGAAGAGCAATAACCATTCCAACCTCAGATCGGGCACTCGACGGCCACCGGCATCGGCTGGGTGTCCCAGATCCGGTCGCAGTATTCGCGGATCGAGCGATCGGAGGAGAACCGCCCCATCCGCGCAACATTGAGGATGGACCGCCGGGTCCAGACGGCGGGATCGAGCCACTGGGCGCTGACCCGGGCCTGGCAATCCACATAGGCTTGGTAGTCCGCCAGCACGCAGTACGGATCCGATTCCAGCAGGTTGTCCACCAGGGGCCGAAACAGCCCCGCGTCCCCCCCGGCCACCCAGCCCGTCGCCACCAGATCCATCACCTCCCGCAAGATCGGATTCCGTTCGTATTCGTTCCGCGGGCGGTACCCTTGCCGCCGGAGGTCGCGGACCTGCTCGGCGGTCAGGCCGAACGCGAAGAAGTTCTCCGCCCCAACCTCCTCCCGGATCTCGACGTTGGCGCCATCGAGGGTTCCGATGGTCAGCGCGCCGTTCATCGAGAATTTCATGTTGCCGGTGCCCGAGGCCTCCTTGCCCGCGGTCGAGATCTGCTCCGACAGATCGGCGGCGGGATAGATGGGCTCCGCATTGGCCACGTTGAAGTCGGGGATGAACGCCACCCGGATCCGGCTGCGGACATCGGGATCGTTGTTCACCAGGCCGGCGACCGAGTGGATGAACTTGATGATAAGCTTGGCCAGGAAATAGCCGGGCGCCGCCTTGCCCCCGAAGATGAACGTCCGGGCCGGTCCGGCCGCCTCCGGATCGCGCTTGGCGCGCAGGTAGAGGGTCAGGATATGAAGGGCGTTCAGGTGCTGTCGCTTGTACTCGTGGAGCCGTTTGACCTGGACGTCGAACAGGGATGACGGATCCACCGCCAGGCCGATCCGCTGCTCGATCAGCGCGGCCAGCCGCCGCTTGGCCGCCAGCTTGACGGCCCGCCATTCCTCCTGGAACCCGGGATCCTCCGCCCACTCCTCGATCCGGCGAAGCTGTTCCAGGTCCCGCAGCCAGCCCTCCCCCAGCCGGCCTGTCAACAGGCGCGCCAGCGGTGGATTGCACAAGGCGATGAACCGGCGCGGCGTCACCCCGTTGGTCACGTTGCAGAACTTCTCCGGCCACAGGGCCGCGAAATCGGACAGGACCGATTCCTGGAGCAGTTGCGTGTGCAGCCTCGCGACGCCATTGACGTGGTGGCTTCCGGCGGTCGCCAGGTTGGCCATCCGCACATAGCGCTCACCCTCCTCGTCGATGATCGACATCCGCGCCACCCGGGCGTCGTCGCCGGGAAACCGCGATCGGACCTCTCCCAGGAACCGATGGTTGATCTCGAATATGATCTCGAGGTGGCGCGGCAGCAGCCGGCCCACCAGCCCCAACGGCCATTTCTCCAGCGCCTCCGGCAGCAACGTGTGATTCGTGTAGGCCAGCGTCCGCGTCGTCACATGCCACGCCGTGTCCCAGCCCATCCCGTGCTCGTCCACCAGCAGCCGCATCAGCTCCGCCACCGCCATGGCCGGATGGGTGTCGTTGAGCTGGATCGCGAACTTCTGGTGGAATTGATCGATCGGCCGCCCGAGGTGGAGATGGATGCGGATCATGTCCTGCAGCGAGCAGGTGACGAAGAAGAATTGCTGCTCGAGCCGGAGCGCCTTGCCCTGGGCCGATCCGTCGTTCGGATACAGCACCTTGGTCAGGTTCTCCGAATACATCTTCTGCTCGACCGCGCGGTCATAATCCCCATGGTCGAACGCCGTGAAGTCGAACGACTCGACCGCCTCGGCCTTCCAGAGCCGCATCCGGTTGCACGTCCCGACACGGTATCCCAGGATGGGCGTGTCGTAGGCCACGCCTTTGACCACCCGGTTCGGGATCCATCGCACCCGGTAGCGGCCGCCCTCGTCGGTCCACGATTCGGTGCGCCCCCCGAACGGGACGTCATACGCCAGCTCCGGCCGCGCAATCTCCCATGGGTTCCCGTACCGCAGCCATTTGTCGGTGATCTCGACCTGCCAGCCGTCCCGGATCGCCTGGTCGAAAATCCCGAACTCATACCGGATCCCGTACCCCGTTGCCGGCACTTCGGACGTCGCCATCGAGTCCAGATAGCACGACGCCAGCCGCCCCAGCCCGCCGTTGCCCAGCCCCGGCTCCTCCTCCTGCGCCAGCAGATCGTCCAGGTCGCAGCCCAGCTCCTCCAAGGCCTTCCGCGCCGCATCCGTGATCCCCAGGTTCAGGAGGTAATTGGCCAGATAAGGTCCCGGCAGATACTCGGCCGACAAATAGGCCACCACGCGCGCGTCCTGCTCGCCATAGGTTTCCAGAGTCCGCACCCCGCGCTGCAGCACCCGATCCCGCACCGTCAGCGCCAGCGCCATGCAGAGGTCGTTGCGCGTCGCCCCCATCGGCGCCCGGCCCATTCCGAAAAACAGGTTGTCCAGAAACGACTGCCGAATGTCCTCAACGTCCAATCCCGTCCGAATCCCCGCCGTCGGGGTCAGGTCGCAGTACCGGGCCGAGGCATGGCGCAGATCGTTTGACATAGAAATATCCTGCCGCTAGGTTGAGCCAGCCCCGGCATCTTAAATCCGCCCGCGCGTCGCGCAAGCCTGACATGCGATCCAAGTGATGAGTCCAACGAAATATCTTGCCCATCACCCTCGCTGCATTAGAATTGTTGCGGTTATGAGCATAAGCAATGGAACAATGCTTAAATACTAATGAACATGAAACGATTAGAACTATTAATAATTGTTGCCGTGCTGTTGTTAGCCCCTCTATGCCAGGCGGGGCCCATTCCATCCCAGAACCTCAGGCTAAGAACGACCATTCACCTCCACAGCGACGTTGGAATTAGCGCCAATAGCATGTTCAACCCCCGCTTCTTCGACGGGGACATCTACGCCAACCAGCTCAACGCCCCTGCCATCGGACGTTATCCCCAGGGTTCCAGCACGCCGGAATTCATGATGGCGTCGGTCGAGCACCGCATCATAGCGCCTTTCCGCGGCGCCCATCGGGCTCGTTACATACTGGGCGGCAGCAGCGCGGCGACTTCGGTGTTTTCGCGTTATGACTTTGACGGCCAGAACCGGATTGAAGCTCCGGTGCCGGAAGGTCAGTCCACCGAGACGTTTGACTGGGTGGATGAGAACACGATCATTTACTGCATCTACAATCCCTCGGGCAACCGCAAGCGGCTGGCGCTGGCGACGGTGGATGCGGAGCCGTTTGCTGTGACGCCTGACACCCTCTGGAACGAGCAGGGATACGTCACGACCAGCGCCACCGGCCGGATTCGCAATGTCCGTGTGGGCGATGTCTACAGCGGCTACGCTTACTACGGTGATGGGGGCCAGAATGATAACCCGAAGTTCTTCGCGATCAACCTGGCCACCGGAGCGGAAACCGAACTGGGCAACGCCGGAGCGTTGACCGGGACGGGGAGCTTTGGCCTCTGGACCGTGGTGGAACGCGGCGGATACCTCTACGTCCAGACCACCGACAACGGCATCCAAGTCTACGAGATGACCAGCGCGACGACGCTGGGCGCACTGCTGACGACGTACACGAAGGAACAGCTGACCGAGCTCACCGGTTACAGCGGCCAGTTCTGGGGATTTGATGTGACCGCCGAGGGCAACATGATCGTTGGTGGAACCGGCTTGATCTGCGAATTAGCCGGCCCGGTGAGGCTCAAGGCGCACGTGCTGGAACCTGACTGGAACATCCCGCCCCTGGCCTACGATTGGATGACCACCAACCACATGCAGCGCGGGCTGGCTTATAACCCGGTCTCTGGCCATGTCCTCACCGTCAGCCGGTATCCCACCAATGGCAGCGGACAGGTCTATGTGATCGATTCCGCCAACGGGAGTTTCATCGGAACCTTGAAAACCAATGGCATCAAGTACGACATGAACTTCCCGCTCAATATGATCGGCGGCGCGGATGACGGGGCAATCTACGCCTGCAACTTGGCCGTCGATAGCATGAGCCAGCCCGCCGTGCCCATGAACAACAATGGGCCGTTCCGGATTTATCGCTGGGCCGACGAAACCGCCGACCCGGTCCTCGTTTATGAAGGCGATCCGAGCGAGGGCGACGCAACCGCGGCCAATCGCCGCTATGGCGATAACATCGACGTCCGCGGCGCCGGCGCGAACACGCAAATCATTTGCGGCACGCGGCAGGGCAAGGTTCTCGCCGTCTTCACCACCACGGACGGAGTCCTATTCAACCATACCAAGGTTCAGGCTCCTGAAATCGCCAGCACCACCTCGACCTCCCTCAACGGCATCGCGTGGGGTGCGGACAACACGTTCTTCACCAAGAATGACTCGACGTCCGCCGCCCAGCAGTTTGCGTTGCAGGAGTTCACCCTCGACCTGGCCGCAGCCACAGCAACCCTGGTGCGCACCAACAGCGAACTCAAGGCGATGGGCGGCATCATTGACTATAACGCGAAGAGCGACCTGCTGGCGATTCTGAAGACGGTGACGACAAGCACCGCCGTGGGCAGCCAACACGAGCTTCGGCTGTTCAAGCCCACGGCCGCGGGCATGGTGCAGCAGGACCATCCTCAAACGTCCCGCCTCTTCCCCAGCGACTACTCGAACGGCAATGGCGTGGGCGCTGTTGCTTTCGGTGGCGGAAAAGTGTTCGCCCTGGCGGCCAACAACGGAATCGTCGCTTACACCATCCAGGAAAAGCTGGTCAAGCCGCAGATGTTCTGGACCGAGGATGGCGGGTGGGTTGCGGATGCCGGAACCGTATGGGCTGCCGCGTTCGATGGCAGCGGCAAGACTCCCATCGCTGCAGGGCTGAATCGTCCCATCGGCATCGCCGTCGACGACACGAACGGCATTGTGTACTGGGCCGAAGACGGCATGAGCGGGCACAGCGCCAGCCGCATTGTTCGAGCGGGAATGGATGGCAGCGGCCAGAAAGAGCTCTACAACGGAGATTGGCTGGGCTTCTCCAACGCTCAAATGCTGGCACTCGATGCGGCCAATGGCCAGCTCTATTGGACCACATGGACGCAGGGAGTCGTGCGGGGCAATGTGGAGGGGACCGATTATGCGTTCCTGGGCGGTTTGGCGGGCCACTATACGGCCCTGGATCTGGATCGGGCGAACGGTTACATCTATTACGCCGATCCGATGCTCAACGGCGTCCTCTATCGCTGCGACCTGACGGGCGCAAATCACATGGAATTGGCTCGCGACCTGGCTGCCGCCGACTTCTACTTCAACGCCATGGCCGTGGATGCCCCCAATGGGCACATCTACTACACCGATGCCGGCACGCACGAGATCAAACGGATGAGCCTGACGGGCGCCAATCCGACGGTTCTCTTGCAGGACGCCGGCCTCTCGCCGCTCGGCATCACCTTGCGTCCCGACGGAACTCTGTTCTGGGTTGGCACGGGCGGACGCCTGGGCACGGTTAAGGTGGATGGTGCCACCTCATTGAATCTGAAGGTCGTTGGCACGGGCGAAAGGTCGTTCGGCATCGCTGTGGTGTCCCAGGCGCCGGCCGCCGACCTTGAAATCACCGACATCGGCATTGCGAATTCGACCGTCACCATCAAGTGGCAGGGAGGCCTGGGACCGTTCCAGTTGCAGCGCCGCCCCGATGCGACGCAGGGCGCCTGGGAAGATGTGGGCGCTCCGGTCTCGGCCAGCGAGGCTACGGACACTGTCGGCCCGCAGTCCATGTTCTATCGCGTTCAAGGTAACGAGTAGAACCTGCCGCGCACGATGTGTCGGCCAACCAACGCATCGTCTCAGGCTTCATCATGAACGGCTGTGCGGCGCAACCGCACAGCCGTTCACAGCCGGATAGGGTTCGGTCAAATATTGATTCTGCTGAAAAACCGTTCTGGCTATTATTTCGGTTTTCGAGTGGGGGGCAGGGCTTCGAGGCGCAACAAGCGCAAATCCGACCGGCCGATGGGGCGTCCAGGGCGTCCCGGGGGTCTTGCGGTTGCGGTTTTGGATCGGCGGATTTGGCTGGCTGACAGGATCCGCCCCGGAGGTTGACAGAACGAACGCCCGCCGCCACCCGCCGATCCCCCAATACCCCTGCTGGAAAACTACTTGCTTTTCACCAGAATTAACTATTTAGATGCGACCCCATCGTCCCACACTGTGATCGGTGGGCGAACGCTGCGCGATAGACCCGGCCAAAAGACTCGGGTGCGGGATCGCCTTCAAGGCCGGCGGAGCTGAATGAACTCCCGGCCGCTGCCGATCGGCTGCCGGAAGAAGCGGATCCCGTTGGTGATCGCCAGGGGCATCGGCTGGACCGACCACGCGGATTCGTCGCGCCCGAAGTCCGGACTCGAATAAAGCTGCCAGCCGATCGCAAGGGCCGGCCAGGAGAGCACCAATTCCCCATCCTCGATCCGCCAATCGATTCGCGGGGCGGGAATGGCCGGCAGCTCCATGGCCGTCAGCCGCAAATCGAATCCCAGATCCGTGCTGTCCGGGACCACTTGGTGCACCTCGACAGCCAGCTGGTTGGCCCCTTCCTGCAGCCAGGAGGGATCCAGGTCGCTCTCGAAAAAGGCGGTCTCCTCCGTTCCGCCCACCGTCTGCGCCGCGCGCGTGGCGGCGCTGATGCCTCCGCCGGGCATGTTGCTGCGGATGGCCTCTCTGCCATTCAGATACACCACCGCTCCATCGTCTCGCATCAGCCCGATCCGGATCGACGCCAGCCGGTCCAGGTTGTTGACCGTGAATGGCCGGCGGAAATAGGTCGTGATGTGTTTGTTGTCGGAATCGCCTCCGTAGCTGACGGTCGTGGCGATGCCGCTGTTCGAGTATCCCAGGGGCGCCAGGCCTGTCTTCCAGCCCCCGTCGGCGAACGTCGGGAGGGTCCAATCCGCTCCCGGGTATTGGCCCGTGTCCAGATAGCGCCACACGGAACCGGTCCGAACCAGGGCGATCGAGTACTGGCCTGTGCCGGCCACCGCCACGAAGTCCAGGCTCGACCGATGCGCGGTGACCTGCAGGGGATTGGTGAAACCAACATTGAACAGGTGATAGCCCGGCAGCCGGGCCGCGAGGGAGTAGTTGCCGGAGGACACTCCCGGCAGCCAGAAGCTCCCATCGTGATCGGTCCATGACCGAAGGCTCGAGGATGCGGAAACCTCAACGCCGGGCAGCGGTTTGCCATCGGCTGTGACCTGGCCGGAAAGGACCCAGCCCGATGGCGCACCGACCCGCACCACCGCCGAGTCCGTGGCTGCGCCCCCGCGCATGTCGCTGACCGTGCAGCGCACCAGGTAATACCCGCTGCTGCTCCAGGCATGGGTGACCGCGGGCTCGTTGGGCCCGAACTGGCGGTCCCCGAAATCCCACGCATACGCCAGTTCATGGCCGTCCTCGTCCGAGGCGGCCGCGCTGAACGAGAGCGGCTGGCCCGTCAGGGTGTTGGTCCGGGCCGCGGCGAGCTGGAGGGCAGGGGGGTGATTGGCGGGAAACTGCCCGCGCATCACCATGACGCGGAGGGTCTCCGGCGAGCTCCCCGTAAAGCCCAAGGGCGTGATGTGCACCCCGGCCGCGGGGTCGTCGAACGTCCGGCCGATGACGATCGCCGAATCGTCCTTGCCGTCCGCCGATCCAGGCGTCGTGTCGAGAAGGAGGGTGCTCTGGTTGCCCGAGCGGCCCCAGCGCAGGCCGGCCCCGCTCATCAGCCACCGGTTGCTCGTGTATTTCTGACGGAACTCGATCCAGTAATTCGTGCTGGCGTTCTTGGCGACCCGGAGGCCCCGGATCCCGGCCGCCTCCGTCAAGTCGTGCGGGGCGATCTCGTACACGCCGCTCGTGGTCACCGTCTGAATCGCCGACGGCTCGAGCCAGTTGAGATAGCTCTTGTATCTCGCATTGAAATGCTTCACGCCGGCCGACGCCGATCCCATCGTGTCGAACTTGTCGCCATACTCCTCGCTGACACCGGGGCCGATCACGCTTTCGCCGGACGTGTCCCAGAAATTGGCGTGCGAGAGCCCGAAATTGTGGCCCAGCTCGTGGGCGGCCACTCCCACGCCGAAGCTGTTCCGCAGCCAGGCCCCGGGCGCGCCCACATACGCCAGCCCCGCCCACCCCCAGCCCGCCACGCTCCCGAAACAGATCATGTCCAAATCGTAGTTCGACAACACATACCCCGCAGCGCGCGCCGCCGCCCGCGCATCGCTCCGCAGCTCCGCATACTCGTCTCCGCCCCCGTAATACGCCGCCGTCTGAGGCATCCGAAAAGTCGGCGTGATGTCCGATCCGGCCCCTTCCGGGGCGAAGCTCGATTTCCCGTAGGAATTCTCCCGGTAGAATGCGTCCAGGCCCTCGATCAATGTCCTGCCCGCCGCATCGCTGAACGGCATCCCCACCAGGTCCGAGAAATCCACCCGGATCAGGATCAGCCGCTTCTGTCCCGTCGAGGAAACCGATGCGGCGGCAATCGTCGGAACGCTCTCAAGGGCCTGGTCTTCGCCCTCGACATCCCCCCATCGCTGGCTCACCTCCTCGAGATGCTCGGGCCCGCACACCCAGCCAACCGATCCCGCCACCTCGAATCCGACGAATGCGCCCGGCTCGGCGAGTCCCCGCCCGCAGACCGCGCATGCGGGCGATGCCTCCGCCCCCAAACGCGCGCTCGCTTCCTCCTCCTCCAGAACGCGGACCGCATCCTCGGCCACCGCCATCCATCGTCCGATCGCAATGCCTCGCAGCGCGACTTCATGCCGGGTTGGCTCGCCCAGCCTCCGCCCATAGACGCAAGCCTGATAGGTTCGCCCATGGACCGTGGCGGTTCGGAAGAGAGGCCGGAAAGATCCTGTGCCATCCGCGGCGGGAATGGCCGCCAACACATCGAGGTCCCCCACGCCGCTCACGGATTCCTCGACCCATTCCAGAACTGCTGCCGGCAGCCTCGATCGCACCCGATACGGCAGCGCCAGCTCGAGGGCCCGCTTGGGATCCGCCTGGATCAGGTCTTCCAGATGATCCCGACGCTGCTGGGCCAACCGGAATCCATCCGCCTCCCATCCGGCCCTCTGCGCAGGGAGCGCCGGCGCCGGCCGGGCCGCCCATTGGACGAATCCCTGGCAGGCAGCCTCGCCCCGGACATCGGCCATGGCGGGCGCATCCAGCCGCGCAGCGGCGGGCGCCCCGCGCGCGGGCCCCCGATCCCCGATCGTCCCCGCAGCCCGCGACAGGCCGCCCCCGAGCGCCGATTCAGGCTCGATCTCAACGATCCCTTGCGCCGCCAATCCACCCCCTGGCCGTCGAACCGTCTCGAGTAAGCCCGCAGCAAGAACGATCCCGCAGCCGATCCCTATCGCGTATTTCCACTTGTTCACAAAACCCCTGTCCGCGGTCATGAAACCGCGTGAGTCCGTCCAAGGCGGTCCTGGGCAGCGTCTCGACCGAGAATCTACCCGATCAAAGGCGCAAATCAAGCGATGCGAACTCGATGCAGGAAATATGTCCAGCACCCCAGAGCGCCGCGCAGTTGCAAAATTCCAATTTCGGGTTTTATTACCGGCGCATGAGCGCGGCTCTGTCATCCTGTTTCCGGCCGCCAGGCAACGGCCGAACTGGCGGCGCGGCCTCGGCCGCCAGCCGCTTGCGGCTATTTTGGATCCCCGCGTGGCGGCCGATGGTCTGGGGATTGGTGTTGGCGCTCGGGGCTCATTTCATGAACTCACATCTTCCTGCCAATCCCGTTCCCGCTCCCCCAACGACGCAGCGCGCCACTTTTGGAGGCGGCTGCTTCTGGTGCGTCGAAGCCGCATTCGAGACCTTGCCGGGGGTGATTTCCGTCACCGCCGGTTATGCTGGCGGCGCGACATCCAATCCCACCTACCCGGAGGTCTGCTCCGGCAAGACCGGGCACGCGGAAGTTGTCCAGATCGAGTTCGATCCCGCGCGGATCCGTTTCGAGCGGCTGGTGGATTTCTTCTGGGACATCCACGATCCCACGACCCGGAACCGGCAGGGCGGCGACATTGGAACCCAGTACCGATCCATCATTCTTTACCATGATGAGGCGCAGCGAAAGGCGGCCCAGGCATCCCTGTTGGCAGCCGCGTCGCGCTTCCCGCGGCCGATCGTCACCGCGATCGAGCCTCTGGCCGCCTTTTATCCCGCCGAGGCCTATCACCAGGATTACTTCCGCCAGCATCCCGACGCGCCGTATTGCGCGGCCGTCATCCGGCCGAAGCTCGAGAAGCTTGAGAAGCTCGCGCATCGTCCTAAATAGAGCCGCTTCATATTTCCGACTTTCCTCGGCCGCCGGCTGAGCCGAAGGCCCGATCAGCTCGGGCACGGGCGATACCGGATCTCGCGGACGGGGACCTGGCCCTTGACCACATCGAGGAACGGCTGGCCATGCCGGACCCCGACCGTGCCATAACCGGTTGCAGTCGAGAGAAAACAGCGGAAATCGCCCGGCAGGTTCGGCTCGAGATGCAGGACCTGCTCCACAGCATCGTAGCGCGCCCCGCTCAGCCCCTGGAGCAGCGCATACGACGACATCGCGCGGGCATACCAGTGGCCGCATTCGTACTCGTTGAACGGATTCCGCACCCGGCCGTCATAGCGGTCTCGACAGAACCGCACGATCTCCAGCCCTTCCTCCACCCGCCCCATCATCATCAGATGGGACGCCACCTGGTACTCGATCCCGGTCCAGACCTCGTTCGAGTAGACGAACGGCAGCGACAGCGCCCCGCCTCGAGGCCAGGTGCAGAGGAGCAGGCCGCCTTCGGCCCCGCAGGCATAGGATGGCCGCTGCGGATTCGCATGGCCGCTCAAGTCGCGCTTCAGGTTGTGCCGGTGCACAGCCAGCAGATGCTGCCGCACCTTCTCCCGGCTCACCACCGGCTCGATCCCGCAGACCATCGCCAGCCAGTCCCCCAGGATCCCGTCCGACAAGCACCCCTCGCCATACTGGTACTTGGGCCCCTCCATCGAGAGCAGCTCCCGCGCCTCGGCCGAATACTGCCCCCCAAAGGTCCGGGCCTCCGTCGGATCGCCGGCCCGCAGGTCCTTCCACTGGATCTTCTGAATGAAATATTCGCCGTTGAACAGCTCGGACTCCAGCCGCCGAACGCCCCGCTCCCTCAAGGCGACATAGCTGCTGACATCCTCGCCCAACGCCCGGCCCATGCGCGCCGCCGCCTCCAGAGCGCCCGCGTAAAAGCTCGTGCACATGCCATTCGGCCCCCAGAACTCGATGTCGTAGGTGTTGTGGTGCGGCTCCTCGAGTGCGCCCGTGCGGCGCGGATCCCATGTCTCGATGCAGTAGTCGAGGCTCTTCCGGATCCGAGGCCAGATCCCGCGCAGCCACTCCAGATCCCCCGACACCCGCCACTCCCGATACGCCTTCATGATGCCCCCCAGCTGCCCGTCGGCCGCTGCATGGAAATCATGCTCGACCGGCCGGATCGGCAGCCCGCTGCGAAATGCCTGGTGCCCCGTGTCCGCTTGCGAAGGGCCGAACTCCGTCTCGCGCAAGGTGCGTTCCAGGCCGGGGAACAGGTGCGGGATCGCCTGCGCATAATTCCAGACGTGCGTGCAGCTGCCGTGGCAGCAGCCGGCATTGTCCGAACATCCTTCCCAGCACCAGAGGCGTCCGTCGGCCTGGCGCATCACGGTGGGGCTTTTGAGGATCGTGAGATTGGCCGAGACGGCCTCCATCACCTCCGGCGGCAGCGTCGAGTCGTGGAAGCAGGACTGGAACCTCCGGGCCGCTCGCCGCAGATCCGCGTAATGGCCTTCCCAGTGGCGCATCACTTCTTCCACTCCCGCAAACCGCCCCGCATACCAGGGCTGATGATAGCTCTCGGCCGGAGCCGCCGGCAGAGCGCCTGCGGGATCCTTGCCCAGCCGCAGGCGGGTCTTGCCCACATGCCAGCCCAGCCGGAGCACGATGGTCTTCCGCTCGCCCGGCTCGAGCCGGAACGGCACGAACAAGGTCGCGCCCGGCGCCGGGCCGCCTTCGGCAATCGGCGGCCGGTCGTAGCACGCCGCCTCGGCGACATCCTTCCATGCCATGGTCAATGCATCCCACCACCCGCCCCGGAACCAGGCGTGGTTCACCCGGACCGCGCTGTCATCCACCGAGGCTGCCAGCGCAGCTTCCTCGGCCGGACGCTCGGCCGCCGCGCCGCCCCACAAGATGAAGCCGCCCGGCCAGCGGCGGATCTCCTGCGGATTCCCGCTGGCCGCCAGGAAGTTTTTCGAGTGGAACGAGAACACGCCCTCGCACGCCGTCCGTTTGGGATTCCGCAGCGCATACTCGATCCCCGCCACCGGAAGGCTCGATCCGTCGGCATCCCCCGCATCGAACGGGCTCCAGCCGGTGATCTCGACCTCGAGCGGCACGACGGCGTCTTCAAGCACAACCCGGGCGAAGGGAAACCGGGCCTGGAATGTCGCCCGGCGGAACCGGGGCAGCCCGAAAGACGTGCCGGCGGCGCCGTTGCCGGCACCCGGTGCCCCATACAGCTTCCAGCCGGGAACGGGGCCCTCGAGCACCCGGGCCGCGGCAGGCTGGCCCCGGATCGCCACCGCCGCAAACAGGCACGGCTCGTGGAACACCTCCGGACGCTGGCGCAACGACACGTGCGAGAACGCGCCGGCGCCTTCCAAGCAGATCATGCCAGCCCCAATCCCCCCCAGCGGAAACGCGATCCGGTTCAGCCTCTGGTCCGCATACACGCCGTGGTACCGCGACCGCGATGGGGCCCGCCACACGTTGCGTTCGCCCCGGTCCCGCCCGGACGCCGCGCTGGCCTGCTCCGGTCCGCCGGATGCCCCCAGCGCCCCGACGCCCGCCATCGAAACCTGAAGAAATCGGCGCCGCGGCATCCGATCCGTCGAGCCGTCCGCCTGCCTCGCTTGCGTGGGTTCACTCATGCCCCCATGTTTCCGCATCCGGCCGCGAGTGGCAAGAGCGCGTTCCTGCCGGAATGGGCGTTGCGGATGCCGCCGGCCCCATGATAGGATGCGAGCGCAGATTGAAACTGCCCGGGGCCGCCATCGGCCGGCCACAGCGGGCCTAAAGATTATGGAAATCATTCAAGCGATCCACACCCGCCGCAGCATCCGCAAGTACACGGACGACCCCGTCGAGGATCAGGTCGTCGACGAGGTGCTGCGCGCCGGCATGATGGCGCCCTCCGCCGGCAACGAGCAGCCCTGGCACTTCGTCATCCTCCGGAATCCTGCCACCCTCCAGGCCATCGCCCGGGCTCATCCCTATGCCAGCATGGCCGAGCATGCGCCCGTTGCGATCCTGGTGTGCGGCGACATCTCCCTGGACAAGTACGACGGATTCTGGGCCCAGGATTGCGCGGCGGCGATGCAAAACATGCTGCTCGCCATCCATGCCTTCGGGCTGGGCGGCGTCTGGGTGGGGATCCACCCGCGCCCGCAGCGGCTTGCCGACATTCGCCGTGCGATCGCGCTGCCGGATCACATCATCCCGTTCGCGCTCCTGCCTTTCGGCTACCCGGACGAGGAAAAACCGCGCGAGAACCGCTTCCAGGCCGCTCGCGTCCACCGCGAGCGGTGGTGATTCATTTCCACAGGCCGCCCCCCCGGGCGGCCTGTGGCGAGCGCTGGCCAACACTCGCGGGTGATTCGCCAGCGCCCAAATCCCGTCACCGGATGGCCTTCGCGGAGGCTGAGTTCGAATACGGACTGGCCGACGTTCCGTTGAACGCCTGCAGCCGGTAGTAATAAACCTTGCCCGCCACCAGACCGCTGTCGGTATAGCTTGTTGCGGGTGCGAGGGTGATCAACACCGATTGTTTGAAGTCGCTTTTTGTCGCCCGTGAAAGCACCAGATGGGTTGTCTCGCCCGAGCCCAATGTCCATGTCAGGGCGATCTTCTTGCCGGCCAGGGCTTTCGCCGCCAAGTTGCCGGGTGCCCCTGGGGCCACCGGGACCGGCTCCGTCCTCGGCGTCACCGCCGTCGCCACGTTGGAATAGTCGGACTCGCCAAACGAGTTGAAGGCGCAGACCCGGTAGTAATAGGTTTGCCCCGCCGCGACGCCTGAGTCAGTCCAGCCGGTCGTGTTGGCTCCCAGGGTTGCGATCGTGGAGAACGGGGCGCCGTCCCCGGACCGCTCAAGATGGAATCCGCTCTCGTTCTGAGCGTTGTCCGTCCAGGCCAAGCTCACCGATGCTGAGGTGACCGTGACGGCGGCCAGGTTGCCCGGCGTTGCCGGGGCTGTGCCTCCAATGCCGGCCACCGCCGCCGCCGCATCCACCATCCCTCCGGTCACCGTAACGCCCTGCAGCGAGGCCAGCGGCCTCACGGTGGCAAAGAGGCGGTCGCGAATCGTCGCGACGCTCGCATCCGGCATCGTTGCCAGGACCAATGCTGCCACGCCAGCCACATGCGGCGACGCCATCGACGTCCCGGACATGGACCCGTACGTGCTCCCTCTCAAGGTGCTGTAGATGCTGACCCCGGGCGCCCCCAGATCCACCGATTGGGCGCCGTAGTTCGAGAAGCTGGCCCGCAGCAGCGTCTGGCCTACCGCCGCCACGCTCACGATGCTGTCGAGGGGATAGCAGGCCGGGTAAAACGGCGACTTGTCCGCGTCCAGCCCGCTGTTGCCCGCTGCGGCGACAAACAGGTGGCCCTTGCCGCCCGCCTTGCTGATGGCGCTCTCCAGAGCGCTGGAATAGGAGGAGCTGCCCCAGCTGTTGTTCGAGATCCGCGCCCCCATCGCCACCGCGTACTCCACCGCTTCGATCGCATCCGAGACGTAGCCGCCGTTGGGGCCGATAAACCGCAGCGGCAGGATCCGCGCCCTCCACTGGGTCCCCGCCACCCCCATCCCGTTGTTCCCCGCCGCGCCCACGATGCCCGCCACATGCGTGCCGTGCCCGCTTTCATCCATGGGATCGCTGTCCCCGGCGTAGAAATCCCAGCCGTGAATGTCATCCACATATCCGTTCCCGTCGTCGTCAATCCCGGGGCTGCCATTCAGTTCAATGGCGTTCACGAAAATATTCGCTGCCAGGTCGGGATGATTCCATTGCACGCCTGTGTCGATAATGGCGACCACCACAGCCGGATCGCCGACGCTCACGTCCCATGCCTCGGGGCCGTTGATGTCAGCATCCGTGCTGCTGAACAATCCCCACTGGTTGACAAACGCCGGGTCGTTGGGGATCACGGCCGCCGTCTGCACCAGGAAATCCGGCTCGGCATACTCGACATCGGCCCTCGCCAGCAACTGGCGCAGCACGCCGTTTGCCTGCCCCGCTCCCACCTCCCACCGCTCCAGACCCGGCACCAGAGTGTAAGCGCGCGCCCGATGCGCCCCCATGTCCGCGCTCGCCCGCTGCACATCCTCCACCAAGGCCGATCCTCGAAACTTGACCAGCAGCGCCTCGCGGCCCCGAGCCGGCCCCCCTGCCGCAGCCCACGCCTCGGCCCCCGGCCCCGCCAGCCACAGCGCCAATCCAAGCGCCCCTCGAACCGCCACGCGAATCGCCATGTCCATTCGTTTCATTGCTCGATACAATTCGGTTAAATCAAGGCTCAGACAGATGGTTCAATGATAATAACTGCTGCTAATACGTCAATATGATTTTGCATTTCCAGGAAGGTATTATAATGTCTAATGCCGCGCAACATCGGATCCCTGCGCCGATCGCAGCCCAATGGGCTTCCGGACGGCCGCGGATTCGGCGCTTGCCTGCCCCCTGCCTGAACCGATTGCCCAACCGGCGCCCAGTCTCGACCTGGAACATCCATTTCCGTTCATGAGCAACGATTTAGCCAATTGATGGCCTCGAATGTCCCGATGCTGGGCGGTGCTGCTCCAAATGCGCGCACCCCGTCCAGCCCGCGCTTAACTGGAATGAGCTGATCAAGCCGGAGACAAGGAGACACGCGATGTCCGCCGACAAGCGCGCGCGCAGCCGGATCATTCGACGAAAAAACATTAGAAACAATTATGAACCTCGCCCTGTTTATTTCGAGGAAAGATGCGGCGATGCAGCCTTTGCATCCTCCGAATCGCTGGTCAAGGATTTGCGGATGCAGCCATCACGTCGTAGCACCAGATTTGGCGATGATCGCGGATATAGAGGCGGCCATGCGCGACCACTGGATACGCCCAGGCCTTTTCCATGGGATGGGATCGACGCGGCGGATCCGGCGGAGTGAAGCGGCCCTTCTCGCGGTAGCCCGCGGGGGTCGGCGCCACCAGCGCCACCTCGCCTCCCTCGCCATGAAGGTAAAGGCGGCCGTCGGCGAAGCACAGGGACGCGGGCCCCAAGGCGCGCTCCTCCCACTTCACTTCGCCCGTCTTCCATTCCACGCAGAGCATCGATTGGCTGCCGGTGCCGTAAAGGTAATCCCCCACTTTCACCACGCCTCCGATCGCCGAAGGAAGCTTCGGTGAGAAATAGACCGGCTCATATTCGATCGACGCCCCTTGCGCCCGAAGCCGGATGAGACCGCCGCCTGTCCCGGCCCCGGCGCTGTAAATGCAGCCGTCGTGCGCCAATGGAGTGGGTATGTTCGCGTTGAACCGGCTGGCGGTCCGGTCATACCGCCACAAAAGCTGCCCGCTCCGCGCCTCGACGCCCACCAAGCCCTTCTGCAGCATCTGAACGTATTGCAGCGTTCCCCCCGCTTCGATCCGAATGGCCGAGGTGTAAGCCGCATCGTCTCCGCCCGGCACCGCCGATTTCCAGATCGCCTCGCCCGACCGTTTGTTCAGCGCCAGGATCGTCGCTTGGCTGCCGCCCGGAGTGCAGATCAGGGCATCGCCGTCGATCAGGGGCGACTCGGCATAGGCCCACGTGCCCGGTTTTCCGCCGAAGTCGGCCCGCAGGTTTCTGCGCCAGCGGACCTCGCCCGTCGCTGTCGCCAGACAGGCCAGGTCGCCGTCCGAACCCAGGGCGTACAGCCATTCCCCATCCACCGTGGGCGTCGAACGCGCGGCAGGGAAGTTGGGATCCTGTTTCGGTTGGCCGACCTTGCCCAGCCGAGTTCGCCATGCTTGCCGGCCATCGGGCAAGGCGAGCGCAAAAACAAACTCGTCTTCGAGCCCCTCGTTGCCCAGCGCGAAGAGCCGGCCGCCCACCACCGCAGGCGTCGAGTATCCCGTCCCGCAATCCGTGAACCTGCCCGCCAGTTTCGGTCCCTCCGGCGGCCATTCTGCCAGGAGGCCTGTCTCGGAGGACATTCCGTCTCGCTGGGCTCCGCGCCACTGTGGCCAGTCAGCCGCGTCTAATCCCGCCGGCCTGGAGATCAGTCCGCATGCCGCGAGAATCGCCATGGGCACGAAGCCGATGATGGAATTTTCGAGTAGCCGTTGCATGACCTCCGATACTACCTGCCCGCGCGGATTCGTCCATCGAATCCTCTCCTCGACTCCGGCGCCCGTTCGGCCCGCCCTTTTGGCTTGTCGCACCTGCTGCCCTTGCCTACCCTCCCTGCCAGAATGTCCCAACGCTTCGCCGGAGGCCGGGCGCTGATCCGCAAGCGCGGCCTTCCGCGGCCATCGCCAATCCGGCTGGAGCGATCGAGCATGTTTTATCCATGAAGACCTTCCCTGCCGGTTTCCGGGCCTTGATCGCGGGTCTCGCCCTTGCCTGCTCCTTCGCGGCGCGGTCCGCCATATTCCCTGGGCGCGACTGGGTGCGGCGCACGCCGGTCATGGTGGGGATGGATATCGCCCGGCTCGACGAGGTGCGGACCTATCTGGGCGGGCGCGGGTGCGTCGTGCGCTACGGGTGCCTGGCGTATACATGGGGCAATTACACGGCTCGCGGCGATGTCGCCTCCGCGGCCAAGCCCTGGTATTCGACGTTTCTCTTCAAGGCGGTCGACGAGGGCCTGCTGCCGGGCCTGGACACCGCCGCCGTCGAGTTCGAGCCGCGCCTGCGGTCGATCAATGCCGCGCTGGGTTTCAAGGACACCAACATCACGTTCCGCCATTTCGCAAACCAGGTCTCCTGCTATGGCGTCCGGGAGAACCCGGGCGCCGCCTACGATTACAACGACTGGCAGATGGCGCTGTTTTGGGACACGCTGTTTCTCGGGGTCTATGGCGCCACGCATGCGACCGTCGATGCCGCCGTGCTGCGCCCCCGGCTGACCGACATCCTCCAGTGCCAGGACAGCCCGACGTTCATGGCCTTTGGCGCATCGGATCGGCCGGGCCGATTGGGGGTGTCCCCGCGCGACTTCGCGCGGTTCGGCCTGCTCTACCTTCACCGCGGCAATTGGAATGGGACCCAGGTCCTGAGCCAGGCGCATGCCACGCTCGCCGTCTCGAGCCCGATCCCTCTTTCGATCCCCCGCACCGCAGGCCAGCCCGCCGAGATGATCCCCGGCCAGCGCACGATCGGATCGACGGTGGTCCCGGACAACCAGACTGATCATGACGGCGGTTACAGCTGGCTGTGGTGGGTCAATGGCGTACGGCGCAACGGCGATCGGAAATGGCCCGACGCGCCTCCCGACGTTTACGCCTGTCTCGGCCACAGCAACGGCAAGCGCGGCATGGCCGTCATGCCTTCCCAGCAGGTCGTGATCGCCTGGAACGACACGACGCTCGACACCCGCCCCTCGGATCCGCACCCGCTCAATTACGTCTTCAAGACCCTCATGGCGGGCATCGTCAAGACCAACCAGGCCCCGCGGGTCGATGCCGGCCCCGACCTCGTCACCGCGGTCGACACGGTCGCCCTCGATGGCACGGTGAGCGACGACGGTCTGCCGGGAGGCGGCTTGCTCATCGACTGGGCGGCGGTCAGCGGGCCTGGATGGGTCGCCTTCACCAACTCGACCGCCGCGGACACCGCCGCCCGCTTCGGTGTTCCGGGCGACTACCGGCTGCGCCTGCGGGCCGACGACGGCGATCGGGCCGCCGAGGACGAAATCCGGGTGCGCTATGCGCCGCCCGCCCCCATGGCTGGCCAAATCATCGTCGATCCAGCTCATCCCAACCGGCTCGCCTACCGCGACACCTATGTCCAGGGACGGCTCCAGCCTTGCTTCTTCGCCGGGCCGGGCGATCCCGAGGATTTCTTCTACAACAACACGTCCGAGAACCTTGCGCTGCTCAAGTCCCGCCAGGCCCGGTGCACCTATATCACTGCCTACCTCGCCGATTTCGGAGGCGGGAGCCCCGGCTCGGGGGCCGCGCTCGATGCCACGCTCGACACGTGGGAAACCTACATGGCGGAGATGGAAAACGCCGGCATCATCACGGTGTTCTTCTTCCTGGACGACAGCAGGCGGCTGCCGGCCGACTGGGAGATCGCAGTCGACAAGATCGTCAACCGGTTCGAGCACCACAAGCTTCTGATCTGGTCGGTGGCCGAGGAATACGGCGAGGCCCTCACGCCCGCCGCAGTCTCGGCCATCGCCCAGCGCATCCAGGCTGCCGACGACCACGATCATGTCATCGGCGTCCACCAGAACAGCGGCACCCAATTCGATTTCAACAGCGATCCCCGCCTGGCCATGTTCCTCATCCAGCACAACGCGTCCGATGCCGACGCCATTCACCGGGGCCTCCTCGACGCTGCCGCCAACACTCGAGGCCAAAAGGTCCTCAACCTCGCCGAGGTCGCCGCCCACGCGGAGCAGGACCGCGCCACAGCGCGGCAATGGAGCTGGGCAGCCGCCATGGGCGGCGCCAGCGCGGTCCAGGTGCTGGGCATGGGGCGCGCCTCGGATGCCCCCGCCCAGAACGATCCCGGCAAGTACGAGGACTGCGCCATCCTCAACCGTTTCATGGAGCAGGCCGCGCTGCTGAACTCGATGTCGCCGCGCGACGACCTGGCCCACGGCGCCACGCGATGGGTCCTGGCCGATCCCGGCACGGCGTACGTCGCCTATGCCACCAGCCCCGGCCCGATGGGGATCCGGGAGATGACAGCCGGGGTTTACCTGTTCCGCTGGCTCGATATCCCCAGCGGGAATATCGTCGAGGAAGCTTCCGTGGAGGTCCCGGCCGGCGACTGCGCCTGGAGCCGGCCCTCGAACATCGGCGGCGAGGCCGCCCTCTATGCCGTCAACCTCCGCAACCTCGTCCAGTTCAACCTGCGCATCGGGCGGGAAAACGGCGAGGCGATTGTCGCGTGGGAGACAGGCACGCTGGTCGCCTCCTCGGCCATCCACGGCCCTTACGAGCCCGTCACCGTCATCAGCCCTTATATGATCGAGCTGAGCGACAGCGCCCGGTTCTATCAGGTTCGATTTCCCTGATGGGCTGATGGAAACTAAGGTTCGACACGCGCGGCGGATCTGACAGAGTGATCCGTCATGAAACAGCTCATGACGCGCCGGCAGCTTCTGCGGCTGCTGGCGGCAGCCGGCCTCGGGCCCGCCATCGCGCAGCGCACCGTTGCCGATCTCGCTTCGCCCGCCGCCGCGAGGCCTAAGATCGCCGAAAACCAGCTCGCTCCGCCCTCGAATCGCCCGTGTTATCCCGCGGTTATGCGGGATGGGCGGGTTATCCAGCCGGAGCGGCCGCTGGCTGTCATCGAGGAGACTGAGGTGCTCGTGGTGGGAGGGGGGCCGGCCGGCTTCGCGGCCGCAGTGGCGGCGGCGCGCGCCGGGGCGCGGACCGCGCTGGTGGAGCGCTACGGCTACTTCGGGGGCCAGTGGACCGGCGGCCTCGTCCTGCTGGTCATCAGCTCCCACGCCCGCGAAGACGGCCGGCTCGTGAAGGTGCTGCAGGGCGTGGGCGGCGAGCTCCTCGATCGCCTCTCGAAAATCGACGGCGCCATCGTCCACCACAAGCCCGACCAGTTCAATCCCACCACCGATCCCGAAGCCACCAAGTTCATGATGGACGAAATGATCCGCGAGGCCGGGGTGAAGGTTTTTCTCCACTGCTGGGTCGCCGATGTGGTCATGGAGGGCCCGGTGGTGCGCGGAGTCGTGTTCGAAAGCAAGGCCGGGCGGCAGGCCATCCTGGCCCGCGTCGTCATCGACGCCACCGGCGATGGCGATGTGTTCGCCGCTGCCGGGGCCGAGCATGAGCGGCGGTTCCACGCCATCGGGCTTGTCCATCGCCTGGGCAACGCCGACCGCGCCGGCCTCGAGTCGCTTCGGGCGAACGGCATCAAGTCCATCGGCTCCATCGAGCCGCTGCCGGCCGTGAAGTGGATCAACCTGCGCGGCCCCAGCACCGACTGCCTCGATATCGCCGAGCTGACCCGCCTCGAGATGGAGCATCGCCGCAGCATCTGGCTGCGCGCCCAGCAGCTCCGCCAGAAGCCCGGTGGCGAGCCCCTCTTCCTTCTCCAGACCGCCCCGCAGCTCGGCGTCCGCATCTCCCGTCTTCTTGCCGGCGTCCAGCAGCTCACCTACGAAGAGGCGCGCCAGGGCCGGTCCTTCCCCAACACCATCGCCGTCGGGGGCGCCCAGAACGCCCACCACCGCGGCTGGCCGATCCCCTATGGCGTCCTGATCCCTCGAACCCTCGATCAGGTCATCGCCGCCGGCCGCTGCATCTGCGTCGATGAAAAGCTCATCGAGGACATGCGCCTGCTGGCCTCGTGCCTGACGACCGGGCACGCCGCCGGCGCGGCCGCCGCCCTCGCCGTGAAGACCGGCCGCCGCCCCCGCGAGGTCGACATCGCCCAGCTCCAGCAGCTGCTCCTCCGGCAGGGCGCATACCTGGGCTGACACATCGAGCCTGCGGATGCTCACGAGGATTGCGACCCGGCTCGGCCAGAGACGCGCCTCGATCCTGAGCCGCTGCCTGGCGCTGGCGGTGGCGGCTGCCCTCGCGTGGCCGGCCCGATCGGCCGCATGGACGTCGGTCCTGCTGCCGGCCCTGAGCCCGTTCCTCGCGATCGGCTCCGGGCTGGCTGCGCGGGCCGCAGGCTGGATCGCCCTCCTCGCCTTGCCGGTCCTGGCGCTCGGGCTGGTTCGTCCCCGATGGTTTTGCCGGTACGGATGCCCGGTCGGTTTGCTGCAGGAATCGATTCGGCGCTGCCCGAAATCCCGGCCGGCCCCGATCCAGCGGCGGCCCCGGCTGGGCCCCGGCCTGGTCCTGATGACTTTCGCCGGAGCCGTTCTTGGCTATCCGCTCTTCCTGTGGCTGGATCCGCTGGCCATCTTCAACGGATTCTGGAATGCCGGCCGGCAGCCGTGGACGCTCCCCAGCGTCGCGGCCGGCCTCGGCCTGCCGTTGCTCCTGCTCCTGGAGCTGATCCTGCCCCGGCTCTGGTGCCATCGCGTCTGCCCGCTGGGCGCCACCCAGGATGGGCTGGCCATGATCGGCCGCCAGCTCCGCCGCGCCGTTCGCCGCAGCTCGGCGCGTTCGCAGCCGATCTCCGCCGGCGGCCGTCTGCCGCCGGCCCGACGCCAGTTCATGGCCGTTTGCGCCGGGCTCGCCGGCGCCGGTTTCATGCGCCATGTCTATCCCCGCCCATCCGCGCCCCCGCTGCGGCCCCCCGGCGCCGTCGAGGAATCCCGTTTCATCGGGCTCTGCGTCCGATGCGGCAATTGCGCCCAGGCATGCCCTTCGAGCATCATCCGGCCCGACCTCGGTTCGAGCGGCTGGGCGGGCTTCCTCACGCCCATCCTGCGCTTCGATCAGGATTACTGTCGCGAGGATTGCCGCCGGTGCCACCAGGTCTGCCCCAGCGGCGCCATCGCCCGCCTCTCGCTCGAGGAGAAGCGCCGCCGGGTGATCGGTCTGGCCGAGGTCAGCCTCGATGCCTGCCTCCTGGCGCAAGGCCGCGAATGCACCGCCTGCCTCCGGCGATGCCCCTTCGACGCCCTCGATATGCACAGTCCCGACGGCGGGTTCTCGAACCAGCCGCGCGTGGACCTGGCCAAGTGCAACGGCTGCGGCGCCTGCGAGGCCGCATGCCCTGTCCGACCCGCACGCGCCATTCGAGTCAGAGAGACAGCCCTTGCCCATCCACAAGCAGCACGGTGATCGGGCGCGGCCTTTTGGCGGCGCTGCAGGCGGCGTGGAAAGATTGCCAATGACATCGGGATGTGACATCGTCCCTGTTGTGCGATTCGAGCCGAAGGGGTGCAGATGGTCTGCCAGCCCGGAGGCGATGATTGGAGAGCCCATGGATATCATCCCAATTTTTGGCAATGCCGGCCGCCGCATCCCGTTGGGATGGCGCCGAATCGGTCGGTGGCTGGCTGGGATCGCGGTGATCGCATCTGCGGCCAGCCGGCCTTATGCAGCGTCCCTGGCCGGCCCCGCCGAGGCGGCCGCCGCGCCGCCGCCGCGCGACGAGATCGTCCGGGCCGCGGCCGAGATGGCCGAACGCACCTGGCGTGCGGCCAACCAGCAGCCGCCGGCGGTCGCGTCCCGCGACCTGTTCGGCGCCGCCCTTGCCTGGTGCGAGGCGAAGACCCATCTCGACAGGCTCGAGCCAGTGCTCGACCTTGCCGCGCAAATGCAGGACCGCAACCCGCAGAGCCGCACCTATGGCAACTTCCGCTGGAGCTGGCAGCACGAGGGCGTGTGGGATGCCAACGCGGTGGATTTCTGCATGCAAACCGGCGCGCTCCTCTGGATCCGCCACCGGCACGCCCTCCCCCCGGCCGCTCGTGAGAAGCTGCGCGGAATTCTCGAGCTCGCCATCCACGGCTTGCTCGGACATCGCGTGCCCGAGACCTACAGCAACATCGCGCTGATGAATGCGGGTGACCTGATCCTTTTGGGAGAGGCCATGGACCATCCCGCCGCCGCCGCGGAAGGCTACGCCCGGCTCGACCGCTATCTGCTGGCGACGTGGGAGTGCGGCACCCACGAGTATTGCAGCCCCACCTACTATGGCGTCGATCTCGACGACCTCGTGCTGATCGAGGCCTTCGCCCAAAACGAGCGGGGGCGGCAGCAGGCCCGGGTGCTCCTCGAGTATTTTTGGACCGACATCGCGCTGAACTGGTTTCCCCCGGCCCAGAAGCTGGGCGGCGCCCGCAGCCGTGATTACGATTACCTGCGCGGCCTGGGCTTTCTCGACCAGCAGATGACAGCCAACGGCTGGCTGCCAGCGGGCGAGCGGAACCGGGTTGCTTCCATCGTCAACGCGTTCGCCCGCTGGCGGCCCCCCGCCCGCATGAAGGCGATGAGCGAAACTCGATTCCCGCGGCTCGTGCAGCAGATATGGGGATTCGAGCCGGCCGAATCGCGGACGCACTACCTTTGCAGCGACGTCACGCTGAGCGCAGCCGGCGCCGGCTATCGAACCATGGACCTGCCGCTGTGCGCCGATCTGCCGGGGTCGCGGGAGGGCGTGCGCTGCTATTTTCTGCCCGACGGCCGCCACGATCCCTACGGCAAGGTGAAGATCCAGGAGAGCCAGGCCCACGCCAAAACGCTCCACTTGACTCCGTTCTGGGCCGCCGCGCAGCGGCGCGGGGACGCGCTCGGCCTGGCCCTCTACCGCGCCAAGGACGTGCCCGCCGGAACCGGCACGCTCGAGTCGCACTTCGTGATGCCCCTGGATGTGGACGGCTTCTGGATCGGCGGCCGGCGGCTCGCAGCCGCCAAGGACAAGCCCTGGGAGATCCCTTTGAACCCGGGCCAGCCGCTGGTGCTGCGCAAAGGCACCGCCGCGGTGGGTGTGCGCTTGCCGTGGGCTCGCGGCCTTGACGGAAAGGATGCCCCAGCGGCCTTTGTCTTCGACGGCAACCCGTATGGCGCAGTGCGGCTGACGGTGGCGCATCATGCCGGCGCGCGGCCGGATGCCGCGGCAGCCAGAGCGGGCGCGGCGTTCTGGATCCGGATCGGCAGCGGTTTGGCGGACGCCGCCGCATTCGAGAAATGGTCCCGGGAGTTCGCTGCGGCGCGGCAGGAGGTCGAGGCGGCTGGCGAGCGCGTTCGCGTGTCCGTGGCCGGCGCTGATGGAACCGTTGCGGTCGGTGCGGATGCAGCGAAGTCTGCGCCGTTCGGGCTGGAGCCGCCTCCGCCGCGCGCCTTGCTTGCGGTGGACGGTGACGACGTGGGAAGACGGCTGCTGCAGGACCTGGAGCCGATCCGCACCTGGCGTCGGAACACAAGCGCCTCTACCCCGGTGGTCATATCAGGGACGGAAGGAGTGTATTTCGAAGCCGAAGGGGGGCGCATGATTTCGCCGATGACCGTCGGGGAAGACGCTGGAGCCTCGGGCGGTTGGTACATCTGGATGCCAGCCCGGTCCGGCGAGAAGGGCAGCAGCGCGATCGGGGCGGCGACCTGGCAGCTCCAGGTGGCTGCCGCGGGAAAGTACTACCTCTGGGGCAGGGTGCAGGCCCCAACGCCCGAGAACGATTCGTTCTATGTGCGCGCGTTCACGGAGGAAGGGGAAGTTCTCAGCCGAACGGATTGGCCGACCGGTGTGCGCCAGGCCTGGCAATGGATCCCGCTGGCCATCGGGGGCGGGCGAGCCCCGACGGCGCTCGATTGGCAGGCCGGCATGGTCAACCTCCAATTGCGTGTGCGCGAGGCCGGAACCAGGATGGACCGGCTGTTCGTCACGCCGCGCGCCGATGATCGCCCGCGCTGAAACCGCCTCCTTCGATTTCGTTTGATGGCCGGCTCGCCCGACCCGGCGCGCCCGGCTCCTGACGCCCTGTTTTCTGGCCGCCGGCCATCGTGAGCGGTTGACGGATGACGCCCAAACCGGCAACAATGCAGGCGTTCCGGCGGCTGCCCGCCGCGCCCCGGCTGCCGTCCATAATACCGGCGCGCGGGCTCAGGAAAAAGCGAAGCCAGCGGATCCATGAACATTGCCGATCTATATCGAGAAAGACGCCCCGTCTTGTCTTTCGAGGTGTTTCCTCCGAAACCGGACACGCCGCTCGAAAGCCTCTACGCCACGATCGAGAATCTTCGTGAGCTGAATCCCTCATTCATCAGCGTCACCTACGGCGCGGGCGGCGCCCAAAAGGGCCGCACGGTCGAGATCGCCTCCAGGATCCGGCATGATTTCGGGCTCGAATCCATGGCTCATCTCACGTGCGTTGGCCACTCGAGGTCGGAAATCCGCCGGATCCTCGAGGATCTGCAGGCGCGCCGGATCGACAACATCCTGGCTCTGCGGGGGGATCCTCCCCAGGGCCAGCCGGACTTCGATTTCAGCGGGGGCGATTTCACGCGCGCGTCCGAGCTGATCCATTTCATTCGACAGTCCCACTCGTTCTGCATCGGCGCGGCCTGCTACCCCGAAGGGCACCGCGCCTGCCCGCGCATCGCCCAGGACTGGCGCAACCTCAAGACCAAGGTCGACGCCGGCGTCGATTTCCTCATCACACAGCTCTTTTTCGACAACCGGATCTTCTATCATTTCCTCGAGTCCGCCCGCGGTCTCGGCATCGCATGCCCCATCATTCCCGGCATCATGCCCATCTTCAACGCGCGCCAGATCAAGCGGATCGTGAGCCTGTGCGGCGCTTCGATGCCGGCCGACCTGCTGATCATGATGGACGAGTACGAGGATCGGCCGGAGGATCTCCGGCGCGCCGGGATCGATTACGCCGTCCGCCAGATCCGGGATCTGCTGGACAACGGCGTCGAGGGCATCCATCTCGAGCCGATGAACAAGCCTGACCTGGCCCGGGAGATCCTGGCGGGAGTCGGCTGGCCCATCCGGCCCGCCCGCCCGCCCGGGCCCGCCCCCGAGGCGGCAGGCCGATCCCCGTCCGATTAGTGCTTGTGCCGAGCCCGCATCTGGTTTTTATTCTGCGGGTGCCCCTGGCGGGCGGGGCGGCCCCAGCGGTCCGCTCATGTCCGATGCCCGGTGGATCCCGGGCGGGAAGCGATCGAAAAGCGGAGGCCCGGCGGGCGCCCCGCGCAACCGAACATAGGTGACGCATGCCGAATCCCCGAAAGAAAATCCGTATCCGCGGACTCCCCCGCGGCGCTCGACTCCTTCACGACCCCGCGTTCAACAAGGGCACCGCTTTTACCGAGGCGGAGCGCGACGCCCTCGGCTTGCGAGGGCTGCTGCCTCCCAACGCCCATACCCAGGAGGAGCAGGTCCTGCGGGTCATGACCAACTACCGCAAGAAGACGGACGACCTCGAAAAATACATCCATCTCATCGCCCTGCAGGACCGCAACGAGACGTTGTTCTATCGCGTGGTTCTGGATCACATCGAGGAGATGATGCCCATCATCTACACGCCGACGGTCGGAAAGGCCTGCCAGGAATACGGCCACATCTTCCGCCGCCCCCGGGGCCTGTATATCTCCGCGCGCGATCGGGGGCGCATGGTCCAGGTGCTCCGAAACTGGCCCTATCGGCGGCCGCGCATCATCGTCGTGACCGACGGGGAGCGGATCCTGGGCCTGGGTGACCTGGGCGCCTTCGGCATGGGGATCCCGGTCGGCAAGCTCTCGCTCTACACCGCCTGCGCGGGCGTCGCGCCTTCCCTCTGCCTGCCGATCACGCTCGATGTCGGCACCAACAACGAGACCCTGCTCCAGGACCCGCTCTACACCGGCCTGCGCCAGCACCGGTTGCGCGGCGATGCCTACGATGCCATGATCGACGAGTTCATCCGGGCGGTCCAGAAGGTCTTCCCCAAGGTCCTCGTCCAGTTCGAGGACTTCGCCAACGTCAACGCCTTCCGCCTGCTGCATCGCTACCAGGATCGGATCTGCACTTTCAACGATGACATCCAGGGCACCGCGTCGGTGACCCTGGCGGGGATCTATTCGGCCCTGCGGATCGCTGGCGGCAGGCTGCGCGATCAGACCATCCTCTTCCTCGGCGCCGGCGAGGCGGGCATCGGCATCGGCGACCTCATTGTCGCGGCTCTGCAGGACGAGGGGATGTCGTTGGCCGAGGCCCGCCGCCGCTGCTGGTTCGTGGACTCGAAAGGCCTGGTGGTCCGCGGCCGCGATCATCTGGCCGAGCACAAGCTGCCCTATGCCCACGAACACCCGTTCTGTCCCGACCTGGCATCCGCCATCCAGACGCTCCGGCCGACCGTCCTGATCGGAGTGTCCGGCATGCCGCGCTCGTTCGCGCAACCGATCGTCGAAACCATGGCCCGGATCAATCCCCGGCCTGTCATCTTCGCCCTGTCGAACCCCACCTCGAAAGCGGAGTGCACAGCCCAGGAGGCCTATTCCTGGTCCGAGGGACGCGCGATCTTCGCCAGCGGCAGCCCGTTCGAGCCGGTGACTTGCCTGGGCCAGCGCTTCGTTCCCGGCCAGGGCAACAACGCTTACATCTTCCCCGGTGTCGGCCTGGGCGTCATCGCCGTCGAGTCCAGGCGCGTCACGGACCGGATGTTCTTCGCGGCCGCGCGCGCCCTAGCCCAGCAAGTGCTCCCCGCCGATCTCGAGCAAGGCCGGATCTTCCCCGCCCTCTCCCGCATCCGGGATGTCTCCGCCCATATAGCGGCTGCCGTTGCCGAGGTGGCCTACGAGCAGAAGCACGCCGTCAAACGGCGTCCAGCCGATCTCCTCGCGTTCATGCGCGCCCAGATGTACGAGCCCGATTATTTGCCGTACGTGGGCTGAATTCACCGGGCCAGGATTCGCACCCTGATCCCATGAGCCGCCCCCTCTGGCGCGATCAGGCGGAATCGGGGGTGAGTGCCGGGCAGACTCTAAACCCGTCCGCGCAGCGCTTCGAGCAACCGGTCGACCATCGCTGCCGTGTGCGTGGCGAAGACCGCGATGCGCAGGACGCCCTCCGGACCCGCTCCGCAATAGCCGCTCAGGTAAGGCGCCAGGATGCCATCGGCCCGCAAGGCAGCATGGAGTTCCTGCATCTGCGCCGCGCTTCCCAGACGCAAGGCCGCCACCGGCACCGGCCCCGCTGCAACCGGCAGCCCCATCCTCGCCAGACCCTCTCGAAGCCGGCTTGCGTTGAAGCGCAAGCTCGCCCGCAGAGCGGGGGTCGAGCGCGCGATCTCAAGCCCGGCCTTCGATGCGGCAGCGACTGGGGCGGGCAGGGGATTTGTGCCGCCGTAGATCCTCGAATGCGACCGCAGGTTATGGACCATGTCGCGGCAGCCAGGGATGATGCCGCCATAGCCGCCCATCGCCTTGCTCAGCGTGGCAGCGATCTGCACCCCGGAACCCGACACATCGAGGTGCTCGCACGTTCCCCGCCCCTGCTCGCCCAGGACACCCAGGCCGTGGGCGTCGTCCACCAACATCCGGCTGCCCGGATAGGCCTGCAAGAGACTCGAATAGGCCGCCAGCGGGGCCACATCGCCCGTCACCGAGAACACGCCGTCGGTCATCACCCATGCCTGTTCTCCTGCCCGGAGTGAGCCTTTGAGTTGCCGGCCCAGATCGTCCGGATCCAGGTGCCGGAACGTGTGCATGGGCCGGCCCGAGCCCCGCGCCGCGTCCGCCACGCTGAAGTGGGCGTGCTCATCCACGAACAATCGAACGCCCGGCTCGGACATCCCTTCCAGCAGGATCGCCGTGCCGAAGTAACCCGTCGGAAAATAGAGCGCGTCCTCGGCGCCATAGAACCGCGCCGCGCTCGCCTCGACCTCGACCAGCAGTTGGTTGGATCCGAATCCGCGCCGCGAGGTGGCGCTCCCCATCCCGTAATCCCGCAGCCCCGCCATGGCTGCCTCCAGAACCGACGGATGGCTCTGCAGCCCCAGATACCCCGTGCCGCCAAAATAGAGCAGCCGGCGATCCCCCACGAGAATCTCCGGGCCGGGCGGACCTTGCATCAGCTCGGACATGTATTTCGCATGCCAGAATGCGCCCGTGCCGGCAATCGAAATCCACCTTGCCACCCGAAAGGCAGAGGCGCTGGCACGGCCCGCAGCGCCGTCGGCTGACGGGCTGCAAGCCGCGGATTTGTGCCCGCGGACCGCGCGAAACGACGCGGAAATATTGATGCGCTTACCCTCGGTTGTCTTACGCGCCAGACGGCATTCCGGCGCATTTTGCGATTGCGAAACGAGCGGCTCTCAGGCATTGCTTGGCTCCATGGTCATGCTCGAGCCGCAGTTGCGCAACATCTCGCTCCAGTTCCAGATTTACGGGGAGATCCTCCATGCCGAGACCTGCAAGATCGGGCACATCAACGAGACCTACACGGCCACCTACAACCAGGGGGGGACCCGGGTGCGCTACATCCACCAGAAGATCAACCGCACCGTCTTCCGCGATCCGGTTGCGGTGATGAACAACGTGATGCGCGTCACCACCCACGTACGCAAGCGGCTTGAAGCCGAAGGCGCCGAGGACATCACGCGGCGGTCGCTGACGGTCATCCCCACCCGGGATGGGATGCCGTACTATCGCGATCTGCAGGGCGAGTTCTGGCGGACCTTTCTGTTTGTGGAGCGCACGCGGACCTTTGAGGCGGTCCAGCATCCGGGTCAAGCCTACGAGGCGGGCCTGGCCTTCGGCCGCTTCCAGCAGCTCCTGGCCGACTTGGGCGACCCGCGGCTGGCCGAAACCATCCCCGATTTCCATAACACCCGTAAACGATTCGAGGCCTTCCAGAAGGCCGTCGAGAAGGATCACTACAATCGCGCCCAAAGCGCACAGCGCGAGATCGATTTCGCGCTCAAACACGAATCGATCGTCGACGTCCTCCTGAGCGCCCACGCCCGCGGCGAGATCCCCGAACGCATCACTCATAACGACACCAAGTTCAACAACGTCATGCTCGATGCCGACTCCGGCCGCGCGGTCTGCGTTGTCGACCTCGACACCGTCATGCCCGGGCTGGCGCTCTACGACTTCGGGGACATGGTGCGAACCACCACCAGCCCCACCCTCGAGGATGAGCCCGACCTCTCCAAGGTCCAGATGCACATGCCCGTCTTCAAGGAGCTGGCGCGCGGCTACCTCGAAGCCGCACACGGCTTCATCACGCCCGCCGAGCGATCCCAACTCGCCTTCTCCGGCCAACTGATCACGTTCACCATCGGGCTCCGATTCCTGACCGACTATCTCAATGGCGACACCTACTTCCGCATCCACCGCCCGGGCCACAACCTCGACCGGTGCCGGACGCAGTTCAAGCTGGTCCGCTCGATCGAGCGCCAGCACGAGGCCATGCAGAATCACGTGGACGGCCTCTGATCGGCCTGTCGCGGTCTCAGTCCGGGAACGACGGGTTCTCGGCCCGGGATTGCGCAACCTCCAGGCGGGGCGCCCGAAGCAGCCCAAGGCGCCCCGCCTCGCGCGCAGCCACAAAAAGACTGGCGGCTTACGCGCGCGCAAGCCGCCAGCAAACCTACAGCCTTAAGAAGCACACCGACACGCAGTCGGCGTCAGGGGAATCTCCCAAGCAGCGTTTTGTCTCCGCCATCGAAAAGCGAAGACGGATGGAAGGGAATTGTAAAAGAACACCCGATATACGAATTCCCGCACTTTTATTGGAGCAGGAATCGTGCCAAAATCAAAAAGGCATCCCCTCGAGGGAATGCCTTTTCTTGCCAATCAACCAAGTGTTCTTGAACTAGTGGGGCACGGCGATCATGTTCGAGAAATCGCCCGAGTTCCGGATCTGCTCCTGCAGACGCGAGCTGTTGAACTGCTGCACGCTGCCGTCGCCCAGAACCACGTTGCCGGCGTTCTGATGCATCTTGTCGTTCCAGCCCGCGGTGGCGGACTGATTGCTCATGATGGGCACGATCACGGGCTGCACGGTATTGAACACGTTGAACGGACGCGGCGGGCCGTTGGTGATATTGCGATCCCCGCCCAGCATCATGTTCGGGTAGGTCTCCTGAGCTTCGAGGCCGACGAAGAAGCTGATGGCTTTGTTGCCGCCCTTGGTCGCGCCGGCAATCGCAAACGGCGGCAGACCGAAGTCCGTGGCAAAATTCGTCGCTTCATAACGGTCGGTGTCGGACGGGCAGATAACGATCTTAGGCGTGCTGAGCTCGTTGGACATGACCTGGTAATGACGGTAGATCTGCGCCGGGTTCGCCTTGTGATCGGCCGAGCCGCCCTGGTTCGTGCTGATCATCATCGGGAACTGGTCGTTGTTGTCCGTGGCGAACACGCGGTAGGCCAAGCCGACGTTCTTGAGGTTGCTGGCGCATTTGATCCGCTGCGCCTTCGCTTTGGCCTTGGCCAGCGCCGGCAAAAGCATGCCGGCCAGAATCGCGATGATCGCAATGACCACCAGCAACTCGATTAGCGTGAAGGCCTTGATTCCATTTTTCTTCAATCTGCTCATATTGTTAGTTTAGTTGTTTGGGTTAATGGCGTTGGCACTGTAAACAAACAGGAGATCGTGTCAAATCTCTTTTCAGGGCCAGCAAGAATCCGAGCATCCCCAATGCCACCTCCCCGCGATCGGCCCAACCCCGATCCCTTGCGCCATTTCCACTCGCCTCACCAAACCCGAATCCCCGCGCCGGCTGTCGAACGGGCCGGACTCGCCATCCCCTGCAACCCGGTTTATTTCCAAAGTCAACCTGCGTCGTAAGTAGCTCGCATAGAACAATATCAGAGCTTCATACTCCGCCAAAAATTAGTCATCCAGCTGACCTTACGCTCCATCGCCCAACCTCGACCCCCTCCGCTCGCCTGAACCGCGCATGCGTGGTTTTCGCGCAAACCCATCCCGGCCTGCCCAAGCTCCAGCCCCGCGCTGGATGCGCGAAAATCCAACGCGAAAACCGCCTGCGCGAATTGCCGGTAGAAGAAAACACCTCGATTCCACGGCCAGCCGGCTCAACTCCCCCCGGCAAAATCGAGGTCAATTCTTCCACAGACCCTCATAGTGAGCGATTGCCTCTGCAGACAGGGCCTGTCGGCGATGCCAAGTCACACTTCCCAGCCTTTGCGATAATCGCGCCGGATGTACGGGGCGGCTTCGGGGGCATTGGTGGCCCGCATATTCTCGGCGTCCCACAGCAGATGCTTGCCCGTTCGAATCGCCAGACTGCCCAGCAGCACCGTTTCGGTGAACGGGCCGGACAACGCGAAGTTGGACAAGGGCGCCGGGCCGTCGCCGCGGATGGCGGCTAGCCACTCGTAATCCTCGTTCTTGGTCCGGGGGATGGACAGGGCGGGGGGCGGAAAGCTGTCCAGGATGGCCTTGGGGGTGATGATCCAGTTGGTGCTCGCACGGTTGAAGAACATCCTGCCCTTCTCGCCGATCATCACGAGGTCAAACTTGCCGGCATCCTGGCCTTCGAGTATCTCCTCCGGAGGCAGGTTGCTGACGGCCGCCTTCTTCTTCGTGCCGGGTTCGGCCGCAATGCCCTCCTTTTTGCCGTCGTACCAGACCATTTTGACTGGCGGCTGGCCGCCGCGGGCCGGGAACTGGTAGGTGATGGTGGACCAGAGCGGCCCGGATTCGCGGGTGGCGCCGGCCGATTCGGCTTCCACCGAGATCGGATGCTGCAGCGCCAAGGACCAATAGGCCATGTCCATGATGTGGCAGGCCATGTCGCCCAGCGCCCCGGTTCCAAAATCCCACCAGCCGCGCCATTTGAAGGGCACATATGCCGGGTGATAGGGCCGCGCCGGGGCCGGCCCCAGCCACAAGTCCCACTCCAGCCCCTCGGGAATGGGCGGCGTCTCCGCGGGGCGCTCGAGGCCTTGCGGCCAGATCGGGCGGTTGGTCCACAGATGGACTTCCTTCACTGGCCCGATGACACCGGCGCGCACCCACTCGACTGCCCGGCGGATCGGCTCGTTGGCATGGGCCTGGTTGCCCATCTGCGTCACCACCTTGCACTGTCGGGCGGTCTCGGCCATCCGTCGCGCCTCGTGAATCGAGTGGGCCAATGGCTTCTGGCAATAAACGTGTTTGCCCAGCTTCATCGCCAGGATGGCGGCGGGCGCATGAAGATGGTCCGGCGTGCTGACCGTCACGGCATCGATGTCCTTCTGCCTCTCCAGCATGAGCCGGAAATCCGTGTACCGTTTTGCGTTGGGAAACTTCTCGAAGGTGGGCAGCGCGCGATTCTCATCGACATCGCACAGGGCCACAATGTTGCACCCCTCGGCCGCGGCATCGTTGATTTCACCGCGGCCCTTGCCGCCAACACCGATCCCGGCGATGTGAATGCGGGCGTTGGCGCCGAAGACACGATGAGGCACGAATTGGATGCCCAGGGCGGCGGTTGTGGTCACGGCAAGGAAATGCCGGCGGGTGAGGTGGTTCTTCATAGTCGGTTTCGGTTGCATTAGCGTGAGTAGCCTTGAAATAGCACGGCACGCCCGCGACTCCAACACCTTTGTCGAATTTCAAGAACCTGCCGCCGTATCCGAATTATGCAGCAGGCTGGGTCCCGCGACCTATACGCTCAGCGGATGTGCGCCCGGTAATACCTGTATGGACGGTCGTTCGAGGCGGGATCGGTCACGACCGCGGGTGTTTCAGCGAGTGTTTCCTCGCTAAGAATGTGCCATTCCTTGAGATCGTCGGAATATTCCACGACACATCGAGTTCCCGTCCGCCCCTGGACCGTCAATCGAAATCCCTCGGGCGTCCACCCGCAGGCTGCAGGATCGATGGTCGGCGGTTCTTCGGGTCGAACATCGAACTCGGCCACGAAATCCGGCAGGGACCGTATCTCGTATCCATTGGCGGTGATTTCGACTCCGGCCAGGCTGATCTCCCAGGAAGACTGGCTGGTGGCGTCGGGCTGCACCTCGAGGTTGACCGTCGCCAGTACCCCGTTGGACGCCGGCCAAGGCGTCGCCCGGCTCGCGGCGAATATCAATTCGCCGGATTGACTCGAGTAATCGTTTGGGCTTGGACCCAAATTCCAGATAACGACGGCTGCCGCTGGCACCAGCGGCCCCGCGCTGTGATCGCTGGCATTTATCACCCGCAGGGCATTCGTCGGATACACCAGCCGGAACGCCGCGCCGGCAAGCTCCTCCTGGATATTCGTCAGCACGATCTCGAGCCGGATCCGTTCTCCTGGCCGGCCCGTGAGTCTCGAGGGAGCAATCAGGGCCGATTCAGCGGGCGAGGCCGAGGCCGCTACCGTGGCTCCAGCCCGCCGATCGCGCCCACTCAGGACCACCGGGCCCGGCAGGGCGTCCAATCCCACCACCACCCGCAACACTTTGGTGACATCGCTGGCGTCCAGATCGCCGCTCGCGTTCAGGTCGTTGCCCCTCACGTCCCAGATCCGGACCTCATCCAGCCCGGTCAGCAGCCGCTGGATGAGGATCGCATCCCCCACATCCAGCCGGTTGTTGCCGTTGTTATCGCCCAGGAAATGCCGCAACAGTATCCGGGCCGAGCCGGGCAGGATGTCCGTCCCATACTCGAGCTTGTTGCCGGCTGCATCCCCGATGTCCACCACTTCCGGCATAAGGGTGGTGGTCAGGTCAAAAGGCACGCTGCGCGTGCGGAAAGTCACGGTCGCCAGGGATTGTGTGCCAGCCGGAACCGCCTGGCCGCCCAACGAGAACGTGGCGCGCAATTGGCCAGGAATGTCCGGGTTCATGGTCGCTGTCCCATTCCCCAATGCTTCCCGCCAAGCCACCGCGGGATCCCGCAGGTACTCGGGCTCGTAGTGGATCGTGAAGGTCATCGCCCCCACCTCGCCTTGGCTTGTGAGGGAAACGGGTACGGCGATTCGATTGCCTTCTTGAACATCCGCCGCATCCCCAACCTGGACTGTCCGCAGCGGTTCCCATGTAACACGAACCTCTGCTGTGGCCTCATTGTCGCCCTCGTCCCGGGCCGTCACCTGAAAGATGTTCTCCCCGCTTTTCAAGCGCAGTCCGGCCACCTCGAACCGGCCGTTCTCGAGCGACAAGGCACCCATCGGTTCTCGATCGCGCTGCCAGGATGCGCTCGTCACCTGCGTGTTATCGCTGACCTCGCCCTCGAGTGTGACTCGCTCATCATGAGTTGCGCCGGGCGCCGGAGATCGGATGGCCACCACGGGAGGCTCGGATCGAACCGTGATCTGGAACGTCTGGTCGTCGGACATGGCTGGACTGCCATCATCGGTCACTCGAACATGAACAGGAAAGGCCGTCTGGCCTTTGGGCTCGGTTGGCGTCCATGTCAGGATGCCGGTTGTCGGATGAACAGCCAGCCCGCTCGGGCCGCTGACCACCGCGAACGTCAAGGCGTTGGTGGGCAGATCCGGATCGCCGGCCACAAGCTGGATTGCGAGCTCCTTGCCCGGATCAACCGTCCTGTCCGCCACCGCCTCGAGGACGGGCGGCTCGTTGGTTTCGAGCACGGTCACCGTGAACGATTTCTGCACCACCGCAACCGGATCGCCAAAATCCCGGACCTGGACTGTCAGCTCGATAACGGCCGGGCCTTGGTCCTCGCCCGGCGTCCAGGTGAGGATCCCAGTCTGTGCATGGATCGCCGCGTCAGCCGGCGGGTTCGCCAGGCTGAACAGAAGCTGTTGTTCGGGGATGTCCGCATCGGTGGCCACGACCTGGATCCGGAGCTCGCTCAGCTCGTTCACCGTCTGGTCGGCGATCGCTCCAATCTCCGGGGTCGAGTTCACTTCCTCGGCCGTCACTTGGAACGAGCGCTCGGCCGTCAATGGCGGATTCGCATCGTCTGTAACCGTGACGGTCACTGACCAGGTCGAACCGCCCTGAGTCTCCGAGGGAATCCACGACAGCGCTCCGGTTCCTGAATCAATGGTCATCCCGGGAGGCCCCGCCTTGAGCACGAAAGAGAGGTGATTGGCGGGAATGTCCCCGTCAGTGGCGGGAACGGCAAACGCCAGCTCCTGCCCCTCGCCAATCGTCCGGTCATCCATGGCTGCGATCGCAGGCGCCTGATTGACCTCGGTCACTATCACCTGGAACTGATTCGTGTCCGACAGAGCCGGATTGCCATGATCGTCCACGGCCACGACAATTATGTTGGTTGATGGGCCTTGGGCCTCGGTTGGCCACCAGTCCAGGACGCCCGAAACCGGATTCAGCGTGACCCCTGACGGCCCATCCACCAGGCGATATGAAAGCGTTTGAGCGGGCAGGTCCGCGTCGCTCGCACGGCAAGTCACTCGCAGCAGACCCAGCTCCGAAAGCCCGCGATTGCCGATCGGGGTCAGCACCGGTCCTTGGTTCACCTCAAGCACGACGACCTCGAGCTCATTGGTGGCCGACAAAGGGGGCACGCCGCCGTCATCCACGGCCACAATGATGGTGTTTGTTGACGGGCCTTGGTCCTCAGCGGGCTGCCATTCCAACAAGCTCGTCGCTGGATCGAGTGTGACGCCCGGGGGCGCGTTCACCAACCGGTACGCGAGCTGTTGAATCGGAACGTCCGGATCCGTCCCAAGGATGTCGATGCTCAGCAGTTGCCCTTCATCTATTGTTTGTCGCGAAAGCGGCTCGATTGCCGGCGGCCGATTAACCTCGAGGACATGGACCGCAAACTGGTTGGTGCCGGAAAGAGATGGGCTTCCATTGTCAATGACAACCACTGTCACCGTCGCATTGGTCGGCCCCTGGATTTCACTAGGCGTCCAGGTAAACCTGCCCGAATCCGGATCGATCATGGCATTGGCCGGCGAATCGAGAATCTGAAATGTCAACTTCTGCGCCGGTTCATCGACGTCCGTCGCGCTAACGGTCCAAACGAATTCCTCCATCTCGTTTATCGTCTGTTCCGCAATGACATCGATGACTGGCGGACGGTTGGTCAATTTGAAATAGGCAGAAACCGTGCAGTTTGTAAACATCTCAACCACAATAGATGGTTCATCGCGTTGAATGTCTCCTCCCCAGCCTGCGAACTCATAGCCTGGATCCGGAACAGCGGTGAGATTTACAGTCTGGCCGTATTCGGGATGACAAGGCGACAAATAATCGAACCAATCCTGGTCCGGGTCCTTTAGAATCCTCCCTCCTTCGCTGGCAACCGTTGTCAGCGCCCATGCCGGGAAAATTTGCTTGGATCGGAGCACGGCGCCAGTCTGGCCAACGGCAACCCACGTTCCGTTGCCATAGGCGACATCATAAAGGGACGGCAATGGCGTTGTCCGTGCCGTTTGCCAACTGGCTCCATTGGTGGAAATCAAGACCGCCCCGCCGTCGCCGCCGGATCCCGTTCCGCCCACGGCAATGAACCTCCCCACTCCGCCAACCATGCCCGCCTGCAGACTCGTTAAACCCGTTGCGTTCGTTGTCCAGTCGGTCAGATTCGTGGACGTCAGAATGATCCCGTTGGCGCCGCCCACATGCCAGCGAGCGTGTCCGAATCCCGTTGCAGTCAGGTATTTGCCGTTTCCCTCGGTTTCCTGAATCCAATCAATCGCATTGGTTGAATGGGCAATGACACCATTGCCGCACGCCAAATACCTTCCGCCCCCATACGTGATATCTGTAAAAGGCGTGGTTATACCGGTTGGCCGGAGGATCCATGGCGATAATCCGTCCTTTGAAGTCAATACAGTCCCTTGATGACCAACGCAAACGAACTGCTTTCCGTCATGCGTCACATCCGTCAAATGCAATGATATTCCGGATTCCGCGAGGGACCACGCGGTTCCGTTTGTTGAAACGGCAATCACACCGTTGTTGCCCACTGCAACAAAACGCCCATTTCCATAGCCGATGCCCCACAACGTGTTCGTCGTTGGCGATACGTCTTCATTCCATGAACTTCCATCGACTGATTCATAGATCTTGCCCCCTCCCCCAACGCTCACAAAACGGCCATTTCCAAACGTAACACCCCAAAGCCATTCTGATGTTATGCTGATTACCTTATTCCAAGCGATTCCTCCAGGAGGAATGATTACATCCAACGTCAATGTATATCCGGAAACGCTTTGTCGGCAACCATGTAAAAGATACCAATAATCTCCAGAATGATAAGGTTGAACATTCGAAATAGTAAATAGATCCGTAAAATAGCACGGTGCCTTTTCACAATCGTAGATTACTTTACCCTCTTCCAGTCCCCATCCCCATTCCGTTAAACACCCATGTATGGGCCAAAACAATCCTTCGAATCCACCACCCTTATAATACTGAAAGGTAACAATATAATTCACATTCTCTCCTGCGTATGCTGTGATATTCGTTCCCGTTTCTACTATTTCTGGTCCTGGACCTCTAAACTCGATATAAACTGGCTTGCTCAGAACAGTTCCGCACGCGGTGGATACCTCCAGTTGATACTTACCCTCTCCTGGTCCGAAATGTGGAGAAACAGACATGCAAAGATTAAGCGCGGAACCGCTGCCCATACCAGTTATTGTGCCATTGCCAGTTATTTCGCCATTGCAATTCAAATACTCACCGACAACATAATCATTGTAATACCATTTATTTGTAACTATAATATAGGGCATCGGTTCCAGGGTAACATGATGTCCGAGATCCCGTTGCCAACCATCGCAGTCACGATAGGCAATATAGGTACCTGGAGGCGTTTGACTCTGAATGATCGGTAATATTTCCTTCGCAATGCGTGTCTCACACGGAATGATATCATACACCGCGTCGTCACTCAGTCTGACCTTGTAGTGCAGTAGATATTTATCATTTATCGCATCCTCAGCTTCAACCAATTCGGCGGTCGTGTTGGTTGGAATTGAAATGGAATAGGCTATCTCGGAAATCGTCTCGTCACACGCGATATGCAACACCTCCGGCGGTCCGCTGACGAATACAGGGGAGTTGGTCGAATCGAGGTATTCTGCGATGTACAAGCGCACCAGGGATTTGTAGTCCTGCAGTGTTTCCGCTGACGCTGCCACGCACAGCAAAACAGAATAAAGCGGAAGAAGCCGCCACCAGCAATGTCGATAAGTAATGGTATTCATAATATTATCTTAATCATGGAAATCGTTTTGATTTTGGTTTTGTTTCGTGCTTTAAGGCCGCGCAAGGACAGATCTGGTTCAATGGGTGTCTGGAACCGTGAACCCGTGAAGGACCGGCAGGATCCGGACTCCAGGCAGAGCGATCAATCTGGTATCGGTAAACAGCCCTCCTCGAACGACTTGGTTTCCATCCCCTCAACAATCCAGGCGCCCAAAAAATGGATGTCCTATGCCAGAGATTTTCCATGGTCTACAAAGAGAACGGCAGCGGATGATAAATGGAAATTCTCATGGATGTAAGCGGCGCCATCCCAGCAGGCGGGCGGGAAGAAAGAGCAAGGTTTGGACGAATGCAAACAACGCCCCCATCGTAATGCCGATCAACCGCAGCGGCAGGGATAATAGCCAGACCAACGGGAAAAGCACCAGCGCAAGCAGCGCGACCGGCCAGGACAACACGAATAAAATGCACCAGCCAACAAACAGGATCAGCGCTTTCATGGGTTCAAAACCAATGATCACTATTCCCCGACCAGGACCGCCCGGTAGAACCGAGGTTGATCATCGAGCGGATCGAGATCGAACCAGTCCGTTTTCTCGCCTTCGAGGGTCAAGGCCCCAACATTCTCCCACGTCGTTTGAGGATCCAGGCTCGAAGTTGCCTGAATCTCGTAGGTCGTTCCGGTCTTGCCCGACACCTCGAGCACGGCGTACCGCTCGTCAATCAGCTTGACCACACGCAATCCCAAACGAGGCGCCCGTTCGTCAACGCATACCGCCATCTGACGATCCCCGCCCACCGGCATCTCGTTCAAGCCATCGAAACCGGCGATCCCGCTGAATGCGGCCGTTCCTGCCCCGGCCGGCGGTGTGGCCAAATATCCGAGCAATCGCGGCATCCCATCCGCAAATACCCATCGCACTTTCCCGTCGTTGAGAGCTCCGTCGGCCGTGATTTGGCTCGCCACCCACCCCGTCGGCAATTGATCCCGCACCGCGTAGAACATCGCGCTTTCCGGAGGCGTCACCCGGATCTCAATCCACAACGGCTGGCCATTGGTGTAGCAGGCCGGCAGATCGCTGACGGCTCCCGGCTCGCTGTCCCTGACCGTCAAGGTCGCCGGATTGCTCGTCGCTTCCCCCGCCTCGTTGGTCACCACCACCCGGTAGATCCCGGCATCCGACCACTGGACCGGTGCCATCCGATAACTGCTGTCGGTGGCTCCAGGGATCGCCAGGCCGTCCTTGTGCCACTGGTAGCTCAGCGGTTCGGTGCCTGTCGCCACCACCGTGAACACCGCGCTGCTCCCCGCCACCACCGTCTGGATCTTCGGCGGCGCCGTGATCTGCGGCTTGAACACCACATACAGCTTGATCCCCTCGCATCGGTTGGATCCAAATTGGTTGGTCACCGCCACCTGATAGGTCCCATAATGCTCCCACGCCACCGCGCCGATCCGATAGGTGGCATTAGTTGTCCCCGCAATCGGCTTGCTCTCCTTCATCCACTGGTAGCTTAACGGCTCGGTCCCCGACGCCTCCACTGTGAACTCCGCGCTGGCCCCCTCCACCACTCGCTGGCTTTCCGGGCAGCGGACGATCACCGGACCCATCCCCAATTCCACCACCCCGTGCAACGGCGCCACCTGATTGTAATCGGTGTCCCATGCGTCGTTCCAATACCCGCCCCACGTCACGAAATTTGGGCTGAAAATATGAACGTAATATTCCCCGAGCTCCTCGTAATTGTTCGGCTCATCGGAATACCAGTTCGTGTAACTCATGGGCTCTCCGCTCACCCATTTGAACTCGCCGATCCGCTCCAGGCGATTGGTTGCGTTATGCTCCGGATCCTCATCCACAAGCCCAATACAGAGATTCCGGTTGCTGCCCCCATACTGGCCGAACACGCCATAGATCCACGCCTGTTCGGCTGCGTCCCGTATTGTCGCCAAATGCCCCCCCATGGCCTGAGCCGCCGCTTCGGCCTCCACCCACGTGCTCGATTCCAGCAAATAATATCGCCTTTGATTATCCGCGTTGGTGATCGGCCCAGCCAATACCCCAGGAGGCTCCGCCAGCCTCACCGTCAACCGGGCAACCTCGCTCGTGACGGTTCCATACCGATCTCCCAGAACGACTCGATAATCGCCGGCTTGGCCGACATCGACATTTCCGATGACGTGCAGCCGGTTCGTCGCTCCGGTGATGACGCCCCCATCTTTTATCCATTGGTAGCGCAAAGGTTCTTGGCCGGATCCAACCACGCGCATCATCAGGCTGCTTCCGGCCACGTTGGTCCGGGGCACTGGCGGTATGATGATCACCGGCAAAACAGCCAGGTCCGCTTCCGCGTACACTGGCAGGTTGGCCTCGTTGCTGACCCGCACCCCATACGCCCCCACATCCCTTTCCGTCACCGGACCAATCCGCAGATCGGCGTTGGTTCTTCCAGCCATCTGGACTCCGTTTTTATACCACTGGTAGACCAGCGGTTGGGTCCCTTCGGCCAGCACAGCGAATCGCGCCTCGCCTCCCAGGGCAACGACCTGGTTGGTCGGACCCACCCGGATCACGGGCGGCACAAGCACCGTCAACTGCGCGTCCCGGCTTTCCGCATGGCTAAATTGATTGGTTACCGCCACCCGGTATTTTCCCTCAGCTGACCGATGGACCGAATCGATGCGATATGTGGATCCGGTCGCCCCTGCGATCGGCGCGCCATCTTTCATCCACTGATAGCCTAACGGCTCAGTCCCCGACGCCTCCACTGTGAACTCCGCGCTGGCCCCCTCCACCACCGTCACGCTTTGGGGGTGCATGATAATTGCCACGATGCCCGTGATGGTCGTCCCTGCGTACCCGGAATCTGAATTGCTCCATTCGCCCGTTCCACATAATCCCCCAGGTGCAACCCAGTACCAATTGATGACGTTTTCGTGGACATTGGTGTCGACCATTGTTGGTTCCCCCACCTCTCCAATCTTCACCGCTCCATTCGTATCGTCGACCGCATTTTTCCATACTTCATATCTTGTTGCGTTCGTCACGCGGATCCACGACAATTCCACTCGATTGGTGAATAACCCGTCCGTCGCATACATATTCACTGGCTTTGCAGGGATTGGCTCTCCGGCATATCCAAGTTGCCCTTCGCTAAACTCACTTTCCAACGGAGCATTTTTTGCTTTTACCCAATACCAGTAAAAGACACATTGATCCACGTCAGCATCTTCGTATTTCAGCAATTCTCCATCATATATTTTAATCGCAGTGTCAGGGCTGGGCTTGTCACTCCTCCATAGTTCGTAGCCAGCGGCTTCTAAGACGCCTGTCCATTGAATCTGGACCTTGCTAAAATGCTCTCCTCTTGAAACATTTGTTATTCTTGGCGATTCGATATTCACGTATTCCTCGATGCCCAAGGCGTCGAGCATGAAATCGTTTCCATAACTTTCCGCCACGAATTGAATCAAAATCTGCTTCCAGGCTTGAACAGGCGCTTGGCCGCGATTTATCAGTGGCATATCATACAGGCCTCCCGGCGGACAGATAACCGTATTACTGTATACATTGCCTCCTACGCCTTCGATGGTGACATTGAACTGCGCTTCCTCCGAGGTCAGCGCGCCAAGAAACCAAAGTGATTTCCAATTCGAGAAACAAACGGTTTCTCCTTCGAGCAGCGGTTGATAGACGATGGACACGTTCGAGCGGACCCGGATGCCTTGATTAATGCGAAAAACATATTCCTCGATTTCAACGCAATTCGGACCTCCTGCCGAGCCTTGAGCGTCAATGGTTACGGTTCTTTTCCCCCCGAGAATATTTTGATTCGTGTACATCATTCTGCATTCGCTTGGCTCGAAACAACATAACACATTGCTATCGTCGTAATCATCTGCGATTATCATGCGCGTTGCAGGTTCGGCATGATCTTGCAGCAGGTCGCTCGTAATGCCATTCCCGAACCTATTGACGGAGAGCACCGAATTGCCAGCGGCCGCCGGAGATGATGTTGCGGTGGCGCTTTGGAGCGGGACATTTGCTCCGTGCGACCAGAGAGAAATGCCGATGAAGAGCATGCCCATGGCCAGCCAAGACGCCAACCTTCGGTCCGCACGGGGACGATCGACCGTAGCCGCCGACGTAAGGAGGCGGAGGCCGCAAGCCCTCGGCAAGATCCACCTTGTTACCTCGGCGGCGACCTCCGGACGATTAAAGGGAAGTGCAGGCAGCGGGACTGATCGCCGCGGAGTGGTGTTGTTCATATGTCAATCGTTGTGTCAAATTTCAGGGGCGTCGTCCCGCGCCATTTGCCGCCTCTTGAATCCGGTGATGGCAGAGTTGTTCGAGAAAATGAATGCCAATGGTCGGCGATAGCGGGTCCACCGCCAGTCGCCGCAGGAATGTCGGCTCGATCTATTGGAGCAGCGCGACGTCGCGAGAGCCAAGGCACTGCGCGGCAGTCATGGCGTGTGCATAGTGTGGATTGTTTTCCGGATGATCGCGCCGGTTGAAAAGGCAATAACATGCTCATTATCAACAGAATGAACCACAGCCATATCTCAGAAAGCCCTCGCGGTCCTTGCTGGTCAAACAGCTGAACGATTCATGATAACTTGCGCGCAAAAACAGGGCAAACCTTAATATCAGTCCAGGCGCTCGCTGATCACCTCACGAACCGGCGGCGAGAGCGGTAGGAGGCCATCCGCTCCGGCTGGGACGGCTCGGCGTCATCCAGCCGGAAGAAGGCGGCGTGGATGACCTCGTCCTTGTGGACCAGTGCGGCGCCGGCCAGGGCGTTGCCTTTGTAGCGGCAGTCGGTTCCGTAGCCGATCGAGCGGAACTCGCGTTCGTCGGAGGCGAGGATCTCGTCCAAGAACTCTCTTGCGGTGGCAGCGGCGGCATCGGGTTTGGCGGGCTCGGCTTTGGGATCGAGCAGGCCTTCGAGCGTGTAGCTGCGGACCAGCTTGAGGTGGAGCCGGGTGTAGGCGGACGCGAGGGATACCATGTCCATCCCCGCGGGCCGGCCGCCGATGAGGGCCAGGAGGCCGATCTGGCCGGGGACGGCCTGGAAGATCCGGTCGCACTGGCGGAGATCCTCCTCGCGGGCCCTGTAGACATCGCTCATGGCGGAGGTGGGGGAGGATGCGCAGGCCTTGGCCTGAAGCTCGTTGATGCCGTCCCAGACCTCGCCCTGGTCGGACTTCGGGGCCCCGCACGCCTCCAGAGATCGATGGACGGATCGGGTCTTCCGCGAGCGGCTCTTGTAGGCCATGACATGGCCGGATTCGCTGAATGCCATCGATGCGTAGGACCAGCGCCCCTGTTCGGTGCAGCTGACCGGGATCCGGGTCTCCGAGTTTTCCTTGAGAAGGATGGAGGTGTTCAGGACCCGGTTTTGCTTGGCGCCAGCCAGCTCCTCGCCGTCGATCAGCAGCACCGAGCCGTTGCCGCGGTTGATGACCGTCAGCTCCGGAACCGACCCGGCAGCCGAGACCTCGGTGATGACAATATCCTGGAGGGCAAGGGCTTCGCCGAGCGTCCGGTACTGGAATGTGCCGTCCGCTGGGGCGACGATTGGCAGCAGGACGACGTTTTTGTAGATCTGCGCTGCGCCGAGCTGAAGAGACTGCAACCGATTTTTCACTGCGTTTTGCATGGCTATCCTTTCCTGTGCGGCGGAACGAAACCGGCCGGCTTTCGACGACTCGCGGGCACGCCGCTTCAACTTACGGGCGAAATCATGGCAGGGCGGGTATGACATTTACGGACATACCCGGCAAAAAGTTGTTCACAGAATAAGGCAATGGGGTCGCATCTAAATAATTGACATTTGGTTCCATTTCAATTGTCACCGGTTCTGACTCGATCCGATGGTTCACTTTGGAGCCGATGTTCGAGCGCCGGGTCATCGAGTCATCGAATGCCTGCTGCTTTCCGGCTTGCGAGGCGACCGCCTCGTGACCTCGGCGGCTACCTCCCCGGACGGCTCGTGGGAAGGCGGTTGAATGGAGCAGGGGAGGTGTATTTCAAGTGGCGGACTTTAAAAACAATTGGAGCTCTTCCTCGCGCTGCAGCCGTCCCAATTCGCGGGCGAGGGACCGCCCCAGCCGGTGCTTGGCCAAATACACTCGGGCAACGCTCACTCCCAGGCTGCGCGCCACCTCCCGGGCAGGCCACTGTCGCATCGCATAAAGGTCGAAGATCTGGAACTGCTTTTCGTCCACGCGCGCCTTGAGGCGTTCCATGGCGCGGCCCAACAGATCGCGCTGCCACTCCTCATCCCACATGGCCGTCACGCGCTCGCCTTCGGGTTCGGGAATTTGCTCGATGGCGCGGGTCCGGCCGGTTTCGGAGGTCTTGCGATCTATCGAGGTTTCTTGCGGATGCCGCTTGCGGATCTGGTCCCGGATGCGCCACATCGTCAGGTTGAACAGCCACGTCTTAAAGGAACACCGCTGGGGATCATATTGGAATTTCGGCAGGTTCCGCGCCAGGGTGATGACGGTTTCCTGGACGACTTCCTCGGCCTCGGTTGGAGTCAAGGCATGTTGGAGGGCAAAGTTGAAGATCAGCTTGCGATAGGTGCGATAGAACTCCTGCCAACTGTCCTGATCTTCCAGGTCTTTCAGCCGCTCGAGTAAACTGGCGTGGGTTGCCAGCGAGTCTGCCTTTCGAGTATCCATAAGCGTCGAAGCTCTTACGGATTCAACGCGCGATTCCGACGAATCTTTCCAGGTTTTCATTCCACGGTGATCGCGAAGACCAGCAGTGCCAGGTCGGCGGCGGCGGCCCGCAATTCGATGCTCTGGACGCTCTGGTCCTGGTACTTCACCGGCAGTTCCCACGTGGCGCGCGTCAGATAGGGGAATTGCCTCAATGCACCCCCGCCGGCGGAGCACCCCGATCCAACCAAGGAACAGCGAAGCCCGGGGGAAGTGCCCGCCCACTCCCTCCCGACCGACTCGAAGAACCAGCCTGCATCATAGGGGGGCGCGTCCTCCGGATTCATGAGGTTCACGGACGTTGTCTCGCCGCTGGCATAGGTCACCTGATAGCGCCCCAGGGGCTCGCGGACTCCGCGGCTGGCGACCTCACGGCTCGAGGCATGCAGGAAATGAATGCGTTTGCAGGTCCGGCCCACGGAAATGACGATCGGACTCGCCCCACCCAGCCGAACGATCCCCCGCATGTCAAAGCCCGTTCCGTCCAAAATGCGCACCCCTCCCGCCCATCCTCCGAATGCAGGGGCGGATCGTTTGGTTGCCAGAGGTTCACCCAAGGACATCGTGTAGTGGCTTTCCAGGTCGAGCATCTCCGCTGTGGCCCAGGGCGGCCGAGGGAGGATGGCCGACCAACGGGAACGGCCGTCCTGGATGGCCTGTTGCACGGCATCGGCCGCACGCCGGCCATAGGCCAGACGCGACTCCAAGGAGATATCTGGTTTCTGGTTTTGGATCTCGGACGGAAGCGATTGGGCGTGTTCCCAATGGAACACGGCGGCTTCCCAATCCATCGCGTGCTCCGCGGCTTCGGCGTGGGCAAGATGCCAGCATGTGCGGCTGGCGTCATCTGACGGTGAGTGCAGGGTGTGCGTCCGGCTGAACTTATCGAGAAGCCGCGCCCGCTCGATTTCGTCCACAGGCAACATGCCGCCTTGGCCATTGGGTCGTTGCCGGCCCAGAAGGGCGGCCAGGTCGGACAGCGTCTCCCGATCGCGGCGATCGGCGACGAGGTTCAGCGAGGCATGGCGGATGAGGGCCGGATCGTATCGGGCTGACTTCGGCGGTCCGATCAACGTCCGGGTTCGGAGGTTCCAGATCCAGACGCGCAGGTCCGAGCTTTCGGCGATCAAGTGCTGGCGATCGGGACTGAAGGCGATGCGCTGCCATGGAACCTGGTCCTGATCGACCAGCGAGTATCGAGCATCTGGCGTCTCGAGAACAATCGCGCGGTCAGACTTCGATCCGTGGCAGTTGTGAACCGCTGTCGGAGGAACGGAGGCGGGACGGAAAGGGGATCTTCGTTCACCCGGCTCAGGTCCCACAGCCAAACCCCGTTCTGGCTCAGCAGCAGCAACTGCGTCCCGTCGGCGCTGAACCGGCCCAGGGCCCCGGGCAACGGCGGGCCGAACGGCTCGCGCCGGATCACGTCCCAGATCCGCACCAATCCGTCGGCCGAACTCGAAGCCAGGTAACGTCCCTCGGGACTAAAGGCGATACGGCGGACCTCGAAGGGATGGGCGAAGGCGGCTGGCGAGTCCTCCAAGTCGCCCAGATCCCAGACCACCACTGCTCCGGCGTTGTCGACCGCCGCCAATCGCGCCCCGCGCGGACTGAAGCGGGGACTTCGAAAGGACGATCCAGTCCCGAGGGTCGACACCGTTTGCCAATCGGCGGCACGGATCAACTCGAGACCGGCGGCGTGGCTCACGGCCAGGAAACGCCCGTCGGGACTGAACCGCGCGCCGTTGACGTTCCATCGAGCCAGCGTCTTCAAGGCGATCTGGCGACCGTTGTCAAGGTCCGCAATCGACCATTCTCCTGTTCCGACGCGGGCGAGGTGCTTCGCATCGGGGCTGACGCTGAGGTCCAGGCTTGGACTCTCGGCCCGCAGCTCGAGCGGCACCGCACGGCCCTCGAGCTCGGCCGTGGCAAACCGCGCATTCTTCAAGTCCCAGAAGCGCACTGACCTGTCCCACCAAGTCAGGATGAGCCAGCGGTCATCCAGCAGGAACGGGCGGTCCGGGGCCGTATCCGGGCTGAGATTGGGCCGCGTCAGGGTGAGCACCACCTGGGGATGAGGCGCCCGCGCGGAGACAAGGTCCACTTCGACTTCGAGCGTGTGGCGGCCGTCGACCTCGAAGAGCTCGAGCCGCAGGGCCCCCAACCAGCCCAACTGAACCGTCGGCAGATTGTCACAGGCCAACACCAATTGTCCCGCAACGGTCCGGCAAGTGCTTTTCGAGCCCTTCGGTGCCACGTGAAGCCAACGGGTTGGTTCTTGTCCCGAGAAATCGTCCAATACACGCCAGGCGGAGGGCGGTTCCCTCGAGGGGTATCGGCGGATTCTGAGGTTGTCCCAAACCACGCTGCCGGGATCGCCGGGCTTGTCTCCGACCGACGAATTTTCCAGCATCAGAAAATAGCGGCCCCAGGGTGGGCCGGGGGGATAATCTCTGCCGGACGCAAACGGCTCGGCATTGGGTGTATCACGGAGCTCGCCTCCGTATAGCACTTTGCCGTCCAATCCAGCATGCCGGACCTCGTACCGAACCGTCAATGTGTCGGCTTCACCGACCAGCTTGAGACCGAAGGTCAGGTTCTCGAAGGGGCTGGCGAGATCATGGATCCGCGCGAAACGGTGCGAACCCTTTGCGAGGTAGGCCCGTCCCATTTTCTCGTTCATGCCAACGGAATATCCATCGGAACCGCAAGCCATGTCCTGGTCGAATGAAACGGCCGTGCGGTCGGGATCTGTCAGGTCCCATAGATGGGCTTGCTGTCCCCAGGTCGCCGTCAACAGCCGATCTCCCGCCGGCAGAAAGTGACAGAGCAAGACCGGGAAATTGTGGCGAATCGTCCGCATGCATTGGCCGGAGCGGGTGTCCCACAAGCGCACTTGGCCATCCTCATGAGCCGTCGCGACCATGCCGCCGTCCGGCCGCAGGTCGGCCGCCAGCAATTTCGAGTCCGGCACCGAGAATTGAGCCACTGGCAGCGGGCAACGTTCGAGCACACCTGCAATGCGTGTCCGGTGCGCCAGTTCGCTGGCAGGATTCCCGGCGTCCAACTCGAGCGCACCCACCAGCCACGGCAGCGCCGCGGCAGAATCACCGCTGACCATCCGGCGTGTGCCTTCGCTCACGTGGAGTTGAACCAGATGCTGTCGCGCGATTCGATGGGCTCGACTGCTCTGCCACCACGCCGCCGATATCAGCAGCCCGATCGTCAGCGCACCGATCCCGGCACGTTTGAGCAGGGCGTGGTGGCGTTCCAGCCGACGCAGGCGCCTCACCGACGCCCCCCGCTCGAGCAGCGTCAGGTCTGCCAGCAGCTCGTCTGCCCGGCGATAGCGTCGGTCCATGTCATGGGCGCACGCACGGAGCAGCACCTCGTTCAACTCGAGCAGTTCAGCGGCGTCTGGCAGCTCGCGCAGGTTCAGCGGGAGCCGCGGGTATTCATCCAGGTTCAGCCCTGTGCTTGATTGGTAGAGCAGTTTGCCCAAGGCGTATAGATCGGCCTGCGGAGTGCCGGGCCCTTCGGGCGGCAGATAGCCTTCGGTGCCTACAATCGAGCGGGAATCGCCTGCCGCCGACACTAATCCAACGTCGGCCAGCTTCGGAACCCCGTGGACAAAAATCACATTCGAGGGCTTCACGTCCCGATGGACCAGGCCGTGGTCGTGAAGGTGTTTCAGCGCTGCGGCCAGGGCTGCAGCCAACGAGACGCACTCGCGCACTGGCAACCGCCCGCGACGTTCCAGGTCCTCCTGCAGCGTGCGCGGCACATATGTGGCCATCGAGGCCAGCCCAAGATCGGCCTTCGGCGCTTGGTCCGTTCGGTCCTCGATCTTCCGTCCCCCGCCGCCGGCTTTCCCTGCATCGTCCGCGAGCTCGGTGACGTAGTAGAACCACTCTTCCCGCCGCCCCACGTGAAGGACCTGCATCAGATTCGGATGGGACCGCGAGATCGGCTCGAACTTGAGAAGGCCTTCATACTCGCGGACGAATGGCCGGTCCCGTGCGAAGTCATTGCGATGGAGGATTTTGACGGCTCGGCAAGTCCCCATGACGTTGCGGGCCAGCCAGACCGTCCCGTATGCTCCCCGGCCGATGCACCGCAGCAGCTCGTGATCCGGAACCGATGGAAGCGGCGGTCCCGATGGCGGTTGCGCCGGCGCATGACCCGATGGAGATTGCGATGACTCGTTAACGGATACCCCGTCCGCCTTGTTGCCCGGCTGCGGCTCTGGTGCCGACAAGTCCATGTCATCGGGCGACGAACCTGGACCGACGAAAGAAACCTCGTGCCAGAACGGCTTCGATCCTACCCCGCCGCCACGGAGAAAAGCAACTCATTCCATGTGCAATAATCCCCAAAGTGCTTCGTTGAACCGATTTGGACAATGAGCAGTCGGAGGAGAAAAGCGACCTGCCCGTTGTCGCGCGTAATGCTTGTGAACGTAGTGGAAACCAAAACAGAGAGAAAACCATGAAGACAAGACTCGTTCAATTCGCACGCAAGCCGTTGCTGGCGCGTGGCCTCCAAAGCCGAACAGCGGCCTGGATCGCCTGCGCGGCCGTCCTTGCCTGCGCGACGATTCGGCTCGACGCAGCGGTCATCGACGGCTTCGAAGGGCCTGTGAAGTACGTCACGGGAGGCGGCGGCATGGACTATCTCGATGCCAACAACATCAACGGGCAAATGGTCTGGTCAGGGCAATACCCCGGACCGTTTGAGCCGACCGGACGGTGGTGGCGGAATTGGGACAATGTCTACTGGCCGGATGCCTTTCCCACCTTGAACGTGAGCGGGCACACGGTCGAATTCCGAATGGACCTCATCAGTGCCAGTGCCAGCGACTTGCTCCTTGGATTCGGGTGTGGCGGCGATTCCGGTTCCTATTTGGTCTATTTCGATCAAGACGAGATCGGCCTGCTCAAGGGACATGGCAATGGGGCAACCGTCTTCTTCTGGACCGACACGCCGATCACGAATCAGAACGTCACGGTCGTCCTCTCGCTCACGGGCATGCCTGACGGCGTGCGGCTGATCACTAAGGCGGTCGAGAAGGCCACGGGTCGGGTCCTGTTCGAGCGACAGTTCCTCGATACTGCCGGGAGCGATGCACCGGCTCCCGTGCCGCCTCCAAAGGGAATGGACTTTTTCGTCGCCGATCCTGGCGCGCCCTTCACGAGCATCACTTACCCGTATGCAGGGGTGTGGGATATGCGCGCGACCACGCCGCCACCTCTGGAGGTGGTGTTGGATAACCTCGAGTACGACATTTACGATGCCCCGGAGCTGGGCATCGCCAGCGCCGTGCTCCTCTCATGGCCAGTGAACACGGCCGATGAACTCATCGTTGTCCGAGCCGATTCGCCCGAGAGCAGCGCGGTGTGGACACCCGTGCTCGAGCCGATCTTCAAGCGATTTGGCGAACTGTGCACGACAGTGCCCGTGACGCAGAGCCAGCAGTTCTTCAAGCTCGTGCCGGGCATCCAAATCAGGGATGACTTTAGCGACTCGAGCGGACCCTTCGCCGGCCGGAACCCGTGGGTGCCGCATTTCTGGGCGCCTGCCGATGCCGCGAGAATCAGCTTCACAGTCTCGAATGGCGCGTTCCATCTTCAGTCGCCCGCGCCGGGTCCGGTGGACGGCCGGGTCCTCCTCGCTCCCCCCTACGGGTCCGAGCGAAAGTTGAGCGATTTCAGCGGATCGGTGGACATTCTCCAATTTGCGGTGGGCTCAAATGTTGGGATCGGCATTCTCGGACGATTGACGCTTTGGGAACCCGTTCCAGACTGCAATGGCTATATGGGTCAACTCTACCTGAACAGGATCAGTCCATGGATTTACGATCATGGTGTGCCGCTTAACTTTACCTTCAACCCGTACGCACAATATCGTCTGCAGTTTTCCGCGCTCGGCACTCACGTGACAGTCCGTTTGTTGAACCTTGTGACGGGGGAGATCCTCGAGCAGCAGGTCACGGACAACCATTTCACCCAGGGCCACGTCGGACTCATCCTGCCGATGAAAGCACAACAGCCGTTTGACATCACCCTGGACAACTTCATCATGACTTGCGTGAAACCATGATCGCGAGCCGATGTCGGTATCGAGGAGCATTAGCGAGGCTCGACCTCAGACCGACGATGCCGTTCCCCGTTTCCACGCAACGGGCTTCGACTACAATTGGCGGACTTCGACGCCTCGCTATGCGCTGTGCAACGCTGGACCGTCCAGAGGCATCCGCGGCCAATGGATACGCGCTGGAATCTCGTGAGAAAAGCGGGCCATACGCAGCGTCAGAAGTCACGCCGCGTGGGGTCACGCGGCCTCCATCGCCAGCGTCCACCGCCGTGTAGACCGGGTCACCTGCCTGCGCCAAGCGAAACGCGGCAGGCAGGCCCGACCCAGCGTTGGAGTCCAGGTCATCAAGTGCGCCGCGTGAGGTCACACGGCCTGCATCGCCAGCGTCAACCGCCGTGTAGGCCGGGTCACCTGCCTGCGCCAAGCGAAGCGCGGCAGGCAGGCCCGACCCGGCGTTGTGGACCTATACCATTGCAATGAATCTGGCTGAGCATCCAACTTCGGCGTTTGCCGTGGGATTCGAACACCGGCGTTTTTTCCATCTTGGGGGGATCGGCGGCTTGTGCATCCTGGCCCTGGCGCTTTGCGGCAGGGCGGAGCAAGCCGCGAAGCATCCCAACGTGCTGCTCATAACCACGGATCAGCAGCAGGTCACGGCGACCAGCGCCGCGGGCAATCCCCTGCTGAAGACCCCGCACATGGACTCGATCGCTGGACCGGCAAGATGATGTTTTACGAGGAGGAAGCTGCCGTGCCATTGATCGTTAGCTGGAAAGGTGTGACCCCGCCGGGACGGATGGATCGGAATCACTTGGTTTCAACCCTCGATGTGCTGCCGACCCTGTGTGACTACGCGGGCATCCAGCCGCCTCCCCTCATTCGCGGAGAATTTGACCGCCTTGCGTCCGGCGTCATCCTCGACGGTCAGCCGGGCGTAGTAGCGCGCGTTGCGCCGCCACAAGCCGCGGATTTCATGCTTGCGGTTATCGCGAACCTTGGTGTATTTGTAGCGGCGTGAGCTTGGAATTGCTCCAGGCGAATTGCCGGGCGTTGCCGAGGGTTTGATATGGCAACACTGTCGCAATTTCTGTAGCAAATGTTAAGCTTGGGCAGCATATAAGTTGTAAGTTGCTGCAAATGACTGTGCCCGCGTGGCGGAATTGGCAGACGCGCTAGATTCAGGTTCTAGTGAGTAACATCGTACAGGTTCAAATCCTGTCGCGGGCACCATCTGACTTCCCGATTCTCGCTACCAGTCGATTGGCACGGCGGTCTTTTTGCCCTGGCGGTTGACAAAGAAGACCTTCTTGTGCGCCTGGCCGTACTGGTGGACGAGCCGGGTGATCTTGACGTCGTAGCAGCAGTATTCGGCGATCTCGAGCATCCGCCCTTCCCGGTACCATTTCAGTGCCTGAAGGCCGTCGGCTGTCTTGTCCACACCCAGCGTCGCGCTGGCGACGGCATCGAGCGACAGGCGGTGCTTGACCTGCTCTTGCAGGCTGACCAGCAGGTCGAGGGTCGGCAGCTGGCGCAGGTCCATCGCCGTGTAATGGTGCAGCACCTCGTAATCGAAACGGAGGATGTTGAATCCCACCACCCGATCGGCCCGCTGCAGCTCGCGGATCAAGTCGTCGACGTGCTTCTCGGCGTAGATGCGGTAGCCGTCGCGGGCAGTGCTGTAGGTCACGCCCACGCTCATCCCGAGGTCGCGGATGTTGTCCCAGCCGCCGACTTCATCGGCCGACCGCTGGGTCTCGAGATCGAAATAGACAATGTTGCTCATCGCCGGGCGTAGAAATGAATGGGAAGGCCGCGGACGCTCTCAGCCGCCTCCTGGATGGCCTCGCCCAGGGTGGGATGCGGGAAGACAGTCTGGGCCAATTGATCGACGGTCAGGCGCGCCGATAGCGCGACTGCGACTGCGCCGATCATCTCGGCCGCATGCGCGGCGGCGATGTGCCCGCCCAGCAGGCGGCCCGTGCCGGCCTCGGCGACCAGCTTCACGAAGCCTTCCGTCTCCCCCATCGCCATGGCCTTGCCGTTTGCGCCCATGGGGAAGCGTCCGATCCGCACGTCCAACCCGCGCTGGCTGGCTGCCTCCTCGGAAAGGCCCGCCGTTGCGATCTCCGGCTGGGTGAAGACGCAGGCGGGCACGGCATCGTAATCGATCCAGCGCTCGTCCTCAGCGGGGCCGCCCTGGGCCGATCCTGGCTTCCGGCGGCGCGCCCATCGGTCCACCCAGCACCTGGCCTCGGCGCTGGCCACGTGCGCCAACGGGAGCCGGCCGGTCACATCGCCAATCGCGCCGATCCCGGGCACGTTGGTCCATCCCTGGCCGTCGACCTCGATCCCGCGCGGACCGAATCGCACGCCCGCATTCTCGAGCCCCAAATCGTCCAGGCGCGGGATCCGCCCGACGCACACGACGGCATGGCTGCCTTGGAGGACGCGGCCGCCGGCCAATCCGACTTCGACCGTGCCGCCATCGGCTCGGGCATTGGCGACGCTGGCGCCGGTGATGACCTGGATGCCTCGGGCGGCCATCGACCGCTCGAGGGCCTGCCCCAGATCGCGGTCCAATCCAGGCAGCAAGCGGCTCAATCCCTCGACGACCGTGACTCGGGCGCCCAAGGTCGAGAACAGGGTTGCATACTCGCATCCGATATAGCCGCCCCCGATGATGACGAGCTCCGCCGGCTGTTCCTCGAGCCGGAGCAGGTCCTGGCTCTGCAAGATTCGGACGCCGTCCCGCGGCGCCGCCGGCAGATCGATCGGACGCGATCCTGTGGCCAGCAGGATTGCCCCTGGCTGGGCCACCTCACGGATCTGCGCGCCGTCGTCCCCGCGGACCTCGATCCGGTCCGGCCCGGCCAGCCGCGCCCAGCCTCGCAGGCATTCCACCCCGTTTTTGCCCAACAAGAACTTCAGGCCCTGGCTGGATTGCGCCACCACCTTCCGCATCCGCCCAACCATGGCCGGCCACGACGCCTTCCCGGGCGCCGCCTCGATGCCCATCCGGATCGCCTGCTGGATCCCCCTGACAACATCCGCGCTGGCCAGGAGCGACTTCGTGGGGATGCAGCCCGCATGCAGGCAAACCCCGCCCGGCTCGCGCCCCTCGATCAACAGAACCCGCATCCCCCGCTGCGCGGCCCGAATGGCCGCCACGTAGCCGCCCGGACCGCCTCCAATAATCGCCAGGTCGTATCTGGTCTCCGCCATGCGTCCACCTTAGACCCCCCGGCCCGCCGGGCCAATGGAAAATGCGTCGTGACGTTTCGATTCGCCGCGCCTCGCACAAAGGTTTTGACTCCTGGTGGCGGTCGATTACCCTGGGGGGAAATATTAACCTGACCTACCATGAGATTTGGCATTAATACGTTCCTGTTCACGTCGCCGTTCACCAACGACAGCACGCCGCTGTTCAAGGATTTCAAGAAATGGGGGTTCGATTCGGTCGAGCTCGCCATCGAGGATCCGTCGCATATCGATCCGCGGCATGTCCGCGCCGAGCTGGATCGCTACGGCCTGGTTTGCGGGACAGTCTGCGGCGCGTTCGGTCCGGACCGCGATCTGCGCGGCACGCCGGAAGCGCAGCAAGGATCGATTGATTACGTGACGGGCCTGATGGACCAGATGGCGGTCCTGGGCTGCCCGACGCTGGCGGGACCCATCTACTCCGCCGTCGGCCGCGCCGAAGCCGTTCCCGACAAGGAGCGCAAAGCGCAGTGGAAACTGGTCGTCAAACACCTCAAGAAGCTCTGCAAGTATGCCGAAAAGAAGGGCATCACGCTGGCGATCGAGCCCCTGAACCGGTTCGAGACCGATTTCATCAACACCTGCGAGCAGGCGCTCGAGATGATCCGCGATGTCGGCAGCCCCGCCCTCAAGATCCATCTCGACACCTTCCACATGAACATCGAGGAGAAGAACCTCCCCCATGCGGTCCTCAAGGCCGGCCGGCTCCTGGCCCATTTCCATGCCAGCGGCAGCGACCGCGGCGCCCCCGGGAACGACCACATCGATTGGATCGGCATCGGCAAGGCATTGCACAAGATCAAATACCAGGGCGACGTCGTCATCGAATCCTTCACGCCCGACGTCAAAGTGATCGCCAAGGCCGCATCCATCTGGCGGATGATGGAGCCGAGCCGGACGGACATTGCCTCGAAAGGCGTCAAGTTCCTCAAGCGGGTATTCGGCTGAACCGTTCATCGAAGGACCTGCCATGCACACCAAAGCCACCCTTCTTGCAGCGGTCATGGCCGCTTCGCTGGCCGCTCGCATCATCGCCGCCGAATCGCCTGCGGGCTTCACGCCGCTGTTCAACGGCAAGGACCTCGCCGGCTGGGACGGGAATCCGAAGTTCTGGTCTGTCCAGGACGGCGTCATCACGGGGCAAACCACCGCTGCCAATCCGACCTCCGGCAACACATTTCTCATGTGGCGCGGGGGGACGGTCTCCGACTTCGAGCTGCGCCTGTCCTACCGCCTTGTCGGCGGGAATTCCGGCATCCAATACCGGAGCAAAGACCTCGGCAAATGGGTGGCGGGAGGCTACCAGGCCGATATCGAGGCCGGCGCCAATTACACGGGCATCCTCTACGAGGAGCGCGGGCGGGGCATCCTCGCCAAGCGAGGCGAAAAGACCCGGATCACCCCCGAAGGGAAAATCGAGGTCGTCGGATCGCTTGGCAAGGCGGATGAGCTCCAAAAGAGCATCCGGCCCGAGCAGTGGAACGACTACGTGATCATTGCCCGGGGGAACCGGATTATCCACAAGATCAACGGGAAAACGATGGTCGAGGTCGTCGACGACCAACCGGAACGGCGCGCCAGCAGCGGCATCCTGGCCCTCCAGTTGCATGCCGGCCCTCCCATGCTCGTCCAGTTCCGCCATCTCTTCCTGAAGCCGCTCTCCAGTCGCTAAAAAGCGGACGCCCTGACACCGAAAGGCAGGGACACGGCGTTGTCGCGTCCGGCTGAAGGCTGCCGACAATTGCGGGTGAGGAGCTGCCTGCTGCAGCGAACCGCCCAACGCCCGATCTCCGATTGCGGGATCTCTGACCCTGTGCTATGATGACGCTCGTCGGTATCGGAAAGATCGAATACCTATGGCAAGCATCACTGGAAAAAAGGTCAGTTTCGAATGGAAAGGCCCGGGCGCCCGCGAGGTCCTGCTGGCGGCGGACTTCACGCAATGGCAGCTGCGCGCGATCCCGTTGGTCCGGCAGCGCACGGGTTCATGGAAGGCCACCGTCACCTTGCCACCCGGCCGATATCAATACCGCTTTCTGGTCGACGGTGTGTGGTGCGACGATCCCGAGTGCACCCAGCGAGCTCCCAATGAGTTTGGCGGCGAGAACTGTGTCAAGACCGTGCCGGCCGCAGCCGCCCGGAAGAAATCGCGCCCCTCTTGAAATCAACGGGTGGGGTCCACCTGCGTGGCGGGCGCCCTTCTCCCAATCTGCGACACTCCATGCCGATCTACGAGTTTACATGCCAATCGTGCCGCAAGGACAGCGAGATCCTTGTCCGATCCCACCAATGGATGGGCACCCCGTGCCCCCACTGCGGCTCCGACCGGCTGACCAAGAAATTGTCGGTATTCTCCTCCGCCCCGGCTGAAAACGCAGCCTGTCCGGCTCGGCCGGTGTGCGATGCCGGATCGAGCGCCTGCGGCTGCTGCGCTGGCCCCGGGCATCGCCACTAGGATCCTTGAAGGGCCCGATCGGGTTCAGGCATCCGCGCCGAAGAAATCCTCTGCGGGAGCCAGGCCGCAGATCTCCTCTGCGGTCACGCAATTGAGATTGGGCACCGCCCAGGTGGGCGAGTGCGAGCGCAGCTCCTCGATCGTGTTTCCTCCGGTGGCCACCGCCAGGCTCCGGGCCCTGATCGCCCGGGCGCACTCGATATCGTGAGCTGTGTCCCCCACGACCACCACATCTTCGCCCCTCAGGTCCGCGCCCATCCATTCGGAGGCGCGCCGGAGCGCGAACCGCGCCAGCGCGTTGCGATCTTCATGGTCATCCCCGAACGCGCCCAGCTGGAAGGCCTGCCATAGCTGGAAATGGCGGAGCTTGATCTCCGCGCCCAGGCGGGTGTTGCCCGTGAGCAATCCCATCCTCACGGAAGACGCGATCTGTCCCACCCGGTGGATGAGGTTCCACACGCCCGCGCAGATCTCGCCTCGGGACCGGGAAAGCAGGTGGTCCAGCCAGTGAGGATACAGGGTGAAGAACCGGCCAAAATTCGCCTCCGATGCCTCGATGCCATGCCGGGCGAAAACCTCGCGAACGATCGATGGATCGGTTCGTCCGGCAAAGGAGACCCCCGCCACTGCATCTTGGATGCCGAACTCGGAGGCAAAGACCCTTTGAAAGGCAGCCACTCCCGCCCCATGCGTGCGGATCAATGTGCCGTCCACGTCAAACAGTAAAAGTCGAACCACAATTGGCGGTTAGTGTATCATGCAGCCATCCGAGAATCAATGCGGCTTTGCAGAGCGGCGGTGCGGAGGGCGCGGGTGTAAGACAAAAATCTTCAAGATTGTGAAATCGGCAGGCAAAAGGATGCTCATGTGACTCGATGACGCGTCACATTTCTTCGGCGCAAAATGCGAGCCCGCTCATCGGCGTGTTCGGGCACCCCCGTTGGTTCACAACGGCGCTCAGGGAGAACCGCGGATGGCCACCGGAGGCCATTCCCTCCCCCCGTAAGGCACGAGCGGGGGGAAAAAACGAGAGCAAGCTTCCGAGAGACAAGGCCGGGTCATGCTGGCGATTGGGAATTGCCCCCTTGCGGGCCCTGGCGATAAAGGCTATTCGAATGGCCATCATGGATGCCCGTGAAGCCCTGATTGCGCTCAACATGATCGAACACGTGGGGCCCATCCGCCTGCGGCAGCTTCTGGAAGCCTTTGGCGATGGGCCGTCGATTCTGGCCGCATCCAGGAGTCGTCTCGAGAGAGTGCCGGGCCTTGGCCCTCAGGCGGCCGAGTCGATCGCCCAGTGGCGCCAGTCTGTCCCCCTCGAGGCCGAACTCCGCCGCATCGCCGAGTATGGCTGCCAGATCGTGGTGGGCACGGATGAATCCTATCCGCCTTTGCTGCGGCAGATCTACGATCCTCCGATCGTGCTTTATGTGAAAGGCCGGCTCGAGGAACGGGACCGCCATGCGATCGCGCTGGTGGGTTCCCGTTTGACGACCCCGTATGGGCAGGACACCGCCCGCAAGCTCGCCGCCCAGCTTGTCCATGCGGGGATCACCGTTGTGAGCGGGGGGGCCCGGGGCATCGACACGTCGGCCCACCGGGGTGCCCTCCACGCCCAAGGCCGGACGATCGCCGTCCTGGGCACCGGCATCAATCGAGTTGTTCCCCCGGAGAACGCGGAGCTGTTCGCCCAGATCTGCGCCCAGGGCGCGCTCGTGACGCAGTTCCCGTTCAACCGTCCTCCCGACAAGCAATCGTTTCCGATCCGCAATCGGATCGTGGCGGGGATGACCCTGGCGACGGTGGTGGTCGAAGCCACCCTGACCAGCGGCGCGCTCATCACCGCCAATCTGGCTCTCGATTACGGCCGCCAGGTCATGGCCGTCCCCGGCCGGATCGATTCCCCCCGCAGCAAAGGATGCCATGACCTCATCAAGAAAGGCGCCAAGCTTTGCGAGTCCGCCGAGGACATCCTCTCCGAGTTCGAGTATCTGTTTCCCCAGGCTCCCCCAGCGGCCTCGGCTGCGGAGGCATCTCCTGTCCCCCCCGTGGAGCCATCCGCCTCCGGCCTCACTGACGCCGAACAGCGGGTTCTCTCCGCCCTCGGCCGCGAGGAGATCCACATCGACGAGATCATCCGGCTCACCGGCCTGCCGACCTCCGTCGTCGCCGCCACCCTCCTCGGGCTGGAGATGAGAGATCTCGCGCGGCAATCGCCCGGCAAGCTGTTCCGCCGTCCCTAGCCAACCCGTGCTTGAGTTTTACCCGTCCCAAGCCCAAAATTCCTTGCATGGATCAGCCGGAACACCAGTGGCAAGATCGTCTTCTGGAGAAGTGGATGCAGGGCGGGAAGCTGGGTTACTGGCTTTCGCAGTCGGGGCTGATCCGGTTCTTTCTGTATTCATCGGGCTTTCGCTTTCTCGTGCTGGGCGTGGTGGTGGCGGCCGCGCTCGGGGCGCTCTCGATCTTGCGCTTGATGCGCGTATCCCCGCGCGATTTCAACCCGGTGATCCGTGTCAGCGCGCTCGATCTGCTTCAGGCATGGTCGCTCTCGCGAGCAGCCCGGCAGGCGGAGCAGGAAAACCGAATGGAGGATGCGATCCACGCCTGGCGCTCGGCCATCGGCAACAACGCCGCCAATCCCGAGTACTCGAGGGGCCTGCTGCGATCGATCGTGCAGAGCGACCGGCCCGTGGCCTTCGCCGCCACGGGGTTGCACCAATCCCAGTTCCTGCTGCGCCTGACGCGAACGAACCTGGCCGATCTGGCGCTCACGGTCGGGCTTCTCGATCGTCTGGGTCTGAACCAGGAAATCCTCCGCCTCCTCGATTCTCCCCCCCAGGAGCTGAGCCCTGCGATTCGATGCGCCTTCCTGAAAGCCCTGTTCATGGCGGGCCAGATCGATCGATTCCGGCAGGAGAAAGAGCCGGGCGCGGCCCCTCTTCCGGACGATCCCGAGCTCGGCCTCTTTCTGGCGGCGTATGATGCGGGGTGGGGCGATCCCGGGACCGTGGCCCACGCGCGCGCCCAGCTCGAAGCCGCCCAGCGTGATCCTCGATCGGAAGTGCTCGCGCACCGTCTACAGCTGATCGTCTCGAAGCGGCTCGAGGATCCCGACCGCTACCTGCGGTCCCTCGAGCGCCTGGAAGAGCTTCCTGCCGACCGGCCGTCGGATCACTTTGGCTACTGGCAGCTGCTGGCCGCTGTCGGCCGGCAAGGCGAAGCCATCCGCCTGGCTCAGAACTACAGCCGCCCTCCCGAGACCGCCCAGGACCTCTACAGTTTTGCCGCCATCTGCCTGAGCCTCGACCAGCGCGATCCTGCCCGCCAGGCCCTCCGCCAATACACCCCTCAGTTCAGCGAGTTCGTCCCCCTGTGGCAGATCCATGCCGACATCCTCACGCTCGAAAGCGACTGGGACGCCCTCGGCGCTCTGGCCGTCCAGATCCGGCAGCAGAGTGCCGCGCGCGATGAATTGATGGCCTTCACGTTCTTTCTCGACGGCCGGGCCGAGCTCGGCCGCCAAAACCGCGACGCCGCCCAGGCCGCCTTCGAGAAATCCCTCGACTACCCGTTCTCCGACGGCCCGCTCGCCTATCGCCTCGCCCGCGAGCTGGCCCAATTCGGCTTCACCGATCTCGCCTTCCAGTTCGTCTCCCGCCACCAGAACATCCTCCAGCGCGTTCCCGATTACTGGACGCTCCACCTCGATCTCGCCCGGGAATTGCGCCGGGCCGAGGATATCCTTCGCGCCACTCGCGCCCTCTACCTCGCCCGCACCAACGACATCGTGCTCATCAACAACTATGCCGCGGCGCTGATCATCAACCGGCAGAATCCGGACGAGGCCGTGCGATTGACGCTCGAGGTGCTGGCCCGCAATCCATCATCCGCCATCGCCAAAATCAACCACGGGCTGGCGCTCGCCCAGAACTCCCGGCCCAAGGACGCCCAGGCCATCCTCGATACCATCCAGCCCGCTTCGCTGAGCCCTGTCGAGGCCAGCTCCTTCTATCTGGCCCGATACGAAATCAGCCTCCAGCTCGAGCAATGGGACCAGGCCTTCGACGCCTACCAGCGCATTCTTCCCGAATACCATCTGCCTCCCGAAATCACCTGGATCGAAACCATGCGCCGCAAGATTCCGGTACCGCAAACGTCCGCCCCGCCCGCCAAGATGTCCGTCCCGCCGGCCGCGTAGCCCGCCCAATCCCCTCCAGCAAAATCGGAATTAATTTTTGCACAGACCCTAAGGAGGCGGGCTTATCCATTCCGGCGCGCCTGCCACGGCAGCGCGTCCAGATCCACGTTCCCGCCCGTGAGCATCAGCCCCGCGCGGCTTCCCTGAAACCGCTCCCTTCTTTTCAAGACCGCCGCCAGGGGCGTCGCCGATGATGGCTCGATCACGAGCTTCATCCGTTCCCACAGCAGCCGCATGGCCGCGATGATCTCCGCCTCGCTGACGGTGATGATCTCCCGCACCCGCCGCTGGATCACCGAGAAGGTCCGCTCGCTCAGGGACGCCCGCAGGCCGTCGGCGATGGTGTCGGTCGATGCGGGCCGGACCAGCCGGCCAGCGCGAAGGGACTGGAATGCGTCGTCCGCCTGCTCGGGCTCGGCGGCCAGCAGCTCGATATTGGGCCATGCGGCCGCTGCCAGGGCGATCCCGCTGATCAGCCCGCCGCCGCTCACGGGCGCGATGATGAAGTCCAGATCCGGTTCCTGCTCGATGAGCTCGAGCGCGACGGTGCCCTGGCCGGCAATGACTGCGGGATCGTCGTAGGGATGAACCAGCGCCGCCCCGGTCTCGCGAAACACGCGCTTGGCGGTTTCCTCGCGGGCTGCCAGCGTGGGCTCGCACAGCACGATCTGACCCCCGTAGGCCTCGACCGCGCGCCGCTTTGCGATCGAGGCGTTGCTCGGCATGACGATGTGTGCCGGGATGCCGCGCAGCGATGCCGCCAAGGCCAGCGCCGCCGCATGGTTGCCCGACGAATGGGTGAGGACGCCCCGGCGCGCCTCCTCGGGGCTCAGCCGGCTGACGGCGTGATACGCGCCCCGGAACTTGAACGCGCCCGATCTCTGAAAGTTCTCGCACTTGAAAAACAGCCGGGCGCCCGCGAGCGCATCGATCCCGGCCGACGTCAGGACCGGCGTGCGATGGGCCTTGCCCTCGAGGCAGCCGGCCGCTGCCCGAATGTCGTCCCAGGATGGAATCCCGATCCTCATTGCCCCAATGCCGATTCGAGGCTGAAGCGCAGGAACATTGCCGGATCGCCCACGGCCGGCTCATCGCGCCGCGCGCGTTCGAGGGCCTCGCGCATCGCGGGCCAGGCTGGCCGAGCGATGTCGCCGAGCAACTGGAGCGATCGCGCGGCGTGGAGAGCAACGTCGGGCTCGCCCGCTTGCAGATCCCTGGCCAGAAGGCCGAGGGCATCCCTGTCTTCGCCCATCCGCGCGAGCGCGGAGGCCGCCTCGATCCGGACGACGGGCGAGCGGTCCTCGATCGCGTCGCGCAACGCCGCCCGGGCCGCCTCGGCGGCGCCTCCAGCCGCGTGCAGCCCCACGGCCGCCCAGTAGCGCACGCCGTCGTCGGGATCCCGGAGCATCTTCAACTGCAGCCCGGCCGCCTCCGGCCGTCCCACCGAGCCTGCCGCTTTGAGCAGGCGAGCCAGGGGATAGCGCGCCGGGTCGCGCGCGAGATCGAGCGGTGTGCCAGCGGCGCCGATCCGCTCCCGGACCTGAGGTTCCGTGAGGAATCCCGCGTCGCGCGTGGAGAGGATCCAGGCGTTCAAGGCGGCCCGCATCCGCTCGAGGACGGCCGCGTGGTCCGGGCTGGCGGAGAGGTTGCGGATCTGGTGGGGGTCGGCCTCGGTGTCATAGAGCTCCTCGATCGGTTTGCGGGGCGCGGCATAGGTGAGCGGGCCGCCGGCGAGCTTGTCTTCAGCCGCCAGGCGCCGCAGCTCCCGGCGGAACGCCGCCTGATCCGAGTAGGCCTCCGGCTGCATCCAGGACAAGTGCGGCATGAAGTTGCGGATGTAGAGATAGCGGGGATCGCGAACGGATCGGGACAGATCGAAGGCTTCGTCGACCCGGTCGCGGGCGCCGAAGACGCAATCCCGGGGCTTGCCGGCTGCCGGTCCCAGGAAGGCGATGCCTTGCATCGAGGCGGGCGCGGGCGCCCCGCACAGGCTCAGGACCGTGGGCGCGAAATCGACGAAGCTGACCAGCCGATCGGTCGAGCCGCCGGGGGCGCCGGGCGCGAGCGCGCGGAACTTCTCCGGCACGCGCACCAGCAGCGGCACTTGCAGGCCGGTGTCCCAGAGGCATCGTTTGCCCCGCGGCAGCCCCATCCCATTGTCGCCGAAGAAAAACACGATCGTGTTGCCGGCGAGCCCGTCGTCGGCCAGCTGTTGCAGCAGGGCGCCCGCCTCGCGGTCCATGGCTGTGATGCAGTCATGGTAGCGGGCCCAGGCGCGCCGCGCCTCGGGGGTGTCCGGGTAGTAGGGCGGCAGGGGCGCCCGGGCCGGATCGTGCCGTTCGCCGGGCGTCAAACGGGCGCCCACGCCCCTTTCGAATTCATCCGCCGGCCATGCGCTTGCGCGCGACTGGTGGGTGGTCATCAGATTGACCACGGCGAAGAAGGGCTGGCCCTGCCGCCGGCCGCGCCAGTGCGCTCCGGCCGACGATTCGTCCCAGCAGTCCCGAATGAAGGCCGGCTCGTTGCGCAGGTTGTAGTCCGTCTTGACGTTGTTGGCCGTGTAGTAGCCCGATTCCCGCAGCAGCGCCGCAAAACCGCGGATCTCCTTGGGCACCGGGAACCGCGATCGGAGCCGCTGGGTTCCCAGGGACGTCGCATACATCCCCGTGATCAGACACGAACGCGCCGGCGAGCAGACCGGCGCCGTCGCGAAGGCCCGCGTATACCGGACGCTTTCGCGGGCGAACGCGTCCAGGCTCGGTGTGCGGGCGTATTCATCCCCGTAACAGCCCAGATTCGGGCAAAGATCCTCGGCGGTGATCCACAGGATGTTCGGCCGCTCCTCGAGGCCGGCCGCGAACGCCGGGTGCCCGAGAAAGAAGCCCAAGAGGAGCCATATCCACGCGCAGAAGCGCGCAGGCTGCGCGCCCCGGCTGCGCCGCGTCGGCAGGCAGGCCTCGCGCGGCGAGACATCTGACGCTGCGTCTGGCCATGCTGCTCGCAGGCCGGAAGCCCGCTCGGCGGTTCGAGACGATCTCCCCCTCGAGCCAGTAGACTGGATATGTGCTCTCATCGCTGCCGTCCGTTCATGGTTTTTCCGAGACGGGAATACTGACATCTTTGCACACGACGCGGAAGCCAACATTGAAGACGCGCCGCCAGGGCGGATACGCCAGGCGGGAGGCGCTGCGGCTCCGGCCGGGAGGATCGAAGAACGATCCGCCGCGGACCACCTGGCGGCTGCCGGTCGCGATGTCTTCGCCGGGCGGGTCGCGGCGGCGGGAATAGGATCCATACAGGCTGCGGGTCCATTCGGCGGCGTTGCCGTGCATGTCGTGCACGCCCCATGCGTTGGGGCTATAGCGGCCCGTCTCGGCTGTGACGACGGCCCCGTCGTTGAACCGGACATCGCTCAATGAGGCGCCTTCGATGACCAGATGCTCGAGGCCTCCCGTGATCTGCTTGCCATCCTTGCCAAGGCCTTTGCCGAACGATGAATCGGCCAGATTCGCCCACCGAGAGAAGTCAGTGTCGCGTCCGCCGAAGCTCCAGGGGGTCCGGGTGCCGGCCCGGCATGCCCACTCCCATTGCGCCTCGGTGGGGAGATCGAACCGCAAGCCGGTGCGCGCCGACAGCCAGCGGCAAAAGGCCATCGCCTGATCCCATGAGACGCGCACCGCCGGCTGCCGATCTCCATCGAGATCCAAACCCCGCGCCCCCGGCCCCACGTAGCTGGGCGCCGCCGGCTCCGTTGCGGGATACCGCTTCGCATAATAGCGGCTGGAGTGGCGGGGATCGAACCGCCGGAACTGCTCGTTGCTGATTTCGCATGCACCCATCCAGAATGGTTCGGGGATGGATTCGCGCACGGCCGGGCGCTCGTCCGGTTCGCCGCCCGGGTCCCCCATTGCGAACTCGCCTGCGGGGATCCGAACCAGATCGAGCGTGATGCCGTCTCCGAGGGGGATGGTCCTTCGGCCCAAGGGCTCGTCTCGAACGACGAGCGGAGGATCGTCCGGTGTCTCGAGGACCGCGGGGTCTGCGGGAGTCGCGGACGCAGTTTCCGCTCGAGGGGGGATCTGGCAGGGGGCGTCCGGGATCTGCTCCGGATCGTCTGTGGGGCCGCCGAACTGCCGCCGCAACGCCATCCGGCGCTCGTGGGCGCCATCGGGGATCGGATACACCTCGCCCCAGGTCCCGTGGCAGGGGGCGTTCAGGTCGATCCACGTCACCAGCCGGTCCCATGACTCGGCGTCGAGCGCGACCCCGCGGTGGCCCTTGCGGAGCAACTGGACCAGCGGGCTCGTGTCGGCTTGATACTCGCCCGGCATCAGCAGCGATACATCGTCCTCGATGCCCACGCGGCGAAGGTATGGGATGAGCGCGTCGTAGGCGGGCGCATATTTGAGAATGCCTCGAGTGTCGGCGAGCATCTGGGGATGGAGCCGGTCGATCCCCATCTGGCTGATGCGGCGTCCTGCATAGTTGGGAACCTGTGAGGTTGGGCGGAGATCGAGCGGTTGGGCCTGCATCGACCCGAGGGGAGGCTGGCTTCCGTCATGGCATCGGACGCAGTGGCGATCCAGGACCGGCTGCACCTCGCGTTCGAAGTCGAAGCCGCGTGCTGGACCCCGCCACGGCGTCAGTTCGCGCGGGGGCCGCCGGGCGGCCAGGGCCGGCCGCGCGGCGGCGTCTGCGGGCCGCTCGTGGCAGCCCGCGCACGAGGCGACCTCCCCGGGCATCACGGTGAACCAGCTGCGCATGAGCTGGACTGCCTGTCCCTGATCGTCCAGCGGCTGCAGTGCGATCGGCGTGTTGGCCGGCACACGGAACAGCGCCGAGCCATCGGTCTCGATCGGCACTGTGCCCAGGATCCGCATGACTTCCCAAGGACCGCCATAGCCGATCCGATCCGGGCCTGCAAGGCCCGGGTAGCCGTAATGATATGCCAGCACCCGCAGGCGTTTCACCGTGCCCCGCGGCACGCCTTTCAGCCCCGGCCCGGCATGAACGTCGTGCAGATAGACGAGCCCATCCCGCCGGCTCGGATCCACCTGGTCGGGCACGATCGGAGGCGCGGGCCGCGGCGCCAGCGGAACGGGCTCGAGCAGCGCCCAGCCGGGCTCCTCCCTCACCCGCACCAGATTGTCGAACACGTCGGCCAGATAGATGCCCCAGCTTCCTTTGGGCTGGAGCCATGCCGCGACGAGAAACTGCTTTTCGCTCAGCGGATACGGGTGCAGGAACTTCGGCCAGTCGGCATCGACCAGATTATCCTTCACCCGCGGCTGCAAGGGATCTCCCTGGCCGGATATGCGCTGGACGATGCCGTCGGCCTCGTGCCAGCCTCGAGTCGTGTCGATGACGACCAGCTGACCCATCCGATGCACCCCGTGGTATCCGGACAGAATGCATAGAATCTGGCCGGCAACCTCCGGGAGCGGGCGCGGAAAATAGAGCGCGTTCGGATACCAGGAGCCGCTCCCGTAGATGGCCCGCTGACCGGCGCCGTCGGGGTTCATCAGCATCAGCTCCCGCAGGTAGATGTGATTGATCCCGGTGTAGTCCCATCGGTGGTAGAGCACCTGGCCGCTCGGCAACACGGTCGGATGCAGGTCGTGGTCCTGATCGAAGCAGAGCTGGCGGATCCGGGAGCCGTCGGCATCCATCCGATAGAGCGTTGCGACTCGGCGCAGGCCGTGCCAGCAAGGAACCGATTGAAACGATCCCGTCGAACCGAAGATGATTTTTCCGTTCGGAAGATAGCACGCATCAAAGCTGTCGACGTCGTCCGGCATGGCGGACACTTGGCGAAGCCCGCTGCCGTCGGAATGCATCTCGAACACCTTCCAGTTCGCGGCGTCCGATTGGGTGAACAGCAGCCGATCCCCATCCCAATGCAGGTCGATCTCGCCCACATAGCCTCCGGCGGGTGGGCGATACAAACCGCGCAGCTCGCCGCGCGGGCTGATGGATGAAAGCACGCACAGCTCGTTGTCGTAGCCCGTGCGCGCCAGGGACGAGTTGCACTCGTGGTTCGAGGGCATCGCGATGTCCAGACCCGGCCCTCCCCCCGCCCTTCGCGCAGGCCGGCGCTTGACGACCAGCAAAGGACGCGACTCGAGAATCGGATTCGACAGAAGGGCCTCCTGCTGCAAAGCCGCCACATCCGCCTCGATGGCCCCGCCGGTTTGCCCCGAATCCAGGCGCTGGCGCAGGCCGGCCATTCGATCCAGGAACGCCCCCCCGTTCGGATAGTTCGTGCCGTGGATTCGGATCAGGTCGTGCACGGCCTGTTCGAGAGTTCCGAGCCGGTAGCGCGCCAGCTCGATGCCTTCCAGGGCGCGGCCGGGGGCCGCCATCAGCAGGCCCGCCGCGATCAGCCCGATCCACACGCTCATCCGCCGCTTCGATCCGGCGGCCTTAGGGTCTGTGCAAAAATGAATTCCGATTTTGCTGGAGGGGATTGGGCGGGCTGGCAAGGCGCGACGAGCGAGCATACCCGCGCGGTCTGTGAGCGAG
>Ga0209507_1000066_pt1 | contig 169320 bp, 118 predicted proteins | sample AD_UKC028_MetaG_FD_184414 | JGI IMG/M metagenome (GOLD analysis project Ga0209507, IMG submission 184414) | Active sludge microbial communities of municipal wastewater-treating anaerobic digesters from USA - AD_UKC028_MetaG (SPAdes) (version 2) | ecosystem: Engineered > Bioreactor > Anaerobic...
AGGCGATTACAACCGGAGCAGGCTCCACAGCGCTCTGGGGTATCAATCACCTGTGGACTTCGAAAATCAAAATAACTAACGTGAAGCGGACGCAAGTACACGGTGTCCAAAAAATGGGGGGAAGGGATGAGCGGGGCGGAGCGTGCCCCCCTCCCCCCTCCATTTGCCGCGAAGCGCTAACTTTTCGGGGGAGGGGGGTGTTAGCGGAGCCTGCGAGGGGCGCTGGCCGCGGGGGTTAAGGGGGCGCGGCCTGCCGGCCCCGAAGCACCCGGAGGGCCGCAAGCGCCGGAGCGGGTGGGACGTTGGAACTGCACTAAAGGCTTGGACGCGGGAGTTGGCGTTCGATGTCCGGGGCTGTGGTTTGGTTGTGTCCTGGTTATGAACGCGAAACGGGTGGAGAGCGAACTGATGCTTCGTCGAGCGTTGGTGTAGTTTGAAGCGTTGACCTGGTGGCGTGGAAACTGGTAAAGTGGACATGTAAGAATTGCGATGAGGATTCGTTTCGCAGCGGCTGGCCTCTTGTTGATCGCCTCGTGCGTGCTCATGCTGGCCCACTCTCTTATCGCGGCTATTGTCTGTCTTTTGGCGGAATCCTTCCTGTTGCCGCGTGAGGTGCCAGACCTATCAGATTCCGGAATGCGCCGGTGGTTGCGTGGTGTCGGAATCCGCTTGGCCATTGTTGCCGCGGTGGTGGCTATCGTCTTCTTCCACCCGTTTCTGAGCAGGGGGACCGCGGAACGGGTCATGTTCCATCCGGCGTTTGTGTTGCCCGTGTGGTTGCTGATGCTCTGGTCTCTCTTTAGGTGCTGGCGCGGACAGAAGGAATCTTCGGTGCCTAAGAAAGCATTTGGCCCTACGGCGCGATGAGGGTGTGGTTTCCGCTGGGACCTCAATTGCTCGCAGAAGCAGGGACTAGCGCTGCCAACCGGAAAGAACGAGCCACCGCCAGACCAGCGGCTGCCACCACGGGAGACGAGGACGCCACTGAGGAGGACAGCCGCACGCCCGCCACCACTGCACGGGCAAGGAAACGCGCTGATAATAAAACCCAGCGACGCGACACCAAATGACATCATTGAATGGGGTCAAATGGCGGTGGAAAAATCGCCTAAGAATCTCGAAATAGGGCTTGCAAGAAATGGCGACTTCTGCGAGAAAAGGCGCGGCAGACCGGGTTGGGGAAAGGAATATCGCAGATGATTTTATGGAAATAATTAGGTCTGGTGTAAACGGGCACTCTGCAGGAAGGCCGGGCCGCAGAGAGAAGAAGTTGCTTTTCCTGGAAGTTTTTAGCGTTGCGGGCTTGCTGTTGAGCGGCCTGCTGTGCGGATGTGGGTCAACTCACGGGGTTGCACGGGAGATGTTGCAGCCAACGAAGCCGGAGGAGTTTGCTCTCAATGCGCAGCCGAGGATTGTCTGGGAATCGCTGCTGGAGCAGATCAAAGCCACCCCTAACGCCAAGATTCTGGCGACCGAGCCGGATAACATGATGGTGTCATGGATTGAGCAACCCAACGCAGGCGGGGCTCCGGCGAAATTGAAGAAGAAGAAGGGGGCGGCATTTACTGACTGGGACCAACTAAGCGCAGCAGAGGCGACCGAAGCGGGGAATGACAGGGTGGCGATCACGACTGCGTTGGTTGCCAGCGCGCCCAGTGGTTCTCTGTTGCGTTTTCGCCGGGTTTACTACGGGATTCGCACGCAGCCGCGGATCGCTTATTCGTCAGGCGCATACGAAAGCCTGCTGACGAGCCGGCTGTCGGAAAAGCTTAATGCCAAGGCGGTGCCCAGGTCATAAGTTCAGCGTTGCTAATAACACATTTTAGGAGATGAAATCCATTAACGTTTTTGCACCGATTGCAGGAGTGGCTGCAATTTGCCTGGTCAGCGGTTGCGCGGCCCCACGGTCGGATGTGGGGGGGGCAAGTATATACGGCCCCCGTTATCATTCCGGGTTCGCAGGCATGAAGGTCCCGGCAGCGGAAACCATCGAAGCCGCGTCGAAGGGCAACTGGCGCTTCAACGCACCCGTAGATAAGGTCTGGGCGGCTTGTCTGGAGGTTGCCTCCCAATACCAGGCGGTTATCGGGTTAGAGAGGAAAGAGAATGCACGAATCCTATGTGTCATCAAGGGGCGCGATGCGCAGATCGCTGCGAATGATCGTGCGCGGGAGGCTACTTTTGGCGGCTGCTACGAGCACTGGCTGGCAATCGCGGTCGTTGAGGATTCGGGAGGAGCCCGGGTTTCCTTGGCATCGTTCGACCCATTAACAGGCCAATTTAAGTCCGCGCCACCAGCGGAGCAGGCCCTTTTCGCTCAGGTACAGATACAGGTGAGCTCCGTTGTTCTTTGGGGGGAGAAGTATGCAGATATCGACTGGCTGAAGAGACAACCTCGTTTGGGAACGAAGACAGGGGGTTCAGCTGCGACGGTCAAGTTCGAGGACTACGAGATCATTTTGGGCAACTGGATTGCGAAGCGGTTGAGGCTGGATCTGGGATTGGTGCAATGTCCGGAGGTGACCTTCTCGCTAGAAAGAGCGGCGAGACAACTGAAGCAGGCGGCCGGGATCTCGGACATGTCCGGCACGGTAAGTATCCTCGGCTCACCGAACATTAATGCCTTCGCGACCCCGAACGGAGATATTTATGTCACCTCCGGGCTGCTGGACTCAGCTCAGTCCATTGATGAGGTGGCTGCGGTCCTGGCGCACGAAATCCAGCATCTGAAGAACCATGACATAGCGCGGAAATTGAGTCGCCAGCAAGCCGGTGACGCCGGCTCAGCCGCGATACGGACAGCGGCCGCAATGGCTGACATAGGCATGATGTTTGTCGGAGCAGGCGGGGGATATGCCTCGCAGGCGGCGCAAAGCGGGGCGCACTTAGCCGGCGAGGCGATAGCTCAGAAGAGCAGCGACTATCTGCAGACAGGAATGCTGGAGAATTTTTCAGAGGACGCCGAGATTCGGGCTGACGAAAAAGGTTGTGAAACATTATACCTGGCCGGTTTTTCGGTTGATGCGAACATGTCGCTGCTGGCGGGCTTGAAGGAGAAGCAAGGCATGCTCTTGGCTGCGAAGTCGCCGGTCATGTCAAATCTTATCAATATGAAGCCGGGTTTGGACAAGCGGATGGAGAAGATGGCAACAACCATTTCCCGGGTGAAAAGCCAGGGGGACAAGGCGCCCTAATCATTTCTGAATGCGCGACCAATTTCTGGTTCCAACACGAACAAACAACAACTCTAATCATGCTATGACTCAACGAAAAAACATTATTCAGATGTTGGCGCTTCTTGGCTTGGCCCTTATCACAGGCTGCGCCGCGCCAAAGTATATAAGCAAGGATTTTGATGCGGACAAAGTAGGGGCTGTCGCCTGCCTGCCATGCATTGACGCGCGAGCGCGGCCCGACCCGAAGCACGACTTCAAGTATTTTGGCAGCCAAGCCACGGCCGCGGTGGTTTGTGGAACGAAGTTTGGACGGCGTTACCAACTGGTTTACACGACCTACATTGGCGACGTGGCCGAATACTCGGCCAAGGTCATCGAACCCGCGCCGGACAAGCACGCCGATCCGGCCGTAGTAAAGCAAATGGGGCCGCCAGCCGCTAAGTGGGTGCTCGTTCCCGTCTGCGAAGATCTGAACCACTGGAACGCCCTGCTTGCGCAGGGCGCCAGCGCGAAGATCTCGCTTTACCTTTTCAACAAGGAAACCGGGGAACTGTGGTGGAAGGGATGCGGCGCGGCCTCGGAAAGCTACGGTTTCTTGATATCAGGGATCGCTGAGCTTTTTGACAAGTATGCTTATGAGAATGACGTGATCATGATGGCGGGCTCGACCGCAAGCGGAACGTTGCCGAGACCGAAAAGTGCAGCCATCAAGGCTGGTCGCGGTTACTTCTTTAACCGTGGAACGGTTCAAACAGCAGCAGGACTTCAAAGGATAGCCGTTACACCAACGATAGATGGACGCCGACGGATTAGTGAAAAGAACCCTTACGAGCCAAAGCCTTTTCAGGACAAGATTGTTAAGGTCCTGTGCGGTAAGGGATTCGATGCCGCTCCGGTTGACAGTTATGGCCAGCAGACTGTACCCAGCAAGGAACAGGTGAGTTTTGCCGATGTGGCATTTGGCAAGTCACTAGGGATAGATGGATACCGCTACGTGATGGTTCCCGTAGCAGAAGAGATGGGCAGATTTCCCCGTTTTGGGCATTTCTGCGAGGCCACGATGTATCTTTTTGATACGGCCACAGGGGAAGTGATCTGGCAGGGCACCAGTTTTGACAGCTCTCCCGAAGGGTCGATCAAGGCCCTTGGCAAAGGGTTCCCCAAACGCAAAACATTGCCCAAGTGATCTTGTTCCCGCATCAGGAGTATCGTGCTTCCTCATAATGCGGGCACAGGCGAACCATCGGTCGGGCGCATGAGCCGTAGGGCGGCTGACATGAGCTATTGTTCATATGAGATGTTGGTTGGGAATTGGAGCAGGCGCGGCAGCGGTTCTCGCGGCGATGGCTGGGGAACCCTCCGCAGGCCAGCCGGTTTCAAGTTGGACTGACCTCCATCGCGCAGTTGAGGCGGGGGATGCCGCAAAAGTCCAAACCCTGATTGGTCAGGGGGCGAAGGCGAACGCCGGCGGGGGCAGGTGGAATGTGACGGCTTTTCATCTTGCTGCGGAAACAGGCAACCGTGAGCTGGTGGAGTTACTCCTGAAGAGCGGGGCGGATCCGAACGCCCAGGAAACTCGGGTCAATGCGACCGCCCTCCACCTAGCGATTCAAAAGACCAATGCCGCAGTTATCAATCTGCTCCTGGCTGATAGCAGGACTGACCCGAACCTTGAGCTTAACAACGGGTTCACGGCTCTGAAGATGGCGGTGGTGCAGGCCAACCGCGAGCTGGTTGAGAAGCTGATCCAAAAGGGGGCGAAGCTCGAAAGCCCGGAAGGGCAATTCGGGCCGCTGCACTTGGCGGCGGAGGCGGGCGCGGTGGAGGTCGCCCGGGTGCTCCTGGATAAGGGCGCCAAGGTGAACGCGAAAGGCGATCTTGGACTCACGCCGCTGCATCGCGCGACGCAGCAGGACCATGTGGAGATGGTAAGGCTGCTGCTGGAGCGCGGGGCGGAGGTGGACGCGAAACACGAGGCGGGGGCGACTCCGCTGCTCGTGGCAGCCATATCGAGCAATCTGGATGTGGCGAAGACGCTGCTAGAGCATCATGCGGAGGTGAACGCTGCGAATGAAGAAGGCATGACGCCGTTGCTGGCGGCTGCCTCTGTTGGTGATCTGGCAATGGTCAAGCTGCTGCTGACCTACAAAGCCGATGTGAAAACCAGGAGGAGAGGAGGATACACGTCTCTCCACCTGGCAGCGATCGGGGGTTATCCGATGACGGCGGAGGCGCTGATCAAGCACGGAGCCGACATCAACGTGGAGACGGATCTAGGGCACACCCCCTTGTTCCTCGCCGGGGAATACGACCGCCCGGAGGTGGTGGAACTGCTGAAGCAGCTGAAGGCGAAGTAGCGGGAAGGGAGCGAAAGCGTGAAATCCAAATCCTTGCTGGGCCGAGGGCTCGCGATTGCGGTGGCGATTTTGACGGTTATCCTGCCGTGCCGGGCGGTCGAGCTGCTAATTTCTGACAGCGGGCGCAACACTTCCTGGATGCGGCAGCTCAAGGTCGGGGATTCATTTGACGTCGCCGGGGGAGACAACAAGCCTGTGGGTGGGATCTTCAACTTGTCCTCTTCTATCGGGCAGTTCCTGCTGCCGATGCCTGAAGACCTGGAGTTGTCCAGAATGACCCGGGCTCAGGAGGACAACCTGGTGAGAGAATGGGGCGAACTAATTCTGGACCGCGTTCACCTGGCAGTGGAGAACCGGGAGGCGGGCTTCGAGATTCGGTTGCTGCAAAATACACCGCGGCCGCGCACGGCAGGGGATGCATGGTCAGAGAATCCGAATGCGGACGTATTTGCGCGGATTGCCTATGCCTCGATTGCGAAGACGGTGGACTACCTGAAAGAACGGGAGGAGCCGGTAAAAATCACCACCGCGCTGGCGGACAGCGGCTCCGGGATCTTTGCGCGGGCGATTGATTCCTGGCGGCCATACGCATCGGCTTTCCGGCGGGTGGACTTTGTCCACGGGCGGGCGAGTCTCAAGGAAAGCCGGCAGGTGGTTGCGGTGCTCGGGGCCGGCAGGGTCCGGCTGTTCATCAATACAGCAGGCAGTCCGACACCGGCAATGACGGTTGGCCGGCGTGAAATTGCCGAAGCGTTGCAGGCCGAGTCCCGTGGCCTGATGGTGCTTTGCGTGCGGCCGGAAAACTCGAATCCGCCGGAGTCCAGCCAACCAGGGCTGGGTGCGGACTGGATGGATGTCCTCACGGGATCTACTCCCTTGATCGTCGAGAAGGTGACGGGCAAACCCTCGGGGGCAGGGAGTCTTGGCCTACCCGGGCGGAAGACCGCCTTGGGGACCGAAACGAAATCAGAAACACTAAGATGAAGAAAACGCGTGTCTTGTTTATGAAAACGAAATTACCATATCAGTGCCGAGCCCATAGGGCTATTACGATGAGTGCCTTCGTTACTGGCTTTCTCGTGATAACACTCTTCTCCCTCGCGTATCCCATGCAGGGCGCGGAACGCGACGAGGTGGCAATTGCATCATCCATTGAAAAGGCCCTGATTTCGGAGGATTGGAAGACCGTGTCGGGGCAGTTGAGCGGTGTGGAAACCAATGGAGCGTCGGCTACTCTTCGCTTAATCAAGGGGCATGCCTGCCTGGCCCTGAACGAAAACAATGAGTCCTTCGGTCTCTTTCTGAGCGTTGCTTCCAAACCGGATCGCGCGGCGTATGCGGACTGGGCGTCTTCGCTCGCGGCGAGGAATCCTGAAAATGCGATAGCCTGGTACTTCAAGGGGGATGCGCTGGCCCGGCAGACGAATTGGAACGGGGCGGTTGGCAGCTTTGACCAAGCCCTGAAACTCAACCCTAAACACGCCCTCACTCTGAACGCTCGTGGTGTGGTCTTTGCACAACAAGGTAAGGTCGCGCTGGCCAAGAAGGACTTTGTAGAGGCGGTCAGCGCCAGCAATGGCTCTCTGGCCGATGCCCACGATAATGTCGGGTATCTCTGGATTCAGCGGAAGGATGGGGCCAAAGGCGCATTGGAGGCTTTCAAGAATGCAATTTCACACTCTTCCCGGTTCGCTTTAGCGCTGCACGGAAAGGGGTGCATTGAACTGGTGTGTGGGAATTACGAAGACGCTCGTCAGGACTTGCAGGCAGCCGATGGCTGCGGCAATCAGTTCGCCAGGATCTTCATTGAGAACGAGGCTCGTTTTGCGGCCTGTGGGCTCGGGCTCAAACCCGATCAGTTGTTGGCGGCGCTGGCCGACCCAGGCATGTCACTCAGTGCAAAGGCTGAACTCGTGGATGGTGCAAAACGAGATTTCGGAGTAGCTCGGAACCTTGAGAAGATGTCATATGTACCCTTTAATCAACACCTATCGCAGTTTTTCGATGGAATGGGGATGAGAAAGGCCGCGAGGTTGGACGTCGATTACGGGGCTGGAACGGCAAGGAAGGAGTTATCCTCGGGGGACATTTCACGAGCGGTTGATTACGCGGGCCGTCAAAAAAGTCAGAATGGAAGTTTTATGGGAGATTATGCCCAGAACCTATTGTCCACGGGTAAGGAAGGTATACCCAGCTCTGAAGGGAAGATCGATCGTGGAGGTATTGCGAAGAGTTTAATAGATCGACAAATCAGCATAAATAACGACTGGAAGGATCTTAATAACCGGTACAGCGACATCATGCAGAAGAGCTATGGCGCCGAGTTCTCTGGGGGGGCGACACGCTCTCGCGAGGCGGGAGGGGTGCTTGTCCAAGTCAGGATTCAGAACGGCAACTGGCCATTTCTTCCATTTTACGGGCTAGCCTACACGTTAGAGGATTGACAGAAGTGCACGCAGAAAAAACATGACCGGAGTTCCTCAAGTGGCGCTGCGATTGGTGCTTGGGATGCTGATGGCCAGTCTGTTTATTGACCGGGCTTGTGGTGCCATCTCCTACCATGCTTTTTCACTCAACGAAGCACAGCGGCAACTTCAGATGACTGGCAGGCCGAGTTTGGAGGTGTCGGAAATTGGAGGAATCACACGCCCCATGGCCCTAGTGCTGGATGAGGTTAACCGTGATGTTCTGCTGGTCGGTGAGGCCGACCCATCGAAGCAGCGGATTTCCATGGACGACGCAGTGGTTGCGATACGTGCTGTCCTGAAGCATGGCACGGTGCCGTTAATCAGCATTGATCGAACAGCTACCAGCCAACGCAGCGGCGCGCAGGTTGTCCGTTTCGAGGGAGGGATCGAGAACACGAGATTTGGCCGGGACCTTTTGGAGTCGGACGTGGTGCTGAAGAAGCTGGGGTTGGGCGTGCTTCCGGGGGCCCCGCAGGGAGTGAAGTCCTACGCGGAAATGGCGGCGGAACGCTGGAAGTCCAGCAAGTCAGATTTGGCGGTAATGAGCCGGTTCTGGTTTATGCCGTCGGAAAGGTCGCAAGTCGCAACCAACCGGGGCGTCGCGTTCATTGACCACCTGTCCGTAGCCGTGCTGACTGAGGTCATTGGGGCAAGTCAGTCGGCATCGAACACACCCCCGAGAGACGAGATTGCAGAGCTTTTTGCAGGCGATATCAACCGGCAGATGGATGCGCTTGCCAGGGCACATCCTGCCGTCGGGCGGCTGGGGGCGTTGTTCCGGGTCACGGGCCTGATGCAAGTGCTCGGGGAATGGAGGAAGGCTTACGGGGAAAGGCTATCAGGTCTTAACTTCTGGACTGAAGCTTACCAGGTCAGGAAAGAGCTGACGGCGGATCGGGTGGATTTGCTGAAGAGCGCGCCGGTCAAACGAGCGGGGGATGAGGCTTCATTGACCATTGATGGCGGTATTGATTTGACGATGCTGTTGACTGAGTGGAAGGAGGGGTCATCAGCCGCTTTGAGGCAACTCGTTCTTCTCTCCAGGCCAGCGACCAATTCGCTGGTGTGGATGGTGCCACTGGACGAGGAGCCCAGCGCGATACTCCTTTCCGACCTGGCACAGGCTGCGGCGCGGAATCAGCTTTCCGGTGATGAGGCGATGACGCTGCGAGGGGTTATTGATTACCCGGATGGGCGGTCGTTTGCTCCGGTGCCATTTCGGTCCGCCAGCGTCAGCCCTTCGGCTTTAAACAACTTGTTTGTTCGCCAGGGACCGGATTTAAGGCGGGGGCCCGCATCGCATTATGCGTCGATTCCAAGTTCTTCTGCTATCAGCAAAGAGGCATTACCAAGCCGGTTTGAAATGAGTCGTTACCCGACTCGCCCCAGCGTGGGTGCCAACATTCCCGGGGCGCCTATTCGAGAATTGAGCACGCGTTCATTTTCTAATGAGCGGTACTCGGCCAATGTCTTTCGCAACCCCCTTAGCGGGTGGGATCCGCAGAACACAGATTTCCATGCGCCGAAGGCTTTGGAGTCATTAGGCATTGCTCGTGGAGTGGCGAACTCATCTTCTCTGGTATCATGTGAGAGACCGTCGGCTGCCAATACCATGGTGTCTCCGGTTAAGAATGAGCAAATACGAGCGAGCAACGCTCTTACAAAAGAGTCCCTCAATCCACTTGATCATGTCACACGAGTGGAGGCTTTGAAGTTCTCGGATCTAGTTTATGATGGGGATTTCGGAAGCAAGCGCATGCCGGATGGCTGGAAGTTGCTGCGGTCCGGCGATGGCGGGCTGAAGGATTCGCCCCTGCGGTGGGCGGTTTATGAGAGGCTTTCAGACGGGCAGCGGGTTCTGTCATTTGCTGGAACCCGAAGTGCCGGCGATTGGGCCGATAATGTATATAGTTCCAGCTCCGAGGTCGGAGCGCAGAGATTGATCCGTGGAGATCCTCTTTTATATAAGGCCTTAGGACTCAGTCCGCATTTTCAGTATGACCAGGCATATCAGAAGGCGTTGAACGAAATACACGCGAACAAGTACAGCGGCAGCGGAAGATCACTGGTCCTGGTCGGCGACTCCAAGGGCGGGGGAGAGGTGGAGTACGTTTCTGCAATGACAAAAACGCCAGGAATCGTCCGAAACCCTGCGCCGCTCGGGGATGATCTGCGTTCACGAATCCCGGAAGAGAATAAGAAATGGGCGAACAACGGGGGTGTTCTGAGGCTTGAGTTAAAATCAGACCCGGTTAGCAAGGTAGACGTCCTTCCTGGGAGCGTACACTTAGGAAAGCAAGAGTCTTATGAGATTCCAACGGCATGGCGAGACGAATTCATGCATACCGTAAGGTCTCCCAATCCCGTCCAAGCCATCGGTGGCATGGCCATGTATAGCTATTACAGCCACACAGAAAGGGATTTGTTGCTCAGGGCAGTAATGGACAAGGAAGGTACGCCTTCAGCCATGGCCACGCAGCAAGCTGGTGAAGGGCGGAAGCGCAGCCTGTCAGTGACCTCTGACGTAAGGACTCCTAACCTCAGCTCGGTGGTAAAGTCTTGGAACGAGGCCGTAGGCACCAAGTCCGTCGTGCTTACTGGCTCCGGGAACGGGGCCACGCAGGAACGGCTGCGGCGCGATCTGACCAGTTCTGGTTTAAGAGTGAAGAGTGCGTGGGCTGCGGAGGGACGCCCGGCCTATGTTGATTTCAAGCCGGCTTTATCCTCAAGCCTGTCAGGGCGGATGCCGAGCCCGAATCGTTACCAATCCTTTGATCAAAGCAGTCTCCGAGACTTGAGCTTTAATCGGACGCTGTACCAGCCCGCCAGGGAATTGTCATTCAACCAACCGTCTTATCGACCGGCTGATTTCAGCGGTTTAAGGAATCAATCTTTCCGCCCCTCTTTCTACGAACCGAACGTAAAGGGCGTGCTTCTGCAGGGTGCGGCGCAAGTTGAGGGCGGAACAGTGGGCACGGGCGAACTTGGGCTGGTCTTTCAAAATAGCGACGGGCAGGTGGACTTTACGAAATTGCGCCGGTTTGCGACGGCTTTGTGGGCGGCGTATCTGAGCGTGGAGGGGCCGGGCATTTCGATTGACCCGATGGGGCCGAAAGAGAATACACACCACGTCCGGCACATCGGTTGTGTTCGGGGCACGGACCTCGGGCGCATTATGCGCGAGACGGATTACCTGATGAAGCGGTGGTTCATCGGCACACACCGGCCTGACATTCCTGGTTTCCTTAATCCCGATGACATTTCGGCGCAGACCGGCAACCGAGTCGTGGGACGGCCGAGCCGGTTTTGGCTGCTGTCGGAGGGGCTGGCATTCAGGAAGGCCGGGGGAATGCTGGTTTTGTCGGCCGGGCGGATGACGGTGCAAACAGAGTACCTGGATGACGAGCGGAAGGGCGAAAAGAACCCGGAGAACGAGCGTGTTGCGAAGTGGTTTACCGACAACTACGACCAGATTTCCGAGAAGTATCCGATCTACCAGGAGCTGTTTGAATACGCGCAATTGGTGGGGCTTGGCACGTATTTGAAGGAGCAGAAGATGCCGTTGCTCTGGTTCCTGCTAAAGAACCGCGAGATGATCCTCACCGAGCGGGCCGTTGACGAGGTGCCAGCCCTGAGAAAGCAGTCGGGCTACAAGTGGTTTGTAAATTGTTCCGGCGGCGTTGAGCTGGAAGCGACGAAGTCTGTGCGCGACAAAACGAAGGTCACCGAAGACGCGGAGCTCGCCAAGACCGTGAGCCGGGCGAGCGCGGAGGCGGAGGCTCAGCCGGGCAGCGGGAAACAGGTGTCTTTCACGCAGGAGAACACCAGCTACACGGTGTCGCAGGCCAAGTCGTTGTCGCTGTCCGGCACCCGTGCCGGCGGGGACACGGTGCAAACGGATTTTGCGAATTTCGAAGAATACAAGGAAGGCGAGGGGGCCAATTCCTGGAAGCTGGTTACGCCCGGCTTGGAGTTAATCCGGCACTACAGTCCGGAACTCAACAGCGCGGCGCAGTTCGGTCCGGGCTGGCACCTGGCAGTGCCTTTTGAGTTGACAGGAGGAAGTCGGGCAGCACTCGAGGCGGGGACGGCTCCCCGCCGGCTGGAATTGCACAACACGTTTTCGGGGGAGCAGGAGGCGTTTGAGCTGAAGCGGATCACCAACAACGGGGTTGCGCGGTTGGTCTATGCGGCGACCCATAAGGGCGGATTCATTGAAAACGTGGCCTTTTTGAATGGTGCCTGGCTCATGCAGGATCGGCTGGGGGCGACCTTGAGGTTCGATTCCGAGGGATATCTGACCCAAATGGACCTGCGACCTGATGTGATAGTGCCGGTGAAACTGGGCGATAGAGTTGAGAAACGCAAGGTCCCGGGATACTCGGTTAGGTATGAGTACCGCGCTGCGGTTGGCACAGGAGCAAGGGGGCGGCGATTGGACAAGGTTGTTCAGGGATTGACCGCGGCTACGCTGGAATGGGATGATGCGTCCGGCACGCCCCGCATCAAGGCCGTTCGGATGTCGCGCTCCGGCGGCCCGGCCGAGCGGGTTGGATACGAGTATGGCACCGACGGGCGGTTGTCCGCCGTTCAGACGCGCGGCGGAGCGACGAGGATTCAATACCGGGACAACGGGATGCGCGTTGTGGCCAGTGCGAAGTAGTTGAGCATGTCTTTGGCACCCAAAAAGCAGGAAAGAGGACCGGTTAAGAGCCGGCGGCGAGACCGGTGGGCGGAAGGGCCGGTATTCACCAGCGGACTGATCGGGGCGCTAGTAGTTGCTGTCGCTTATGTACTGGTGATGCCACTGGTCGCGAACACACATTTTGGGCGGGTTTTAACAGACAGCGCGTGGGTCGGGAAAACCATTTTCACTTTCGGCTTCTGGGCGCTGGCATTGCTCTGCTTCAAATGGCGGAATGTCGAGCGCCTCCGGGAGCTGCTGCAAGCGGATTTGCTCCCGATGGCGGTGGGGAAGACCGTTACGCCGGAAAACTCGACCTTGTTTGTGCGCTACATTCAGTCTTGCTGGGGTGACCAGGCGAGGCATCCGCTGGCGCGGCGGCTGGTGCAGGCGCTAGCGGCAGTGGCAAAGGGCCAAAGCCGGCCGGAAATACAGCAGTTGCTTCGGAGCCAGCACGAGGCTGATGTGGACCAGATAGAAGGAAGCTTCAGTCTGGTACGAACGTTTATCTGGTCGGCGCCGATCCTTGGGTTTATCGGGACGGTGCTGGGCATCGGGTTCGCCATTGGAGGGTTTTCGGTATCCATGGGGGCGGCGGAAGACTTGACGGCGGTGAAGAGCTCGCTCGGGCAGGTGATAGCAGGGCTGGCGTTTTCGTTTCAGGCAACGTTCGTGGGGCTGGTGGTGAGCCTGGTGTTGGTATTTGCGACCAACTGGCGGCACAAGGCAGAGATGGAGTTTTTGGGGGAGGTGGGGGATTATTGCGAGCACCACCTTCTGAGCCGGGTAACCGCCCCAGCAAACGGGATTGCGACAGGAGTTGAGGATGCGGTCTCCCACGGTGGCAGCGTGGGGGGTCCCTGAGGACGCGTATGCGGCCCGGCCAACAGCAGCACATTGCGTTAACGCTCTGGCCCTTCCTGGATATCCTCTCATGCCTGGCCGGGGCGTTAACAGTCATCATCGCGACGCTGCTGGTAACACAGCTTGTAGAGGACCCGGTGAAGAACCAGGCGGTGAACGACAAGCTGGCGCAGATGCGGAGGGAACTGGAGTGGAAGCAAGCGGAGGTGGCGCGCTACAAGGGCTATATTCAGAAGCAGGCGCAGCAACAGGCGGCAGCGCAGAAGGCGCGGGAGGAATATTTATCCGCGCAGCAGGACCTGGAGGAGCAGTTGAGGCGCCAAGCGATGCTGGTCTCCCTGATGCAACAGAAGGACGAGGCCCAAAGGCAGATCCGGGAGCTGCGCGAACGGTATGCGAAGCAGGAAGCGGAGATCAATCAGCTCCGAATCGCACAGAAAGGACGCGCCACAACCAATATATCCGATCGGATTGAAGTGCATTTCACCGGACGCGGGCAGAACCTGAGGCCGACCTTTGTGGAATGCACACCGGATGGCATTGTGATTCGCGAGGGGAAAGAGATGGGGTTCGTTCGCACGCAGAATATTGGCGCCAGTGACGACTACCGGCGGGTGCTGGGAAGGGCAGGCGAAACCCTGGGCGGGACGGTGATTTTTCTGATTCGCCCTTCGGGGGTTGACGCTTTTGCGAGGGCGGAGGAGGTGGCGCTTCGTGCGGGTGTTCGAAACGGGAAGCTTCCGATTCCGGGTGAAGGGGTGATTGACCTTGGCCCATACGGCGGGAAGACCACAAGCATACCGCCGACTGGAGGCTAGCGCCATGTCCCGACGAAAGGCACCGACAGGCGAAAGTGAGAGCCTCAACGGCCTGCTGGACACCATGACGAATGTCATCGGGGTGTTGATTCTGATGTTGCTGGCTTCTTTCCTGAGCGTGAAGGAGGTGACGCGCATCGTGGAGAAGAAGAGCGCGATGTTCACGAGGACGAAGGGCGAGCAGGTTTCGGAAATGCGGATGGAGGCGGCGACCCTCGACCAGTCTCTGGCCGCCTTGCGGAGCGAGGCCGCGAATCTGGCCGTGCCCGTCTTTATAGAAAATGAGCGTGAGGCAACAGCTAGTGCGAGGGAGGCACTCAATCGGGGCAACGGCATGGCCGGAGAACTTGTGGGGCTTGAACCCCAGACGATGCTGGCAGACTTAAGAACAGCGCAAGCGCGACTGGCCTTGTTGCAGGAGGAGGCAGCATTGCAAGAGAGGACGCTATCTGATTTGAGGCGAAGCAGCGTCGGCAGCGCAGCGCCAAAGCCGAAGACAAAGATCGCCCGGGTGCCGGACCCGGTGCCGGCCCCCAAGGACTCGGAGGGCAATGTTATTTTGTGCCGTTATGGGCGCGTATTGCTTTACAACGAGAAGAGAATGGAGGCTGCGCTTAGAGAGGCATTCAACACGGCAACAGGAGGAGGGAATGCGAAGTCGATGACGGCACTGGAGCTTTACCGGAAGGTACAGGCTTACTTTGATGCAAACGAGGTTGGAGGAGATGGGTTGCGGTGGCGCATGAGCGTCGAATACGACTCGGAGGAAGCCACCGCCAGAGGATATGTTCAGCTGCGGGCGAGTGTCGAGTGGGTGCGGGAGAGCCTGGGAGAGACGCTGGAGCAGATCCAACAGAAGGGTTCCGGCTACCAGGGACTGCTGCGCAGCCTCTCGCCGAGGGCAAATTACTTGAAGTTTCTGGTCTGGCCGGATTCCTTTGCAGAGTATGCGGTAGCGCGCGAAATCGCCGATAGCTTCCAGTTTTCTTCGGGTTGGATTCCCCAACAGGGTGGCGGGATGGATGTGGTGATGGCCAGGACTGTTCAGAAGACGCAGTCACCGCTGGAAGTTCCACGCGTGGCGCAACGACCTCAGTACCACGGCCCCGGACTAGTGCACATCGGCTTGGGCGGCGGTGGAGGGGGGGGGGCGGCGCCATCATTTGGAGGCGGAGGTGGCGGCGGAGCCGTGGGGGGTGGAGGTGGCGGAGTCTCCCACGTGGATTGAAGGGGGCCGGCGCCAATCGCTTAATTGCTCGCGCTGATACTGACGGTGTAGATCTGGTTCGTGGATTGGGTGTAGGCGATGTGCAGCCGGAAGTCCTTAGAACCGAGTTGGAGGGTCTTCTGGGACTCTGATATCTTAGGATTCAGGCGGGACAGAGTGGAGGCAAGGACCGACATGGCGTGGTCGTGTTTGATGGCGATGCCTTCCAGTTCAACCAGGCCGGGGTAGGCTTTGCGCGGCTCGTGCTCATACTGCGGGGAGCCGTAGTAAACCGTCAGCAGCATGATCTTCCCGCTTTCTGGATTGGGGATGGCCATGATTCCGTAGTCGTCAAACACGAAGCCGGAGTTGCCGGATAGAGTTCTGGCTTTGCCCAAAACACGCTCGAGGTCATCTTTGGTTGGCTGCCTGGGAAGGGCCTTGCCGTTTATCCTCCAGCTATCGCCGATGATACTGATGCGGTCACGAGGTCGGTCTTTGGATTGTACCTGGTCCAGCAGGCGTTTTGCCTCCTGGCTGGCAGGATTGAGTTCAAGGACTTCATGAAGTGCGGCCACGGCGGTATCGGTCCGGAACTCGCTGTCGGCCCGCGTGGCACAGGCGAGGAGCTCCTGTTCCGCCTGCGCGGGAAGGGACTCATACGCGAGCCGGGCGTCGGTAAGCATCTGCTGCGCCTTTTCGGCGTTGCCGGACTTGAGCTGGTCTGCCGCCTGAGCCAGTGAATCATCCGCATCGGCGAGGAGTTTCTTGGTCAGCGGCTGCCCGCGCGCGACCGGACCGATCTTCCGTCGGGCAGATTCGGCGATGGGTTCGACGCTGGCCTGCTGCGTCAGAAAACTATCCATTTGTGACGGGAGCCTGGAGAGCGTCTCAAGGTCGGCGACAGCAGGGCCGGAGAGCGCGCTGGCAGCGACCTTGTTCCCTTGGAGAATCAGGCTTCTCGCTTGCTCGATCGAGTCCTTGGCGCGCTCATATCTTGGACTGCCGAGAACTGCGGTACTGCACAGCGTTAGGAGGCGGGACGCGATGGTATGGGTCGTGCGGGCATTCTGCAGTTCTTTAAGCAGCCTCTCCTGATCGGCTGGAGCGCGTTCGCTGAGGAGGCGCACATTCAAGGCCTCGATGTTCTTGCGCGTCGAGACTAGATTAGTCTCCAGTGTTGCTTGCTGGCTTTGGAGTGAGTCAATGAGTTGCCTGGCCCGGAGGGTATCGGCTTCGCACTGGACACCCGCCCGCTCCTGGAGTTCTGAGGCTTGTCGCTCGAATATCTCGGTGGCGGCACTCAGTTGGATCTTTGCCTGGTCCTGTTTCCCGGATTTGGCGGCCTCCGCGGCGGTTTGTAACAGGGTTTCTGCTTGAGTGATCTCCGGGGGATCGGGGGTATTCAGAAGCTTGGAGAGGGTACGCCAACGCATCGCGGCGTCGGCAAGGCGGTCTTGCGCATTCGCGGTTTCCTGGCGGGAGACCATGCTCTTTATGAGTGCTGCTGTGGCGGCGCTGTAGAGGTCGCAGGCTTCCTGAAACGCCGCGCCTGCCGAGTCGTCATTCCCCGCAGTGAGGAGGGCTTGTCCCTCCGCCAGTCGGGTAGAAGCTCGCTGGACGGCTTCGGGCGGGGCGGTACCAGCGGCGGGAGCGATTTGCCTCCACGCCTGCTCGGCGTACTTGGCCCGATCAGCGGTAACGCGGGCTTCGTGCTTTTGGCTGAGAGCTTTAAGTTGAGCGGCGGGCACCGACTGGAATCGTTCAGCGGCCAAATCATAGGCCATCAAGGCATCCTGGTACTTCCGATCAAGAAATCGGAAGTCGCCTTCCACGAAAGCATTTTGGGCTTGCTTGACAGCTTCCGGCACTTCGACATAGGGCGAAGCCGATAAGCGACGCCAGCCCGTGCCCAAGGTCATCGTGCGCAGCCTTGCCTCCTGCGCAATGTTCCGCCGGCCGAGGATTTCCTTGCCGGCACGCAGGCCCGCTTCGTAAAGGAGATTGGCACGGGCGTACAGCGGTTTCGCCCGTTCGAACTCGGAGTTGGCCCAAAATTCATCAGCCCTGGCGAGGAGTTGTTCCGCCTCCGGTATGTGTGGAGGAAGGGCGTCCGTATAATCCAGGAGAAACGATCGCCACTGGGTCACCGTAGCGTAAACTGCCTGACGGACATCCTCGGTGGCTTGCTTTGCTTGATTCTGCTCCTTCCCCATGTGCGTTCTTCCGGCAAAGAGGCCAATCGTGAGCACTATCAGCAGGGCGAGGGCGAGGACAAAATTAGTTTTGGCCTTGGGCCACCGGGAAGATGCCGCAACCGCGCCTTCGAGTAAGTTGGCGAACTCTTCAAGTGAGCGCACTTTCGCCTCGAGTGCCTGGATCAGCGCGGACCGGAGGGCGGGGTTTTGGATATTACGGACGGCTTGCTCTGGTTCTTCTGAGGTCGGGCCAGGTATAAGAAGTCGGATCATCAGCCGGGCGATATCTCCGGCGCTGCCGATTGTTACTGGAGAATTAAAGTCTTTGGCAGCTGACTGCTGGCCTGGATGGAGGGCCAGGACGAAAATCGAGCCGCCAGTGTCGAAGAAGATCCACTTCGGATCGAGGAACGTAATGAAGCCGCCCTTGAATGCCTGTGCAAAACCGGCGCACAGGGAACTACCGATGCGCGCGGCTTCAGCTTCGGTCGCAGACCAATTGTTGTGTTCTAGCAGCGCAATGTTGTCAGCGAGGCTGGTCAGGCTGGGAGGATACGCAACGGCAAAAAGCTTTCCATCCGCTCGAATAGTTGTTCGAGGGAAGAGGAGTGAGACTCCAAGCTGTTGAATGTGGGTTTCCGGCGGCGGGGTCGCCTGGACAGCTTGCCTTGGACTTGCGGCGGATAGCTCGATAAGGATCGCGTCTTCCCCAGTGTGAATGTCCCGGCATAAGCAAGGGCCGAGTTGATTTTCGGTGCCGGGAAAAACGAGCCAGAACCGGTCCAGCAGAGTCTTCTGGAGGTTGCGAGAAGGAGGGGTCTCTGGAGAGTGGGCCTCATTGCTGGGTAGCGCGTTCATGATGGGGTTGGATCTGAATCAAGATGTCGTTGTTCTGCCGGCTCAGCGCGCTGGTGGTGATGACGGAGGATTGCTGCGTCGCAAAAGCTTATTACCCCACCGTTCACCGTAAAACATCTGGGTGTCCAACTGCTGCTCCAGTTGCCTGGCGACCATAGCAGCCGCCTGGATGCAGCCGGGCATATCCTTCAGAAGGGGGACTTTGCCATCTCTGTCTGCCGGTGTGTTACCGCCGCTAGCTACTGGCGCGAGCGTTCGTTCATCAAGCAAGGCCAGGTAGTAATCGCATGAGTCGGCAGATTTCGGTTCCACGAGAGCCGCCATGAGCACGTCGGCTCGCTGGGTGGCGTTGGTCTGGGTCGGGTCCGGGATTGATACTCTTCTGGCGAATGTGGCCTGGTGTCGTTCGGGATTGATGTCAATAACTACGTCGTACTGCGACAGGACACAGAGAAGATTAGTCCACAACCTTTCCACAGGAACCGAGTAGGGATTTCCCTGAACCGCCTGCCTAATTCTTTCGGGTGGGACTTCAGGGACGTTGCGAAAATGTCCTCGAAACGCAGCGGCGTAGTTTGTGGCAGAGTTACTGGGCCTCGATTTCTGCCACAGAGTGGATTGGCGCGGGGCGGCTTGGCCGATGCTCGCTCTATAAATATCGGTGTCTATCGCGCGAAGGAGCTGCCTTTCGTAGGCGCCGTTGGAATAGGCCTCCTGACCAAAATCAGCGCTACGACTGAGAGCAAAGAGCGTCAGGAGGCATCTATGATTGTCGAGCACGGTCACAAGGGCGGAGCCATAAACGTAACTGCCCCAGCGAGCTGGTGGTGTTGTCCGCACGTCCTGACTGTCACCAGATGAGGCGTCGGTAGGCAGGGCGATGAATGACCCGGCGGTGTCACACCACGTCAACAGCCCAGATGCTTTGTCGAAGGCAAGAATGTCGGCGCCGCGACGCACCAAGCAGGAGAAAACGGAATCGCAAAGGGTCTTGGGCTCGGTTGTGAACGTCTTCTCGCGCACGTAGGGGGCGCTGATTCCGGTGGCCTTGAATTGGGTGATAAGGTCTTTGGAATCCCGATCTGATGCTGTGCAGACATCCAGGCTGAGCAGAGCCGCGAAGCACGCAGCGAACGCCCCCTGGTGTCTGATGACGCTGCTTGTGGTCATTTTTGAGGCGGCGCATTAGTGACGCTGGTGCTGCTAGTCCAGTAATCATCCAGTTTCTTAATTACCTTCTGTCCCGCCGCGCCGTTGTAGCCGGCCATTTGCATGAACGCCAGGCCGAAACGGTCCTTGAGGTGGCGTTTCTCCGCATCAGTATCTTCAGTTGCCACTTCAACCAAGTAGATGCTTGTGCCGAGGGTTTTCTGGGTGAAGAGCACCGGCACCCAACCCAGGGCTTGATTGACCGTGCGACTTACCAGCCTCGCGTTGTTTTGATATGCAAGTGCTGACTCCAAGTTATGGTATTTAGGTTCGAGCGGCTTCATTGTCCGCTCGACGATCGGACGCTCCACATACGTGGCGAATGCAGTTCCAGTCGCGCTCATCAAAATAATGCCCAATACCAAATTAGCGCCGTTCTTCAAGCGGTTCTTGCGAAGGCTTTCCTTCATCTCCTTGAGGCGGACGTTTTTAACCTGCAACGCTATTTCGCGTGCGAGTCCGAAGGCGAGCTCGTCTCGATCTTCGACCATATCGAGGTAAGCGGTCGGAATGAAAATATCTCCATTCGCGTAGGATTGAGTGGATAAGAGACCCTCATTGAAAAGAAACACCCGGAAGTGCTTGGCTGCCCCGGCGGCTGTGGCGATTTCGTCCGTCAGGTTTTGGATCTGTTGCTGGATTTCGGGTGCGACCAACTGAATATTTGCGCGTTGGAGGTACGCCGAGTCGGCATTGGCCTGCCAGACCACGGCTTCTTGTTCTTGAGCAGCGAGAATCGTGTTGGCTGCAAGGACGGGCTTCGAAAAAGCGAACAGCAGGGCACATAAGGCACCAAGGGAAACCGACGTTTCAATCAGATGAGCGACCGGGCAGACAGCAACTGGAACCCGCACGGGTTGGGAGCTGAAGACACGAGTTTTCATATTCGGACTGAGCGAATTGTTAGCCTGTGGAAATGTGCGCGTCAAGTTCAGCAGATTAGTGGTCATGGCATTTGCCACTACACTGGTCCAGCCATTGCGTCAGGTCCCGCCCAGCCTCTTCCGCGTTGCGGCGCTTATACATCCAGCGAAGTTTCTGCAGGCAATGGTCACCAGCCTGAGGTAAGGCGATTGCGCGAGGATGAAGGAAATGTTCTCCGGCGAGCCACCAGCGTTCGATAATATGCTGGCGCTGCTGAAACAGCGGGAGACCGGATTCCACCACCTTTGACCTTGTGCCACTTTCACCCTTGAAACCTTCCGCCCCGGCAGGACCTGCGAAAAGTGAATATGACCCCGTGTTTGCCGAGTTGGTGTGGGTGTACAGAGGAAGGGTGGAAACGCCCTGAAACTGCTGATTTAGGATTCCTAAGTCCCTCGCGTCTGCCAATTCCACCACATCGGCTGCTTGTGGCTCAAGCGGCGGTTGCCATAGGTTGCCAGGATTCAACTATTGCAGTCCGTTCGAGCGGATGTCATGCGATTGAGTCGTGGCGCCTGAAAGAGGCATTCCGCCATTATTTAATCTGGGTGGCTGACTGACGCAAGCCGGCCCCGCTGGTCGTGGTCCGCGGCTTCATTTGCCGGGCAGTTACCACTATGGCTTGGGGTCGCTTGAGCCAATCAGCCACCCAGATTATTTTATAGGGCGTTGCTGAGTGTTTTGACTCTATTCCCAAGCTGTATCGGAAAAGTGGCTACAGTCCGGCACGGACGTATGCAAGCGGCTTCTTCAGAATGAGGGCGGAAATGCCGCACTTCGGAGAGAAATTCCTGCCTCTGATGGGTCGTCGGGTCGTCTCCGGCGGTGAACCGGCCTGTGTCGACGGTCGAGGGTTGTGGCTCCAGCATAATATCGAAAGCGAGTCCAAAACGAGTCCACGGCGAGTTATAGTTTTGGATTCATTTTGGGTATGTTCATACAATCCTTGATTCTGTTGGTCAAAAGTGGTGGCTGGGGGCGGAATTGAACCGCCGATTCAATTCCGACCTAGGCAAAGTGATAGAACCCCTGCAAATAAACCTCTTTGAGCGTTGACAAACGTCCCTGTATGTCTTACTCTGTGCTTACTTTATGGCATACGTCTGGAAACATCCGAATAGCCCTTACTGGACTGCAGGCTTTCGCGATGAACAAAACCGTTGGGTGAAGAAGTCCACGAAGCTGCGCAATCGCACAAAGGCGTTGGCCCTGGCGATTGAATGGGAGCGCGTCTCGAGCCTGGCCCGCGAAGGCGTGTTGACTGAAGCGGTGTGCCGGGAAGTAATCGGCGGCATCCTGGAGCGCGTCACAGGCGAGAAGCTGCGCGAGGCCACACTGCGCGAGTTCTGCGCGGAATGGCTGCGTGGCAAGACACGCTCACGGCAGGATGCCACCAGCGTTCGCTACGGGGCCACTGTAAAGCGCTTCTGCGACTTCCTGGGCGCCAAGGCGGACTTGCCCATAGCGGGGATAACACCTCGCGACTGCCAGAGGTTCTATGACCATCTGGCCGGGGAGAGCCTCGCCCCGGCGACCCTGGTGGTTGAGATGAAAACAATCATCAGCCTTTTCAACCATGCCCGACGCCTCGGATTGATCACGACAAACCCGGCGACCGCAGTTGAATTGCCCGAGCGCATTAAGCAGGTCAAGCGGCAGACATTCACGGCAGAGCAGGTGCAGTTACTCATTGACGCAGCCAAGCCCGAATGGAAGACGGCAATCCTGCTTGGCTACTATGGTGGGCTGCGGTTGGGTGACGCAGTGGCGTTGCCTTGGTCTGCTGTTTCGTTCACCGGCAACAAGTTGGTGGTTGAAACGCACAAGACCGGCGAGACGCTGGAAATCCCCATGCATCCCACACTTGAAGCGCATCTAACCAGGTTGGCGGGCGATGAGACGGGCGCCGTCTGCCCCACGCTGGCGGCGGTGCCCGTCGGCGGGCGCAGCGGCCTCTCAAAGCAATTCCTCGCGGTCATGCGCGAGGCGGGCATCGGCAACAACGCGGTGGACACGGGCGGGCAGCGGAAGCTGTCGCGGCTGTCTTTCCATGCGCTGCGGGCCTCGTTCAACTCCACCTTGCACAACAAGGGCGTGGACCAGGAATTGAGGCGCAAGCTCACCGGCCATAAGAGCGACAGTGTGAACGATCGTTACACCCAAACCCAAATGCAAACGTTGCGCGAGGCCGTGAACAAGCTGCCAGCCCTCAAAGCATGAAGAAGAAACGCACGCGGAAACCAAAGGCCGGGATGTCGGCCAACCCCGCCGACCGCGAGGCCCTGCGGCTCCGGGATGAAGCACTCGCGGCGATTCACAAGCTTGCGGCGTGCGCCCGAACTGGCCACCCGATTGCGGCGAACTGGCTTGGCAGCCTGCCTATGTTGGCCACAGACAAAGCGATTGCGATTCTGAGGGATGCCCCCAACTCACCCAACTTCCTGGGATATTGCCTGGCTGGAGCCCTTACCGACGCGGTGGCACGCTTGACCGAGGGCGCGAACGCACGTCCGGCGCAATTCCAGGACTTTGCAGATCACCACACACACTGGCCGATGCTCCGGGAGCTGGGCTCGCGTGGCGGAAGGCGGGACACGTTCCCCGCACTCTCCGAAAAGATCGGCCTGGGCGCCAACTTGGGGCTGCGGCGGGATCGCCAGTTGAAACGCGACCTCGATGCGAACGGAGCTGTTGCGAGTGCGGTCGGACAGATCGCCATATACCGAAAGATGGCAGCGCGATACCCACACGAGCCCCCCACCTGGGCGAGAAACTGGGGAGAATTGCCGCCGCTAACAGGGAACCTAGCCGCCTTGCGCGTCTGGTGGAAAGAGTTGAAGCCACTGCTCGAGGATCATTGGCGCGGATCGCGCCCCGGGCTTGCCCGCTACACCAAGCAAGGGCAAAAGCACTGGGACCGTTATAAGTTGCCCAGCGTCACAGCCAAAGCGATCAAGCCCGACCTTCGAGCAAAGAACCTATTTTTGACGGCCTGCCGCAAGGCACTTGAACGAATGGCACCGCCGATTACGCACAAACGGCGCAAAAGGGCGTAGCCCTCTCGCTGGCGCCCGCAGGATCTCGCCGTATGGTGCGAGCATGGCCAGTTTCAAAACCAATTCAAACGGCGCCCAGGCGGGCACGCCGACGTTGCCAATTGCCCCCGCTTTCATCCGCATCCCCCGAGCCGGGACGCGCGACCCTTACACCGGACTGACACGCACAGCCCTCTTTGCGCTGGTCAAGGACGGCAAGGTCAAGTCCATCTCTTTGCGACAGCCGGGGTGTAAACGAGGCGTGCGACTGATTGACGCGCGCTCGCTGGTGGAAACCATTTCTCAAGCCGCGTAGGGAGGAACTGACTTGAAATAGATTCGCCGCGTTTTCCCTTCCCAGGAGCGCGGCGAAAAAACGAACCGATGCCACACGCTACCACCGCCCGAGGCACCGTCAAGCCTGCTCCCCCGGCCTTTGTCTGGGCGGACAAGTCTATCCTGCGCAGGATACGGGAGGAGGTTGAGGACTACGGCAGCGCGCTTTGTATATATTTCGCACTGTGTTGCGTTGCGTCTGACACCGAGCGCGATCAATTTCAGACTACGCACCAGTGGCTCGCGCACTTGGCCGGGGTTAGCGTGCCTACGGTCAAGCGCCGTCTGGCCGATCTACAGGCCGCCAAGGCCGTGGAAGTCCAGACGCCTGCCATGAAAGCGCCTTGCGCCTACCGCCTTTTGGCTCCGCAAGGACACACCCGCACGCTAGTTCAGCATGACCTAACGTTAGCTCACGGTACGGGCCGCGCCGCGAGCTACATCAGAAACAACAGTGCAGCAGCAGACAGGAAAACCAAACAGCAAGCCCAACTCCCGGAAGCTTGGGTAGCTGAACTGCAAGACGATCCGGCGTATCGGCAGCTTTCCGTTGCCGTGGAACTTGCCAAGGCCCGGCGCTGGTGCGAAGTGAATCACCGCCAATGCACCCGGCGTTTCTTCGTCTCCTGGCTGAACCGCTGCCGGCCTGCGTCGCCAGGTACGGCCCGAGGCAACCGCAGGTCGGATGCCGCTTTACTGGCGCGGCTGTCCGACCTCCGCGCCCAACTAGCCCGCGAACTGGACCCTGAGGCTGGGGCCAAGCTCCAAGCCGAACTGGCGCAACTGACAAGGGGAGGGCAGGCGTGAACGACGCCCTGCCCCCCCACAGTGAGCTGGCTGAGTGGTCCCTTGTCGCTTGCGGCTTGGAGAAGCCCGCGCTCCTGCCTGCCGTTCTGCCGGAAGTCTTTTACTGCGAGGCTGCACGCCGCGTGCTGGTCCGCGCGCAGCAGCTCCACGCCGAGGGCGTGGTCGAGCGCGATCTGCAAATCGTTGTCCAGATGGAACTCTCACGGGTAGCGCCGGAGCTATTCACGCGCACCATGCAAGCCTTGAACGACTTGCCCAGCCCGGAGCCGTGGACGGTTTACCGGGATGAAGTCGAAGCGCTGGCCGAGCAACGCGCCGCTTTGGCACTGGCCGCAGACATTGGCCAACGGGCAGCAGCAGGACGGTTCGACCCGGCGACACTGGCCGAGCGCGTCAAAGCTATTGCCCGCCCGCGTGCCGAGACGTTCAACATCGGGGACGCCGTGCGGGATGCGGTTGAACGGATAGAAGGGAGCTACGATAACCCGGAAGCGGATTATGGTGTCCGCAGTGGGTTGTCGGGGCTTGACCGCATTACCCGAGGCTGGAGGCCCGGCGAGCTTGTGATTGTTGGTGCTCGGCCAAGCACGGGCAAGACCACGTTCGCCTTGAACTGTGTCGCCCAGGCTGTGCTGCGCGGGAACGTGCCCAGCGTGTTCTACTCGCTGGAAATGCCCACGGGCCAGCTCATGCGGTCGTTGGTCATGTCCGAGGCCCACATCGACCGCGACGCTTTCCGCCAGCAAAGGCTTGTTCAGGGTGACTTCGACCGGCTAGCCCGCGCAGCCGCATTGCTGAGGAAATGCAGTTTGATCGTGCGTGACAACTTGCGGGATGTGGAAAACGTCACCGCCGATTTGGCGCGGCAGTTCCAAGACACCAGGAAGCCCGGTCTGGTGATCGTGGACTATCTGCAAATTCTGGGCTCCCGCGCCGCTGCCGCTGAAAAAAGATACGCTCAGGTTGGCGCCGTCTCTCGCGCCCTCAAATTGCTGGCGATGCAGTTCCGTGTTCCCGTGCTGGCGCTGGCGCAGCTCTCCCGCGAAGTGGACAGAACCGAGCGCGAGCCGGTCCTGGCCGACTTGCGGGAAAGCGGGAGCTTGGAACAGGACGCCGACATGGTGCTATTTCTGCATCCCATCGAGGCCCGCGTAGGCTTCAAGCCCACCCCGACGCGCTGCATCGTCGCGAAGAACCGCGTCGGCCCGCTGGGCAGCGTGCTGTTGTCCTTTCGGCAGACGCAGGGGCGCTTTTACGAGGCCGCACCAGATCATGCTGCCTAACAGCGATCTAACCGGCACACCGGAAACCATGCAGCAGGAATGCGACTTCGCGCTTGTCTTGCGCCCCGTGCCCGGTAACTGGCACACGCCGCCGGCTCAAAGGCTGCGGCTAACTTTGAAGGTGTCGCTTCGCGGCTTTGGACTACGGGCGATAGCCTGCCGGCCGCAACCCCGCCAGCGGGAGGCGGACAGAGCATGACCCGGCCCGGATTTTCCCCCCACTGTACCGCGCGCGCGAAGCATAGCGGCATTCCCAGCAAACACTTCCGGTTGGTGTGCTGGTTCCTGATCTACAGAGTGCCGCCACACGTGACCGACTGGGAAAGCTGCATACCCAAGGCTTGTCAGCACGCCAAGATGCTGCGCACGGCCTTTGACGCGGCAAGCAAGCGCTGGCCGCGCGAGCTTGAAAAGGTCGCCCGGAAGCGGGCACGCCGGCGGGCCTGGCTCAAAGCGCACGGCACGCTGCCGCAGGACTGGACCCCGCCCGACCCCAACGACCGCCGAACCGCCAACTATCCGGGCGCAGCCCTCCTAAAGCGCGTGCCCCTGGCCGAGTTGCGCCGCCGCCTGGAAACGGAATTCCCCGAGCTGTTCGCTGGAAGCCCGGACGGGTCCGAGATCCCGGATGAATCAGAATAGGGCCGCGCTAGGAGAGACTTAACTGCTGGCGCCAAAGCCTGCCGATTTCCTTGGCCTGGCTCGCCCGGACCTGGAGCTTGCGCAGCGGCTCCAGCTTTTCCAACCGCACGCACTCGTCCAGTTGCTCGCGCGTGCTCCGAACTGTTCCAATTGACAATCTCGCGGGCGTCCCCAATCCGTCGCTGGGCCTGTTCGTTGGTGGCAGGCGGTCGTTCATAACCAAACCATGCCCCGGTCGGATGCGGCTGGCAAGGCAGTCCGACTGCGTCTCCCTCTACCACCAGGTGGCGGTCGTCTAAGAGCCCGGCTTCAAAGAGGTGCCACTTTTGGGTTTGGGCGGGGTCGGGGTGGTTTCGGGCCGCCTGGAGTTTTGGATAGTCTTTTCGATCAACTCTAAAGGGGTGAAATGCGACCGCAGATTGCTCAACATTCGCACCAGCTTGTTGTGGCTCTGAGTGAACGGGTCCAATGGTTTCTTTGTCATACCCTCTTTCTTGTGTATCGCCTGCGCCGGTCTCTCGCCTGGAAAACTGAGGTTCGCCGGCGTCCGCCGCCTCCGCCTTCTCTTCCACCTGCCATCCTGGCTTTCCAACAGGATGATCCGCGCCCCGAAAATCCGCTCTAATTTCGCCGCAAGATTCGCCGGGAGCGCCTGCCCACTTCTTCGGCCATGCTCTCCCTCAACTGGCAGTGGATGAACGGGCTGATCCTCTCGATATCGAACAACCTTTCCAAGTTCTTCGGACTGAGGGGATTCGTTGAATTGGATAACGGCTCTCGCGTCCTCGATTCGTCGCCGGGTTTGCTCGCCTCGCGTCGCGGGTCGTTCATTGCTGACATGGTAGTTTCTTTCCGAGTCGGCGGCAAGCCTTTTCGCGTCGCTGCTCTCCTTCTTGAAAATTCCCATGTCGGCCAACGTGGGCGTTTCGTCGGTCAGTGGTTCCCGCTTGGCACCGGGGGCTTTGCTTCCCTTGCCACCAACATTCTTTTGGTTGCTGGCCAGCATTCCTCCATCTTGCGTTCGGCTTCCAGCGCGCAGGAACGGCAATGCTGAACCGCCTCCTCCCTCAACCTCTTGCGCTTGGTTCATTCGCCCGCTACGATGGCCACGTCCTTTAGCTCCTTTGCCTTCTGGATCGTGTTCGCCTCGGCCAGCATCACCGCCGCCTGGCTGAAAATAACCAGCGAACTCGTTTACCTGGCGCTCATGCTTCCCTGGTGCTGGCGGGTTAGCCGGCCCGTCTTTGCGGCAGGTTCTTTTCGTCCACCGGCAGCACAAACACCTTACGCCCCAGCCGGAACCACTGCACCTGGCCCTTCTTGATCAGCCGGTCCACCGTCTTCACGCTGATCTGATACTCCGCGGCAAACTCCGCGCGCGTCATCCTTTTGAGGGGTTCGTTCTGCATTATTCCTCCAGCATCACAGCGACTTCTGCTCCCTACAACGAGAATCGCGCAGCGCATCTTGTGGTGCCCCTGGTGGTGCAAAGCTCTGAGAACGAGCAAGCCCCTTGGCTCGCTTCAGTCTGAAGCGGTTCTTGGGGGAGACTAGCAGGAGGCCCAGCAGAAGCAGGCTCGCCAGGTTTGCCTCTGGGATTACGCTCCCCTGTAGCGTGTAAACCAAGGTCATGACGTCCGAAGCGTTTGGCGACCAATTGCCGTCGAGGGGGTAGCCGTCCGCTGCGATGGTGAGGGAGGGTGAGACTCCGTAGCCCGTAAACCACTCAAGGGAACCCGCGAAACCGATGTAGGGCGGGTAGCCAGCCGAAGGCGTCCCGAAACCCACCCAGTACGTTCCGTTGGCGGATAGGAGAATGGGGCTTAGGAGGGGGAAATCGTAGGGCGCGAGCCCCTGCCCAGCTAACTCTCCTGGCGCGAAAGATCTCTCGGAGGCGCCGAGCAAAGCGGCCGGAAGATTGTCTGAGTCCGAGAGAATGTAGGCGCTGAAGCTATAGGCCATCGGATACAGGCCATCCAAATAGAGGCTGACCGATGACACCTCGACGTCCTGTGCGCCAACTGTAAGGGCGCTCGCGTAAGACACGGGAACGCCTGGGCTAATAGCCGGGATGTTGAGAGGATTGGCGGGCGGCGTGTAGTCAAGGAGGGTTCCCGCTTCCGAAGCGCAGAGGGTAAGGCAGAGAATTGTCACCGAGGTTCTCATAATCAACCATTAGCTGCACGGTGATGCGCCGTGTCGCTCAACCCCGCGCTTCTGCCGGGGAAATTGCAGGCCCGCTTGTCTGCGCCGACGAGCAATCAGCAGAACGGCAGCTCCAAGGCCGACAAGCGCTAATGCCGTTGGCTCAGGTATCACCACGACCCATGCTTCCCCTCGGCCACTAGGGTTAACGCCAAAGCCAACGATTGTCGAACCGTCGTCGGAGATAGCCCTAGCGTAATCCAAAGACCACCCAGAAAGGTCCAGCCCGTACCTGTCTGTAAGAACGTTGGCCAACTCCTCCATTCCGTTGAGTTCATCCCAGACAAAGGCCTCTGGTCCGTTGTCCGTGTAGCTCATCCCGACAACCGTTCTACCATCGCCAGAAACGCCGTAGGCGCTGCTCTCGAAGTCACCTCCGGGGAGGTCCCCCAGCCCCACCATGCCACCGGATTCAGTCCAGCGAAAGGCTTCGGTGCTGCTCGGTGCGCTGCTGCTGCTCCCGCAGATCACACTGCCGTCGCGGGAGACTGCATTTGCGATGCTGTTGAAGGATCCACCCGGCAAATCCCCCAGCCGAACCGTTCCTCCCGCTTGAGTCCACCGAAACGCCTCCGAGGTTCCTATTCTGCCAACGATCACAGAGCCGTCAGGCGTGATGGCGTTCGCGCTTCCGAGGCTGCCTGAGAGGTATCGAAGGCCGGTGGACGCAGTCCAGCGAAATGGTGATCCGCTCGACATGCCGACTACGACCGAGCCGTCATACGACGCACTGTAAGCCGGCTGAACATCGCCCCCGGTCACAACGCTTCCCAATGGCTGCCACCCCGAGGCGGATGACCACATATAAGCCTCCGCATTACCCTGCGCACCCTGGGCCATGCCCACCACGACCCGACCGTCCCCAGAGACTCCCCTTGCGTCGCTGTTCGGCCCGGTGATGGGCCAAGTAACCGGCGGACTGCCCAAGCCGACCATTCCGCCAGCGGCGGTCCACACAAACGCCTGGTCGCCGTTGACGTAGGGTGTCGTGCTGCGCCCAACGACCACGCTGCCATCAGCCGAAACCCCAAAAGCCATGCTGTAGCTGCCGCCCAGCGTTCCAAGGCCGGTGAATGAAGCCGCATGCACAGCCGAGCCAAGGGCCAGCGAGCACACAACGGACAACAGAAGAGTCAGCCGTAGCGTTGCAGGCCGCGCGAGCGCCAGATCCGATCGAGCCCTGCGCAGGAACCCTCTCAGCAAACGCGCTGCGCTGGCTGTGGCGTGTTTTGGTCGAGCGGGGGCTACCGCGACACCCCGAAACGCCCTGAAAGGGCTCCTATGGACGCACGGACTTGGCTGGACGATTAACCTCCAAACAGGGGATGCCTGTATTACTACATGTCTTACTTTGGCCTCCAACCAGCGGCATACATGCAGCGAATCATTGATTCTATTGGTCATAGTGCATGTGGTGGCTGGGGGCGGAATTGAACCGCCGACACAAGGATTTTCAGTCCTCTGCTCTACCAACTGAGCTACCCAGCCGACGGGCGCACTTTGCCACAATCCGGTACCTAATAGCAAGCGCGGAAAAGGAGGCGCGGCGATCAAAGCGCGGATGACGCGCGCTGGCCCAGCGACCAGCACACCATTGGGCAGCATTGGAATCGTCGGGCAATCACGAAGATAGTCGTAATACTGAGCATTTCTCTATCGCGCAGCGGAGCACGACCGCATAATTTGACCGTATCCGATGAAACGACCCTTGGTTGGAGTGACATTGGTCTATGCAGGCGGACTGCTGCTCGCAGAGTGTTGCCAACCGCCTCTCGCCCTCCTTTTCGCGATCTCATTAGGTCTGGCAGGAGCGGCATTGTTCCTCGATCGAGCGCGGCCCTGCCTCCTCTGGGCGCTGCTGTTTTTCACGGGGTGGACAAACCTGGTCTGCCGCACGACTTCCGTTTCGCCGCACGACCTGAGGCTGACGCAGGGGAAGACGGCGCAGTTGGTCACCGTGCGCGGCAGGCTCCGCGAGACGCCCGGACACCGGATCTACGTCCGGGACGATAAGGAAACCGTGCGGTCCATTGCGCAAATCCGGGTCAGCCATCTACTCTGTCGCTGCGCCGACTGGCGAGCGGCATGCGGCGAGGTCCTTGTCATCACACCGGCGCGGCTGCCGGAGGATATCTTTGCAGGCAGGCTGGTGGAGGTTGCCGGGGTCCTGGCGCCACCGCCGACCCCTGTCGCCGAGGGCTTGTTCGATTACGGCGCATACTTGCGGCGACAAGGCGTTCACTATCTGCTCAACGCCTCTACGACTAATGATTGGCGCCTGCTGGACGCCAGATCATTTCGGCCGCTGGGAGATCGATTCGTGGAGTGGGCGCGCACGACGCTGAGGCGGGGCTTGCCGGAGGAAGACGAAGCTCTGCGTCTGATCTGGGCGATGACACTTGGTTGGAAGCCGGCGTTAACCAATGAGGTATATGAGCCATTTATGCGCTCCGGCACTATGGACGTGTTCTTTTTTCACTAAACACGTCAAACCCCTTGATTCTATTGGGGGGCCTCATTGCCCCATATCGTCCACTTTGGGTGCCGTTTTCTGGCAAAAAGCTCAAGGTATGGGCCAGCACTGCACTTCTCAATGATGCTGTAGAGCACGTCTGGCTTTCGGGAGTGACCGGTCTTCCTTGTGGAAAACAGATTCACCATTGTTCGACCTGGCTTTAGGGTTCTGTTGGCTTTTCCCTTCACACCAAACAAAACGATTTCGGTCACGTTCCGAAAGTAGAACCCCACCCCTCTGCCATCGGGGCCACCATCCTTACGGATTTTATACCAAATCAAGTTTGTCTTGTATTGAAACCCCCAAGCCGACATGCAATCAAGGCCCCACTGCAAAAGGGCATTGGGCACCCATAGATAAAGGTGGCACTTTTCATCGGCAAAACGTGAGACCGGCAACGATTTAATGTCTTCAATGGACATCGTGCCATACCTCATAAGCCGTTTGTGTTCGGGGGCCATCTTCCCCGTTCGGTTCTGAAACCTCCAAGGTGGGTCAATGAGAATGGTTCGGAATTTTCCGTCAATGCTCTTTATCAAATCTTCTGATGCCGTCATGTTTCATCATCTTCTGCTGCCGGCTCAGGTAAGCCAATCCTTTTCCGTTGCTTCTTTTCTTCCTTGGCCTTGGCAATCAATACCGAAAGAGCTTCGTTGGTAACATCCTCAACCCAAACCTTGTCAGAAATCCCAATAGCAAGGATTGGGCAACCACCACCCCCACCACCTTCAATCTTGGGCAGCAGTTTGCCCATGTGAGTAGTTGAGGCCCCATACTTTTTCTTAACCTCGGTAGGAAGGGTCTTGAACGTCTTTTCGTGAAGGTGGGTGCAACGGGTCACAATAATGCCCACACTGATAGCACGGAGCTCAAACAGCAGTCGGAAATTGTTTAGGTCTCGGTCAAAGAATGGGTCCTTATTGTTCCACTCAATCTCAAGGGCTATCTGATTCTTGAAGCAGTCAATCTCATGGGTGGGGGACTCAATCGGCTTTCCGTCCAGCACAACTTTTGTATCAAAGTTTTTCGGCTTCCAGCCCAAAGTCAACAGAGCACCATCAAGGGCCTTGGCCATCGGGCCTTTGTTTCCACCCCCCATCCCGACGGCACTTTTTAACAGCCGGAACTTGCTCAGAACCTCCGTCAACTCTGCCAGCTCTGCCTTGAAATCGGTGGAAAGAATAGCACAAGCATGTTTCCACTCATGCAGTTCATAGTTTTTTCGTAAAAAGGGTGCCAACAATTCTGTGCCCATGAGCCGGGTTTAGCACTCGGCTCCGGTCAATGCAAACCAAAACCGGCAATTGCCCTTCCGTCTGATTATCTGGCTGCTGCCAACATTCCGTTGACGGGTTCGGTGGCCATATCACGTATCATCTGCCAATCGGCATCGTGCCCCATGCCCATCTGATTCCACGATTTGTATTTTCCGGCATCCTTATACTTTCGTATGGCCGAACGACCATCAGCAAAGCTGACAGCATAACCGAAGTCGTGGGCACGGCTTGGAATATCCAAAAGCCCTTGGCCCATTTCCAAATCCACAAGGAACATGCCATCATTTACTGAACGGGGGTCTTCATCCAAAAATACAAAAGTGTCTGATGGGTGTAAAATTTGGCTTTCCTTTGTAAATATCTTATACTTCAAAACCGGTGGGGGATTTGCTGGATAGCCACTGAAAGTCCACGTTCCACCGGGGTCAAAACTTGAACGTCCGGACATACAGCTATTCATTGATGTAGTTCTAAGCACGGGACTGCCTTTGTGTGGACCTGTAAAGGCTACTCTCTTGTCCGAGCAGCATTTGTAAACCGGCAGTGCTTTACTTGTATAGGGCCAAAGCAATCCAGCTTTGATACCTTCTTCGTCAGAGCAGTCATACCCGTAAACTGGCATTCCAGTATCCTCAGCCGTGCCCATTACCCAACCATCCCCAAGCTTTGGATAGGCACTCATAATGTAGCCGTTGTCATCATTGGCACATTTCCAGCCAAAGGTCATCTGCTTCAAGTTATTCATACAGACAATCCTCTGTGACTTCACTTTGGCTTTGTGAAGAGCAGGCAAAATCAAACTGGCCAAAATGGCTATTATACTGATTGTTACCAGCAACTCGATAAGGGTAAATCCGTGTCTCATGCTAACCCCCAATTCTTTAGGAGCAACTCAAGCAACTCCAATTGTCTCTTGGTTCTCTTATACTCTCTTTTGATAGCTTCTATGTTCAGTTCAATTTCTTTCATATAATGTTTTTGTGGATAACCCCTCCCACCCCACATCCGATATACGGGTGTATTCTGGGGCAGGAGGGTTGTTCCAATCATTGTTAATGTTTAATTGTTGAGGATATGTCGTCTATGACTTCTCGGAACAGATTGTCATAGGCTTTGGTTCCAGCTTGAATGCCTCTTTCTTGGGCAGTAGCAGCAACCACAGCATCTATGACTTCCACCGAGTCCGGCAGTTTCTTTTTCCATTTATGGTTCATAGGCTTACCTTACCACTCGTGAAGTGCTGAAGATTGTGCTGGGGGCCAATATACTCCGATGGGAATTGAAAATTGATTTGTGATTGATTTCATAATTGTTCTCTTTCTGTTTGTTGTTTGGTGTGGTGATTTAGTCCACAGGAATACATATCTTTGAGAAAGTCATAACCACAAAAAAAGAGAGCAGCCAAACAGGTAGGTGTTTGACTGCCCTCTGTGTTCACAACCGGCAGGTTGTTAAATTACTTGGCTCCACTACGGAAAGATAATCATGTTTTTGAACAATGAAGGTAGCAGAGCCAAGTGAAGTTATCTGGTATAACGATAGCCATCCTCTTGGCCTCCGTTCATATATGTTTCTATATGACGTAGAATGTTAGAGTGCTCTATTGTAGCTGTGCCATACATTGAGAGCAGATTAAGCATTCGTTCCAAGTGCTTTGGGTCCTTACCCTTTCGGATACAATCCCCGTAGCTGTAGCCACTCTCACGAAGGGCTCGTCTCATATCGTTATACACATTTGTTACCATACAGCCGTAGCAGCATTGCTATTAAGCTTCACCTTGTCGGGAGCTTTGAGTTGCTGATAACTCTTAAATAGTTCCTCAGCACTCACATTAGCTTTCACCAATGAAGTAAAGTCATCTTTTGTCAAATGAAGTGCTTCTTCATTCTTGTTGAGATTGTTACGGACCATACCAGCAGAGCCGGGTCCGTTCTTTACCAGCAACGTAGCCGTCTCCATCTTGTCTGTCTGATAGTAAGCCTTACCATTCTCGAACATAAGGCAGTAGCCGTGTTTCGGGAACTTGTAGGCAGTTGTCTTGCTGAACTGGTCGGATGGATGCTGAACTGAAGCATCAAAGCCACGGGCCTTGAAGGCAGCAATGAACTCAGCTTCGGTGACTTGCTTCGGTGTCCTATTTTCAATAATAAAACGTTCCTTGGTAGCAACGGGCTTGGTGTCCCTTGTGACAGGCCACACCTTGACGGGTGCCTTGTCTGATTGCTTCTTCAATTCGGCAATCTGCTTCTCATTGGAGGCAATCTTTGCCAGCAATTCCTTATTGGTTGCTTCGGCACGTTCCAAATACTCTTCGTGCTTTTTCTTGTCATACTCGGACTGAACTTCTCTAGCATCTTCAATTGGTGAAGTAGCTTTGTTTTTCTTCCACACATTGTATTTGGTGGCTAGTTCTTTTCTGAATTGATTAATCGTCATATATCTTATCCTTTTCACGGCATCATTGTTGTTTAGATACGATTCAAGAGCCGTTGAAACTTAAACCATATCCCTGTGCTATACATAGGGTTGTCAAAGGGCTCGTCTCTGCCTTTTACACTCAGCAAGGAGGGACCTCAAAAGGGTCTGTATTTCCTGCTCACTCATAAATGTTCTCAAGTCCACACCGAAGCAACTTATCATCTTGTCTTTGATAAGTGTCTCGGGGCTTGTCCTAACGGGTAGTGGTTCGTCCTTTTTCATAGCAGCAATTCTTTCATAAGGTCTTCATTGAGCACATAACCTAGGATGTATTGGGCATTGTGTTTTTTGGCCTCAGCAACTCTGTGGCACCCGTCAAGGATTAAGCCTCTACCATTCCATACAGCAATGAGTATCGGCACGTCTGGTGTGAGTGATGGGCAAAGGCCATCTTCGTCTCTGATAACAAAGCAACTCATACTGATTGCTACTGGCTCAAGCTCCAATGCTCTCTGGTAGCAGTGTTCAAGGTTCCATCGTTCTGTGTCTGATATACCGGCAAGCCTATCTCTAAAGTGTCCAGCAGTCAGAGCATTGTCTTTGGTTGTCATTGTTCATCCTTTAGCACGTGCCCCCCACCTGGTGGTGGGGGAGCTGGCTTTAATCTGTATTGCTAATACTCAAAAAAGTGTTCGGCAAGTTTAGGTGCTGTGTCAAAGGTGGTATCTGGTATTTCATTGCCGACAATTCTTTCCTTCCATCCGTGCTTCGGTGGCCACTTCACACCAAGCTTTCTCAACGTGTCTCTTGTCCAAGCTCCTCTGGGTGTCATCAGGTCGTTTATCAGTTTATAGGTTATCTTCATAATCTGTGTGGTTATCTACTCTCTAAATACTCTATACGTCGGCAAACCCCCTCTATCCCCCATAGCAGATTAAATAAAAAGCTACGTTGAATAGAAGAGTTCCCAAAGTCATTTCGTTTACCCTTGCTGACTTACAATCACTTGGACTGCCTCTAACAAGTAAGGATAGTTTCTTTTATATCGTTCCTCGGACTATCACTGCTTCACATCCTATTCAGTCCCTCCGTAATCATCTGATATAGGGCTTCAGGCAATGACTAACTCACGATATTTTTAGAGGAGCATCAATGTTGTCATTCACAGGGTATAGAATTATTTCTGTGAACCCTTCTCTGCTTTACCCTCAAGGATATTTTGTATTCCGTTTTAACCCCAGCTACGGATGCTAATTACATGTAACTTATGTTAACTACAAACTACGGAGCCGTTATGACTTATTAAGCTTCTTCTCTCGTGACTTAATGAAAAGCCTAACTTCCTCAATGATAGAAATTGGCATCCAGTAGGAATGTATTTTGTATCCCTTGGCTGCCATCTTCTCACGATATAGTGTGTCTCGTTCTTGCTTTGTCATAATGTGTCTTTGTCTCCTTAACTGCCTATAACTATGCTGGACGTAAATGTTACGTCAATAATTCTCGAAATATCTTTGGGGTGTAAGCTAGGAGTTTCCTAGTCCATAAATGAAGAGCCCCTAACTTGGGGTTAAAGTAAGTCAGGGGCTACGTGGTTTACAAAATATGTGTTGAAGCTGATGTAAACTACTCTGCTAATACATATACAGAACTTGGCTCTTACACTAAACTATAATTTTCCTAGTGCAACCGATACGTATGATGTCCGAAAACGGACATCAGGTGACCGAGCAAAACCTTTCAGCAAATGAGCAATAATACGTATCAAAGGTGGGTTATGTTGCCAAAAGCTGTTGTCATATAGACGGGACTGCCCACGGAACCCACAAGACGGCCGGCAATGGGGTTAAGAGATTCCTTGAGGGGGGGGTGGTAGCCCTAAGCCCTTAGCAATAGAGCCTGGCTTGGTTCAGGCACGTTTTGATTGGCCTTCCCTCACTCCATATACCCCCAGGCAACTCCTAGCTGGCAGTCGTGTATATCGTGCTATCGTGAGCACATGAATGTAATAACAAACAAGGACGGAGCAGTAGCACTCCCAATCACCATCAGCTATACACCCAATCCACGGCACCTAATCTTTGTTGCTGGTCAGTGGTTTGATATAGACAGCAACGATACCATTCAGATTATTGAAACAAGTGAGGGCAAACGGCAAACGTTCGTGCCGGGTCACGGGTGGGTTATTGAGTGAAGGTGCCGTTAAGCCAACAGCATTGACGTGTAGAGGCATTTGCCTCCGTGATTGAATACCTCGAACCGATTGTCCACACTATCCACAACAATCTTGCCGATAACCCTTGGCAGAATGGTTCTGAGCTTCAATCGTAAGGAGTTGTCCGTCTGTAGCAATGACTGAACCTTTTTAGCCATGTCATCAAATGCCGATTCTTGTGGTGAGAACTGATAGGTGTGGGCATCAATCCACTTTCCCATTGATTTATCAGAGGCCAGCACAATCTTCCTCACGTCAAGGAAATCGGTGGGGGTTGTCTCTGTCTTGAGCAGGTCCATGTTCACGTGGTCCAGCATGGCCTTTACAGCATCCCTCTCCGTGTTCAGCCGTGAGAGTTTGGCCTTTAGCTCTGGCATGGGCATGGATTCTGACAAGTCAACCAGCCGTTTTATTTGGTCTGTAAGGGCATTGATTCTGGCTTGATGTTTGGTGACAAGGCTACGGAGCTTCTTTGTGTCGTCTGTCTCACCATTGCCGAGCAGTGTTCGGGGGTCAGCAAGCAAGCACTTCACAAAGAATTCCAGTTCAATCTGATTTAGTGGAACACAGAACTTGTGTTCACATGGTTGGCCTTGAGCAACGGAGCAGCACCTAATGTATCGGTAAACCTTCTTCCATTTCTTCTTGGTTCTGTAATCGGTTGACTGGCTAAGCACATTCATTCTCTTACCACACTTACAGAACACAATACCCTTGAAGATGTTCACAAGGTCAGCAGCCTTGCCTCGGTCGTGGGTGTTTTGTTCCAAGAGCACTTGGAGCCGATTAAACTCGTCTTGTTTGATGATGGGTTCAAAGAATGACTTGTTGCCCATGTATTCACCAAGCAGCACCCTATTGGTTAGAATGCTCTTGATGGAACGGGGGGACCACTTGCCTTGGGTCTTCATTGACTTCACACCTTTTCGGTTTAGCTCACCGGCAATGCTGTAAAGGGAATGGCCGTTCAAGTAGTCGGCAACAAGGTCTTTAATCAAGGGTGTCTTGTCGTTGTGTTCATAGCTCTTGGTGTCCTTGTTCCATGTGAAGTATTTCGGCACGTTGTTGTGTCTGATAACTTCACCCTTGAGGATTCGGGAACGTGTTTCTTGTTTGGCTTCACTCACCAGCCTTGACTTCCTAGCCGATTCAGCATGAGCACGGATACACTCACCCAAAATCATTTGAAGCAGACCGGTCTCCTTTTCCAGCAAATCTGAATCAATAACTCTTTGGTCATAGGAGAGGGTGAACACGATGCCGATACCGGCATTGATTAGCTCAAGGAAAAGGGAATATGACTTGATGGGTTTTAGACGGGAAATTCTATCAAAATTCTCACAGAGCAGGATTGAGCCGGCCTTGATTGTTCCATTGTCAACAAGGTCTTTGAATCGTTTGAGCTCACCACCATCGGCAAGGTTCTCACCCTTGAAGCCACTCTTGGCTGGGTCAAAGAATGTTTCGTCTGAATGAATGACTCCGTTTTTCCGGCACCACTTCTTACCGGCCTCTATCTGTCTCCGTTTGGAGTCACCCAAAGATTGTTTGGAACTGCTCCACCGGATGTAAGAATATGCTGTCCGTGTTCCGGCTTTCTTTTCAGAATTGCTTGTTTTCATACCCCCCAATGTCCGTTTAGTGAAAGAGGAAGTCAAGCATGCACATTTTTGCCATCAGCGGCCTCCACATCGCACTGATCGCGGGAATCCTGGTGGCTTTGCTGCGCGTGGTTCAGGTGCCGCGGATTTGGTGCGGATGGGGCATCATCCCATTGATCTGGTTCTACACCGCGGCAACCGGCTGGCAGCCTTCAGCCATCCGGTCGACGGTGATGATGACTATAATCATCGGCGGCTGGGCGTTGAAGCGGCCTAGCGATCTGGTGAATTCGCTAGCCGCCGCTGCTTTCGTCATTCTGTTGTGGGATCCCCAGCAAGTATTCGGAGCGAGTTTCCAATTATCGTTCTTCGTGGTGCTCAGCATTGCACTGCTCGTGCCGCCATTCGAGGCAGCGCGTGACCGCCTTCTCAAAACCGATCCACTCCTGCCGGCAGACCTCGAGCCGCCCTGGCGGCGATGCTCGAAGACTCCACTGCGATGGCTTACCACGTCACTGGCGGTATCTCTCGCTGCCTGGCTGGGGTCGCTGCCCCTGACGGCCTATTACTTTCATTTAGCCAGTCCCGTTACTCTCCCGGCCAACCTGTGCATCGTGCCGTTGAGCACCCTGGCGCTGGCGGCCAATCTCGGCAGCCTGATATGCGGGTTCTGGCTGCCCTGGGTGGCGGAGTTGTTCAACCACAGCGGCTGGTTGTGGATGCGGTGGATGGTCAACGCTAGCAATTGGGCCACACTGTTCCCCGGAACTTACTGGTATGTGCAGGGGCCGTCAGTGCTGGGAATTAGTGCCTATTACCTTGCTTTGATAGGAGCACTGTTGAGCAGACTTCTGCCGGCAAAGCAACGCGGCTGGATACTGGCAGGCGCGGCAGGCTTGCTTGGATTCTACTTCTGGCATCGCGAGGCGGCACGGCCACCCGTCAGCCTGACGGTGATCCCCGTCAACGGCGGAATGGCCACCTATTTCCATGCTCAGGCGAAGCGCGACTCGTGGCTGATGGATTGTGGCGTGACCAATTCCGTCGAGTTCATCACCAAGCCCTTTTTGCGGGCCCGCGGAATCAACCGGCTGCCGAACTTGATTCTGACGCACGGCGACCTGCGTCACATCGGCGGGGCTGGACTCGTCGCGGAGATGTTCCGCGCGCATCACATCCTGGTCAGCCCCGTGCGCTTCCGCTCGCCCACCTACCGGCAACTCACGCAAGAGTTCGCGCAAGTCCCGGAGTGGGTGCAACGGGTCAGCTCCGATGATCGGATTGGTTCGTGGACAGTGCTTCACCCGGCACCTGACGACCGTTTTAGCCAGGCCGACGACAGCACGCTGGTCTTGTCCAACAGCATCCATGGCTCACGGGTGTTGTTGCTTTCCGACCTTGGCCGCGCGGGCCAGAACGCATTGGTAGAAAGAAGCCCCGACCTGCGCGCGGATATTGTCGTCACCGGGCTGCCTACCCAGGGGGAGCCTCTCGGTGAAACACTGCTGGATGCTATACAACCAAGCCTGATTGTCGTTGCCGATTCAGAGTTCCCAGCCTCGGAGAGAGCCGGAGCAAAACTGAAAGAGCGATTGGCGCAGAGGAATACACCGGTGATCTACACGCGTTCGGCCGGGGCGGCTACCATCGAGTTTCACAAGTCAGGATGGAAAGCACGCGCCATGAATGGCGTCCAGTTCACAGCCGGGAGCCCGGCGCCCAAACCAGACGCCACCCCGGCCAGGACAGAGAGCGAGGTCGCAGAGGCCGATTCTCTGCGCTGATCCCAAACTACCGCCGCATCCTGCGAAGCAATGCCTTAAGCTCTGCCACGACAGCAGCGTGCTGCGGATCTTGCGCCAAGTTGGCAAACTCGTTGGGGTCACTGTCGTGGTCGTAGAGCTCTGAGCCCAACTTGCCATCCTGCCACTCGGTGTAACGCCAGCGTTCGGTGCGCACACTGCGCCCGACTGGCCGACGCTTGTCGGTGAGACGCACCACCTGTGTGAAGGCGGGGCGGGCCCATTGAGCTTCGGGATTTACCAACAGAGGCCGTAGTGACTTGCCCTCCAGGTCTGGTGGCGGAGGCAGCCCGCAAATGTCAACCAGTGTGGGATAGAGGTCCAACAGCTCAACAGTGCGCGCGCAGGGTTTTCCCCTGGCAACTCCTCGCCCCGCTATCACCAGTGGCACGCGGGCCGCCCCTTCAAAGAGCATGGTCTTCATCCATTGCCCGTGCAGACCCAGCAGATAGCCGTGATCGCCCCAGAAGACGACGATCGTCGTATCCGCCAGCTTCAAGCGATCCAGCGCAGACAGCACTTTGCCGAGTTGTTCGTCCATGAAACTGACACAGGCGTAATAGCCACGAATCACCTCCCGCTGCTGTTGCTCGGTAGCCCCCCAGTTTGGCGGCGTGATGAATTGCGCGACCGGGGGGATGTCCTTCAAATCACCTGGGGGACCGCATGGGGCCGGGATGCTCTCCAGCGGGTAGGACTCGAAGAATTTCCTTGGCGCCAGATGCGGCGAGTGCGGGCGGTAGAAGCCAACGCCAAGAAAGAAGGGACGGTCGCGGTGTTGTTCAAGCAGCTTGATCGCCTCGGTGGCGACCCTCCCGTCGGTTTGTTCTTCGGAAGTGCCGTCGGCCATCTCATAACAGAGGCAACTGCCCAGGCTCCGGTGGGGGGTGAAGTTGACCAGCGCATCCTCCTGATCTTTGTCCCGACCCCGGGGGTTTACAACGTGGTCCCAGGAAGCCGGGTCGTCCATGCCGTCAGCGCCTATCTCCATCGGGACCCCGGCATGGTACATTTTGCCGACACGGGCCGTGAAATAGCCATGCTGCCGGAAAAGCTGGGGTAAGGCAACCGCGTCTGGCAAGACCTGCCGGAAATGCGGGCCGTTGTTAATAACACGCGTCGTGTCAGGACGGCGACCGGTCATCACGCTGGAGCGCGAGGGATTACACAAGGGGTATTGGCAATAAGCGCGGTCGAACCGCACACCACGAGCCGCCAGACGATCGAGGTTGGGAGTCTTGACGAGCGGGTGGCCGTAGCAGCCTAGATCAGCATTAAGATCGTCCGCCGCGATGAACAGGACGTTGAGTTTCGGCTCCGGCGAGACTGCCCGGACGGAGGCGCCAAGCGCCAACAGCGGCAGGATCAGCAGGAGAGTATTCCGCTTCATTGCAACACCCGTCAGGATCGCATTGGGGCACCGGGGAAAGCAAGCACCGCGGTGGCTGGCCGAGCGGCAATACGGCTCCTGAAGTAACAGCCAGGCTCATTGGGTTGGACCACAAGCGCTGACGATCCCTGTCTGTCCAACAGACATGTTCCAGGCTGGGAAAGCCGCTTGCGCTTGCCCACGCCTCGGCTTAGGGTCTTGGCAGAACGACCTGCGGCTGAGTTGTGGAGCCGGGTGCCCGCGAATTCAGCCGCGGCAGCAAACAACAACCGCACAGCTATGAACAAGAACCAAAACATCCCAATCCCATTTGTATTAATCATCCTATTCCTCGCGACTTGGTGCGCCACGAACGCGCTGGGTGTCGGCCCCACCCTCAGCGAGATACCAACTCTAGTGATTACGAACGTGCCGGACACGTCCAACGAGGGCCGCGCGATTACGCCGGACGGGCAGTATGTGGTGGGAAATTCGGCAGGCAGCAGTCTCGGTGGAGGATCCCAAGACGGCGTGAGGGGCTTTCTTTATCCGGTCGGCAGCGGGAGTGCCATCAACGTAATCAGCGCCGACAACGCCCAGTCCACTACGGCCGTCGGCGTGGGCTATCGAACCGATGTCAATCAGACTCCCGCCCAGCAGCAGCTAATCATTGCCGGAAACACCACCAGCGGCGTTGCCGAGTGGATGACCGCCGACGGAGGCGTGACTTTCGCCAACAAGCGGCGCAATGCCAATTGGACCTACGGCCAGACCATCAGCGCGGTGAACCAGCTCGGCTCCGACGGCACCTCGGATACCTACTACGTCACTAGCCGAAGCAGCGCTCAGTCAAGTCTGCTTGTTATAGGCAAGGGCACGAACAAGTGGAATCTCATCGTGGGCGTGGAGACGAACACGGCGCTGATGGATTATGACGAGAAGGGGATCTCCGGCGACAGGGGTGCCATGAACGGCATCGGCGCCAGCGGCCGAGCAGTGGGTTGGCGGGGAAGCAACACCACACAAGCGAACAGGCGGAATTACAGACTCGATTATCCCGGCTTGATTGCAGCCTTCTTCAACGGGCTGGATGGTACCGATTCCGGGGAAGCGTGGTCGGTTTCGGCCGATGGAAACACAGTATTTGGCCGCTCGAAGACCGCCAGCGATCCTAATAACTACTATGGTTACAAGACTACATTCTCCAACACGCCCCCCTCCAACAACGGAACAACTCAGGGGAGCGTGAACGCACTGCCTGAGTTTAGCGACACGGGAGGGTCCGTCTCGCGCGGTATCCCCTACGGCTGCACGCCCGACGGACGATATGCGGTGGGCATGAACTACCGTGGCAGTGAGAAAGCCGTCGTGTGGAACACCACCGATCCGGATCCGACGAAGTGGACGGTACTGGACCTGACCGACCTTGCGGTCAATAACGGGTTTGCGGGGAGTTTTACGCGCATGAGTCGCGCGTATAGCGCTGGCATTAGCGCGGCCGGAGACTTGGTGATTACAGGGGTGGGCGCGGCTGGTGCCACGCGCGGTTACGTGATGACGGTACCAGAGTGGATTGCGCAGCTTGGTCTGCCGGAAAACCAGTCAGTCAACGCCGGGGCCAATGTTACGATTGGCCTGAAGACCAACGGCACGGACTCCCTGAGCTTCCAGTGGTTCAAAAATGGAAGCGAGCTGCCCGGGGCAACGTCCACCTCGCTTGCCTATAACAACGTAACCTGCGCCAGCGGGGACGCTGGAACCTACTCGGTATTTGTGACCAATAACGCGATCCCGGAGGTGATTAAGGGGCAGATGGTGCTAACGGTGCTTGATCCGGCCATCACCCAGCAGCCGTTGAACCAGACCAATCGCGGGTGGACGACCGCGAGCTTCACTGTAACGGCTACGGGAGCACCCACCCTGAGCTACCAATGGAAGCGCGGCGGGATTGACCTCTCGGACGGCCCCACGGGCTGGGGTTCGACCATCGCCGGGGCGAGCACCAGTGCCCTGTCTATCGCCAACCTGCAAGCCGCCGACGAGGGCAGCTACTCGGTGGTGGTTACCACGAGCGCGGGAGGCTGCACGGCCACGAGCCTCTCCCGGTACCTGGCGGTACTGCCGGCTCAGCCTAGATTCACGAGCATTGTCGCTAACCCCGGCGGGAGCTACACCTTGACCTTCCTCGGCTGGATAAACGAGACCTGGTACCTCTATTACAGCACGAGCATCACGGCGCCACTGCAGACACCTGATTGGACCTACACGGGCCAGTGGGGCGTGTTCGACGGCGTTACCCCGGTCGTCTATCAGGACGTGACACCTGGCGACGTGCAGCGGTTCTATCTGCTCGCAAATCCGGAGTTGCCTGCGGCGGAATAGATGGCGTGCGGAAGTGGTTCGGGCCGGGAAAGCCCTGTGGCTTCCCGGCCCTTTTGTTTGGTTCATCGCGGATCTTCGGGAAGCGCCAACGTTGGTTCCCACCCTCACAACCCGGAGGGCCGAGGCAATGGGAAAACAGGGTAATCGTTCGCCCCCAGTAAGGACTCAGTCTTGGGCGGGGCTGCCTCCCCGAGGCGGCCAAACGGCGGCGCTTTCGGCGAAAACGCCTTACCAGACTGAGAGATTACGTCCCCAGCCAGAAAAGGATCGGCCCTCCCAAATCCAAATCTCCCCACTGTCCACATTTTGGACAGGGATGCTGTTTCCCTGCCTCCTATACTCGCCGCTGACATCGGCACCCTTGGCTTGGGAATACGGTGACGGTGCGAGGATGCTACGGTGTGGTTCCCATGGGGCCCGACCCCCATGGGAACCACACCGTAGCCTGACCGCATTGGCAAGCCATTATCCAGCCAACCGCAAGCCAACGACAGCATGCGACACGACCGTCATAGCGCCGGCGCCCTTCCGGCGGGAGTGCCGAGGGTTAGCAGGGCAGTCCGAGACTTCGGTTTATCGCCGCCATTCCCTTCAAATCCGAGAAGAACCTCTTGCATGTGAGCGTAGGGCCGAGACATCCGCCATCCCAGCGCTTTGCGGAGGGCGGGACCCTCCCGACTGTGACCGGGGACTTCTTCCGCGGCAACAGGGCGGCGACTGCGGGGTTTCGGCGTCTCCTCCCGCCCGAGTATCCCCCAAAATGCCTTGGCGCAGGTGGAACCCCGCCGAGTCGTCCGCTTGCTCACGAGGGCGGCTGTTGCGTCGAAACAGCCCTGCTTGAGGATGCTGGTTAAATCAAGATGCGCTCCCCTGGCCTGGAGACGGCTGGGGCGGCGAGGCCGCAGAGGCCGGGCGCAGCCAGGAGATCAGCAGGCTCGCGATCCAGCCGACGAAGAGGGTTACCAAGCAACCGACAACGCCGTACCAAAGGAACGATGTCTTGGTGGCAAAGGCAACCGGGATAACGGCCGCCACACCCGCCGCCCAGCCAATGATGGCGCCCCACGAGGTGGCTTTCCGGATGAGCATGCCCAGGAAGAACAGCCCGAGCAACGGGCCGCCCACCAAACCGATCGCCTTGTTGCTGGCCTCGATGAGAGCGCCGAGTTTGCTGACGCCAAAGGCCAACAGGATCACCAGGGCCCCGTAAGCGACGGTGAAACGCCGGGCCAGGCGGAGTTGCTGCTCTTCGGACAGTTGCTTGCGCGACAGCCGCTGGCGGAAATCCACGGTCGTGGCCGTGGTCAGGGCGTTGAGGCCGGAGGAGGTCGCGGACATGGTGCCGGCGTAAATGGCGGCGATCAGCAGGCCGGGCAACCCCGCCGGGAGCTGAGTGATCACGAAGTAAGGCAGGATCTGGTCGGTCTGAGTGATGCGGCCGGCCGTCAGCGGGTCGCCGTGAATCTGGTAGAACGCGAAGAGCACCAGGCCGGTTAGGTAGAACACGATGAACACGGGGATCAGGAGCCAGAACTTGAGCCAAAGGGCACGCTGCGCCTCCTTGAGGCTGGTGGCGGTAAGGTAACGCTGGACGGAAACCTGGTCGGTGGCCAGTTGGACGAGATTGATCACCGCGCCGCCCAGGAGCAGTCCCCACAGGGTGACGCGCACGGAGGGATCGAAACTGAGGCTCAGGTCGAGCTTGCCCGCCGCCCGCCCGATCTCATACACGCTCGAGAGGCCGTCCGGGATGCGGGCGATGGCGACGCAAAGTATGACGATCTGGCCCCCGAAGAGGACGACGAACTGCACGACATCGGTCCAAATGACGGCCTTCATACCGCCGAGGGTGGTGTAGAGAGTGGTGAGGGTGCCGGTGCAAATAATGCTGAACCAAAGCGGCAAACCAGTGACCTGCTCCAGGGCGAGTGCCGGCGCGTAGGTCACCAGGGCCAGCCACAGCAGCACCCGAAGAATGAACAGGGCGGAGGCAAGCAGGCGCACCTGGACTGAGAACCGCTCCTCCAGGTAGTGGTAGGCCGTGTAGAAGCGTGATTGGTAGAAATAGGGGATGAAAAGCTTAGTGGTGATCGGGGTGGCGATGATGAAACTGAGGCCAAACAGGACGAAGGTGACGCGGTGAGCGTAAACTTCGCTGGGGCAACCCAAATAGCTGATCCCGGAGAACAGGGCGGCCAACACGGAAACCCCGACGAGGACTGACCCCATGCTGCGCGAGGCCAGGAAGTAATCCTTGATGGTGCGCTGTTCCCGGACGAATAGCAGGCCCACGGAGACCGCTCCGACCAGGTAAACGATAAAGATGCTGTAATCGAGCCAGCTAAAGCGTGTCACGCTTCAAATGCCTTGAGTTTCGCCTTGAAGTAATCCCCCAACCCGAGCACATCAGCGCCAAGGGTGAACACCCGATAGCCTTCGGCTTCGAGAACGGCACGGGGCGCCAGCATACCGGGGGCAACCGCGAACTTCCCGTGCTTGCTCGCCGCCGCCCCCACCCGCTGGCGGGCGGCAACCACCTCGGGCGCATCCAACTGCCCGGGCTTCCCGAGCAAGTGGCTGAAATCCCCCGGACCAAACAGCAGCATTTCATAACCGGGAACCGCGGCGATAGCCTCGACATTCTCCAAAGCCTCCGGCGACTCGATCTGGAAGATCAGCACCCGCTCTGCGTTGCTGTGCGCCATGTATTCAGTCACGGGAATCTGGCAGTAGCGCCCGTCAGCGTTGCCCCCGTCCACAGCGCGCCGACCCAGCGGGTGGAAGCGGGTCATCTCGACAATATGCCTGGCCTCCTCCGCCGTCTTGACGTGCGGCACCATGATCGCGGTCGCGTCCGCCTCGAAAGGTTTGACATAGTCGCTGTAACTGCCCTTCTCGATCCGCACAATGGTATCCACGTCGTAGAGCTTGGCGGCCCGGATCTGGTTCTCCAGGTTGAACCAATCGTTGGAAACATGCTCGTTGCAGAGCCACACCGCGGACGCGCCGGCCAGGCCGCAAAGCTCAATAATCCGCGGATCACCCAAATTGAGCTTGAAGCAGGTCGGGCTCTTCCCGGCTCGCAGCTCCCGCAGGATTCGACTTGAACGCAGATTCATGGCGCAAGCTTAAGCCAACCCCGGTTGGTGCAAAGCCTTTTCTCTAAGGCTTCGCTTGTCCATTGGGCAGACATGGAAGGAATCGTTTGCAGCCCCGGCGGATTCCTGCCAGGCTGACTGCCTGCTGCAGGCTCAAAAGAGCCCCTGTAGCTGGTTATGACCATTCACGAAATGTTTGATTTGAGCCGCAAGGTGGCCGTGATCATCGGCGGCGCGCGCGATTTTGGATTCTACATGGGCGACGTGCTGGCCGAGGCGGGTTGCGATCTCGTGCTGACTTCGCGCAGCCTCAGTGTCGTGCAACAGACCGCTGACAAACTTCGCGCCAAGCACAGACGGGAAATCCTCCCGCTGGCGCTGGACGTGACCCGGCAGCCGCAGATCGTCGAACTGGCCCGCCAGGCCGCCGCCTGGAAAGGCCACATTGACATCCTGATCAACAACGCGGGCGGCACTCCCACCGGCAAGGGCAAGGCTCGCTTGTTCGAGCGCGCGCCTGAAGACGCCGCCGAGTTGATCGCCATCAACCTGCTCGGGTCCCTCTACTGCTGCCAGGAATTCGGCCGCGTCATGGCCAAACAAGGCCGTGGCAAGATCATCAACATTGCCTCCGTCGCCGGTGTGGTGGGACGCGACCGGCGGATGTACCAGCGCAATGACATGCAGGGGCAGCCCATTGACTACGCCGCCGCGAAGGCCGGCGTCATCGGCATGACCCGCGACCTGGCGGGGTATCTCTCGCCGCTGGGCGTGCACGTGAACTGCATCTCCCCGGGCGGCTTCGACCGCGGCAAGCTGCCCGCGGGATTCGTGAAGGACTACGGCAACCGCACGCCGCTCGGACGCATGGGCCGGGATGAAACCGACCTCCGCGGCGCCGTTCTCTTTCTCGCTTCGCCTGCCTCAGATTATGTCACCGGACACAATCTGGTGGTGGACGGCGGGTTCAGCATCTGGCAGTGATCAGCAGCCGAATGGTGGCTCCAACTCGGCATAGACTTCTCTCGTCTCAACAAATGTCCCACCCCGCTCGCGGCTGCGCAGCCCGGCAATAACTACCGCCATCAGCTCGATGGTCTCGCTCAGCGGGTAGGGCCGTTCGCCCGAGCGCAGCATCTCGACAAACGCGCAGAGCTGATTGCGGAACGCCGTGTAGGTGTCCCAGCAGCTTACCGCCAGGTTGCCCTTGGTGCCGAACACATGCAGCGTACCGTAGCTGCCGAGGGCGTCGTAGATGACTGCGAGGTTCACCTGCACCCCGCTCCGGTGGGTGAGGTAGGCGATGTCCGATCCGGGACGACTCTCGGTCCGGGCCCCGAGAAACCCGGGGCCCAGCACCGGCCAGATGCCTTCGAGGGCGTGAATTGCATACCGCTCCCAGGTCTTGCTAGTGCAGGTCGTGATCCAGCGCAGCTCGCCCAACTGCGCCTTCTGCCGCAGGACCTGCTTGATCTCCGGCGCGTAGCGCATGTTGCTGCTGGAGAGGAAGACCTTGCCCGCCTGGTGCCAGCGGATGAACTGGTTGAGGTCGGGCACATTGATCGCCAGCGGCTTGTCCACGAACATCGGCAACCCGGCTTCGACAAACGGCCGCGCACGGCGCACATGCTCGTGCCCGTCGTCCGTGCCGAGGATTACCGCGTCCACCTGGCCAATGACGTCTTCGGGACGCGCCACAACATTCTCGATGCGGCTGGCTGCGGCCACCTTGGGCGCGTCCGCCGGGTCGTCCGTCCAGACATGAGTCACCCGCGCGCCTGGAATGCGCATCGTGTTCAGGGACACTTCGGACAGGTATTGCGGTATGACCGGGAAAGGGCACTTGGCCATCTCCTCCGGGTTGTAGCCGTTGACGATGGCCGACCAGGAATACGGATGCCCGTTTCCCTCGATCATGCCAAGCATCGCCAGCCGGATTTCAGCCTTCTCAATTCTCATCGAGCACCTCCGATTCACCTCATAACAACTCGCTTAATCCACTTGGCTCAGCCGGCTTGTTTAACTGCCTGCCCCCCCAATTTCGACCGGCTTCCCCGTCCGCCAGGACTCCAGCGCCCCGAGGCTGCACTTCAACGTCGTCACCGCTTCGTCCAACGTAGCCAGGTCGGTCTCCACGCCGGCCATACCGTCGAGAAACGCATTCGCCTGCGCGACGAACAAATCATCCCGCTCTTTCACCGGCGCCGGCTGATACTCCCAACCGGTCGCGCCATGGGGATAGGCGCCCCAGCGCTGCTCGTGCAGTTCCGCCTTGAGGCTCCCGCGTTCGCAATGGAACCAGAATGTCGCTTCGTTCGGCGCCTGGAACTGGTTCAGCGAGTATGTGGTCAGAACGTCGCCGTTGCGGGCGGCCACGCTCACGGTGTCTTCCACTGTTACCCCTTCGAGCGCCTGGTGGCCCGCCTCGCAGAACACCCGCGTGCTGGGCCCCGCGAGCCATTCCACCGAATTGATCAGGTGCGGCAGCATGTCCTGAATAACTCCGCCGCCCGTCTCGTGCCGCGTGTAGTAAATCTGCCGGTAGGCTGGCCGGTATGTCGGGAAGTGCTGTCCCACCACCGCCGCCACATGGAGCAAGCGGCCGAAGGTGCCCTTGCGCAACACTTCACGGATGGCCTTGAGCCCGGGCTGGAAATGATAAACGAAGGCCACTCGCAAGAACTGCTTGCGCCGGGCAATCTCCCCCCGCAATTCCTCCACCTCCTCAAACCCGGTGCTCAAGGGCTTCTCAATCAGAAGCGCCGCGCCTTGCCGATAACATTGGAGGCCGATCCTGATATGGGTATTCGCCGGCGTGCAGACGACCACGCCATCAAACTGCTCCGCCTTCAGCGCCGTCGCCACGTCCGGGAACCCGGCGACCTGGTATTGCTGGGTGATCTTCTGCAGCACCGCCGCATTGGTTTCGCAGACAAACATCTGGGCACGCCCCGTCCGCTGAAAACAGCGCAAGTGCCGCTCTCCAATACTCCCGCAACCGATGACAAGAATCCGAGGTTTCATCGGCCCATTACAACTCCTGCCGTCGCAGCAAGCAAGCATCGAAAACTCTGTACACGCATCCTTGAGGGGCTGTCGCGCGGTTTAGCCGGCCAGATCAAACCGGTAGAACCTGGCTCGCTCCTGACAAAATCAAATCCAAAACCGGTCACCAGCCTGGCTTTCTGCTGGCCGATACGGCCCGCACGAGCCAGCCTCCGGGCGGGCGTCACGGCATAACCACGCGATCAGCGCGCTGTTCCCCAAATCCACGCAGGCCCAACTCCACCAACACCGTCGAGGATCCAAGCTGATGCCGATTCACGTATTGACCGCCAACCAAGCCAGTCCATACTCGCCATGATGAAGCCAACCGCGCCCCGATCCTCTGTCGGCACAATCGGCGACATGATCGCTGTGCGAACTCCCTTGCCGAGGTCAAGGGTTCAGCCGGTGAACCGCTATCTGGCCACGGCCGCGGCCATTGCCCTGCTGCTGTCGCTGGTAACATCGCTTGTCGCCAGCGAAGGCCCGGCACTTGTCCCAACGCCCCGCGAAGTGAAGTGGTCGGCTGAGCCTCCGGCCAAGTTAGTGCCCGGGACGGTGGCGATTGTGATGGGCAGCCAGGCCGCCGCGCCGGAGCACCAGGCCGCGCGGCTGCTGCAAGAGGCTGTCGCCAAGCGCTACGGCCAAACCTGGCCGATCCGCCGCGAGGGCGAAGAGCAGCCAACCGAAAAGACGCTCGTGCTGCTCGGCCAGCGAGCGACCTGCGCGCGGCTCGATGAGCTGTGCCGAAAACAACGAATCGAGCTGAGTGAAACCTCGCCGGGTTTCGACGGTTACGTTATAGCCCAGGTCCCCGAAGGTGACCGCCTGGTAGTGGTCGTCGGCGGCTGCAACGCCCGCGGAGTTGAGTATGGGCAGGATACGTTGTTTCAGATGTTGCGCACCTCGGGCAAGGAATTGGAACTGGTGCGCGGCGTCGTGCGCGACGCGCCAGTGGTTCCCTGGCGGGGCCGGCCCCAAACTCAAGTCCGTCATTACTTGCGCCCCGGCGAACTGGATCTGTATGTGCTGTCGCGTGTCAACTTCATAGACCTGCGCAGCGGCATTTACGCCTTCGAGGGGGGCGAGAGGCTGGACAAGGCGGAGATCGCGGAAGCCATCAAGCAGGCGCATCTGCGGGGGATCATCGTGTACGCGACGGTGAACTGCGGCGTGCCGCGGGCGGCGTATGACAAGGTGCTGGGGACTTATCGCGAGCTGCTGGAGCTGGGGGCGGACGGGTTGTGGCTGTCGTTCGACGACAAAGGGCCGGGCGATGATCCGGTAGCGTTGGCGAACCGGGTGCTGGAGCTGGGGCGGGAGCGGAAGATCGGCGGGCACTTGATCGCCATCACACCGCCGAAAGGTTCCTATCAGCGGATCGTGACGGAGTTCAACCGGAAGATGATGGCGGTGCCCGGCATGGAGCAGGCGATCTGGTTCTGGACCGGGGTGCCGTCGCCAGAGGCGGTGGCGGAAGCGCGCTCGATCGGGCTCAAGGTAAAACCGGGCTGGTGGCACAACTGGCCGCGGCTGTTCACCCCTCAGTCCTACACCGGGGTGCCACCCCTGTCGCTGGGCTGGAGCGCGCCGGATTACGACGTGCTCGCCGAAGGCGCCGAATGCCTGGAGGCCGTCATGCCCTGGGGTGGCAACGCCTTCGGCCAGCACTACATCGTGCCCGTGATTGACTGGTGGGGATGGAACCCTCGCGGCCACGATTGGAACGCGCTACGCAGCAGGATTTTCTCGATTGTCTTTGGCGCAGACCAGGTCGCCGCCGCGTTGAAGTTCGACGACCGGCTGCAACAACTCTTTGGGCTATTCCGCTACGCGTATAAGCACAGCGACGACCTGCCCTCCTGCCCACCGCGACTCCGCGCCGCCGCCGATCGCCCGCGCGCTGAGGCTTGGATGGCTGAACTGGCGTCGCTGCTCGATGACCTCACCCGGAAGGCGCCCGGCCAAACGCTGCTCGCCGAGGCAGCGGTAAAGTCCGACTACCTCGACCGAATGCGACGGGAACTGGAAACGCACCGAACAGCAGCGAGTCTGACTTACCCCGATGATTGGTGGCCGGACCAACAACGCAAGATTCTTGACGCGCTCTATGCGGGCGACACCGCCAGCGTGGATCAACTTGCATCCAGCTACCGGGAGCGGGTGCTGCGGGAAGTGGAGCAGGCGGGTAATGCCATGCCCTCGTATCCGCACATCAAGGACTACGTGAAGTGGTGGCAGAAGCGCGCGTCGCTCGATGCAAAAGGCTGGCAGGCCCTGGTGGACTCGCGCCAGGAAGCGCTGGCGAAGCGGCTCAAGGATTATTTCTGGTTTACGGTGAACCCCGGTCCAATGCTGGATGGAATGGCGTCCCCGCCGCTCGGATGGGGCATCGGTCGCTGGCAGGTCAGCAATCGGTTGTTGGCGACCGCCCTGCCCTCCCCCCATGAGTGGTTCTGGGGTGACTGGATGGCCGGCCTGTATGATCGTGGCAGCACCCGGGCCGCGGCGTTCGCTGCCGACCGGAAGATGCCAGGCGACGTTGGCGAGTATGCGGAGCTCCAAGCGATCTTGCCCATCTCGGGTCGGCGTGACCGCCTCGGGCTATTGCTCTTTGCCAGCGCCGCTAATAAGGACCTCTTCTCCAACACCCTAACCAAGTATCGCTGGGCAGGCTACCGATTCTTGGAGCTAAAGTGGCAGAACAAGCTGCTCTGGGAAGCCGACCTCGGCTGCCTGCCGGAACGCGGCGAATGGTTCCTGGTCCGCCTCCCGCGACTCCCCGACGATCTCAAGGACCTGACGCTGCGCCTGCGCGCCGAAGACCGCAAAGTCTCGCAGAACAACTACACCCTCTGCTTCGTCGGGCCAATCCGTCTCCTGGAACTGCCAGACTGACCCGCGACGCGCCAGCGCACTCAGGCGCCAGCCAGGTTGTCCGGTGCATCCCAGTTCAGGATGAACTCGATGATGAGGGCACCGGTGCAGGCCAGTTGCGGCTCGCCAAGACCCTTGCCTGACTTCGAATCGTAGTACTCGTAGAGTGCGTCGGCATTCATGGCGCACCAGTTGAGCAGGTTCTGTCGAAGCGCCTCGGCGGTCTTCTTATAACCGTAGAACTTCAGGCCCTTGGCAGCAAAGTAGGTTGTCTCCGGCCAACTGGGGCCGCGCCAATATCCGCCGCTTTCGTAGCGCGGATGGTTGTAGGCCACCGTTGGCATGCCAGGGAATAGCCTCGCAGGGTCTGTCGCCAGCTTAGCCATTGCGCGTGCTTTGGCGCGCTGCGCCACTCCCGCAAAGAGCGGCAAAAACGAGGCTGGCGACAGTGCCTCGGAGAACTGGCCCGTGTCACGCCGGCGGTCGAGGTAGGCGCCGGCTCTCGGATTGAAGAGGCGGTCGTTGATCTTCGCCGCCAGAGCCTCGCGCCGGGCGCGCCACCGCTGCGCTTCGTCCGGCAACCCGAGCCACCGCGCCATGCGTTCCATCGCCCGGTAGAACAGCACCATGTACCCGTTGAGGTCCACCGTCCAGAGTTCCACGCCGTCGTCCCACCGAACGGAGTTGTCCCAGCCCGATTCGAAACGGATCGCCTGGTTGTCCTCTTTCGCATTGTGGGTAAGGTCGGCATAGTAGTGGAAGAGACCTTCCGCCTCGCCCCCGCGATCGCGCCACCAGTGTTGCTCGAATCTGGTGAATTGCCGATAGGCGCTCGCCAGGAAAGTGTTGTGGGGGGCGCGCTGGTGCATAAGCGCGCACACCCAGGGCATCACTGGCGGCTGACCGTAACGATCACGGACGAGTCCACTGGCGCGAATGTTGTTTATGAGCGCACCGGAAGGCAGCTGGCGGTCGAGGATAATCCGAAGTTGCTCGCGCGCCAACTCGCCGTCCCAACGCGAGACAGCCAGCGCATGAAAACTCCCGTCCCAATTCCAGACCCCGCGATACTTGCCAGGCGCGGGGCAGATGCCACGCCGCGGCGCCCAGGGCAGCGGTTTACCGAGTTCGCCCTCGGTGAGGATATTCCGATACAACACCTCCTTGGCGCGGCGCAGCAGCTCGAAATCCCGCCTCGAAACCTTCCGGCGCTGCCGCTCAAGCCATCGGTCAGCCGCGGCTTGGCTGGAATCCCAGGATGAGATAACCGGCGCGTTCGTGCCGGCGCGGAGCCGGCAAGCGGCCCACGCGATCGAACCGAGCATCGCGGTCTTCAGGAACTGCCGGCGCGTAGGGCCGGCTTGGGAAAGGGTGGCTGGGGTGCGGTTCACGCGGACTCTCAGGCTGGAGGCTACCATCAGCGTTGGAGAAAGCTGGAAGACCTCCCGTTGCGCTCCTTGAGACGCTTAAGGATCAGCAGCGCAAGCATGACGCCCCTCGGCTCGTGCAGGGTGAGCGAGCCGGTATAGATGCCCTCCGGCCGCCTCAACGCGGCAGCGTAGATCGTCTCGAACCATTCAATCGCGTCGGGCGAAAGTGTGTGCTCGATGGCCAGAAGCGTAAACAACAGGTAATCGTAAATGGCGGCGTCAGGCTCTGGCTTCCCGGCGCGCTGCTTCAGACTTTCCGGGCCATCGAATTCCTGCGGTCCGCCATTGCCCGCGCTACTCCAATGCGCGCGCAACGTCTGAAAGCCCAGTGCCAGGCCGTCATAAAACATCTCCCGGTTGTCGAGCCTGAGGGCCTCGAACATGACGTTGAAAGCGGCCTGAATCGTGTGCCAGCCCAGGATCTGGTGAGCCCAGTCATAGTCTTTAGTCCATTGGCTCAGGTAGTCCCGGGAATAGGGTTGGTACAGATGGTCCAGGCATTCCCAGGCGAATCCTTCATCCCGCTGCCAGTGCCGGGTCAGGATGCTCCGCACACAAAAGCGCGCGATGCGTTCCAGTCTTTCATCCGGCGTGTGCGACAGGAATTGGGTCAGGGGAAAGAGCAAGTGCACCCAGGTGCCGAGGCGCTTGATCCCCGGCTCATAGACCGGCCCGTGCCCGGCGCCAAGGTATTCCGGCGCGAGCACGGTCCGGGTGGCGGCCAAAGTAGTTTCCAAAGCGAGCTTCCTGGCCTCATCGTCGCCTGTCGCCTTGTAGTATTCCTGGAGGCCGAGCACCATGTACACGTCGGCGTAGATATCCAGAAATCCTTCTTTCGGCTTCCAGTCCCGGCTGTAGAGCGTTCCCCAGTGACCACCCGCAACGCGGCCTTGCCGGACCAACGCCTCCTTGCCCTGCCGCGCCGCCGCAAGGTGTTCTGGGTCCTTCCCGAAGTTGTTATGCAGAAATGAGAAAAGCCAGAGCAGCCGGCCCTGAGAATACAAATCCTTGTCGGTGGTCTGGCAAGCCTTGGTCTTCTTGTCCGGGCGCAGATATCCGCCATGCTCGCGATCTATGCCGTGGGCTTGCCAGAAGGCAATAGTATCGACTGCAAGTTGCTCTTCATACCAACGTTCGATCTCCCCGAGCCGCCACTTCCCGATGCGGGCAACGGAGCCATCAAGATTCATTCGGCATGGCAAGGCTGAGCGGGCCGGCGATTCTCGAACTTCTCCGCGATTCGAAGCCCCGGCCCCGCTGCGCTGCTCCGCCGCCCCAGCGGGTCTCTCCTCCAGCATCGGCAGCGAGAACGCCATGCCCCCGGTGGCGACGGACGAGAGGAACGATCTACGCCTGATCTTCTCTCCCTCGCTCATATGACCGGGCCAGCCATGCTGAATCATGCAAAAAGCCTAAATACCTCCGCGGTCGGCGAACTGAAATGCGTATAGATCCAGGTCGCGGATCACAAAGTGCAGGCGCACGGGCTTCCCCGCCAGTTCCTTCAAGGAACTCTCGCCCTTCCATTTCACGACCCGGCTGATTTCGTTGGCCGTATGCACCAAGTCGCAGTCCTGCAGTGTGTGGTTCGGAATCGCCTGCCCTTGCTCATCGAGCAGCTCGACCCGAAGTTCGCCACAGGCCGAGGTGTTGACGTTCAGCAGCAGTTGCTCACCCGTGAACCGCAGCAGCGGGGTGGTAAACTCGCCCCCCGCGAACGCCGCCCGCACGGACACAAACCCGTCCCGGCGCAAGACGACCCGGCTGATGGCCGCCGGTCCGGTGGGCGCAACGTCGGCTGCCGTCAACAGCCGGTTGTTCTCATCATTCCTGTCCCACCCGTGCGTCGCGCTGGTGCCGAGGTAATACATGTATAACTCGCGATCGTTGGCAGCGGGCACGACGCCATAGACCATGTAAACGCGCTTTGAATCAAACTCGCCCTTCATTCCCAGGCCCACGAACGGGCGGTGGTCGTACCGCTCCCACTTGAGGCCGTCCCGGCTGCTGGCGAAGCAGGTGTCCAGCACACCCGCATTGATCGGCGCCTGCTTGCGAAACTCGGCAATTTGCCCCCCGTAGTGGTAATACTCGGTCGGAAACATCAAGTAGGCATCCTCCGCCCAGGGATACTTGAGCGCCCCGTTCGTGTACAGGTCCAGCAGCGCGATGCGCTCTTTCCTGGGGGACTCCGAGCGCACGACGTGCTCGGGATCCGCCTGCATGACCACTGGGCAGTCATCCACCTTGGCAAAGAAACTCAGCTCCGGAGATTCCGCGCGGGCAATGGTCCGGCCTTGCGACCCAAACTCGCGCATGTTCTTGCGAAAGTAAGCCACGTACTTCCGGATGCGCTCATCCCAGAAAATCACGTTCTGCGAATCCAGATGATGCGGCTTGACGGTGTTGTTAAACGTAATCACGTTTGTGAAGGCGCGCTTCCAGTGCACGCCGTCCGCGGAGGAGAAAATCTGGAGCTGGCTGTCGAACTCCGGAGGATTGGCCACTAGCTTGAACCGTTCGCCGCCGCCCGCCTTTGGGTCCACGAATACCATCAATCCATGGGTCCCGCCTTCGACGCCTCCAACGCCCCGACCCAGCACGAGGTTGGGAGGCAGGTTCGAGCCGTTTGCGGCGCCGCGCCCTGTCAGGTTCAGGTTCGGCCTTACCCAGTGAATGCCGTCGCTTGAACGCGCGTATAAGATGCTCGCCCCCGCCGTGTACCAGAGATGGTAGACTCCCGCATCATGCAGCACCGAGTGGTATCCTCCCAGCGCCAAATCCGGCTCCGAGATAATGGCGCGATCGCCGGTCTTGCAAGGCGAGTGGACGACAAACTGTATCCCTTTGGCTTGCTGGACGAATTTCTCATCCATCAGCAGTTGCCGACGGCTGCCGACGGAGAACGGCTCCCCGGCCGCCAGGGTGGAGAGTCCGCAGAGAATCAAGGCTAGCTGGGTGGCGTGCCTGCACATTCGAGCTGGTTGTTGCATAACAATAAGGTGTCTGCAGGTGTCGGTTGATGCAAAAGCATGATTTCGCACTTCGTCGCTGTCAACCCGATTGAGGTTTGACGCCACCGAGATAACCTGTTCATCTGCTAGACAAGCTGAAGCCGCTTGCGCCATTGGGTGGCTCGGGCAAGGCTAACTCAGGCATGAAGACTGAACGCACTTCCCGGCTGCCGGTGTTCTACACGCATGCGATCGGCTCCCTGCCGCGGCCGCAGGCCGTTCGCGACTTGCTGGCGCGGCGGGCCGAGCTGCCGCCCGAGCGGTTTGCCGCGGCCATGGACGATATGGTGCGGTTTGCCATCCGGCTCCAGGAGCAGGCTGGCATTGACGTGATCAGCGACGGTGAATGGCGCCGGGTGCAATACGTGGACGAATTCCTGGATCGCATTGGCGGCTTCGAGGCCATTGACCGCTACGAACACCAGGGCGAGGTGAAATACCGGCGCGTCATTGTGCGGCGCCTGGAATTGCGCGAGCCGGTGTTCGCCCGGGATGCCGCCTTTCTGCGCGCCAACACGGACCGCTGCACCAAGTTTGCCTTGCCCAGCCCGTTCCTGATCGCCATCCGCTATTGGAAGGTCGAACACAGCGCCCGCGCCTACCCGACCTGCGAGCACTTCATGGAGCACCTGGCCGAGGCGCTGGCGCGCGAGGCCCAGGCGCTCGCCGCGGCGGGCATTGACGTCGTGCAGCTTGATGATCCCGCGCTCACCTACTTCTGCGACCGCAAACTCATGGCCGGCGAGGATAGCCACGACGAGCGTTTACGCCGGGGTTGGGACATCGAGCGGCAATTCCCCCTGGCCGTCACCGCGATCAACCAAATTGTGGAGGGACTGCATGCAGAGGTCCACCTGCATTGCTGCCACAGCGTGTATAAACGCCGCAGCGATGTCACCGGCGATTACAAGCCCATCCTGCCCCGGTTGAAAGACGCGAGGCTCGACCGCGTGAACCTGGAGTTTGCCTACCAACATACCGGGGACATCAGCGACCTGAAATATCTGCCCGCGCACATGGGCGTCGGCATGGGCGTGGTGGACGTGCGGACAGAATCGCCGCAGTCGGTCGAGGCCATCGAGAGTCTCGCGGCGGCCGGAGCGCAGGCGATTGGAGCGGAACGCATCGCCCTTAACCCCGATTGCGGCTTTGCACCAAACTCCGCCGAGCCGCCGACTATTGACGAAGCCTACGAGAAGTTGAAACGCCTGGCGGAAGCTGCCACACGACTTCGACGCCGCTTTGCCAAGTAGCTTGCTATGAAGCTGAAGACCCTCTCCTTCCACTCTGCCGCGGCTTTAGCCTTCGCTCTCGGCGCTGGTTCAGCTTCTTCCCAATGGTCCTTCGTCGCGCCGGGCCTCGACTACCGGGAGTATAGTCTCCCCGGACCTGTGCGCGTCTTTGTGGCCCGGGCCGACCGCAGCAAAGACACCTGGACCGTTGACTCTATGAAAGGCCAAGGCACGATGAAAGGCGGCCACGAGACCGTTCCCAACATGGCGGCGCGCTACGACGACTCCGTAACCTTTGACGGCCACCGTTACGCGGTCAAGGTTGCGATCAACGGAGACTACTACAACCCCAGAACCGGCGTGCCGTTTGAGGGCCAAATCATGGCTGGCTGGTTTGCCAAACGCTTTGGGGAATATAGCGGCATTAGCGGCTTCGTCTGGACAAGCGACCGCCGGGCGTTCCTGGGCGGCAATGTGCGGAATGGCCCGCCGCTGCAGCGCGTTGTCTTTGCCGATGGCGCGACGATGCGAGTCGACCAACTCAACGCGCCGCGCCCCGATAACTCGCTCGCCCTCTACACGTGGCATTTCGCGGCAAACACCGGCACCAGTCCCGGCGGCGCAGAGGTCCTTATCCGCATGCACGCCCCCCTGGGACTTGGATCGGGAACGCAAGGCCAGATTGTCAAGGTCGGCGAAAGCGCTGGCGCCACTCCCCTGCCCTTCAACCACGTCGTCCTCTCCGCTCACGGCAAAGCCGCCGCCGAACTCCTGCGCCACGCGCGCGCGGGCCAATCACTTTCCTTCCAGCTCGGCCTCAAGGACCATGGCAGCGAGGCCAGCGGCTTGGCCCCTCAGAACTGGCGCAATGCCTACGCCAGCATCGGCGGCCCAAAACGGATCCTCGTCAACGGCAAAGTACCGCGCGACTGGGAGGCCAAAGCGAAGAAATATGCCGAACAAGGCAGAAGACACGGTTCTGTCGTCAAGGATCCGCGCACGGCCATCGCCTTCAACGAGCGCCACCTTTTCTTCCTCGTCATTGATGGGCGTTCCAGGCAAAGCCTCGGCATGACTTTTACCGAGACGGGCTTCTTCTGCCGAGACGAACTCAAAGTCACCGATGCCATCCTGCAGGACGGCGGTGGCTCCTCGACGCTGTGGGTGGACGGCCAGGTCAAAAACACTCCATCTGGCAAGGGCAAGGACGAGAAGTACGGCATACTCCGCGCGGTGTCCAACGGCTACTTCATCGCCGAGGTCTTGCCGCCGAAGATGTCCACCCGGTTCCAGGCCGGCCAGAACGTGCGCATCGCAGGCAAACTCCGCCTGGGGCCAGGTACCACGTTCGGCACGCTGGACAATTCCGCCGATGCCGCCACGGGCACCATCTTGCCGGAGTCCTTGAATGGTGTCTTCGCCAAAGGCAATCATTGGTGGCTCTGCCGTGTCGGAGCGACTGACGGCTGGGCCTCACTCAACCAAATCACCGCTGCTCCTTAACTTATGCACTTCCACATCCGGTCTGTCTTTCTTGCGTTCTTGCTGGCCCTCCCCCCGTACTCCACCACTCTGGCTGCCAAATCTGTCGGTGGCCTCACCGGGCCCTGGCAGCTCTTCGTGGATGACTACCTCGTCGCCTCGAAGGACAATATCGTCCGCCGCTACCATGCCTTCCAGAAGTACACAAACAACCCCGTCCTCGCGGTGGATCAGCCGTGGGAGCATAACGTCGTTTCCTGCAGCACTGTTCTCCCCGCCGAAGACGGCAAAGGCTTCCGCATGTGGTATCACTGCTGGACGCACCCAAACGACCCCGACCGCGGGCATGCCCTCTACGCTGTCAGTTCTGACGGCATCCATTGGCAGAAGCCGAACTTGGGCCTGCTCCCTTGGAAGGTCAACGGCTCCTCCAATAATAACTTCGTTGGCGCCAGCGGCTCGATCATGCACACCCCGAACGATCCCGACCCCGCCCGCCGCTACAAGGCCGTCCACTCCGGCAACTTCTTCTTCCGCGCCTCCCCGGACGGGCTTCGCTGGGAGCGCCTTACCCAGGGTGAACTGTTCAAGGCAGGCGACACCGGCCACCTGATGTGGGATCCGCTCACTGACAAGTACCGTGCCTACGCTAAAATCAACGCCCTGGTCGCCGGCCAGCGCCGCCGAGCCATTGGTTACAGCGAAGGGACCGGCTTCGAAGCATGGCCCTCCATGCGGTTGATCATGGCGCCCGATGACTTTGACGACCGCTGGGTCAAGCCCGGATCCGTTCAGCGCACCCACTTCTACAACTGCCCCGTCTTTGCCTGCCAAAGCCACTACCTTGGCCTAATGTCCATCTACCGCGCCGAGGATGACGAAGGCTACTTCCACGGTCCCATCTTCGTCGAGCTGGTCACCAGCCGCAACGGCATTCACTGGCTGCGCGAGGATGGCGACCGCCCGCCGCTGCTGCCCTGCGGCCCGCCGCGCACGTGGGACCACGGCATGGTCTTCGGCGCTTCCATCGTGCCCGTGGGAGATCAGCTCTATCTCTATTACAGCGGCTATGATGGCCTGCACGACTATCTCCCCTTCCACTCTGCCATCGGGCTGGCGTTCCTGCGCAAAGACGGCTTCGCCTCACTCGACGGCGAAGACATCCCCGGCGAGGTCACCACCAAACGCCTAACCGGCCTTACCGGCCAGCTTCACCTCAATTGCGAGGCCGCCGCCGGTTTGCTCCAGGTCGAAGTCCTCGATGACAGCGGCAGTGTTGTACCCGGTTATAGCAAGCACGACTGCAATGAGCCCCGCGGCGACGGCATAGACCAGGTCGTCGCCTGGCGGAACCACGCCGAGCTGCCTGCCACCAGCGGGCCTTTGCGCCTGCGCTTCTTCCTCAAGAACGTCTCTCTCTACTCCTTCTATGCCGGCGACAACGTCAAGGTCTTGGACGATCCGTACCGGGAATCACTCGCCGCTCTGTTCACCTTCGAGGGCGATGGCGGGCGCCGCGCCGCTAACAAGCTGCCGCCTAATGCAGCACGCTCCCTCCGGTTCCGCGGCACCAGCAAAATTGACGGCGACGCCAAGAACGCCGCCTTCGGCAGCCAATCCGTTACCATCCCCTCCCTCTGGCGGCCGCTCAACAGCCTGCAAATTACCGACAGCGCCAATCTCGGCACCCGCTTCACACTAGCGGTCATGGCCCGCAGCACCGATAACCGCTTGGGACGGCTGTTCAGCTCCTACGATGGCAACGGGCCCGTCAACACGTCCGAGCTCATCTTCGAGTGCGACCCGTCCGGCAAGGCCATCCCCGGCCTTCGCCTGTTCTGCCGCGGTATTCCCGTTACCTCCCAACCCCTCACCTTCGCTGACGGCAAGTATCATCACCTGGCCGTGACGTGGGACGACGGGCATGTCCGGTTTTACCTGGACGGTGCCGACGCCGGCGAAGCGTGGCTCCCGGGAGGCGCGCCGGTCGTGATGCCCCGTGATCTGCTCGTCGGCGACGATGCGGAGTTGGGCCGCACCGACGAACAGTTCAACGGCAACATGGACGACATCCTGGTCCTCGGCCGCGCCCTTAGCCCCGAAGATTTGAAGTCGCTTGCCGCTCAAGGCGCGGAAGCGTTCTTCAAACCCAGGAAGTAGCGGACTAATGCAGATCTCTGGGCTGCCGATAGGGCTGCCGGGAACTGTAGAGCGCCAGCCGCTCGCCGATCTGACTGGCCAGGACTTCCAGGCCTTGGGTCGTCGCTGCCGCTTGAGCTCGCCGGGCCGTTACACTCGCCTCCTCAAACCGCCCCGCCTCAGCATACGCCGCCGCCAGCGTGTCCAGCACCCCTACGTTATTCGTGCCCGACAATTCAACCGCCTGCTCCGCGAGCCTCACCGCCTCCGCCCCATCCCGCACTTCCACCCGCGCATCCGTCGCCATGGCCCAAGCCAGGTTGTTCAATGGATCGGACCACTGCGGCGCCAACCGTACCGCCTCTCGCCAGTGGCCAATCGCTTCCGGCGTGCGCCCTTGCTGCTGGCGCACTATCCCCAGCGCGTAATGCGCCGCGACGAAAGCGGGCTCGAGCCGAAGCGCCAACTCGAACTGTCGTCCGGCCTCCTCTGCCTCTCCCTTTCGGGCCAGCACCGCTCCAAGCTGGTACTGCGCCTCGGGGTTCTCGGGAGTCAAACGCGCCGCTTCGCCGCAGTGTATCATGGCCTCCTCGATCTGGCCGGCCTCCAGCAATACGCGTCCCAACTCGCCACGAGCCCGGGCATCCCCAGGATTCGACTGCAACGCTTCCCGGTACGGCGCAGCGGCTCGCTCCAACTTCTCGCCGATTGCCACTGCGCGCTCCAGCTTCTGCCGCGTGCCGGGAGAGTCGGGTTGGAACCGCAGCGCTTCACGAAAATGCACCGCGGCCTCCGCGTAACGGCCCTGGCCTGCCAGCACCGCTCCCAAGTTATCATGCGCCTCCGGGTAATCAGGCTTCAAGCGCAGCGCCTCGTCAAAGTGCCGAATCGCTTCCGCCGGCTGACCTTGCCTAAACAGAACATACCCAACGTTATTATGGGCCTCGGCGTCAGTGGGATTCAAGCGCAACGCTTGATTGTACTCGCGGATGGCTTTACCGAGATCGCCTTTCTTGAACCAGGCATATCCGAGGCTGCTATGGGCGTCGTCCTTCTCGGGGGTGAGATGGATAGCTTTCTCATAGTAACGAATGGCTTCGTCGAATGCTCCTTGCCCGGCCAGTGCGATGCCTTGGTTGTAGTAGGCGGCCCCAAGGTTCTGGATGGCTAGCTCATTCGTCCCAGTCACCGCCAAGGCGTGCCGCCACAGAGTTTCATCGTCCTTCCAATAACCAATCTGCCGACGGGTCAGAGCGAGGCACGCCAGCGTGGCCACCACCACCAGCCCAGACAGGCCGACTTTCCGCCACTGCCACCGCAAGGTCAGTGCGTGCGCCCCCCATACCAGCATGAGCAGCACCCCGATGGTTGGAATATATGTGTAGTGATCCGCCATGGACTGTTTGCCAATCTGCACCAGACCGATCACCGGCACGAGGGTGCCCACAAACCAGAACCAGCCGGTCGGCAGATACCGATGTCGCCGCCCCCACGCCACCACGCAGACCGAGATTCCAGCCAGGGCAAAACCGCACGGCAGCACCGTGGCCCAACCCCAGCCCGCTGGGTAGGGGTAGAACGGGCTCAGGTCGGTCGGCCAAAAGAGCTTGCCCACGTAGCGGCCATAGGAGACCAGCGCGTTTTGCAGGCGGGCAGTGAAGACGAATTGGCCGGTGGCCTTGATGTTCTCGGCGCCGGCCTGGACGGTGAACGCGATCACGGCGACCATGAACGCCAGGCCGAAGAACGGCAGCTTCTCCAAGGCCAAACGGAGCAATGGAGTGATTGAGTGATGGAACGGTGGTGGGGGGCGTGTTGAGTATTGTGTGTTGTGGATCGCCTGTTGCGTGTTGCGTGATTCCTCATGCCGCAGTCCGCACTCTGCACTCCCCATTCTGCCCAGCGGCCAGTAGTCGAGCAGCAGGAGGACGAAGGGCAGTGTGACGAGCATCGGCTTGCTCATCAGGCCCAGCGCGAAGAAGGCCAGGGCCAAGCCATAAGCGACTTTGGACTTTGCACTCGGAACTTTGGAATTGCGCGCATAGCGCGCGTAGGCTAACAGGGTCAGGAGCCAGAAGAGGGTGCTCAGAACGTCCTTGCGTTCGGAAACCCAAGCGACTGATTCCACGCGCAGGGGATGCAGGGCGAACAGGAGCGCCAGGGCCGCGCAACGCCAGGGCGCGCCGGTCATGCGATGGAAGACCAGAAAGAGCAGAACGGCGTTGAGGGTGTGGAGCAGGACGTTGGTGAGGTGATGGCCCCAGGGATTCAAGCCGAAGATCGAGCAGTCCAGCATGTGCGAAAGGGTCGTGAGCGGATGCCAATTGGCCGCCACCGGGTTGCAGAACGCGTAGGCAACCCCCTTCCAGGTCAGCCCACTCTGGACCTGGGGGTTGGCGGTGACGAACGGCGCGTCGTCGTAGTCAATGAAGCCGTTGCGCAGCGACGGCAGAAACGCCCAGAACACGAGGCCGAACAACAGGATGCTGATCCCCAGCGAGAGACGTCGGGAAGCGAGTGCCGGAGGCCAACGGATGGTCATGGCTTCACGTCCGGGGTGTCCCGATAGGGCTTCTGGGCAGCGTAGAACGCCGAACGCCGGCCAATCTGGCCGGCCAAAACCTCCTGCCCCTTTGCCGCAGCCGTAGCCTGCGCCCGCCGAGCGGTGGAACGCGCCTCCGCAAAACGCCCCGCCTCAGCATAGGCGGCGGCCAGCGTGTCCAGCATGCCCACCGTGTTGGTTCCGGTCAACTCGACGGCCCGCTCAGCCAACTTCACCGCCTCCGGGCCGTTCCGCAGGTCCGCGCGCGGATTGGTCGCCAGCACCCATGCCAGGTTGTTGAGCGGGTCCGCCCACTGGGGAGCCAGCCGCGCCGCCTCCCGCCAGTGCTGCAGCGCCTCGGCCACCTGTCCCTGGTGCTGCCGCAGTATCCCCAGCGCATAGTGCGCCGGAGCAAACTTGGGCTCGAGCCTGAGCGCCAGCTCGAATTGGCGCGCCGCCTTCTCCACCTCACCCTTGCGGGAAAGGGCTGCGCCGAACTGGTATTGGGTCTCTGCGCTTTTAGGGCTCTGCCGGGCCGCCGCGGTGAGGTGTTCCAAGGCCTCATCAAGCCGGCCGCTCTCCAGCAGCACGCGGCCCAACTCGGCTTGTGCGCGAACATCGGCCGGTCTCGCCCGCAGCACGTCCCGATACGCCTCGATGGCCTTTCCGGGATCCTGAAGTATGGCCAGCATTTGGTCGAGCTTTCGGCGGCCGTTAGCGTCGTCCGGTTTGAGGCGCAGGACTTCTTGAAACTGCGCAGCCGCCTCACGGAAGCGCCCGAGGCTGGCCAGGGCGAGGCCCAGATTGTGATGCGCTTCCACGAAGTCCGGTTCGAGACGTAACGCCTCGGTGAAGCGTGCGATGGCCTCGTCGAATCGCCCCTGGCCCGCACACAGGCCGCCGAGGCTGCTCTGCGCGGCGGCATCCTCAGGGTTCAAGCGCAGCGCTTCTTCGTAATGCGGAATAGCCTCCGCCGGCCGGCCAACCTGGACCAGGGCGAACGCCAGGGCGGCGCGGGGGTTGGCATCGCGAGGGTTGATCCGGATGGCTGCTTCATAGTGCGGGATGGCCTCGTCGAATCGTTTCTGCACGGCCAGGTAGAACGCCAGGTTGCCGTGGGCGAAGTCGTTGTTCCTTGTCACGGTCAGGGCGTAGCGCCACAGAGTCTCGTCGTCCTTCCAGTAGGCAATCTGGCGGCGCGTGAGACCGACGCAGGCCAGCGCGACCGCCAGGGCCAGACCCGACAGCACGACTCTCCGGCCAGGCCAACGCGCGGCCAACTCGTGCGCGCCCCAGACCAGCATCAGCAGCACGCCGATGCCGGGAATATAGGTGTAGTGGTCGGCCATGGATTGTCTGCCGATTTGCACCAGGCCAATCACCGGAACCAGGGTGCCCAGGAACCAACACCAACCAGCGGCCAGGTACCGCCGCTCCCGGCCAAAGAAGAACACCAGCACCGAGATGACCAGCAACCCCAGGCCCGACCCCAGAATGGCCGCCACACCCCAGCTGGCCGGATACGGATAGAACGGGCTCAAGTCCACCGGCCAGAAGATAGTGCCCAGGTAACGGCAATAGGAGACCACGGCATTTGCGAGCCTTGTTGCCAGCGGGAGCACGTTGCACTTGGGTATGTTCAATGCTCCTGCTTGGACCGCGTAGGCGAGCGCGCTGCCCGCGGCCGCCAAGGCGAAGAAAGGCAGCTTCTCCCTGACGAAGGGAAGAAGAGTCTTGAGTTTGGAGTCTTGGGTCTGAAAACCAAAACGGTTGAGCGGCCAGTAGTCCAGCAGCAGGAGCACGAAGGGCAGTGTGACGAGCATTGGTTTGGACATCAGGCCCAAGGCGAAGAAGGCCAGTGCCAAGCCGTAGGAAACTCCCGACTTTGCACTCGGGACTTCGGACTCTCGCGCATAGCGCGCATAGGCCAGCAGGGTCAGCAGCAGGAAGAAGGTGCTCAGGACGTCTTTACGCTCCGAAATCCACGTGACCGATTCCACCCGGAGGGGATGTACAGCGAAGAGCAAGGCCAGAGCCGCGCAACGCCAAGTCGCGCCCGTCATCCCTCTGAACAGCAGGAACAGCAGGACGGCATTGGAGGCGTGTAGCAGGACGTTGGTCAGGTGATGGCCCCAGGGCTTCAGGCCGAAAAGCGTGCAATCCAGCATGTGGGAGAGAATCGTGAGCGGATGCCAGTTGGCGCCCACCTCGTGGGAGAACGCCCAGATGAGGTTTGACCAGCTTATCCCGGCCTGTACTCGCAGGTTGCCGGTCACAAACAGCATGTCGTCGTAGTCCACGAAGCCGTTGCGGAGCGAGGGCAGGAAGGTCCACACCACGGCTGCCAACAGACCAAGCGAGATGGCAATGCAAGGGCCGCCGCGTCCGGACGAGGTTGGTGGCTCGCCCGGGTTTGCGGGGCTAGGTCGCAGATTTGGGTTCGCGGTGCGTTGTGCCATGCTTGGCGCGCGACGAGCCACCCGCTTGCGAGCGTTCGCGCGGTGCCATTCAACTAGAGTAACGTCAGGGTGGAAGCGAGCAAAAAGTGGGGGGAGGGCTTGTTACGAAAGCGACGTGACCCCTGCTGTGATGGGGCTCCCTCCATAGTCCACAAGCTCCGGGCATGGAAACGACAGAGCGCGGACGAGGCCGTCCGCGCTCCAGCGAGACTCAAAACGACAGGACTGACTTACTTCCTGCGGCGCAGGGCGAGGAGGCCTAACAGGCCCAAGCCAAGCAGAGCGCCGGTAGCCGGCTCAGGGATCGCCACTGTCATAGCGAAGGCACGCGTCGTGTAAGGTGTCACCCCACCGTCGGGTGACCAGGAGCCGATGCCCGTGATGACCGCGTAGACCTGCATGTCCTCTTCGTCCCAATAGCTGGCCACACTGTACGCGCGACTCAAGCGGGAGAAGCCATCAAGAATCCCTTGGCCGGCGGCCAGGTCGGTCAGGTCAATCGCATGCCAGTTGCCAACGCTATCGCTCGTATCCCAGATCACGGCCTTCTCCATGCCACGGTAGGCCATGCCTACAGCGTACTTCCCATCCGCAGAAGCGCCGTATGGGATCTGCAGGGAAATCGAACCCGCTTCGTTCCCGAACAACGGCAGGGGGTTGATCGTCTGGCTCGCACCCGGGTTCTCAACTTTGTAGCCGTAATAGTTGCTGGGATCAGCCAACGTACGGGAACGCCCAAAGACGACGAGCCCATTGGCAGAAACCGAGAAAGCTTCGCCGGAGTCGGTGCCATCCAAGCCATTGAAGAAAAAGGCTGTACTAGCTACAGCATCGAGGACGTAGTTACGCTTGTTCGCCTGGGAATTGTTGACACCCCGCCAGCCAACCGACCGACCGCTGGCGCTCGTTCCCAGCATCTCACCCTGGTCACCAGATATTCCTTTAGTGTAATAGACATTCGCGGGAACAACCATGGGAGTTGTCGGGGGAACCGTCCACAGTCCGGCGCCTTTCATGACAACCAGCTGGCTTGTCCGCGCGTTGCTCCGGGTGCTGACGTAGTAGGCATCGGACCCGGCGGAGGATCCGAGCTGGTTGGCGAAGCCCATCGCCTGACCATAGGTCCAATTGGCGTTGCGGCGCTTGTTGCCCCACGTTGTGCCGCCATTTATCGTCATCCATTCGGCTGCGCCGCTGGAGGTCATGCCCGAGATGACGATCTGCTGCTGGCCGCCATAGGTGCGGTAGCCCACGCCATTGGCGTATTGGGATTGGGCGTTGTCAGCGCTGATCACGTTGATGGCGCTGGCGGAACCGACCTCCCACATGTAACCACGCGTGCCGGATTGGCCAACGATCCATTTGCCGTCCGAGGTAATGGCGCGGGCGTCGTTGGCAGTGTCGCCAGTCAGGGTTGGAATGACGGCAAGGGTGTCAGCCAGGGCGGCGGCGGCACTTAACGTCAAAACGGCGATAGCGGTGAGGAACTTCATGTTTTTGCCTTTCAGGTTGGTTGATTTTGGTGCTTTTTAGATCGCGATAATCAGGAGTGGCAGCGGGCTGCTGCGGAACCCAATTTGCTATAGATCCAGTACAACATGTCTACAGTTTTTACTGCTGAGTGTCATTTTGCGCAGAAACGACGCCCTTTGTCAAGCCCGGAAGGTTGTCTATTCCATGGACAAGACCCCCCGGCCCAAATTCCCGCAGAAGAGGCACAAATGGCCCAAAATGGCCTGTTTTGACAATCAAGCAGTCATTCAACACGGGCGGCGTCCCAGTCTTTTCGGTGATTCACGGAAGTTATTACATGCCGCGGCACAGTGTGCAGTCATGGGATGGGGATGGCGGGTTCCTGCCGATTTTCCTTCAAATGGACCCCCGGCAACGGGCACCATGGAGCGAGCTTACATGAGCATGATGCAAGAATTCACGGCGCTCGATGGCGCCATCTTGATTGACAAGCCCGCCGGGCCAACCTCGCACGACGTCGTGGATGCCATTCGCCGGCGCTTCGGCATCAAGAAGGTCGGCCATTGCGGCACACTTGACCCGAATGCCACCGGGCTGCTGATCATTGTGCTTGGACGCGGCACAAAGCTCTCCGAGAAGCTGATGTCCGACGACAAGGTTTATGAGGGCGCGATCAAGCTCGGCGAGACGACCAACAGCTACGATGCAGACGGCGAGTTGGTGGGGTCACTGCCAGTACCTCCGCTGACGCTGGACCAGCTCAACCAGGCGGCAGGAGAGTTCGTGGGCGATCACATGCAGACGCCCCCGATGGTGTCCGCAGTGAAGAAGGACGGCGTGCCGCTCTACAAACTGGCCCGAAAAGGCATCGAAGTGCCGCGGGAGCCGCGCCTGGTGCACATTTACAACTTCCGTTTCAGCGCCTACCAGGAGCCGCTGGCGCAGTTCCGACTGGCCTGCACCAAAGGCACCTACGTCCGCAGCATTGCGCACGACCTGGGACAGAAGCTCGGCTGCGGCGGGCACCTGGCAACGCTGCGGCGCGTAACCTCCGGCAAGTTTGAGGTAGCGCAGGCCATCCCACTGGCGGAGGTGCTGAAACTGGCGCCGCGCGAACTGGAGAAGCGGGTGCTGCCGTTCTTGAAATTGGCGGCGGCGGGGGGCAGCTAAAGGGCCATCTGGTGTGACGACGTTAAATGAGTGAATCAGGATGGCTGGTTACCCGCCACCTTCGCCGCCTGAGAACCCGCGCCACTAATTTAACGATTCAACCTGTTCAACTCATTTAGCGCGCATGAGAATTATCCGCACGGCCAAAGAGCTGAACCCGGCGCGCCGCAAAGTCTGCCTGGCCATCGGGTTCTTCGACGGCGTCCATCTCGGGCACCAGCAGGTCATCCGCCAGACGCTCACCGACGCCAGAAAACACGACGCCATTGCGCTGGTCATCACCTTCGACCAGCACCCGAACACAGTGGTCGCCCCCAGCCGGGTGCCGCCGCTGATCTACTCACTCCCGCAGAAGCTGCGCGCGATCGAGTCTTTGGGAGCCGACACGTTGCTGCTCATTCGTTTCGACAAGGCATTCAGCGAGCAGAGCGGCGAGGCATTCGTTCGCGGACTGGCGCGCGACCTGGGTAACATTCAAAGCCTTTGTGTCGGGGCGAACTTTGTCTTCGGCCATAAACGCGGTGGGAATGTGGACTTGTTGAGGAAGCTTGGGGTGGAGCTGAGATTCGCGGTGCACGGCATGGCGGCGGTGTCGCTGGACGGCCAAGCCGTCAGCAGCACTCGGATCCGGCAAGTCATTCGGGCGGGAGACTTGGACCGGGTAAGCCAGATGCTCGGCCGCGCCTATTCCCTGGCGGGTACGGTCATTCGGGGGGACGGGCTGGGCCACCGACTCGGCTTCCCGACTGCCAACCTCGATGCCGCCACCCTGGCCTTGCCGCCAAATGGGGTTTACGCCGTCCTCGCGGAGACGGGCGGCAAAACCTGCCGCGCGGTCCTGAATATTGGCCACCGGCCCACCCTGCGGGATCCGAACCCGCAGTTAAGGGTGGAGGCGCACCTGATTGACTTCACCGGCGACCTCTACGGCCAGGAATTGGAAGTAGCCTTCGTGGAGAATCTGCGCACAGAGAAGGAATTTGCCTCGCTCACCGAACTACGCCAGCAAATCGCCCGGGACATCCTCGACGCCCAAATGCGGTTCTAGCAAAGGACTCGATTTCGCAAATCCACTAACGTATTGCCTGCACACAGTCCGGAACCCAGCCTGGCCAGTATCGGTCAACATCGTCTCACCGCGCAGGTGGGCTCAACACCGGCACTATGAGCCGGTTGCATCCAGTCACGCCCGCCCACTGCCACCCCAACTACCGGTTCCGCCCATCCCCTGACCTTAAGGCACCCTGCGCCCAATCCAGCTACGGCGACGGGACGGCGGCAATCCAGCGGGACCCCGGTGTGTATCCCATGGGGATCGCTCCCCATGGGATACACACTGGGGCATCACGGGTATCACAGCGTTGTCGCACGGGCATTTCAGACCGTCAGGCCGCGTTCGGAAACCACCACTGTCCTAAAAATGGACACTGCGGTAATCTCCACGAGGGTGGCTGTTCGGTCCAGGAATACGGAACAGCACTACTGGACTGCCGTGTTAAGGCAATTGGTGGGCACGGTAGAATCGCCGGGGAATCCCCGTGGCGGAGTCCGTGAACTGGAGGGTGCCAGTGGTATTGGTGAAGCTGGCCACGGTGACCCAGCTCAGCGGGTTGGACAAGTTGGTCGAGCCCAGGACTTCAATCTTCTGGCCCGGCGGGCCGGAAATGGTGCATCGGAATTGCCCCCCGGCCAGGCGTTGGGGCGAGAGCAGCCGCAGGGCAGTGATCACGTTGAAGGGGCTGCTTAGGGCTGTGTGCCCGGCACCGTCATTTGCTTTGAGCACCACATTGGTGGCGTTTTGCCCCACAGTAATCGTTCCGTTCCAGACGCCGTTTACGAAGGCGCCGGAGGTCGCTGGGCTCACGGGAATGGAGTTGGAGAAGACAACCCGGTAGCGCAAATCAACCATCGGCCCCTGTGCGGTGCCGCGGACCGAAGTCGGGAACACATCGCCGTAAGACCAGTAGAAGTTCTGGCCCACAGTACCTTGAGCAAAGGTAGTAGGCCACGAGGTCGTGCGGAAGTAACCGTTGGTCCCTTGAGGGATGCGTGCACCGACGCGGTAGGTCGTGCCCGCAGCAAGCGTTATCGGCGTCGCCAGCGCTGCCTCGGTCCAACTGCCGAATGCCGACACGTCCTGGCTCGCCAGCAGGGTGCCGCTATCAGTCCAGATCGAAACCTTGTCTGTGCTGTAACCGCGGACGGCGGTGATCTGAACATTAGTGTTTGGCGTAAAGGCGTAGCCGTGCGTCATTTCGGAGCCGAACAGGTAGCTATTCGGTGACAAGTTCCCAACAATCGTGGCGGGAGATCCGGCCCCGGAAGCATAAGCGCTCAAGGTCACGGGGCCCGCGAAACCAGAGGCCACGCCGTTGGTGAGGTTCCGGGCCGTGATGGTCGTCGGGAATGGCGCATTCAGGTACTGCGTGGGACCTACCGGGCCCCATACCAGATGGTCCAGCACTGTCGTCAGCATGTTGTTGGTGAAGTCCACCCCCCACCGATTGCCGCTGGCAGCAGTGTAGTCCCACGATGTTCCAGTCGTGACCGTACGGCTGGTGGTAGTGAAATTGGTCTTGGTGACAGTGATGGAGTAGGTGGAATTGGCGGGGATTCTGGCAAGGGCGTAAATTCCCTGGCTGCCGGTGGTGGTCGTATAGGTGCCGCCACCAGTTTTTACGGCTGTAACGGTGGCAGCAACGACCGGCCGGCCAATCTGGTCCACTACCCGGCCGCTAATGATCTCGCCAGCGCCATTGGTGTAGAGGTTGTACAGGCAAGTGTGCACCACGTTGAAGTCATAGTTGCTGGTTTCCACGATCGGCAGCGCATACCACGCCGAGGCTGCCCCCGACCACCCCAAATTCAAATGGTGGAAGAGGGTGGAATCACTGTAGCCGTAGCCATCCGCCAGGACGGCATGTCCCCCGCTCGGGCCTTTGATCCCCAGGACCACCGGGTATCGAGCATCCAGATTCGGGTTGACCATGTTGATCAAATTGGCGCCTATATCGGACCCGTTGTTGTACCTCGCAACGGCACTGGAGTAGAGGAACGTGGTGGTCAGCGCGATTTTGGCATCCGTCAGGGATGCGGAAGAACCCGTTGCCCTGTAGCTCATGCCGACCGTGGCGCCCGCATCTGCGACTAATGCGCCAATGGCCTGGCATTGCGTCGTGGTGGGACTGGAGGGCGGCATCAACGGCATGTCGCTCCACACATAGGCGCCGCCGGGACCAGTGCCCCCATGCAAGTAATACATTAGGGGAGAGCCATCTGAATAAATCTCAAATCCTGCCGACCCGACGCTGGCGACAGGAAACTCGTAGTAGCGCATCAGTTGGGCCATTGCCGTTGCGACGCAGCCCGCCCAGTAGTTGTTCTTGTTTCCGTCTCCATAGGGCGGAGTATAGTAATTATAACATGCGGTCGTGCCGCCAGCGGCCGCGGTTCCCTGGTCCCAGGTGCTCAGGGTCAGGGGGGCTACTCGGACATCCGACACGCTCGCAAGAGCCTGATCCGTGGCCCCTTCGGATGCCGGTTTGGCTTCCTGAGTGGCAAGCCGCCGCCACTTCGCCTGGGCTTTGAGCGCGTTGGTGTCCGGGTTGGCTGCGTTCTTCGCCAATCGGGCGTAAGAAACTCTGGCCGACAGATCGCCGCTCGCCAGGGCGCCCAGAGGATTACCAGTCGAAGGGTCAAATTTGCCGGCGCGAGCGAAGCCGACAATCGGCTGAACCTGATCGTCAGCGGCCGCAATGACGAAGCCGGAGGGGGCCAAATACACCACATAATACAGGGCGCTGCCAGCGTTGTCGCTGAAAGTGTCCACCCGCTGTACGGTTGTGCCCAACTCCTCCCCCAACGGCGCCCGGTCCAGGTTGAGCCAGGCAGCAACGGCCGCGGCCGCCTGCTTTGAAGTCACAGGCGCCGCCTCGGCGGCCTGCCAAGGATGGCTCAGCAGAGTTCCAAACACCAGTACCGCAAGGGCCGTGTCGAGCCGGTTCAAGAAAAAATGGATGTGCTTCACTGGGTCTTGGCAGATGGGGCTGTTGGTTTGATCGGTGATCATTATCTAAACGGGCGTGCGCCGCTTTGTCGGTTCCGGAATCGCGGCGTGCCCTCAAACCAAAGCGCCGTCGCCTTCCACAAAAGAATCGCCAACAAAGCTCGTGGCTGGGCGACATAACGTCAGCCCTCGCCGCGACAAGGCCTGTTCTACCAGACCCACGGCAGCAATTCAAGTACCATCCCTGCGTTGAACGCATTTTCTGGTTTTCCTGTCCATCGGTGAGTAATATTTCAGAACACATGAATACCGGAATCAATGCCATCAACGCGGCAGTGCAAGAGGCTGGGGCGTTTGTGCGCCCCCTGTTTAACGAGTTAGGAAAGGTGATCGTGGGGCAGACTTACCTGGTCGAGCGGCTGTTCATCGGCCTGCTGGCTAATGGGCATGTGCTCTTGGAAGGCGTGCCGGGGTTGGCCAAGACGCTGTCGGTGAAGTCCCTGGCCAATTGTCTAAACGTCAGATTCTCGCGGCTGCAATTCACGCCCGACATGCTGCCGGCAGACGTCATCGGAACGCAAATCTACAACCCCCAGTCCGGGGCATTCACCACACGCAAGGGACCGATCTTTGCGAACCTGGTGCTGGCCGACGAGATTAACCGCGCGCCGGCCAAGGTGCAGAGCGCGTTGCTCGAAGCGATGCAGGAAAAGCAGGTCACCATCGGCGACCAAACTTTCAAGCTGGAGGAGCCGTTCCTGGTGCTCGCCACGCAGAACCCGATCGAGCAGGAAGGCACCTACCCGCTGCCCGAGGCGCAGGTTGACCGCTTCATGCTCAAGCTCAAGATCGGCTATCCGTCGCGGGGCGAAGAGCGACAAATCCTCGACCTGATGGCCCGCACCTCCGGCACGCCCACCACCACCCCGGTCGTCGAGCCGAAACAAATCCTCCAGGCCCGCCAGGTCATCAACGACATATACATGGACGACAAGGTCAAGGACTACATCGTGGACCTGGTCTGCGCCACGCGGGATCCGGAGGAGCACAAGATTCAGGTCAAGGAATTCATCCAGCTTGGCGCCTCCCCGCGCGCAACTATTTACCTCACGCTGGCCGCCAAGGCCTACGCGTTCCTCAAAGGGCGCGGCTACGTGACCCCGCAGGACGTCAAAAGCATCGGCATGGACGTGCTGCGGCACCGCGTGGCCATCACTTACGAGGCGGAAGCCGAGGAGAAGACCAGCGAGACCATCATCCAGAAGATCTTTGATGAGCTGCCGGTGCCATGATTCCCCGGGATATTCTCAAGAAGATCCGCCAGATCGAGATCCGCACCAACCGGCTGGTGAGTGAGACGCTGGCCGGCCAGTACCACAGCGTTTTCAAGGGCCAGGGGATGAACTTCGACGAGGTGCGCGAGTATCAGCCCGGCGACGAGGTTCGCTCCATTGACTGGAACGTCACGGCGCGAATGAACCATCCGTTCGTCAAAAAGTTCGTGGAGGAGCGGGAATTAACTCTCATGCTGGTGGTGGACGCCAGCGGCTCGGGACTGTTTGGCTCGCGCGACCAGTCCAAGCGCGAGCTGGCGGCCGAGATTGCTTCGGTGCTGGCCTTCTCGGCCATTCGCAACAACGACAAGGTGGGGCTGATCCTGTTCACCGACGAAGTCGAGAAGTTCATCCCGCCGCGCAAAGGCCGCCGCCACGTCCTGCGGGTCATCCGCGAGGTGCTCTTCTTCGAGCCGCGCCGCCGCGGCACGGACTTGAACGGTGCATTGGAATTCCTGCTGCGGGTAACACCCCATCGGGCCATCGCGGTGGTCATCTCGGACTTTATCGGTTCGCCGGCAGATCCGGCCGGCCGGCGCCGCGGCACACTTCGCCCCCAGATCATGCTGCTTGAATCGCTGGCCCAGGCATCGCTGACCATGCTGCGCCAGGCCAATCGCCGGCATGACGTGGTGGCGGTGCAGATAACTGACCGGTATGAACTCGAACTACCGGCGCTTGGCCGATTGGTGCTGAACGACGCTGAGACGGGTGAAGTCGTTGAGATCAACACTGGAGACGAGCGTAAACGCGCCGCCTTTGCCGAGCGGCAGGCTCGCGCCCAGGCCGACTTGGCACGGCTATTCCGCTCCGCCGGCATTGACGCCATCCGGCTGCGCACCGACCAGCCGTACGCCGCGGAGTTGGGCCGGTTCTTCGAGACGCGCGAGAAACGGCGGTTGCGGGGGTAGGAATGATCTCGAAGGTCCAGGTCCATACGCCTGCATGGTGCGTGTTGCGTGGAAGGCCGCACGGGATTACGCCCTACACAACAAGGAGCACGCCATAAACTGATGGCCGCAACAAACCTCCAGACCAAGTCCCTCCTGGCGGAAAGCGCCGGCACCAACGCGCTGCGCGACATCAAGCCGCCGGTCGAAATACCGAGTGGCTGGGCGTGGCTCTGGTGGACGCTGCTGATCCTTGCGGCTGCGGCGGTGGGATTCTGGGCCTGGCGCTATTGGCAGCGGCGCCGAGCGCGAGCCAAGGTCGTCCCGGTCGTTCCGCCTCATATTCGAGCAAAACAAGAACTGCGGGAAGCGCTGGCGCTGATCAACCAGCCACGCGAGTTCTGCATTTTCGTCTCCGACACCATCCGCTGGTATCTGGAGGAGCGGTTCGACTTCCACGCGCCGGAACGGACCACCGAGGAGTTTCTATATGAGTTGCAGGGAACCAACCTGCTGACGCCGGACCAGAAGACCAGCCTGGGCGACTTCCTCCAGCGGTGCGACCTGGTCAAGTTCGCCAAATACGAGCCGGGGCGGCCAGAACTGGACGACCTGCACGCTTCGGCGGTGCGGTTGGTCGAGGAGACCGAGCCGATCATGGCCACCTTGGAAGCGGTGAAAACAGGTGCTCAAGCATGACCTTCGGCCATCCATACGTGCTGCTGCTGCTCCTGTTGTTGCCGGTGCTGGGGTGGCTTAAAGGCAAGCAAGGCAAACCTCCCGCCTTCGTCTACTCCTCCGTCCAATTGGTCCGCGGCATTCTCAATGTCAGCCGCACCCGCTCGGGCGCGTTCCTGGCCTCGATGCGCTGGCTGCTCCTGGCGCTGCTGATCATCGCCCTGGCACAGCCGCGCCTCACCAGGAGCGAAACCAAGGTCACCGCCAGCGGCGTTGACATCGCCGTGGCGCTCGACCTCTCGGGCAGCATGGCATCCGAAGACTTTGAAGTGGGCCGAGAACGTATCAACCGGCTGGCGATGGCGAAGGAAGTGCTTAAGACGTTCATTGACAAACGTCCCGCCGACCGCATTGGCATCGTAGCTTTCGCCACGCAGGCCTATATCGCCTCGCCCTTGACGCTCGATCACGACTTCCTCCTGGAGAACCTCGCCCGGCTTGAACTGGGCACCATTGACAATTCCCGCACCGCCATAGGGTCGGCCCTCAGCACGGCCATCAACCGCCTGCGTGATCTCAATTCCAAGAGCAAGATCGTCATCCTGATGACCGACGGCCAGAATAACGCAGGCAAAGTCCCGCCCCTGACCGTGGCCGAGGCGGCTCAGAAACTCGGCGTCAAAGTCCATACCATCGGCGTCGGCACCCGCGGCATGGCGCCGATGCCGGTGTACATGGACGGGCGCAAAGTCGGCTATCAACAGCATCCGGTGGACATTGACGAGGACACGCTCCAGAAGATCGCCAGCTTGACGGGCGGGAAATACTACCGTGCCGACAACTCCCAGCGCTTCCAGGCCATTTACGCCGAGATTGACAAGTTGGAGAAAACCGAGGCTGACGTGATGAAGTTCTCTCGTCACGACGAACTGTTCCCCTGGCTCATCGCGCCTGGCTTGGGGCTTCTCCTGCTCGAAGTGCTTCTGCGGCATACGATTTGGAGGCGCCTGCCGTGACTTTTGCCAATCCCCACATCCTCTGGCTGCTGCTGGCGCTCCCCCCTGCCCTGCTGGCCTTCTTTTGGTGGGCCGGGCGCAAGCGCCAGCAACTGCTCGCTCAGTTCATCCAGGCCCGCCTATTGCCCAGCCTGACCGTCGGCATCTCTGCTACGCGCCAGAGGATTCGCGTTGCCTGTCTAGTCCTGGCCGCCGCCTGCCTCATCCTCGCGCTGGCCCGCCCGCAATGGGGATTCCACTGGGAAGAAGTTAAGCAGCGTGGCCTGGACATCGTTGTGGCAATTGACACCTCGAAGAGCATGTTGGCGATGGACATCGCACCCAACCGCCTGGCCCGTGCCAAACTGGCCGCTCTGGACCTGATGCAACACGCCAAATCCGACCGCCTGGGTTTGGTCGCGTTCGCCGGCACCGCGTTTCTGCAGTGCCCCCTGACCATTGACGACTCGGCTTTCCGCCAAAGCGTTGAAGCGCTCGACGTGAACATCATACCCCAGGGCGGCACGGCCCTGGCCGAGGCAATTCAGTCCGCCCTGACCGCCTACAAAGAGGGCGACAACTATAAGGTCCTGGTGCTGCTCACCGACGGCGAAGACCAGGACTCCGGCGCGCTGGAGGCTGCCGAGAAAGCGGCCAAGGAGGGATTGCGCATCTTCACCATCGGCATTGGCACGGCTGACGGGGAGATTCTGCGCGTCAAGGATGCCAAGGGTGGCAGCGATTATGTCCGCGATGAGCAGGGCAACGTTGTGAAGTCGCACCTGAATGAGCGGCTGTTGCAGCAAATCGCCGGCGCAACCGAAGGAGGCTTCTACCTGCCGTTGCGCGGAGCCAAAGCCATTGACACGCTCTACGACGAGGGCCTGGCCAAGCTGCCCAAGACTCAGCACCAGGAGAAACTCGTCCGCCGCTATCACGAGCGCTACCATTTACCCCTGGCGACGGCCATTGTGCTACTGCTCGTGGAAATGCTCTTCCCTGAGCGTAAACGCATGCGTACCACGAATTACACGAACGACACTAACCGGTCTCAAGAACCCCGCGCTGGGGAGCGATCAAATTCAACCGGGAGCCCGCCGGCTAAACCCCAAAGTCGCTCCCGGACTTCCAGCCTGCCGCACGCCGTCCCGCTTTTGTGTGTGTCGTGCGTTTCGTGGTTCCTCCTCTGGCCGGGGCAAGGGTTCGCTTCGCCCTCCACCGCGCTGAGGGAATACAAGGCCGGCAACTACGACCAGGCGCTCAAGGAGTATGAACGCCTGCTCAAGAAGAAAACTGATGACCCCCGCCTGCATTTCAACGCCGGTACCGCCGCTTACCGCAACCAGCAATACGACGAAGCCGCCAAGCAGTTCAACGCCACGCTCTCTTCACCGGACCTTAAGCTCCAGGGGCTGGCTTATTACAACGAGGGCAATTCCCTCTACCACCTCGGCGAACGCAATCCCGACCCCAAGCAGCGCACGGAGGCCTGGGAGAAAGCCCTTCAAGGCTACCAAAGCAGCCTGAAGCTCAACCCGCAGGACCTGGATGCCAGGTTCAACTACGAGTTTGTGAAGAAGAAGCTCGAAGAACTCAAGCAGGAGCAGCAACAGTCCCAAAAGGACAAGCAGGATAATCAAGACGACAATCAGGAGCAGAACCCGCAACAGCAGCAGGACCAAAACCAACAGCAGGACCAGCAGAAACAACAAGATCAGCAACAACAGCAGGCTCAGCAAAACCAGAAGCAGGACTCCTCCGAACAACAGAAGTCGGCGGAGCAGAAAAAGGAGGAGGAGCAACAACAGGCCGCCCAGCAAACCCCGCCTGAGAAGCAGGACCAGCAGCAGGCGCAGCAGTCAGCCGGCCAGGACAAGGAGGATTCCGGCGAACAGGACCAGCAGTCCGCCGCCACTCAGTCGCTAGCTCAGATGACCCGGGCGCAAGCCGAGCAGTTGTTGGACGCGCAGAAGGAGGATGAGAAATTGCTCCAGCCCCAGCCCACCGGCAAGCCGCAGGATACCAGCCGACCGTTCAGGGATTGGTGAGGCCGAGCCCTAGTCCGCCTTGGATGGCTTCGATTCCTTTTCCGCGGCGCGAGCCTTTTCAGGCTTGGGCGCACGCTCGGCCCGCGGAGGGCGGTCCGGCCGGGAGCCATGAGTCCTCTTGTCGCCCGCATCGGCTTTGGCGGGGGCGCCTCCGGTCCTTCCGTGAGCAGGATCGTAACGACGGCCACGCTTCTCGGTCCTGGACTCTTCTTTCTTTGCTTCCGCAGCCGGGGCGGCGACTGGCTCTGGTGGCGGCGTGGTGCTCTCGACCCGGACTTTGAGCTTGCCAGTAACGTCATGGTGAAGCCGAAGTTCAACTTCGTGGTCGCCCAAAGTGCGGATAGGTGTTTCGAGATGGATCTTCTTCTTGTCCAGTGAGACGTCGAATTGGGTCTTGAGCTGGTCAGCGATCATGCCCGAGGTTACCGTGCCGAACATCTTGCCGTCCTCGCCCGTCTTGACCGTGAGCAGGCAGATGAGCTTGGCGAGGCTCTTCGCCAGCTCGTTCATGGTGTTGAATTCGTGGGCTTCGCGATCGGCACGCCGCTGGCGGAGGACCTCCAGCCGGCGCTTGTTGACTCCGGTCAGCGGAATTGCCAGACCCTGCGGGAACAAGAAATTGCGCGCGTAGCCAGCGGCGACTTTGACCTGGTCGGACTCGGCGCCCAGACCAACGATGTTATGAGTGAGGATGACTTCAGTTTTAGCCATGTGTGAAAGAATTGCGTGTTGCGTGTTACGTGGGGGCGAATGAGCCTTCCACCGCCGATCCTAGAATGGAACGTCGTCTTCTTCGGGCGCGGCGGATTCGGGCTCGGCTGCGGCAGCTGGGGCAGACGCCGGACGGGTGGCGGTCGGCGCGGCGTTGTCGGAGCCCCTTGAGTCAATGAAGGTGAATCCCTCCAATACGACTTTGAGTTTGCTTTGCTTCTGGTGCGTGGTCTTGTCTTCCCATGTGTCCAGTTTGAGGCGGCCTTCCACCAGCAGGGGTCGGCCTTTCTTCATGTATTGAGCGATGATCTCGGCTTGGCGCGCCCAAGCGTCCACATCAATAAAGCTCACCTCTTCCTTGGATTCGCCGGTTTCGCTCTTCCATGTTCGGTTAACGGCAAGAGTAAGTCGGGCGACCGCCGTTCCCTTGGGCGTGTAACGGAGTTCGGGGTCGCGAGTCAGGTTGCCTGCTATAATCACTTTGTTGAATCCAGTCATAGTGAGCCTTTCTCCTAGACGGTGGCTGTTGCTGCTGCCGGTTTCGGTGCCGCGGCCTCGGTGAACAGCACCCGGAAAACGTCCTCGCTCATGGTGAACCGACGCTTCAACTGATCCAGAATCGTTGGCTGGCCCTCAAAGATCACGTTGACGTAGAAACCGGCGCTGTGACGCTTGTTGGCGACGCGAGCAAAGCTCTTCTTGTCCATCTTCTGCACGGTTTCCACCTTGCCGCCCAGCGAGGTGATCTCGGCGGAGATCTTGTCAATGGCATCTTTGATGCCTTCTTCTCTTCCTGCCGTATCAAGTATGAACAGGCCTTCGTATCGTTTCACTGCTCTTCTCTTTCGTTTGCGGAGCCGGTTACGACTCCGTTAAATTGACTCATTGCTTTCTGTATTCCGGCGTCCAGCCAGGTTTCGGCCTGATCGGATGCCACGCCCACGACTCTATCTGCCAACGCCGCTTCCGTCGAACTAAATCGCCCCAGCACGTGGCCGGCTATTTCGCGCGCGCCGCTCTGCCGGCCAATTCCTATTCGCAGCCGGGCGTATTCGCAAGTGCCCACGTGCCGCTCGATGGATTCCAGCCCATGATGGCCGCCGCTGCCGCCGCCCGGCCGCATCCGGATTTCGCCCAGCGGCAAGTCCGCATCGTCCACCACTACCAGCAATCGCTTCGCCGGCACCTGGTAAAACGCCATAACCATCCCAACCGCCTCACCGCTCGAGTTCATGTACGTCTGCGGCTCGCAAAGCAGCGCGCGGCGGTTGGCCCGCTGCGCGGCAGCCAGCCGGGCATTGAACTTCTTCTCATAAGCCCAAACCGCGCGCCATCGTTCCGCCAGCCGTTGGACGGTGAGGAAACCCGCGTTGTGCCGGGTCCGCGCATACTCCGCGCCGGGATTGCCCAGACCCACGATGAGATACAGGTTCTCCATCCGGGGCGCTGGTCTGGCAGCCCGGTCGAGCCCGGGCCGCCACCCAAGTTACTTCTTCTTCCCTGCTGCGGGCGCAGCCTTCTTTTCGGCTCCGGCTGGGGCTGCTTTCTCGGCGCCCGGGGCGACCTTCTCCGCACCCTTGGCTGGAGCCTTTTCGGCCCCCTTGACGGCACCTTTCTCCGCGCCCTTGGCCGGCGGAGCGCCCTCTTCGCCCTCTTCCTTCTTCTCTTTGATCATCTCGACCTCGCCCGGCACAGCTTCCGCTGCCGCTGCCGCTTCGGCCGCTTCCTCCTCCTCCGTGCGCGGCGCGGAGACGGCAATGACGGAAATGTGCTTGTCTCCGAGGATCTCGCAGCCCGCAGGCGCGGAAATGTCACCCAAGTGTATGGCCTGCCCGATCTTGAGATGGCTCACGTCCACCAAAATCTGCTCCGGCAAATCCTTCGGCAGGCCGCGCACCCGAATATTGAAGAGCACGTGTTCGAGCACGCCGCCTTCCGTCTTCACGCCTTCGGATTCGCCAACTGCCTCTACCGGCACCTGAATGGTCACTCTCTCGTTTTCGGCCACCTCATGAAAATCAACATGCAGCACCTTGCCGGTGAGGGGATGGTGCTGGACTTCCTGCACCAGCGCCAGGCGCTTGGGCCGGGCGTCGTCCTTGACGGCCAGGTCCACGAGCAGGTTCTCGGACACCGAATGGTGGATGAGGTCTTCCATTTCCTTGGCGCTGACCTCGAGGTTCTGCGTTTGGGCATGCCGCCCATAAATGACGGCCGGAATGCGGCCGCCCGCGCGGAGGGCTTTGGCCCCGGCGCGCCTCCCCAGGACTCGGGGAGCGGCTTTGAGTGCTACTGATTTCATTGTCTAGTTTCTATTAACAGCGGCGTTAGCTCGTGCGCCCGCCTCTAAATTCAAACAGCGAAGTGACCGACGAATTGCTATGGATCCGCTTGATGGCTTCGCCCAAAAGCCCCGCCACCGACAGCGTCACGATCTTTACGCCGCTGATGACAGGGCGCAGGACAGTATCAGTTGTCACCAATTCGTCAATAGGCGATTTGCGCAATCTTTCAACCCCCATCTTGTTGAGGATGGCATGGGAAACGCAGGCCAAGATTTTCCTGGCGCCCTTGTGCTTCAGCAGTTCGGCCGCCTTGACCAGAGTGCCCGCCGTCTCGGTCAAATCGTCCACCAGCAAGGCATCCTTGCCACGAATCTCGCCGATAACAGCCATAGACTCGACCTCGCTGGCACTCTTGCGCCGTTTGGCCACAATCGCCAGGCTCGCTTCCAGCACCTGCGAATACGCATAGGCCATCTTCAGCCCGCCCACATCCGGGCTCACCACGACCAGGTCGCGCAGCTTCTTGGTCTTCAGGTACTCATACATCACCGGCGCCGCATACAGATGATCCACCGGAATGTCAAAGAACCCCTGGATCTGCTGGGCATGGAGGTCCATGGCCAGGATTCGATTAGCGCCTGCGGCCACCAGCAGGTTGGCCACTAGCTTGGCCGTAATCGGCACCCGCGGCTGGTCCTTGCGGTCCTGCCGGGCGTACCCGTAAAACGGCAGCACTGCGGTGATCCGCGCCGCGCTCGCCCGTCGCAACGCATCAATCATGATGAACATTTCCATCAAATGATGGTTCGTCGGCGGACTGGTGGACTGGACTACGAAGACATCTTCCCCGCGAACATTCTCCTCGACCTTCACGAACGTCTCCCCGTCCGGGAACGGTTTGATGGTGGATTGGCCCAGCCCAATTCCAATATATGCGCAAATGGACTCGGCCAATGGTGGATTCGAACTGCCGCTGAAAATCTTCACAAATCGCCTGTTCTATGGTTAAAACAAAAAACCACCGCACCGGTGGCTAAAAAGCAGGCCAAACTTTACCAGCCCGCTGGCGCGGCGCAAGCGGAATCCGCGCACACGCACAGACGCGGAGCCTCAGCGCCAGACAAACGCAAGCTTCATCACGGATTCCCGGGAAGTGCCAACAGTGGTTTTCACCCGCACAGCCCGGATGGTTGAGGCACACGGATCTTAAGGGTAACATTGCGAACAGGCCAGAGCCGGATGGGCCCACGCAACCTCTAATCTGCGCACTGTCCATATTTTGGACAGTGGGGCTGCCTGCCTGACTTCCTCGGTCCCCGATGACACTGGCACCTCCGGCTTGGGGTTACGGTGGCGGCAGGGTGATGCTACGGTGTGTATCCCATGGGGAGCGCTCCCCATGGGATACACACCGTAGCCGGACCGCATTAGCATGCCATCCACAAGCCAGAACCAGCGTGCGACCACTGCAACGGCGCCATCGCCCGTCCATCGGGGGCGCTGGAGGTTAGAAAAGGGGAGCGCCAGACGACGAATCGCCATCAAGGTTCACCGGAATTTCTCGAAGAACCGAATCTGATTGGCCCATGGTCGCGGCCAAATAGAACGAACAGATCGTCGCTGCCGTGTACAGAACGGCGTTCACAAACGAGCCCAGTACCCTCCGCTCCGCGAAGGGGGGCAAACCGTTGACCAAAGATAGGTGTGGAAACACGGACACCAAGATGCTAAACCCATGGTGTCATTTTGCCGTGAGGCAACGCGTGGGAAGCCGAGCGTCACCAGCACGTGGCTCGCATCCGCCCTGTCACTCGCTGCCCAACATGACTATCAGCTAAGGGTAATCCAGCCGCCGCCCAGCACGAGATCGTCCTGGTAGAACACCGCCGCCTGACCGGGCGTGATGGCGCGCTGGGGAACGTGCAGCTTCACTTTGACCGATCCACCGGCCAACGGAGTGACCGTGCAAGGGGCGCCGGGGTGGTTGTAGCGAATCTTGACAGCCGCCTCGAAAGTGGCGGGCGGAGCGTCGAAAGGGATCCAGTTGCACCTCGCCGCAACGAATTCATCTCCTACGAGGGCTGCATCGTCGCCCACGATGACCCTGTTGCGCCTGGCATCCAGCTCAATCACGTAAAGCGGCGTGCGAGAGGAAATGCCAAGGCCGCGGCGCTGTCCAATCGTGTAGAACTCGATACCGTCATGCTGGCCAAGCACCTGGCCCTGGAGATTTACAATCTCACCGCGGTGCTTCTGGACGAGCTTGGCCTGCTGGAGAAACTTGCCGTAATCGTTGTCCGGCACAAAACAGATTTCCATGCTCTCTTCCTTGTCGGCGGTCCGGAAGCCGCGACCCCGGGCCAAGGCTCGGGTCTCGGTCTTGGTCCTGTCGCCAAGCGGGAAAAGGGCACGGGCCAGTTGGTCCTGCCTAAGCGAGAAGAGAAAGTAGCTCTGGTCCTTGCGCAAATCGCGTCCCCGCTTCAGCAGGGTGCGGGAGCCGTCCGGGCTCTTCTCAAGCCGCGCAAAGTGGCCGGTGGCGACGTATTGGGCTCCAAGCTGCTCGGCCCGCTGGATCAGCCGGCCGAACTTCAGGTGCTGGTTGCACACCACGCAGGGATTAGGCGTCCGGCCGGCCCTATACTCCTCCGCGAAGTATTGAACGACCCGGCGCTGGAATTCGGCCGATTCGTCCATCGGGTAATACGGGATGCCCAGCTTGTGGCAGACCGCCCGGGCGTCCGCGATGGCCTGGGGGCCGCAGCACTTGTCCTCCGCGAGCAGCAGGCAATCGTACGACCATAGTTTGAGGGTCACCCCGACCACGTCGTAGCCCTCTTCAAGCAAGAGGGCGGCGGTGGCGGAGGAGTCCACCCCGCCACTCAGCCCCACGACAACGCGTGTTTTCTTCTGCGCGGTCACAAGCGCGTTAACATACGTGCGCCCTGGCACCCTGTAAATGGCGCCGCAGACGCGTCGGGCTGGCAGATCGACTCGCCTCGGTTATCGCCTTGCCTCCTGGCTGGCTCCCGGCATGATGACATTCCTAGATGTTTGTTCGGCGTATCCAGAGTCGTGCGTTTAAGTGTCACCTGATTATGCACTGCAAAAACTTGTTAGTCCTCAGCTCCGTCTGCCTGGCTGCAACCACTGTGAACACGGCAGCGCTCGGCCCCTTTGAAATTCTCCCGTTCGAGGATGGATTCATCCAGGAGGCTTACGTGGACCTGTTGTCCGGCGGCAACATCGCCGACTGGACGGGTTGGTCGGGATCGAGCTTCGTATCCCCCGATGCCTACAACGGCCACATCGGCAGCGATTTCTCCATGCAGACCGGCACGCCCCTCTACGCCGCCGCCGCCGGCACAGTGATCGGCACCTATTCCGGCTACGCTGCCAACGACCATAGCGATCCTTATTACGGCAACTACGTCAAGATCGCCGTTGACGGCCTCACCCCCAACGGCGATGCCGTTAATGTCATCTACGGCCACATGCTCTCGGTCTCCGTCTCCGTCGGCCAGCACGTCAATGTCGGCGACCAGGTTGGGCTCTCCGACAACACGGGGCTGTCCGACTCAGAGCATTTGCATTTCGAGAGCGACCTGCGAAGCGGGGGCACGGCGATCTGCCCGCTCTACTGGGCGCACTTCAAGTATCCGATCATGTTCAACCCGGCGGGCACGCATCAGCTCGGGCGAGTGGTAAGGGTGACGGTGGCGAGCACAGCAATCCGGAATGGCCGTTTTGACAGCAGCACTCAGATTGGAACGGCATACCTGGACCAGCTTTATTTCTGCAGCTATCCCAAGCGCGGCTATTACCAGGTCTTCATTCCGAACAATACCGCCTATCGGTCGGGATGGCTGCGGGCAACCGACGTGGAGGAGGTATTCACAGGGACGGTCATTCAGCCGTTGCCGGATAATGTGACCTACGTGCATCTAGGCCAACTCGCGTCCAAATACCCCATTCGAGCCTCAGCCAGCGACGGCGCCGCGCAGATCGGCGAGATCGTATTCGGCGGTGGCCGGTTTGTCGCTGACCAGATATCCAACGGTTACTATCGCATCCCGGTGCCCGGTGCCTCGGCCACGTGGGGGTGGGTCAAGCCAAACAGCCGTATGGTGGTTTACCCAGAGTTGACCAACCCCAACGTCAACCTCGCCAACCTGCCCGACAACGATTTCCCCATCACCGAGAACTTCACCACGACCGGCAAGTCCATGTTCGGCCGGCCCAAGTTCAACCGTTCGGTAGTCAAGTCGTTCAGCCCAGCCGCCCCGGGCGGGGACGGCAAAGCGCTGTTCATGACTGACAAAACCAATTATGGCACCGGCACAAGCGAATCGGTCACGGTGGGCAAGCCGGGCCATCGCAACTATTACGTGCAGTGCGCCGTCTATTTCAGCTATCAGCCCTCCTACCTCGGCACAGACGAGTGGGAGCGCTACGGCATCTTCCTGCGCGACGACGGCTTCGCCGGGCTGGACACCACCTACGAAGGAGCGGGCAACAGCTACGCGCTGCTTTGGGACAACGACGACGGGCGTCTGCGCGCGGCCAAGCTAGTGGACGCCGCGATTACAGATTACTTCCCCACGGCCACCTATATTACCAGCAGCGGCTGGCACACCATGCGCATCGAAGCTTACGGCACGAGCATCAAGTATTACCTGGACGGAAACCTGCTGGTCGAAGCCACTGACTCGACGTTCCATTCCGGCCACTGCGGGATGGGCTACAGCAACCACGCCGGCGGCAGCAATCCAGCCGCGCGCGGCGCCTACTTCGACAACTTCATCGCGGACACCCTTGATCCCGTCCAAGCCCCCGCCATCACCACGCAGCCACAGCAGCAGACGGTTGGTAATGGCGGCAGTGCGACCTTCACCGTGGCGGCCACCGGCACGGCGCCGCTCGCTTACCAGTGGATGAAGAATGGAGCAAACATCTCCGGCGCTACGACCACGGCTCTGACCATCGTCAACGCGCAGTTGTCGGACGCGGCCTTTTACACCGTGTTGGTCAGCAATACCGGCGGCTCGGTCACGAGCAGCGCAACCCAATTGGTCCTGACGACAACGCCGATTGCCCCCGGCACCGGCACCGGGCTGCAAGGCAGCTACTATGACAACCAGGACCTTACCACCGTCAAAATCGTTCGCACCGACGCGACGGTTGATTTTGACTGGGGCACGGGTTCCCCCGATGCCAGCATCGGGCCTGATGCTTTCTCGGTGCGATGGGCCGGACAGGTCGAACCGCGCTACACCCAGACCTACACGTTTTATACCCGCACCGACGATGGCGCACGGCTTTGGGTTAACGGCGTCCTGTTGGTAGATCAATGGGGTGACCAGGGCCCCACCGAGTGGAGTGGCTCGATTGCCCTGGCCGCCGGACAGAAATACGACTTTCGTCTGGAATATTACGAAAACGGCGGCGGGGCCACGGCTCAACTCCGTTGGTCGTGCGCCAGCCAGCTTAAAGAGATCATTCCGACTTCCCAACTCTACCCGAATACTGCCCCAACAATTACCACGCAGCCGCAGGGACAGGCGGTCATCGCGGGCGCTAATGTCACCTTCTCTGTGGCGGCCGCCGGCACGGCACCGCTGGCGTATCAGTGGCTTCTCAATGGCGCACCGATCTCGGGGGCGACGAGCAGCAGTCACGCGCTCGTCAACGTGCAACCATCGGATGCCGGGGACTACTCGGTGGTCGTGTCCAACCTGCTTGGGTCGGTAACCAGCTCGAATGCAACGTTGGTGGTGTCGGCCACTGGGCTCCCGCCTACAATCACTGCGCAACCTCAGGGCCAGTCCGTCAGCGCCGGCACTGCCGTGACCTTCAGCGTAGTGGCCGCCGGAACGCCGCCGTTCGGCTATCAGTGGCGGCGCAATGGTGCCGCTATCGCCGGCGCCAGCGCCAGCAGCTATACCAGGAGCAACGTCCAATCGGCCGATGTAGGGCTCTACTCTGTGGTGGTGAGCAATGCCTACGGCACCGTCACCAGCGCGGAAGCAGCCCTGACGCTGACTGCAGCGATTGCATTCCAGGACAACTTCGAGTCGTGCGACCTTAGCGGTTGGGCCGTATACCCTGGCGCGAGCAGCCTGGACGGTTCCAACGCCCAGAACCATACTCCTGGCGGCGGTTGCAGCGCGCGCGTGGACAATTCGCTCGACAAGATGTATCACAATTTTGGGATTGAGGTCGGTGGTCGGATGCGGGCGACCTGGTGGATATATGACGGCGCGCAGACCCGCGCATACGCCGAAGTTCGCGCTCACACAGGCGCAGGGTACGACGGGAGTGCGATACAACAACTCCTCGCTGCCGGCAAGTACAGCAGCGTCACTTTAACAGGCGAAGTGTGGGACGGCACGAAGTACCAGGGCCGCGTGTCCAACGGCGCCAATGCCGGTTGGTTCAACCTGAATGCCGCCGGCGCGCCGAGTCGTTCCACGAGTTGGCACAAGTTTGCGATTGAGCGCCGGGCGGACGGGACGACTATTGATTTCTACGTGGACGACATCCTGAGCCGGACTATATACAGCGCAACGGATGCCACCATAGATTCGATACTGATTGGATCGGTGGCCGCTGGCACTACGACCGGCGAGGCTTGGATTGACGACGTCCTGGTCGAGTACTTCGACCTGCCCTCCATTGTTACGCAGCCCGTTGGACAAACCGTCGCGGCTGGCGGCAACGCGACCTTCAGTGTCAGTGCCACCAACACCGTGCTGAGCTATCAGTGGCGGCTGAACGGGGTAAACATCGCAGGAGCAACCACTTCCTCCTTCGCGATCAACAACGCCCAGGCGGCGCACGCCGGCAGCTATACGGTCGTTGTAGCCAACGGGGTAGGCCCGACCGTGAGCGCCGCCGCAAGCCTTACAGTAATTGATCCGCCGGTCATCACCACGCCGCCGCAAGACCAGAATGTGGCTGCGGGGGCAACTGCCACCTTTACCTTTACAGCAACCGGCACCGGCCCGCTGGACTACCAGTGGCACTTCAACGGAACGGCGATCGCGGGTGCGACCGGCACCAGCTATACCTGCGTCAACGCGCAATCCTCCAACGCCGGCCCCTACGTGGTAGTGGTCAGCAACGTTGGCGGCTCGGTCAGCAGCCCCCCTGCCCTGCTCGCGGTAAACAACCCACCCGTGCTGAGCGGGGTGCGCGACCGGTCCATCCACGCCGGAGCCACGTTGCGCTTTACGGCGATGGCCAGCGATCCTGATTCTGCGCAAAGCCGGACTTTCAGCCTCGATCCGGGCGCGCCGGCGGGGGCGGAGATTGACGCTGCCACTGGTGTGTTTAGCTGGCCGACCAGTGCTGCCCAGTTGGATACGATCAATCCGGTGGCCGTGCGGGTGACCGACAATGGCGTGCCGGTGCTAAGTGATGTGAAAACGTTCTACATCACGGTGGTTGCCCGGCCGCTTCTGCAAAGCCTCACGCTGTCCAACCAGACCGTTACCCTGCAATGGAGCGCCATAGCCGAAACAACTTATGGTGTGCAGTTCAAGGACAGCCTGACCCCCACCGACTGGGTTGACCTCACTAACGTCGTTGCCACCAGCAATACCGCCTCCGTCCCGGACACCCTTGGCTCACTCACTGGGCAGCGCTTCTACCGGATCGTGGTGCGGGACTGAGCCGCAGGCGAGGGATAGGGAGCTTCTTCGCGGTCCTTTCGGGCCGGGCGCCACCCATTTGGAAATCGCTCCGTGCAAATGGGCGCGGCATTGTCGCGCCGCGTGCAGAAGTTTGAGCTCCTCTTCGCGCGTGGGATTCCCACCGGCAGATAGAACCGCATGCACTGCGGCTCTGGCACAAGCGTCCAGCCGTTTCGCCTGCGTGGGACTGGCACTTGCACCAAGCACCTTTCCCCACGCCAGCGAATCACGGCACAATTTTCGCGCAATGGAACGCGCATGCCTCACGGCGCCGCCACCTCCAGGCAGACCATGCGGGTGAGGTCGCGGGCGATTAGCCGGCCGCCGGCCAGGGCCAGCGGCGCCCAGGATTCACGGCCTGCCAAGACCTGCGCTTGGGCCAGTAACGCATACTTCTGTGGCGTGGCCTCGAAGAGCCGCAACAGGCCCGTGTCGTTCATGCCGAACATGAGCCCGTCGGCCAGGACGAAGGAGCCGAGGCCAAATTGCTGCCCGGGTCCGCTGGTCCAAACCACCTTCCCCTCGAGGCTAAGGCAGGTGAACTTCCCGTCAGCCCGAACGCCATAGAGATGGTTATCATGGTGGACGGGCGTGTGCTGGGTAGCGCCGAAAACCTGAGGCTCCAGCTTGAACGCGGTTCGAGGCACATAACGCCCGGCATCGTTGGTTAGCTGGAGCATGAGGCTGCCAGCGTTGTAACCGCCGGTGAGGAAAATGCGGCCGCCGTCCAGCGGCAGCGGCGAGGGCACGGTGGCAATGCTGATCTTCCATTCCGGCGTTGCCCAAAGGATCGAGCCGTCCTTGGCGGAGACCCCGACGACACCTTTGTTGGCGCAATAGACATACATCCGCTGGCCGTCAAACTCCATGGACATCACAGAGGAATGCGTCATCTTCCAGGATTGGGGGTTGGGGGTCCTCCAGAGGACCTTCCCGGTTTCGGCTTCCACTGCCAGCAGCAGGGCGTCATCGCCGCCGGGGGCAAGAACGACCACGCCATTGTCAATCAGCGGGCATTGCCCGGCGTACCAAGGCGGCACAATGGCTCCGTACTGGCGAACCAGATCCAGCCCCCACACGAGTTCTCCGGTGGTCGAGTTCAGGCAAACAACATGGCATTTCGGCCCCATCGCGACGACCAGCTTGTCAGTGACGACCGGGACCGTGCGCGACATACCGTGGTTGCGTTTGACCGGGACCGGGTAGGCATAGCGCCAGATTTCGCGCCCATCCGCCAGCGAGAGGCAGCGTAGGGCATCTTGCTTGTGGTCGCGGTCGTAGTCCATGAGATAGACCCGTCCGTTGAGGATGGCTGCGCCAGCGTAGCCTTCGCCGACGTCAAGCGCCCACAGCTCGCGCGGTTGTCCCGGCGCCCAGACTCGGGCCAGAGATGTCGTCTCCGTGCTGATACCATCCCGATTCGGCCCGCGGAACTGGGGCCAGGTGCCTGGGAGGTTTGCCGGCTGGCCGTCCGAGCGCGCAAGCCTGCCGGCGAGGACAGGATTGGCTTTGGTATCCTGCTCGCCGCCGGGAGCCTGGTCTGTGCCCGGAACACGCATCGCCAAAGGCCTATCTGATCCGTGCCGAATCCACAGCACAAACAACGCTAGCGCCAGAATTGCGAGCACTGCCGGTATCAGGAAAATGGACTTCGTCGGGGCGCGCTGTTTCATCAATCGGGCACGTTGTAGCCAGAATTGCGCGCGACGTCGAGCTTCTCCGAGCTAGAGAGCATCACAGGACGGAGAACGGCTTTGGCCGCCCACGCGACGGCAGACCGGACAACTGCTTTCCAAACTTACCGACGGGCCTTCGTGGACTTGGCGCGGGAAGAAGTGGCGGGTTTCGCCTTGCGGTGGGCCAGCATCCGGCGGGCTGCGACAAGCTCACTCCGCGCTTTTTCCAGGGCGCCCTGGAGGCGCTCCTTTTGGCGGCGTATGTCACCCAACTCGCGAGAACGGCGGCGCAATTCGAGTTGGGAAACGACGTGGTGGGCGAGGATTCTGAGCGCCTGCTTCTGGTCGGGGCGAAGTTCGCGGGGGACTTTGTCAATCACGCATAGAGTTCCCAGAGCATGTCCGTCCGGGGTGATGAGTGGCATCCCGGCATAGAAACGAATTTTCGGCTCGGAAGTCACCAGCGGGTTGCCAGCGAAGCGAGCGTCTCTCATCGCATCAGGCACGATGAGCATATCTGGCTGGGTAATCGCAAAGGCGCAAAACGAGTGGTCACGGGAGGTCTCGCTGACATTGATGCCGACCTTCGATTTGAACCACTGGCGGCCCTCATCCACCAGCGAGATCAGGGCGATGGGCGCCTCGCAGATGCGGGCGGCCAGTTCGGTCAGCTCATCAAAGACCTCCTCGGGCACGGTGTCCAGTACCTCGTATTGCCAGAGTACTTTGAGCCGTTTCGGTTCGTTTGGCGGGATTGGGGCTATCATCGTTATCAAGTGTCGCTGTGGTGGTAAAGATAAGGTCTTGGAACCGGAAAGCAACCGTTCAATCAAGATGGGCTGGGACTATATCGAGACACGGATGACCTCCTGGTAGCAGATGCAACTGGCGGCGGCCTTGCCCATTGCCACAAACCACTGAGGGCAGAAAGGGGCTCTATGTGTGCCGGCGTTGATCTGAGCAGTGGCCAGGTCACAGAGTTGGAAAAAACGAGAGCGAGATTGTGCTACACGGCTTTCCTCGGCGCCCGCGGCCGATGAGATCAAGGGAACGGTGCAGATGCTGACGATAAAGGCCAAGCACCGTAATGATGTCTTGGTCAGCTGCATGTTGGCTTGATATGGCACGCCGCAGTCCTTGCCAAGCCCCGGTTTCCTGCCATGCAGGTTGTATGGATCCTCCGCAGGGCCGGGAGCGCCAAGCACGACGGCGGAAGGGACGCCGAATCGGCATGCGGAGATCGGAAGCAGGAAAGCCGCCAAAGGGCCTGTCCCATCAAAGCTCCTTCGAGACATCACGTTTGCGGCAAGCCATCAGCTAGCCCGGACGCGCCTTGGGCCTGCCCGGCCTTTGGGCTGTCAATTCGACTGGGGGTCGTTTAAAAAGCGCGTATGCCTTTGCTGATCAAAGGCGGTGAAATCGTCACCGCTAGTGAACGCTATGTCGCCGACATACTATGCTCCGGCGAAACGATTGTGCGCATCGAGCCCAACATCCCGCCCCTGCCAGGCATGGAGGTCATTGACGCCACGGGCAAATATGTCTTCCCCGGCTTCATTGACCCGCACGTGCACATTTATCTGCCGTGCCTGGGGACTTTTGCGAAGGATACCCATGAGACGGCCAGCAAAGCGGCGCTGGTCGGCGGCACGACAACACTAATCGAGATGCTGGGGCCGGACCGCAGCCAGGAACCAATGGCCGGCTTCGAGCTGTGGCTGGGGAAGGCGCAGGGGCACTGCGCGTGCGACTTCACCTTCCACATGACGGTCTCTCGCTGCGACGAACGGGCAGAGGGACAGTTGCGGGAGATCGTCAAGCGCGGGATCAGCAGCTTCAAAGTCTATCTGGCATACAAGGACGCATTCGGTCTAAGTGATCAGGAATTGTACCGTGCGCTGCGATTGGCCCGGCAGCTCGGGGTCATCACGACGGCCCATTGCGAGAACGCGGATCTGATCGTGGAGTTACAGAACCAACAACTAGAGGCAGGCAAGACTGGGCCGGAAGGGCACCACGACAGCCGGCCACCCGCCGTTGAAGCCGAGGGGGTCCATCACTTGTTGACTTTCGCGGAGTTGCTCAACGCCCATGTGTATGTCGTGCACCTTAGCTGCGCGGAGGCATTGCGCGAAGCGGCAGCCGGGAAAGCCCGCGGCGTCAAGGTCTGGACTGAAACGGTCATCCAACACCTGCTGCTGGACAGAACTTACGCCGAACGGCTGGACTTTGAAGGAGCTAAATACGTCATGTCGCCGCCCTTGCGCGACCGGAAGAATCAGGAATCGCTGTGGAACGGGCTGCGCGATGGCATAATCAGCACGGTGGCCAGCGACCACGCGCCGTTCGACTTTGCCACGCAGAAGCGAATGGGTGAAAAAGACTTTACCAAAATCCCCAACGGCATCCCCGCGCTCGAAGACCGTGTGAACACCTTGTACACCTATGGCGTCAAGCAAGGTCAACTGGATTTGCACCAGTTCGTGGACGCGGCCAGCACCGAGGCGGCGAAACTGTTCGGCCTTTACCCGCGCAAAGGCGCAATTCAACCCGGCAGCGATGCAGACCTGGTCATCTACGACCCAACTTATCGCGGCGCCATCTCGGTTAGCACGCAAACCATGAACGTGGATTACAACCCGTTCGAGGGCATGGCCATTGAAGGCCGACCCCACATCGTGACCTTGCGCGGCCAAGTCATGGTGTGCGATGGGAAATTCGTTGGTCAGACGGGCTGTGGCCAATTCCTCCGCCGCGAACCGAACCATTAGCGCCATCGCTATTGGGGGATCCCTTCTGCTGGAGCCGCGCCGGGGCGGGTGGTATTGCCGAATCCGATCTCCGGGACCAGAAATGCCTAGCCAATGGCAATCAACCCCACGCCGCTCTACCCCATCAGACACAGCGGAAGGCCGGAGGCTAAATAGAAGGTCCATCACGGATTTCCGGGAAGTGTCAACGGCGGATTTCACCGGCACAACGCGGATAGACGAGGCACAGGGAACACGAGGTCACCATTACCTCCCGGCCAGAACCAGACAGGCCCTTCCAGATTCCACTTCGCACACTGTCCATATTTTGGACAGTAATGCTGCCTGCCTGCCTCCTCCAGTCCCCGCCGACCCCGGCACTCTTGGCTTGGGATTACAGTGACAGCACGGTGGTGCTACGGTGTGTATCCCATGGGGAGCGCTCCCCATGGGATACACACCGTGGCCCAACCGCACTAACAAGCCATTAACCAGCCAAACGCAGGCCAACGCCACAGCGTAGGGCCACAGTAACGGCGAAGGGCCCGTCCGGCGGTGGTGGAACGCCAAGGGTCAGCATGCGAGTTAAAGACTGCGGCAATGAATCCGGCAACCCGCTTGGGCTTGATTTAAGCCGCCTGTATCCTCGAAACAGTCCTTAACCTGTGGCTGCGGGGACGGCCGGAAGGTAGACCGTAAAACAGGTGCCCTCACCAACCTGCGTATGCACCTGCAAGGCACCCTTCGCCTGCTTGAGAAGGCGTTGGACGATGCTTAATCCCAGACCCGTACCCTGCCGCGCGCCTTTAGTTGAGAAGAACGTCTGGAATATCTTCGACAGCGTCTCGGGTGGGATCCCTGGCCCGGTGTCGCGGACGGAAAGCATCAAGATGGGAGGCTGGTTCTCGGCGTTCTCCACATTGAGCAGACGGTCATTGGGGCCGTCCTTGTGCGCGGCTAAGTCGAGCAGCGTGTGTAGAACGCAACCTTCGATTTCCACCGAATGCGTTTGCGGGGTGCACTGGAGGGCATTAACCGTAAGGTTGAGCAGCACCTGAATGACATCGGTACCGTTCATGCACGCCGCCATATCCTCGGCCAGTGGGCGGACGGCAAAACGATTGCCCTGCAAGCTGGGGTGCACCCGGACCAGTTGCTCAAGATCGGCAAGCAGTTGGTTAATGCCCACGCGCGGGGCGTCGTCAGCCTGCTGGCGCAGGAAGTTCAGATAGCGCCGGGAAATCTCCATGCAGTTGGTGACCTGGCGGGTGATAGTCTTGAGGCGGCCCTTGACAAACTCCAAGTCCTCCAACTCAAGCCGGGTGGCGCTGCCAATGCGTTGGTTCATGAGCTGAACAAACCCGGAAACAACCGTCAAGGGTCCGTTGATGTCGTGAATAATGCTGGCGTAGATTTCGCCGCGCGACGTGGCCATCTGCTCTCCGATCTTCTGGTCATGCAATTCATTGAGCAACGCCTGAATCTTCTCCGCGTGCGTGTGGATGTCGCTCTCGAGCGTGCGGCGTTGCATGGCCTTGACCACCGCGGCGCGCATCGTGGCGAGATCGAACGGCTTGACGAGGTAGTCACAGGCGCCTCCGCGCAGGGCTTGCCGCAGGAGATCGGTGGTTTCGAACGCCGTCAACATCACCACCTGGATGCGCGGGTCCAGGTGCTTCAAGCGCCCTAGCACCTCGATCCCGGACATGCCCTTCATCTTGATGTCAAGGATAGCGACATCAATCTTGTGCTGCTGGGCAAGCTGGATCGCCGTAGCGCCGTCGCAAGCTATGAGGAGCTCATAGTCGTTCTTGAAGACCACCTGGAGCGTTTGGCGGACCACGTCTTCGTCGTCCACAATGAGCAGCGTGCCTTCGTGCCGAGCCTGCTCCGGCGGTGGGGCCAGCGCCGCCACCCCATCCAATGATGAAGTGAGTGTCATTGTCACACCTGAGTTCCGTTAGTTTCTGGACCATTAGCAACGGCCAGCCAGTCCAGCACTCGCTTATCGTAGTAGAAGCAAGGTGGTGGACAAGCGAAAAGAATGGCCGAAAAGCCGCCCAGAGGCGGGGCGCGGACAGAGCGATCAGCGGGTAATCGGAGCGCTCAACTTTGTTGAGTCATCGGCGAAGCCAGGGGCAGGGAAATGCGAACCACGCCGCCCTGCCCGGTCTTGGACGGAGGAATCACCAGCTTACCGAGGTGAGTTTCCACGATCTTGAGCGCAATTGTCAAACCCAGGCCCAGGCCAACGTTGCGGGTCCCGTAGAATGGAGCGCAGGCCTTCGCCTGAGCCTCGGCAGTGAACCCGGGGCCGTTGTCTTCTACTTCAAGCTGCAATTGCTGCGAATCTTCGGCGTTGTTTTCCACCTGCCAGCGAAGGGTAATCCTGGGGCTGTTTGAGTTAGCTTGAAGCGCGTTAATGAAGACCTCCGCCATTGCATACCTGAGAGCCTCGCGGTTGCCCGTAAGGACAATCAGCTTCCCGGGAGTCTCATATTTGAGTTGCGCAGCCTTGGCATGCTGGTATTGGCAGGCTTCCTGATAGGCTTCGTCGAGCAACGGGACAAGTGGGAAAGCCTCCGGTGAGGCAAGTTTGTCCACGTTGAGATAACGCATCTGGCTGACCAAGCGGGAAATGCGCCGGTTGTCGTCCGACCAGTCGCGAGCCATCAGCCTGAGAAACTCCTGGTCAACCGCCTTCTTGACGAGTTTCTCAGCCAGCAATTGCTGATAGGTCGAGAGGCGCACCATCGAGTTGCCCATTTCATGGGTAAGGCGGACGGCCATGGATTTGACCAGGCGCAAGTTGGCAGCCTCAATTTCCAGGCGCTGCAGTTGTTCGCTCTGCGTGAGGTCCTCCGCCATCAAGAGCGCCGACCCGGGCAGATCAGCCTGTCGCCGCTGGAATGGCACCACGCTGATGCTGTAAACCGTGCCCGGTGAATCCTCCGGCTCGAACTTGAAGCTGGAAACCGCCGCGCCGGTCTTGAGCACCTGATAGACTTTGGCGCCTAGCAGTTGCGGAAGGTCGCTGAACTCCAGGTCGCCGCTGCTGCGATCACGGCGGCCGAAGCAGCGGCGCGCGGTCTTGTTGGCATGCAGCACCGCCAAATCACGGCTGACCACAATACAGGCGCTGCTGATCTCGCGCAGAATGTTGACCATCATCGCGTGGTTGCCGGCCAATTGGTCATGCAGCCAGATGTTTTTGATTGCCAAGCCGAGCTGTTCGAGCAGGTGGAAGATCAGCTCCAACTCCGCATTGACGAGCGGTTCCCCGGTGATGCGCCCGTCAAAAACAGCCACGCCCAGCATCGTCTCGCGGTCCAGGATCGGCACGGCTACTTGAGCCCCGAGCACCTCGAATTCCTTCTGGGTTTCGATGTCGTGGCGCGCCTCCTCGCTGTATCGTCGCAGGATGCGGCCCAGACGTAAGAGGTGTCCGCCGATTCCCGCTTCAAGGGAAAGCTCGAAATGCTGGAGCAGTCCCTGCGACAGACCAACCGCGCACGCGGCACGCAGCCGCCGGCTTTCAGCGGCGGTGGCCGGATCACCGAACGAAGCCAACGGCTGCCGCAAGAATATGGCCCCCCGGTTAATGCTGAGAATCTCCCGCAAAAGCTGCAGAAACTGCTTGAGCATTCCTTCGGCATTCAGCGAGTGCGTAAGGATGCTCGAAAAGTCGCGCAGGACATGCAACGTGTGAGATGCGGCGGGAACAGCACTCGCCTCGGCGGACATCCTGGGCTCGATCAGCGGCAGCACAGCCGGCGGAGGAGTTTGCCCCCCAACCCCTACCGACCAAAGCCGCTCCAGCAAGGCCGTGAGCACACGCCGGCGCACGGGTTTGGTCAGCACATGGGTGGCGCCCTGCAGATAGGCTTCCTCCTCCCACTCAGACTTCTTGGCACCGGTATAGGCGATCACGGGGCACCCCGGCGCTTGACGGCGCAGTTTCTCGAGCAGCCAGATTCCTTGGACTTCGGTCAATTCGACGTCAACGATGCAAGCATCGGCCAGTCCGTGCGTCAACAGAGGCTCCGGTTCATCCAGGTTCGCGCGCGCAATGACACGATACTGCTCGGGGCTGAGACCCGCGCGGATCGTCTCCGCAAAATCGGGATGTGCCGCGAGCACCACCAGTGTCTTCATGGCGCGCCACCTCCAAACCGGCCTGAATGCCTCCGCGGGTTAACTTGGGGGCACAAGCCCCCCGCCCGGGCACCACAAGCCCCTGCCTCCCCATCAGCGACATCAAGATGGCTGAAGCATTGGAGGCAATGGTCTTGGACAGCCTCTGTCATTGCCCGGTCATTCATAAACCCGACGTAAGTAAAGCTCAATCGCGGTCTTGAGGATAACCACGATTGCCGACGCGATACAACAGCGGGGAATACCGATGCCTGGGTAGGGCGTCTACGTAACTCAGCCAAGGGATTCCCCGGGATGGAACAAGCGCCCCTTCCGCAACTCTCGCTTGCTGTCCCCAACACAGGTTGTCGCCTCAAAGCCGCTTCATCCGGAACGCTTGGGAGCGCATTGCTGGCGCGCACAAGCTGCGAGGCCAAATTCGCCTCCACAACAGGCGGCGGTATCTGGAGGCGCGATGGAGAGCTGACTGCTAGACGGCTTCCCCTCTCAGCGCGGCGTCTATGACGAGGAAATCAGTTTCTCCCATAGATTATCGCTTAACATCACTTTCCGCAGGAATTCCTCTTCGTTCTCGGTCGGCTGGGCCTGGTCGGGATTCAGCGGCAGGCGCAGGGTAAAAGTAGTGCCCCCCCCTTCCCCGCTGGTGGCGTCGATGCGGCCGCCGTGGTGATGCACGATAAAGTAACAGGCCATGAGGTGGATGCCGTATTCCTTTGGACTGTCATTGCGCACCACAAATGGATCAAAAACCAGCCGCAGCGCTTCCTTGGGCAACCCAGGCCCATCGTCGCTGACCTGCACCTCGATAGCCTGACCCCCCGGTTGCACTCCATCCAGCAGTCTGGCTGAGAGTGTGACCCGGCTGCCCGCCGGCAAGGTGGCGATTTCATCCTTGAACAACAATTCAAACAGCCGGCAAATCTTCGGCTTGTCCACCCTAAGCACCGGCAGGGAACCGGTGATACGGTTCTCAATCTCGATCTGCTTGGCGGAAAAACTGTCCCGTAACTGGGCGACCGTCTCGGCGACAACTTCGTGCAAGTGGACGCGATCATTGAATTCAAACATCGGCTTCTCGGATGCGGTCCACAAGTCCTTCAGCAGGTTGTTGATCTTCTCAATCTGCCCCTGCACGCTCTGGTAATATTCGCTCCAGAAGTCGGGATTCCGCAGGCCTTCCAGGTCGGCCTTTTCCTCCTCCATCTTGGCCGGTGCAAGATCCAAGAACGTCTTCACGGCCACCAAAGCGTTGCGGATGTGATGGCTTAAGCCGGCCGCCAGCAGGCCCAGGCTTACGATGCGGTCGGCGATCATCATGTTGCGCAGCACCGATAGCTTCTCCTTCAGTAGCTGGTCGCGTTCGCGATGGACCATGAAGAACTCCAGGCCGCGCTTCAACGTGTTCTCCAACTGAGGCGGGTCCCAGGGCTTGTTCACGTACTTGTAGATCGCCCCGGCATTCACGGCCGCAACTGCCGCATCAATATCAGAATAGGCGGTCGCGAGGATGCGGATTATGTGCGGCCGAAGCTGGCGCGCTTTCTCCAGCAACCAGACGCCCTTTTCGCCCGGCATGCGCTGGTCGGTCATCAGCAAACCGATCTCATCCTTGTGCTCCTCCAGCAACTTGAAACCGTCCCGGGCATTGCTGGCGGTCAGGATGCGAAACTGGTCTTGAAACGCCCGCGTGAAATACTTCAGGGACATCTCCTCATCATCAACATAGAGGACCGCAAACCGTTTGTAATCGTAGAGGTTCTGCATAACACTTCGCTCTAATCTTGCGCCCATGGCTGTCCCTTGGTGGGAAACTCCAGGGTAAACTCACAGAACTTGCCGGGCTCCGTCCGCACCGAAATCCGCCCCTCGCAGTTCCGCACAATCCGATGGCACATCGCCAGGCCCAAACCCATGCCTTCGCCGACGTCCTTGGTGGTATAGAATGGATCGAAAATCTTGCCCAAGTGCACCGACTCGATGCCGGTGCCATTGTCGCGAACCACCAGGATGCTCTTGCCGGGCTCGAGACGGCCTTCAATTTCGATGGTCGGTTGTTCATTCACAAACGACTTGGCCCGCAGCGCGTCGAACGAATTCTCCAGCAAGGTCAACAGGGTCTGGGTCAGCATGTTCTTGTTTCCCCAGATGGTTTGATGTTCGGCCAGCCTCTGCTCGATCCGCACCTTGTCCTTCCATTCGTTGCTCAGGAAGCGCAACGCCGCTGCCACCACTTCCGGCACGTCCACCTGGTCCCGGCTTTCCGTCTCGGGATGCGTGAAGGTGCGCAAGTCCGAGACAATATTCTTCACCCGCACGATGCCTTCTTCCACATCCTTCAAGACCTCCGCATACTCCTCCCGGTGTTCGGGCGCCAGATACTGGCCTTTCTTGCGCAGCGTAAACAGACCGGTCGCACTGAAGTTCAGCGGGTTGTTGATCTCATGAATGATACCGGCGCTAAACCGGCCGAGCGACGCCAACTTCTCGGACTGGACCAGTTGCATCTCGGTCTCCTTAAGCTGCTGGATCGTGGACTCAAGAACCCGGTTCTGCTTGTCCAACTGATACCGAAACGCAAATTCGCCAAAGCGCGACTTGCTGTGGAAATAGCTGCCGGTAGCCACGATCAACCCGGTCAGCACCAGGAAGTAGACGTTGTTAATGAAGATGCCCTGGTCAACAAGACCGGCATGGAAGAAGACCGCAGCCAGGTAGAGGCCGAGCACGAGCACCGCCGCGCAAAGGCTCTCGCGAAAGGTCCAATGCAACACGAATGCCAGCACCAGCAACACCAGGTTCAGGCCAGCGTAGTAGGGTGATGCTGCCCCTTCCGGACTGGCGTAGATCATCCAGGCGATGAAGGAAGCTGGGACCATGAATAAAGTGATGCCCAGGAAACGATAGTGTTTGTGCCCCAAAGGAGTGAGCAACAGGGCCAGGAAAGCGCCAATGAGAAGGACACTCATTAACCGCAGTTCGAGAAAGCGCGGTGCCAAAGCGGGATAGACAGCGTTGTCTATGATGACCCCCGCCGGCATCAGAACCATGCCGATGATGCAGGCGACCTTGAAATTGCTGATCGTCTGCTGCCGGTCGTACTCCGCGAACGCCGACCGAATCTCCTGGTTATTGGGGGCTGGGTCAGCCATCTTCGGGCTTCCTGGTTTCAATAAAGACATTCACTTCCGTGGGGTCCTTGAAGATACGTGTGTTCTCCACCGCGACTCGCTGCGGCAGCAGCGCGGCGCTCTTCCTAGTCCCCCGATAGATCAGGTGCCAGTCCAGAACAAACTCCAACATGTGACGGAACGGCCTGCAATCCTCCACATTCGTTGCCGCCAGCAGCCCTCCCGGGGCCAGCCAATCGTATAAGACAGTCATCAATTGCGCACATGTGCGGTCCGAAAGATAATCCAGCAGGCCGGCGCAATAAATAAGATCGTACGACTTCTCCGTCACATCCGCGATTGGCCTGGCTCCTTCCTTGAGCACGTGGTGCACGGACTTCTTTTGAATCTCAATGTGAGTTCTTCGGCCGTATCGTCGTCTGCAATCCTCCAATACCCGGCTCGTGTATCGGATGGTCTCCTCGTTGAAATCCAGCAGGTTGAATCGCGCCTTGTCGCACAACGGCTCCTCGGCGAGAAACTCCTGGATTTCGCGCGCGGGACCACAGCCCAAATTCAGTATGCGCACGGGCTGCCCCCGACTGACCTTCCGCCGGGTTTCCTCCGCCAGCAACCGCTTCAGATGTTCAATGCGATTGCGGTGCGCCCGGGCCGGCCACTGGCTCCAGAACCACAGATTCATCACCTTGGCAAACAGCGAGCTGCCTTCATACGGGTCGCGCAGAATCATGTCCACCATTTCGTAGTCGCCCGCGTAACCCAGCGGTTTCTGGTAAGTCCGGTACGCGAACGGCGAGCACAGCACGAGCGGGTGCAATTGCCGCTTGGCGAAATTCTGATGGACCGGCCGCAGGTCCGCGTCAATGCCCTCGGAAACGCTCTCCAACCGTTCGTGCATGGCGTTGAATGCCGGGACCATCGCGCCGCCGATTTCCTCCATGACGCGTTTTTGCGTTTCCAGCCGGCTGCTGGAAGGCGCCGAGCGCATTTCCAGCTCGACTTGGTCCAGCCAAAGTCGGAGGTCTGCCAGAAAGGCCTGCATGTCCGCCACCACGACTTTGAAGTCGGGCAGAACCTTGTAGATCTTCTGCCAATGATGCAGGAAGTTTTCGAACCCCTCCTGCAACCAAGTTGAGCCCCTTTCGGGAGAAAACGACGCGAGGAGGAAGCCCGTTTCATCGAGCTTAGCCTCACACAGGAGCATCGTGCCGGTGTTGACCAGGGTAGTCACGACGGCCCGCCCGGCGTAGATCGGGCGCTCCTGGATAGTAACCTTGAAATCCGCCAGCACCTCGGACGCCTGCAAGACCAGGCTCGGGTTATACACCTCGAACACCGCCAGATACCGGGTCACCCGTAAAAGACTGGCGCGGATCTCGACACCCTCGCCACTCCGGCAGGTTACCAGGCTGTCTTTGACTGCGCTACGTTCCATAAGTTCTATTTCACCTTCCTGATCCTACCGGCGGCCAGCATGCCCCGCACGAGCTTTCCGAACGTTGCCAGACAGCCATCGGCCATGCCCGCCGAGGCAAAAGCCAGGTAGATGTCGCTGCTGGGTAGAAAACCGTTCGAGGCAAAATACAACGGTCGCTCCACGCCGCGATACTTCGACTTGTGGAACGACAACCCGTCAAAGTTGTAGATGCTGTTGCCAAAACGGGCGCTTAGCTTGAAGAAAAGGCGGGCACCCCAATCCTCGTTATAGTGGCCGGAGTCCAGCTTCGCAAAGGGGGCCAAGAGCAGATTTAGCACCTCCCTGCCCTCGGACTTAAACCTCTCCGCTGCCGCCATGTGGATGGCGGTAGCCAGCCGGCCGAATCGCTGCTCGTCGCACCGCACGATGTTTGCCGAATAGCCGAAAGCCTGTCCGTCGCAATACATCGGATCGTAGAACGCGAACCCGGCTACCCGGCCCTCCGGGTCGTAGGCCACGAACTTGCGCACCCCTTCCTCGAAATCAAATACCGGGCGCCGCGCATATAGCCAAATCTCCCGGTCGTTTATCTTCTTTGACGCAATCCACTTGGCGGACAGCGCGCACAATTCCTCCCGCCGCCGATTCAACCCGGCCTCGTCTTCTTCCCGGATCGTGAGACCTTCCCGCCGTGTTTCGTTCCACGCCCGTTTGATCAAGTCCAGTTCCTTCCAGTTTCCCCTCGTGTTGTACGTCTGAATCGGGATCAGCGGCTCACACCCTATGCAGTTTACCTTGAAGCCCATCGGCCGCAGCGCGGCAGCGCACTCCTCGGAGATGATGCAAAAGGCAGCACGAGGGTCTCGGGCCAGGAAGCCGCGAATGAGGTTCGACAGGTCTTGGGGGGCGCAAACCGGGTCGGAAAAGACGATGCGCTTGGCCTGGCGCGCAAAAAGCGGATGCTGGACCCTGGTGTAAGCGATGTAGCCGGACTCCGTGATGAAGTACTCCATTCCCTCTTGCAGCGTAGCGTAGGCGATACCCTCACGCCCGTGCTGGGTCAGGAATGGCGAAACCAAGTTCCACTTGTCCTTGCGGCCAAGGCTCCGGGCTTCCTCGCCTTCGATAATTCTTGCCCTCGCCATCAAAGCCGGCCCGTGATCTCGAGTCATCGCGGCCGGTTGTCGCCGGGCAGCCTGATCAGCACCCGAGTCACATAGGTCGCGGTCGGTGTGATCCAGGTGCTCAGTGGGGGTGCTGGCACCTGCACTTCTTTCGAAGGCAGGGAACAGACTCTGGCGGCGGTGCCGCGTGGACCACGGAACCAAAGTGCTAGGCGGGTAATTCATCGCGTGCCAATTTTGAAGCGTTCCAAGTGCCAAAATCGCTTGCCGCGGCCATTTTGTGTGCAGTTTAGCTCCCTTCCCACCTGCGTCCCAGCGTGATACAGATTGTCCTAAGCCAAGGCAGAAGAAGCCCTCCGACCTGCCGTTGCACCGCTGGTCGGTTCGACATGCCTCGGCCGGTCTCCAGCCGACCAACTCAGAACCGCATGCCCACCGTCAAGAATACGGCATGACTGATAAAATCATACGTGCCGTCTGCGTCCTGTCCGTTGATGACTCCCGCCAATGACGAGGGGGCGCTGCCATTGACGGTGTGGTCCGGTCCGTAGCCGAACTGGTATGCCACGTCGAAACTAAAGCGCTTCCCTCTGAATCCGGCGCCAACGCTAAAGAAGTGCCGGTCCAAGTCCGCCGCCAGTGGCGAATAGTAGTCATCCGGTACCGAGTTCTGACTATAGAGGTAACCAGCGCTCACATGCCAGCCATTGTCAAAATACCGCGTCACGCCGAACCCGAACATCCAGCTCTCCTGCCAGTCAAAAGTCAGATCTACGTCCCGGGGCACCACACTCTCCTGGCCGTCTGGCGCCCCCGGCTGGTGAATTGTGGTCCGCCCGTAACTGCTCCAATCCGTGTAATCCACGTCAAATTCCAGATTCCACTTTGCGGTGGGCCGAAACGAAACCCCAACAACGGCGCCTAGCGGAAAATCCAAGTCCATTTCCGCGCTTCGGTGAGTAGGCGGCGTCGAGGTGGGGCGCTCGAAGTCGGTGTCCCCCTCGAAAGTCACGGGTGTGGAACTGCGAAATGTGGCCCCTAGCGCGACCTTCTCGTGCGGTCGCCAGAGTAGACCGACGTTGTAGCCGACACTCCAACCGTTCCCCTGGAATCGGAAGAAGTCCTCCGGAAAGATGGGGTTGATTCGGCGGCGAAGGCCCCCTTCCATCTCAATATCCGCATAGTCCACCATCAAGCCTCCGGCGACTGACAATTTGTCTCCCAATCTCAGTGCCACCACCGGATTCATTCGCAAGTAGGTCAGCGAACCCTTCGTTGCCACCGTACGAAATCCCGTGTCTTGCGGCCAACTAAGGTCGCCCCCGTACGGTGCGTAGGCGCCGAAGCCGAAGCACAGCGGGAAATCCTCAGGGGCATAGGCGTAGAAAAGCTGCGGCACCACCGCGTAGTGATCGTCAACGCTATAGGTCGTACCGCTGTTAGACCGACCGCCTGGCGGTCGGAACGTCGGGTCGAGATAGATGCCATACCCACCGGCTCGCAGATTGCTGCCATCGAGTTGAGCCAGGCCGGCGGGATTGTAATACACTGCCGATGCATTATCCGCAGTCGCCACGAACGCCTCCCCACGCCCGGTCGCAAAGGCATCCTGACCCGCCAGCCGAAACCCATTCGCCAGCGCGCTCGGACCAGAGAGCCCTGCCGCCACCGCCAATAGCACACACGCTGTTCTGCGCCTGTTCGTAATCATGAAATCGACTGCCCGATTACGCGGACCAACACCCCAGATAGGCATGAACCGCCGCCCCACGCAAGCAGCTTTCCTGCCGTTTCCTCAGGCCACCCGGCCAGTATGCTTCCGCCCCCTAAGCGTTGACCCGGTTTCGAAGGCTGGTGGAGGTATCCTTGCCCCTGGCACACGGCGCGGGAACCGATCATCGTCCATTTTACCTTTACGTTCCCTTGCACCCGGGCACAATGGCCCAATGAGCAGCTTAGTTCGTTTGCTCGCAATCGTTTTGCTGACTGTGCCGGCCGTTCCTTCTGCCCAGGCCGCCTTTAGTTCCATCCATGTCTTTGGGGACGGTGTTTCCACCACGACCAATAATCCCTACGCCGGCGCCGCCTACCACGGTCTGCGCCGGTCCAACGGCCGCGTCTGGGTCGAGGTGCTCGCCGAGCGCCAGGCTCTGCCCAATAACAGCGTCACTAACGTCACCTGGACTTACTCCACTAACAACTACTCCTTCTTTGCTCATTACAGCAGCCTCTTGGTGCAAAGCATCAACGGCTTCAATGCCCCCACGGATGCCGGCACAGCACTCTTTGTGATCTGGGTTGCCAATGCCGACTTTGTGTTTAACGTGGGCAACCGCGAGCTGGGCAATCAGGCTGAATGGACCAGCGCCAATCACCAGACCATCGCCAATCATTGGTATGCTCTTACCAATCTTTACCACGCCAAAGGAGCCCGAACGTTCGTCATGCCCAACGCTGTGGATATCACCAAGATTCCCAGCTACGTCGACATGTCCACCGAGAACAAGAACTTTGTTCGCCAAAATATCATTGAGTTCAACGCCGCCTTTTATGCCATGCTGGATCAGGCAAGGATATTATTGCCGGCGGCAAGGATCTATGTCCCGGACATGTTTGCCCTGCTCGATGACATCGCTGCTCACCCCGCCAACTACGGAGTTACCAATGCCCTCTTCGAGGGCAAGACGGTTGATGCGTTGAGCGACGAGACTCTGACCGACAAGTCTTTGAATGGGCCTGGGGCAAGCTACATTTGGTGGGACGACACGGACCCCACAGCCAAAGTTCATGCAGTTATGGCCGACATTACCCAGCAACTACTTTCGCCTCCTATCGTCAGCCAACTCACACACCTCGGCAGCAGCAACCGGTTGGACGTGGCCAACATTCCGATTGGCTTGAATGGTTACGTGGACAGCAGGACGGATCTCGTGGTGGGGAATTGGTTTTCAGTGACCAATTTCAACAGCACGGCCGCAACGCAAACGCTCTTCACGCCAGCCTCCGGCTCTGGCCATTTCTATCGGTTACGGTTCCCCTTTGCGTGGTCCTGGCCTTAAGCCGCGGTTACGCACACACCACTGCGCAGCCTTGCCGGCAGGGGCGAGCGGTTCGCTGGCGCCGCGAGCCTGGGCACCATCATTGATCCGGTCACCCTTCTGTCAGGCAGTCCCTCCTAGATGACTGGTTGACAGTCTTAAACAGTCGGTCTAATATTATCCATTCCTGGCGGTGAAGCATTGAGGCCGCTTGGTTAACAAATACAAACAACAACGAAAGGCATTATGAAAAAACTGATCGGTTATTCCTCTATGGTCGCGGTGGCTGGGTTGCTAGTTGGTTGCGTTGGCCCGATGGGTCCCGTCGGGAGCGTTGGCGGATTCATCTACACCGACGTATCCGGGCCTATTCTGGCCACAAGCCATTCCTCAGCCAGCAAGGTAGGGCAGGCCTCCTCGACGGGCATCATTTGCTTCGCCACGGGAGACTCCAGCATCAAAGCCGCGGCTGACAGCGCCGGGATTACCAAGATTCAGCACGTGGACTACCACACCACCTCCGTCCTTGGCGTGTATGCAAAGACCACGGTGACGGTTTACGGCGAATAACGTCCACACTTTAGCAGAACTGACCAAGACCGGCTTTCTTGATAGGAGCCGGTCTTCCTGCGTACACCCGGCTGTAAATTGCGTTACCCTCCACTGGCCCAACGGCTCAGTGATGGCCGCCCTGGGTTATTGCACCATCAATTCTTACCGCAGCAATGCTTGTATTTCTTTCCACTGCCGCACGTGCAGGGATCATTCCGGCCAACCTTTGGGCCAACCCGGACGGGTTTGGCCTTCTCAACCGCGGCAGCGGCCTCGCTGACAATGTCGCTGCCTTGCTGCGGGGCGCGGCGGGTGGAACCAGTGCTCGTCCCGGTTGAGGTGCCGCCGAAGGCGCTGGTGGACTGATGGCTTGCCTGCTGCGGCACATTGCGCAGGAAATTCTCAAAGGCCATCAGACTGGACGCGCTGCGGAAGATGTTGTGGCAGATCTCGGTCTTGATGTTGACCATCAACTCCTCAAAGATCTTGTAAGCCTCGGCCTTGTATTCGATGAGGGGGTCGCGCTGGCCGTGCGCGCGCAGGCCGATGCTGTAACGCAAGCTGTCCATCTCGTAGAGATGCTCCTGCCACAGCTTGTCAATGGCGCTCAGGATGGTGTAGCGCTCGACCTCTTTGAGCGCCTCGGGGTTCTCGAAGCTGATCTTGATCTCGTAAGCCTTGCGAACACTGTCCGAGATGAAGGTGCACACCGCGAACTGCGGCGCGCTGAGACTGCCGAAGATTGAACCTTTGACCGGCTCTTCTTTCCCCGATTCGGCGGCCTTGATGATCTCCTTCTCCGGCATGCCGATGGGGAAATTCAGATTCACCCAGTCCGCCAGGGAACGCACCTTCCATTCGTTTAAATCGGTCTCTGCCGTGGTAAACTGCTCGACTTTCTGAAGCACGACTTCCTCCATGATGTCCATGAGGCGGTCGCGGACGTCCGTGCCGTGGATGATCTCATTGCGGAAGCCGTAAATGACCTCACGCTGTTTATTCATCACGTCATCGTACTCGAGCGTGCGCTTCCGGATTTGGAAGTTGTGCTGTTCGACACGTTTTTGGGCCTGGCCGATGGAGCGATTGAGCAGCGGGTGCTCCAGCTCCTGGCCCTCTTCGAGGCCCATCTTCTCCATGTACTTGACGATCTTGTCCGAGCCAAACAGGCGCATCAGGTCGTCCTCGAGCGAGATGAAGAAGTGCGAGGAGCCCGGGTCGCCCTGGCGCGCGCAGCGACCGCGCAATTGGCGGTCAATGCGGCGCGCCTCGTGGCGCTCGGTGCCAATGACATGCAAGCCGCCCGCCTCGGCCACGCCCGGCCCGAGCTTGATGTCGGTGCCGCGGCCGGCCATGTTCGTTGCAATCGTCACGGAGCCGCGCTGCCCGGCGCGGGCGACAATTTCGGCCTCCTGCTGGTGGAACTTGGCGTTCAGCACGGAGTGGATGATCCCTTCCCGCTTTAACATGCGTGAGAGGTGTTCGCTGACCTCGACGGAAATCGTGCCCACCAGCATTGGCCGGCCTTTGCCGTGAACTTCCTTTATCTCCTTGAGCACCGCGTTGTATTTCTCGCGCCGGGTCTTGTAAACCGAGTCGTTGGCGTCTTTGCGCGCCACCGGCTTGTTGGTCGGAATGACCAGCACGCCCAGCTTGTAGATGTCAAAGAACTCGGAAGCCTCCGTCTCCGCTGTCCCCGTCATGCCGGCCAGTTTGTGGTACAGACGGAAATAGTTCTGAATGGTGATCGTCGCCAGCGTCTGCGTCTCGCGCTCGATTTCGACCTGTTCCTTGGCCTCGACCGCCTGGTGCAGGCCATCGCTCCAACGGCGGCCGGTCATCAGGCGGCCGGTGTTCTCGTCCACGATGATGACCTTGTTGTCCTGAACGACATACTGCACATCTTTCTGGTAGAGGCAGTAGGCTTTGAGCAACTGGGAGATCGCGTGGATGCGCTGGGCCTTGGTTTCGAACTCCTGCTGGAGCTTGGTCTTGGCTTCCAAACGCTTGCGCGGGTCTTCCTCGGGCCCGTGATCAATGTCGTGCAAGGCCGTGCTCAGGTCGGGCAGCATGAAGGCGTCCGGGTCCTTCGGGCTGAGATTGCTCCGGCCCTTCTCGGTCAGGTCGGCGTCGTGGCTCTTCTCGTCAATGGCGAAAAACAGCTCTTCCTTCTCCTTGTACATCTCGATCTTCTTCTGATCGGCATGGAGGTGGAGTTCGGCCTGGTGCATCAGCCGGAGGTTTTCCGGCTCCTCCAGGAGCTTCAGCAGTTTCTCCGACTTGGGCTGACCGCACTTGACACGGAAGAGCAGCAACCCGATCTGGCGTTCGAGTTCCTCAGGGTGTTCCGGGTTGGACCCGTCGCCCGGGCGCAGCTTGCGCAGGAGATTCTCGGCCTCCCCCAGAAAGCGGTTGCAGAGCCGCTCCTGCACGCGGAAGAGCGCCTCCACCTGCGGCCGGAAATTGGCGTACTGCTCGTCATAGGTAATCACGGCCGGGCCACTGATGATGAGCGGCGTGCGTGCTTCATCAATGAGGATCGAGTCCACCTCATCCACTATCGCGTAGTAATGACCGCGCTGGACCTGCTCCTCCTTGCGGGTGGCCATGCCGTTGTCACGGAGGTAGTCGAAGCCAAACTCCGCATTGGTGCCGTAGGTAATGTCGCAGTTGTACTGCTCCCGCCGCACGCGGGGCGGCTGGTCATGCAAAATGCAGCCGACCGTCAGGCCGAGATATTTGTAAACCGCCCCCATCCACTCGCTGTCGCGCGCTGCCAGGTAGTCGTTGACCGTCACGATGTGCACGCCCCGCCCGCTCAGGGCGTTCAGGTAAACCGGGAGCGTCGCCACCAGGGTCTTGCCTTCGCCGGTGGCCATTTCCGCAATTCTGCCTGAATGCAGCGCATAACCACCAATCAGCTGCACATCGAACGGGATCATCTCCCAGGTGAGCGGATGCTCGCGCACGATGATCTCGGATCCGCAGAGTCGGCGGCAGGCGTTCTTCACCACTGCGAATGCCTCCGGCAGAATCTCCTTCAGCCGCTGCGCCAGCTTCTCGTTGTCCTTGATGTTGGACATTTCCTCCTTCCAGGCGGCGGTTTTTTGGCGCAAAACCTCCTCCGGGACCTTCTGCAGCTCGGCTTCAACGGCGTTGATCTTCGCGACCAGGGGACGGAGGCGCCTGACCTCCCGGTCGTTCTTCGAGCCGATGAACTTCTTTACGATATACCCAATCATGGTGGCTTTAACAGCTCCCAGACGCTACGGGAAGCCTCCCCGGGCGTCAAAGATATAAGCGAATCACGCCCACTTCAGGCCAGCGGGGAGTAATTTGGTGGTGACGGGTGTTCGCGGATGCCGTGCAGGATTACTCCCCGATGATCTTCACCAGCACGCGCTTCCGCCGGCGGCCGTCGAACTCGCCGTAGAATATTTGTTCCCAAGGGCCGAGGTCGAGTTTGCCTTTGGTGATGGCGACGACGACCTCGCGGCCCATGACCTGCCGCTTCATGTGGGCGTCGGCGTTGTCCTCGCCGGTGCGGTTGTGCTCGTATTGAGAGGTAGGCGCGTGCGGCGCGATCTTCTCGAGCCACACGTCGTAATCGTGCAGCAAGCCGTCCTCGGCGTCGTTGATATAGACGCTGGCGGTAATGTGCATGGCGTTGACCAGGCACAAGCCCTCCTGCACCCCGCTCTTGCGGACGAACCCCTCGACAGTGCCGGTGATATTGAGGTAGTCGCACCGGTGCGGTGTCTCGAACCAAAGATGTTCAGTTAGCGATTTCATGGCGGGGACAGGGTGCCAGAGTTTTGGGTTCTGGCCAGACCGAACATGCGAAGCCGCGAAGTTGCAGTGCCGAATTGCTGCTATCTTGCCAGTTGACAATCAGCGGCCTGCGGCTGTCATTGGACGCATGAGAGCCTGGCTTATTGACAAGCTTGACGGTATTGGCGGCCTGCGCCTGACCGAGGTGCCCGACCCGAGTCCCGGTGCGAACGAAGTTGTTCTTCAAGTCCATTACGCCGCGCTGAATCCCGCCGATCGCTACCTGGCGGAAAGCCAGTATCCGGCCAAACCAGCGTTGCCCCATATCCTCGGGCGGGACGGCATGGGGACAGTAGTGGCCGCGGGTTGTGAAGCTACTGGTGTCGCTGTGGGCGACCGGCGGGCTCTGCTGCGTGGCGAGGCGGGCGGGAACCGCCCGGGGACCTTTGCCCAGCGGGTGGCGGTGCCGGCGCACGACCTTATCGAGATTCCCGCCGGCTGGAGCGAGGCCGAAGCCGCTGGCGCGACCCTGGTCTATTTGACCGCTTACCAGGCCCTGACGATGTGGGGACCATTATCGCCGTCGTCCGTGGTGCTGGTGACCGGGGCCTCAGGCGGCGTGGGGGTTGCTACGGTGCAACTCGCCGCCGCAATGGGACACAAGGTCGTGGCACTTTCGCGGAGCCTGGAGAAGCGCCGCCGTCTCGAAGAACTGGGCGCCGCCGCCACATTCGATCCCTTGGCCCCAAAGTGGCGCCTGGACCTGAAGTCTGTTCTGGCACCGCATCGGGTTGACCTGGCCGTTGACAATATCGGTGGCAAGCTCCTGCCTGAGGTGATTGAAACCCTGGGCGAGCACGGACGGGTCAGCGTGGTCGGACGCCTCGCAGGCCCGGTCCCCAGCTTCAACACCGCCACGCTGTTCTTCCGACGCATCCGCTTGGGAGGGGTAGCCGTTGGCGCCTGGACCAACGCCGAAAGCCGAACGGCCTGGCAAGAAGTAGTGTCGTTGCTTTCACGCGTTGGGGCCCGCCCCCAAGTGGACAAGGTCTTTCCTTTGGAGCAGCTCCCGCAGGCGTTCGAACGACTTGCCCAGGGCCCCATGGGCAAGGTGGTGCTGGCCGTTGGCACCTCGGTCAAGGGGAACTTCTATGGCAAAGGCGCTGTCGCCTCCGGCGCTCTTCCAACCCCATGAGCCGGCAGTTCGTGGAGTTCTCTCCCTGGTTCGCGACGCCAGGCTGGCCATATCGGCGGGTTGGGGTGTAGTGTGGCACCAGCTACGCAAGAATGAGTGCAGACGATAACCGGCCCTCCCAAGGCGGCGCCACGGCACCCGGCCCGGAGGCGCGGCGCTTTTTCGTTGGCTTGTGGGGACTGTGGATTCTCCTGCTGTCGGCCTGTGCCGCCCCTTCCTGTCTCGCGACAGGCGTCACTCTCATCACCCACGGCTTCAACTCGGACGCCGACGACTGGGTGCGGGGCATGGCAGACAGTATCCCCAGCAACATCCGCTTCCCGGGAACGCAGTTCACCACCTACAAGATAATCCTCACAAGCGATGGAAACTACCAGTGCTCCCGCGCCAGCGGCAACGCGCCCACTCTGACCGATTCGGGAGAGATCATCGTTCGACTTGATTGGAGCCAGATGGCCGGGACTCTTTTCCCGCCTTCTGGCGGTAGTAGCACTTATTACGTGGCCCAGATTGCAAGCCAAGTGCTCCAAGACGCCAACGCCATTTCCGAGCTGGGCGGCCATGCCCTGGCGGAGTTCCCTCTTCATTTGGCTGGCCATAGTCGCGGCGGCTCGCTCATCAATGAAATCACCCGCCTTCTAGGCACCAACGGCCTTTGGGTTGACCACCTCAGCTCGCTCGATCCCCACCCTCTCAACAACGACGGCAATAATGACTGGCTCTTCGCCACGGTTGATGCCTCCGCGTCGAGTACTTTTGCCAATGTTCTGTTCCGCGACAACTACTGGCAGGGGCTTGGCGACAACTTGTTCGTCCCCAACGGAAAACCCGCCTCCGGAGCCTATAATCGCGAGCTGACCATTCTGTCCGAGGGCTACGATAATCCTCATTCGAATGTGCACCTCTGGTATCATGGCACCTTGGATTGGCGAACGCCCACGAGCGACGGCAGCGCCTCAATCACCAGCGACGAACGCATAAGCTGGTGGGTGGCTTATGAGGACCAGGGTGTGGTCGCCGGCTTCAACTGCAGTCTCATCGGCGGCGCAGACCGCCTAAGCCCGGACCAGCCGCTCGGTCCTGGCTTCCCTGCCATCCAGGACGGCTACAATCAGTATTGGGACCTCGGCCTCGGCACCGCGGCCAACCGCACTGCGCTGCCGGCAAACAACGGCACCTGGCCCAATCTCATCAAGTTTAACCGCGTGGATACCAACGCCGTCGTCCAAGGCCAGAGCCTTTGGATCAAGTTCTATTACCAGTGGGCCAGGCCCAACACCACCAACGCGACAGTAAGCTTTTACCTGGACGACGACTTCAACCCCCTCAATTTCAATCAGAAATTCCTCAAGCAGATAAGCGTTCCCGGCAACGGCGCTTCCTTTGTCAGTTATGCCAATGCCAGCCTCACGCTGGACCCCACCAACGCGGCACCTGGCTACCACGCCCTCTATGCCAGCATTACGGGCGGCGGCCTGACCCGACACTTGTACGCCCCCGAGCTCGTGGAGTTGGTTCCCTCGCCTCAACCCCCGACGCTGGACATCTGGAAGGTGAGTGAGTCGCGATACCGGATTGCGGTGAACGCCCAACCCGGCCAGAACATCGTGCTGGAGAATTCAACGGATCTCCAAACTTGGTCGGCGCTGGCAACCAATTCCATCGAGACCCCCCCCTGGCTCTACACCAACAGCCCTCCATCGAGTCCCAACCAGCGCTTCTATCGAGCCGTATTAAGCCCGTAATCGCCTCCCTACGCCCCCGGCGAAGGCCCAAGGGCATCCGAACGAGCCAGGCCAGTCAACAAATACGTGTGCGGCTGTCCAGCGGGTGTCGGCCCCCCGTGCGGGTATGCTAAAAAGCGACAGGAGCCTGCGATGTGACGGTGCCAATCCGGCGGGACTACGGTGTGGTTCCCATGGGGGCCGACCCCCATGGGAACCACACCGGGGTATAACGGGCTTCACAGCGTTGACGCACCAGCACTTCCGGCTTTGGAGCTTGTGACGACGGATGCGCTCCGGAACTACCACTGTCCTAAAAATGGACATAATGCCGTTTTCCACCGGGAGGGCTGTTCGGTCCAGGAATACTGAACTGTGGTAGTCATTTGCACCAGTTAGCGGATAACCATCCGGCCATCGGCGCCAGTCAGGGTGTAGTGGCAGGTCGCCCATTTCACAGCGTCTTCGGTATCCACGCTATCTGGCGCCGCCGAAGAGTAGATTTGCCCAGATTGCTAGCGGTTCACCGCCTGCATGGCTTGGGCAGGATAGCGATCGCCGGCCACCAAGCCTGTCGTGGCGGATTCGCCGAGGCTTTTCGCATCACCGGGTGTCAGGTGGACATTCAGTGCCTCCAGGTTTTCTTCCAGGTAAGCTCGCCGTTTGGTGCCAGGGATGGGAATGATGTCCTCGCCCTGGGCCAGGACCCAGGCCAAGGCTAATTGAGCTGGGGTGCAGCGTTTGGCCTTGGCGGTGCTTTCAATGCGGCGCACCAATTCGAGATTGTGCGTGAGGTTTTCAGCCTTGAACCGCGGTGCGTTCCGTCGCCAATCACCCTCCGCCAGGTCTTCAAGCTTTCGAATCCTGCCGGTCAGAAAGCCCCGCCCCAGCGGGCTGTAGGCCACAAAGCCTATGCCCAGTTCCCGGCAAGTGGGCAGAATCTCGGCCTCGACATCGCGCGACCAGAGCGAGTACTCGGTTTGCAGCGCCGCAATGGGATGAACTTTGACGGCGCGACGAAGGGTCTGCGGCGCGGCTTCCGAGAGCCCGAGATATCGCACCTTGCCAGCAGTCACCAGGTCGCGCATGGCGCCAACGGTATCTTCGATGGGGACTTGCGGGTCAACGCGGTGCTGGTAGTAGAGATCAATGACCTCCAAGCCGAGCCGCCTCAGGCTGGCATCGCAGGCGGAGCGCACATAAGCGGGTCGGCCGTTCACGCCGAGGTAGTTTCCGGCGGCGTCGCGGACATTGCCAAACTTGGTGGCCAACACCACCTGGCCGCGTCGGTCCCGGATGGCTTTGCCAACCAGTATCTCATTGGCGCCAATGCCGTACATGTCCGCCGTATCGAGAAAAGTCGCGCCCAGGTCCAGCGCGCGGTGGATTGTGGCCATGGCCTCCTTTTCGTCGCCCGGCCCATAAAACTCCGACATGCCCATGCAACCCAATCCGATGGCCGAAACTGATAATCCGCTCTTGCCAAGTTGTCGCGTCTTCATATGTCCTCGCAGTCTCTTTTCTTCCCCGCTAGTTCGCCAAGGGAACCATAGCACGCCTCTACCGGTTAGTCTGCCGAAACACAAAAGGCGCGAAATGGAAGTCGCACAGCCCGGCGGCAGCGCCCTGAATCGGTTGCGCCGCCATTGAGGGGCAGGTTTGTGGGCTCTGACAGCAACACTGTGAGGTGACTACGCCTGTGACCCGACTGGAGGCCCCACACCCTCAACGCTGCGCCCGGCAGCTCCTCCGATCTTCACCGAGCGAAAAGGCGTCGGATTACTTCTTCGATTGGAACTTCCTGGATGTCAATGTCGCTGACCGGGAGTTCGTCAAGCAGCGCTTTGCACACGGGGATCACCCGGTCGCGCTTGACCCTGAGCTGTATGCCTCCCAGGTTATGCGCCACGACCTCACCGTACTTGCCCAGTTGGGCGCCTGAGAGATTTGCTCCGCCCGCGCATTGAATGGTGACCAGTTTGGAATCCGCGAAACGGTCCACCACCTCGGTCAGGCGGCCATCGAAGAAGATCCTGCCGTGATCAATAATAATGACTCGCTCGCAAAGCTCCTGAATGTCGGTCATGTAATGACTCGTCAACAGGATCGTCGTCCCGCGCCTGGCGTTGTGTTCCCGCAGAAACTCCCGCACAATCTTCTGGGAAACCACGTCCATACCAATGGTTGGCTCATCCAGAAACAGGACCTTCGGCTGATGCAGCAGGACTGCGATCAATTCCATCTTTGTGCGTTCGCCGAGCGAGAGTTCGCGAACACTGACGTTGAGCTTGTCGCGCACGGCCAGCAACTCGCTCATCTCCGCGACCGTACGCTCCAGCGTCGAGGCGGGGATGCCATAGATCTTGGCGTTTAGTTCGAGCGACTCCCGCGCAGGCAAATCCCACCAGAGCTGGTTCTTTTGGCCGAGCAACAGCGCAAATTGCCGACGATAGCCATCTTCGCGCTTCCAGGGAACATAACCAAGCACGCGGGCCGAACCAATGGTGGGATAAAGCAGGCCAGCCAGCATTTTCAGGGTCGTCGTCTTGCCGGCCCCGTTGGGCCCCAGGAAGCCCACCAACTCGCCGGGTTGGATGGTGAAGCTGACGTCCTTAACGGCAACGATTTGTTCGTACTTCCGACGGAACAGGCCCCGGACAGCGCCCGAGAACCCCGGTTGCTTCTTGTAGGTGCGGAAAGCCTTGGTCAGGCTGCTTACTTCAACGGCGGCGCTCAACGCATGAGCTGTTTTTCCAGGTAGCTGACAACCTGCCGGACACTCGGATCCACTTCCATGCGGTCTTTGACCAGCCGACAGGCGTGCAGCACGGTCCCGTGGTCGCGCCCGCCAAAGGCGTCACCGATCGCGCTCAGCGACTTCTCGGTCATCTGGCGCGAGAGGAACATGGCAACCTGACGCGGGAAAGCGATGCTCTCCGGCCGCCGGCGGCTGGTCATGTCCGCCAAGCGGATGTCGTAATGTTCGGCGACCCGCTTTTGAATCACTTCAATGTTGATCGAGTAGCGGCCTTCCTCGTTGAGAATCTCACGCAACAACCCTTCGACTATCTCGAGGCTCAGCTTCTTGCCGATCAGGGCGGCGTAGGAAGCCACGCGAACCAACGCCCCTTCGAGGCGCCGGATATTGGTGCGAATGCGGTTGGCCAGGAATTCCATGATGTCCTCCGGCAGTTGGACACCCATGATCTGGGCTTTCTTTTGCAGGATCGCCAGGCGTGTTTCGACGTCGGGCGGTTGCAGGTCCGCAACCAACCCCCACTCGAAGCGCGACATGAGCCGATGCTCCAGGTTTTGAATCTCGCTGGCGGGCCGGTCGCAGGTCAGCACGATTTGTTTGTGCCCTTCGTGCAAGGCGTTGAAAGTGTGAAAGAACTCCTCCTGAATCCGCTCTTTGCCCGCCAGGAACTGGATGTCGTCAATCAGCAACACATCTGTCTGGCGGTACTTCTTGCGGAAACGAACAAGTTGGTTGTTTTGAATGCCGTCAATGTACTCATTGGTGAACCGCTCGGACGAAACGTAGGCAACTCTCGCTCCCTTCCGGCTCGCCACAACATGTTGCCCAATGGCATGCAACAGATGGGTCTTGCCTAATCCCACTCCGCTGTAAAGGAACAACGGATTATACGCCTTGGCCGGCGCTTGCGCTACCGCCAGCGCAGCGGCATAAGCAAAGTTGTTATTATTGCCGACGACGAAGGTCTCAAAAGTGTTCTTGGAATTGAAGGCCGGTTCCTGGCTGGATTGGATTCGCTCCGGGGCGGCCCCAGCAGCCTTCTTCCTGGCCGGGACCGATTGCGACGCCGGGCCGCCCGCGCCGGTCGCTGCCGCCACTTTAAACTTAACCTGGAGTTGCCGCCCGGACGCAACCGCCATCACATCCTGCAACAAGTCCATGTAGTTATCCTTCAGCCAGACCTCACAGAAGTCATTGGCCACCTCAAGCGTTATGCTGCCGTTCTCTTGCGCACAGGCACGCAATGGTGCGAACCAAAGATTGTAGGTATCCGCGCTCAGCATCGAGCGAAGATGCTCCCGTGCTGCGTTCCAAATTCTCTCTGCGGAAGTTTGCATTTTTTCTCCCGAAAGCCCTTATTTTGGGCACTTTATTCACTTAGCCACTTACCGCACTCTAAAGGCTGCCTCTGCCTCTTGCTCCTGCCAACAATCCGACTCCATGCCAACTAAAAAGGTGTTTCATATCGAATCTTCCAATCTGCTCAAATCTGATATCTACTGTATGTTGCGAAATATCAACGACTTATGACGGATACCCACTTCTGCTCCCAGCCCAGTCTGATCGGGGCCCTGATTGCTGAGGCCCCACTGCTGCCCCGGACGATGTTTTTAGGTAATGCAGCCCACGGTTGCGAGGACAAGATATTAACTCTTATTAACGAGTTATTCACAGGCCAATTTTCCCCAGTAAAATCAGGCTATTTCCATTTCTTCGTCGAGAAAGCAGCCGTCCAACGGTTCATACTGCTTGCTCGCCGGTCTCTTCGGTCCGAATCCGAATTGCGTTCTCGATCGTACTGACAAAGACCTTTCCGTCCCCAATCTTGCCCGTCTTAGCGGCCTTGACGATTGCCTCAACAGCACCCGTGACCTGGCTGTCTCCCAAAACGACTTCAATCTTTATTTTTGGCAGAAAATCCACCGTGTACTCACTGCCGCGATAGATCTCAGTGTGCCCTTTTTGCCGGCCAAACCCCTTAACCTCCGACACAGTCATGCCCTCGACCCCCAAGCCTGACAGAGCCTCTTTGACGTCCTCCAGCTTGAAAGGTTTAATGATGGCCTCAATCTTCTTCATGTCATGGTTCCGCTTTGCGAAAACAGATTCTACTACTCAACGCGGAACTGTAAACAGGAATGTTGGAAATATCTTCGAAGTTTCCGTTTTCACCTCCGACTCCAGCCCAAACTCCTCGATGCCGCTTCTGGAACGGACCGCACGTGCAAGCGCCTTGCTTATCTGAGTGAGTAGTATTTTCTAATTAAGAATTGACCGAGGTTGCGGCCCGTGATTGATTCGCTGTTGTTTACAGCCCTTGAGATTATTGGGCAGCCGCATTGCGTTCTTTGCCTGTCGGCTGCTGATTTCGACCTTGGTCCCGGGTATAGGCCTTGGTTGATGTTCTCCTTGATCCTACTATTGTACCGATTCGACTTTTCCCGGGCTTTGCGGTCATCCTCCGGCCGTCTAGCCCGGTTTCGTTGTCCGCGGTCACGTGCTACGGATTGCGCACACACAGCGAATTACCGGCCGCCTCAGTAGGTGCCTCACGTACAGGCAGTAAGTCGCGTTTGTAGTCGCCCGAGAAGTCGCATAACACCTGGGGACAATTCAGTTGCCCCGCCATACGAATCCGGGCATCTGTGAAGCATGCCCAAATGGAAATCGTTGACTGCCCTAGCCGGAGTGCCGGTCCTGACGGTACTATTGAACGGATGCGGAGGCCTGTGCCCGCGTTGCGCGCTGGAATTTCAAATCGGCGAATCACTTGTCCTTGTGGGAGAGACTCCAGCTAACCTGGCTTTCCCCCCGTCTGCCTCCCGGCCCGTAGCGGTCCGCAGCACCTATCGGGAAGGGCTGTCTCAGACCATCCAATACGAGCAGGGACGAGACTACCTGTTGGAGGCGCCCAACAGAATCCGCCGGGCTCCCGACTCACGCATCCCGGACTTCGGCACCAACATCCTCTTCGGCAAAGAGGATTTTCGACACGAACAGTGGCCGGGTTTTGGCAACGGGCCGTTCTTCGTATATGTGGACTATGCGCATTCGGAGAAATGGGTGAGGCCGGCCGCCCACCCTGACCTCCGCGCGGCGCAATTGCCCAACACGCAACAGAGGCTGCAGGCCGGACGGCAGGTGCGCATAGTTGCTTTTGGGGACAGCATCACCGCCGGCGGGGACACCTCGGAGCCGGGGTTGATTTTCTGGGAACGGTGGGCGACGGCACTCCGAGCCAAGTACCCGGGCGCCAGCATTGACATCACCAACGGGGCAACGGGCGGGGACTCCACCATCCAGGGCATGCAGCGCTTGCCGGAGAAAGTGCTTCAGCAGAAGCCGGACTTGGTCTTGGTCGGCTTTGGTATGAACGACCACAACCGTGAGGGGTTTGGTGTGCCGCTGGATGTTTTTGCCGCGAACCTAAGATCCATGATTGAGCGGATTCGTTCCGAGACAGGAGCAGAAGTTGTACTGTTTTCCGCCTTTCCACCAAACCCAAAGTGGCATTACGGCTCACACAACATGGCCGCCTATGCTGACGCAACTGAGCGCGTGGCGCTGGCGGAGCGCTGCGCCTTCGCCGACGTCTATCACCTCTGGATGACTGTCGCGTCCCGGAAGAAGCCCGAGGATCTCCTGGGCAATAACATAAATCATCCCAACGACTACGGGCACTGGCTCTACTTCCAAGCCCTGCAGGCGGTAGGCTTGTAGCGAGTTTCCACCCATCCCTCCGCCTCGCGCCCAAATCCGAATTGCCAGACGGGGTGTGAGGCGGTGATAATGCGGCCCATGAACACCAAATCTCTGACTGTGGTAGCGCGCTTCATAGCCAAGCCGGGCAACGAAGACGCTGTGCGGCAGGAATTGCTCTCGCTGGTGGCCCCGAGCCGCAAGGATGCCGGATGCCTGAATTATGATTTGCATCAGGCTATGGACAATCCCGCACTCTTCCTGTTCCACGAGAACTGGGCCAGCAAAGCGCACCTGGATGCGCACCTGCAAAAGACCGACTTGCAGGCCGCGCTCGGCCGCGTCGGGCAAATGGTCGCCGAACCACCCCAGGTTTCTCTGTGGCAGAGACTTGGCTGATCACGGCCGACTGCAGCCTTTGGTCCGTAGCCGCTCCCACAGCACGGCAAGCTCCTTGACCTTCTCGGGATACTTACGCGCGAGGTCATTGGTTTCGCCGAGATCCTCGGCCAGATTGTAAAGCTCCGCGGATGAATTGACCTTGCCACCTTTCGTAGGCTGCCTCGCATCTGCTCGTATTATTAGCTTCCATTGACCCTGGCGCACTCCCATGCGGCGGCTGTGCTCGATCAGGTTGTCGCGCACTGGCTTGTCCTGCTTCTGCCCAAGCAGCACCGGGAGCATATCAAAGCTGTCCGGACCGGCCTCGCCGGACAGCGGTTGTCCAGTCAGGGCAGCGCACGTGGCCAGAACATCAACCAGGCAGACTAGTTCGTCGGAGGTGCCTGGCTTAACCTTGCCCGGCCAGCGCACGACAAGCGGCACGCGCGTGCCGCCTTCGTAGGGGGTGCCCTTGGTGCCGCGCAATGCGCCATTGAAGGCATGGCCGTTATTGGACCTCACGTCCCCGTCCCGCTCAGGCAAATCGCCGTGATCCAGTATGCCGCCGTTGTCGCTCGTGACGAACACCACCGTGTTGTTCGCCAGCTTGTGCCGATCCAGTGTCTTTAGCACTTCTCCCACGCAAGCATCGAACTGCTGGATCACATCTCCTCTCACCCCCGCCTGGCTCGACCCGCGAAATCGCGCTGCGGGCATCCGCGGCACATGGATATCGTGGGTAGCCAAATACAGGAAGAACGGTACAGTCTTGTTTCGCTCGATAAACGCGACCGCCCGGGCCGTGAGCGTATCCGCAATCTCCTCATCCTTCCAGAGTGCGGCCGTACCGCCCGTCATCGCTCCGATACGGCCAATCCCCGCCACCGGATTTGAGTGGCCAGGAACGCAGTTCTTGTAGTCCACGGCAATCGGGTCTTTAGGGTCGTAACCATGGATACGATGATTCTCCACGAAAACGCACGGAGTGCGGTCGCCAGTCGCCGGGATGATGAAGCACTCATCGAATCCAACCTCCAGCGGCCCGGGTTTGATGTCCATGTTCCAATCCGGCGCGGTGTCCCCCAAGCCCAGGTGCCACTTTCCGACCGCAGCGGTTCGGTAGCCCGCGGCCTTCAACAACGCTGGGAGAGTCAACGTGCCGGGCTTGATGCTGAGAGCCGCATTGCCTGGAAGGATGTGGTCGCCGGCCGGATTGCGCCAGGCATACTGGCCGGTCAGCAACGCGTAGCGTGACGGCGTGCAAACCGCCGAAGCCGAGTGCGCATCCGTGAACCGCAATCCTTGAGCTGCCAGCCTGTCAATGTTCGGGGTCCTCACCTTCAACGCACCGTAACAACCGAGGTCCCCGTAGCCAACGTCGTCCGCCAGAATGAACACGACATTCGGCTTCGCGGACGCATACGGCGCGGCCTCACCAGCGGACCCCAACAGTGCGGCGACTCCCAAAGCCGCAACGGTCACAATTGGCAATACGAGCCTAAGCATAGATCATCTCGACGAGGCGAACCTTGACCGTCAAAGGCGTTTGCGCCGACTTGGCCGAACTTTACCTTGCACTCACTCGCAGTCCGTACTTCTCCGGCGCCTTGGCAAACGAGACCATTCCCTTCTCCGCCGTCGCACCTACGAAGGGATCATTGGTAATCAGTATATTCCCGTCAATGTCCAGGTAATCGCACAACTCAGCCAAGTGCGCCGCGGCGCTGATAAGTATGCTGCTTTCGATCATGCAGCCCAGCATCGTCTTGAGCCCGGCCTTGCGAGCCGCTGACAACGCCTCGAAGCCCGCGCTCACGCCCCCTGTCTTCACCAACTTCACATTGACGCCATGGAAGCACTCCACGGCCTGCGTCACGTCCTTTGCCTGGTGATATGACTCATCCCCCACGATCGGCAGCGGCGACCGCGCTTTGAGCCAGACCCAATCCTTGATGGGCGTGGCTGCCGGCATGGGCTGTTCGATAAACTCGATGTGCCCGTCTCCAGCCAGCCACTCAATCATCTCCAACGCCTGCTCCTTGGTCTTCCAGCCCTCATTGGCATCCACCCGCACCGTCTTGGTTGGAGCGATGTCGCGCAACGCCTGCACGTTCTCCTTGTCGCCAGCCACCCCCACCTTCATTTTCAATAGCGGATAAGGCGCTGCCTCCTGCACTTTTCTGCGGATCACGTCCGGCTTATCTATCCCGATGGTGAACGAACTCAGGTGCACGTTCTCCCGGAAACCCAAATCCAGGTAATCATAAATCGCTTTCTTTTCCCGTTTGGCCGCACCGTCCAGCAGCGCGATGTTCAACGCGCACTTCGCCGACCAGTCATGCGGTGAAAGTGTGTCCAGGTAGACCATGCTCCCCTCCACATCCTTGAATGAGAGACCCCGTGCGTCCACCTTCTTCAGAAACGCCTCCACGGTCTCGAGCGACTCGCGGTAGCGCGAAATAGGTGCAGCCTCTCCAAATCCCACCGTGCCGTCAGCGCCTATCAACTCGACCATAACCGTTTGGGCGACGTTCGTGCCACTACCCCGGGCAATAGTCCAAGTGTGGGCAAGTTCCAAATTCAACCTTTTGTAGTTCAGTTTCACGGCTGAAACCAAACCCTAAATCCGCTCGGGAAGCAACCTTCATGTTGCGGCCGGTCGAAACATAATTCCCTTTGCATTTGGGCCCTTTCGGGGCAAGTTGAAGCAACGATGATTCCCGAACAACCGCCTGCCCCGGAAAGCGCGATGCCCGAACGGTCCGCTGTCTCTCAATCCAGTCGTCGCGGCCGACGCGGCGGTCGAGGACGCCGAGGACGAGGGCGCTCCCGAGGACTGACTCAGCAATCCTCTGCCGTTGCGGAAGAGAACGCCGTGTCGAGCCAACCTCTCGCAGAGGAAATTTCGGGAGAAATAGAAGCACCGGAATTACCACTGACCTCGCAGGATAATTCGGAAGCTGCCGACCAGGAGACCGCCGCTCCCGCTACGGAATTCAGGGATGCACGGCGCGAACAGCGGCCGGCACGGCCTCTAACACCCAAACGTGAGGTTTCCCGCCCTCCCACCCGTGACTTTCAACCCGCCACCCCCGCAGCGGTTTCACAGGCCATCGAACACGTCAACCAAATCATCGAGACCCTCCGCGGTGCACTCAGCGATATGGAGGATGTGTTGGAGACCTTGGAACTCGCCGAACGGCAGAAGACCGCCGACGAACAGGAAATTGAAACCCTTCGCCGCGGCCTGCGCCATTTGCACCGCCCTAGAGAAAGCGGACAATCGCATCCGCGACACTAATTCTTCTGCGGCCACCGAAAGCGCGCGCCGTCTGTTTGCCAGGATTGTAGTCTACGAGCGACACGAGTTGGCCTGCCCGGGTGGGAGCCACACCTATGTAATGAGGCTTTCCGCTCCAGTATGGACGAAGGGCACCGCAGACGATCATCCGGATTGGGCCATTTAGGGCCATTTAGACTTGCGCTAGTGCCAGAGCGGGCCCAATTCTCACCGCCGGCACGGCAGTCCACCACCTGGCGTGAAAAACACGAGACAACACAGAACAACTAAATTGCAGTCGGCGACTGCTCCGCTTTGCCTTCTTGTGCACATGGGCGAAGCTGCTGTCGCGCGCAACTGATCACCATGATCGACTTCAATCACAGAATTCTGATGACTGGTTTCGGCGTCGTGGCACAGGCCACCATGCCGATGTTACTGAAACACCTACGCGTTCCCTGCCGCAACATTACCATAATCGACTTTGCCGATCGCGAGGACGTGCTGCGCCCGTGGCTAAAACGGGGAGCCCGCTTCATCCGGGAGCGCGTCACCCCCACGAACCTGCCACGGTTACTCTCCACCTATGCGAAGCGGGGAGACCTGATCATTGACTTGGCCTGGGGCATAGATTTCTTCGACATCCTAGAATGGGCCCACAACAATCAGGTTCTTTACGTTAACGCCTCACTGGAGTCCTGGCACCCCTCGGCCGAGATGCGCAGCAAGACGTCCATGGAGAAGTCGCTCTACTCTCGCTACGAAAGGCTGCTGCCCATCGCCGCTCAGTGGAGAGAGACAACCACGGCGGTCATTGACCACGGCGCGAACCCGGGCTTGGTGTCGCATTTCGTCAAGCAGGGATTGCTGGACATCGCCAACAAAGCGCTGCGGGAAAACCGCTTGCCTCGCGCCCGCGCCCGCCGACTGGAGCGCATGATGGCGGATAAGGCGTTCGCTGTCCTGGCGCGCGAGTTGGGGGTGAAGGTCATTCACTGCAGCGAGTGGGATACACAACGCGCATCCAAACCCAAGCGCCCGGACGAGTTCGTGGGCACCTGGAGCGTGGAGGGCATGTGGGATGAGTCCATTTCACCCAGTGAGCTGGGCTGGGGCACACACGAAAAGTGGATGCCGCCATTCTCCACCAAACCGGAGACCGGTCCCGCCAACCAGATCATTCTGCCCCAGATGGGCCTGAACACCTGGGTCCGCTCCTGGGTGCCCCATCAGGAAATCGTCGGCATGATCGTCACGCATGGCGAATCCTTCGGGATCTCGCACGCTTTAACTGTGCTCGAAAACGGCCATGCAGTCTATCGCCCAACCGTCCATTACGCTTACATGCCGTGCAACGACTCGCTCGTCTCCTTGCACGAACTCCGGTGCCGGAATTACGAGCTGCACCCCAAACAACGCATCCTTGCCGACGAAATCACCGAAGGAATGGACCTTGTAGGTGCGCTGATCATGGGGCATCGGTTCCAGTCCTGGTGGACCGGCAGTGCTCTGAGCATCGCCGCCGCACGAAGGAAGGTGCCGCATCTGAACTCCACCGCGGTGCAAGTGGCCGCCGGCGTGATGGCTGCGGCATTGTGGGCCGTCCAGAATCCGCAGCGCGGGGTGTGCTTCCCCGAAGACTTGCCGCACGAGGAGATTCTGCGCGACGCCCGGCCCTATCTAGGGCGATTAATCTCGGAAAGCTCAGATTGGACCCCCCTGCGGCAGCACCGGGTGTACTTCGATGAAAACCCGCTCGCCCGGCCCGATCAAAGCGATCCATGGCAGTTCACTAATTTCCTCTTCCGTCCTTGACGACGGTGCAGGCTCGGCGGGGCCCGCAGCCCTCCGCTCGAGCAAGCTAGCGCGGCTGCGTTTTTGCTTCAGCGCCGACAAAATCCGCCAGACGGCAGACGGCGTCGTAGAACTCCGCTTCAAGCATGCCGAGCAACGTCGCGCCGTACCGGACACAGTGTTCATCAGCAATCACGTCGCCGTAGTTGATCACGGGAATCATGTAGGCGACCGCGAGGAGCGCAAGTTCCGGCCGTTGACGCAATAAAGGGCGCAGGTAGAGGACGCGACCGTTTTGCTCCGGGTTGCGGAGATCCGGACCTGGCTCGGCAAACTGGTGGCCGGCCATCTCGCCAAATTCAAAGACTAAACGCGTCGGGTAGCGGAGGCATTCGCGGTCCGCCAATAACGCGTCAATCCCTTCAAAGGCGAGCGGGGCGTGCTTCCGATGCGCAACGATCGCCTGTGCGGCAATATGGCCGCGCAGGCTGTCCTGTCCGACCTCGACCAGATCGCCGGCGGGGAGTCGGCGGAGGTCAGCCCCACGCAGCGAGCGATCGGACCGATCGCTTCCAGCTCGAGTTGCGATCACTTGGCGTAGCGCTTCTGGAACTCCTTCCGCTCCTCCTCGCGCCGAGCTTTCTCGGCCGGGTCCATACGGTTGAGGTACCACTGGTGATTGGAGTGGTTGAGGGTGTCGTCCAGCAGCTTGCGGAGCTTCAGGGCGGCTTCCTTCCTGACGGGGTCCGACGACTCGTGATGCTTCTCCGCCAGCTCCTGGAGTTCCGGGATATACTTGGCGTAGAAATGCTTGGCAACTTCGTAGGTGCCATGCCAGTGAGTGTAGTCCGGGCCCATCATGGAGACGCCATGGCGGGCGCGGCGGCCTTCGTGGTGCCAGATTTCATACCATGTGAAGTCAATTGGATTGCTAAACTGGGCTGGCCTGAGAAGCGGCTTGGCGGCCTGGTAAAGCGCGAGGCCCGGCTTTGCAAACTTGTCGTGATACAGCTCGATGAGGCCGTCGTATTGCAGGTAGAAGGAATTCACGAAGTGCTGATTATGGCAGTTCAGGCACACGTCTACCATATTGGTGCGGCGCGTCTGCCACGAGATATCCTTGCCCGGCAAACCAAGCTTGGCGTCGGAAACCTCCGGCCGGATCGAGATCTCCGGCCGGTTGTTCCAGGAGATGCGGAGACCTACGTCGTGAGTAATACGCTGGTTCCGCGTCGCGCTCATGTGGCAGGTGGCGCAGGTCGGCGCCACGCTGTAGTCTTCGCCCACAATCCACTTGGCGTTGCCGAGATTCATCTTGTCCACCTGGGCGTGGTATGCAATGCCATGCTTGGATTCGTTGTAAATCTCGATCTGCGGATGGTCGGGCCCCATGTGACACTTGCCGCAGGTGTCAGGGGTGCGGGCCTGGGCGGAGCTGAATTCATGCCGCGAGTGGCAAGCGGCACAAGACCCCTCGCTGCCGTCGGGGTTCAGGCGGCCAATGCCGGTATTGGGCCAGGTGGCGGGGTCTGGCTTGCCATTGGGCATGATCTTCACTTCGGTGCCATGGCATTGCCAGCAACCGTTGACGGCCGCGGCGGAGATGCCGTTGGTGAACAGGGGCGTCTTGAAGCCGCGGTTGCCTTCGACCACTTCCGCCAGGGTATTGTCCAGCGAGCCGAGAATGCGCCCGCCCTTGGCATGGTGTGAAGCGTTGAATTCGCCCACCTCATGTTCGTGGCAGCGGCCGCAATCCTTGGGCGTGACAATCGTCGAAATCATCTGGCCATAGTGCTCGAAGGCGTCCAATTCGTTGGTAAGCGCCATGTGACACTCGTAGCAGCCGATATTACCGCGATAGTGCTTGCTGGCGCCCCACTGTTCGTAGAGCGCAGGGCTTTCGTGCCGGTGGCACTGGGCGCAGTCTTTGCTTTGGGCCGAGAGTTGCGGGAGGGTGAATCCGGCGCGCGCCGGCAGTGATGCAATCAGCAGCGCGAACGCGGCAAGGCCAAGTGTGGGGATGCAGGTCTTCATAATATGTTTGCGGGTCATTGGACTGGAGGATTGAGTTCGGGCCGGGCACGCAGGCTCCCGTTCATGATCGGGATGGCAACGCGCACCATCCAGGAAAAGAGCAGCGCTCCAAAGGCCCAGATACCGAGGCACACAAGCGTTTCATTGAGCGTGGGCAGGTATTCCACCACCTGGCCCAGGGGCGAGGGCACGAAGCCGGGGATGATCAGGCCCATGCCCTTCTCGATCCACACGCCGATGAAGCAAGCCACGCAGGCGACATTCAAGGCCGCGATCTTCCTGCTGAGCGGCGAGATGAGCAGGACCAGGCCAACAAGGTCCAGCGCGATGGCGCTCCAAATCCAAGGCACGAGCCCCTGGTGTCCGTGCAGGCCGAAGTAGAGGTACTGCGCGGCGGCGGCGTGCATCGTGGGCGAGTAGAACTCCGTGAACAGTTCGCAGCCGAGCAGGAACATGTTGATGATCATCGCCACGGTCATGATCATTCGCAACGTAAATATGGGCTGATCGCCGATGTAGTAGCGCGTCACCCGGCGGATGATCTGGAAGGTGAGAATCATCAAGCCTGGCCCCGCCACAAATGCCGACGCCAGAAACCGCGACGGAACCAGCGGATGATGCCAGTAGCCGCGGCCGGCCAGGCCGACGTAAAGGAACGCCGTAACGGTGTGAATGCTCACCGCCCACGCGATGGAGATGAACACAAACGGGATGTAGAACATCTTTGCCGGCTTCTGCTGCCGGTAGCGGCAGTAGAGCAAGTACCCCGCGATGTGGAGGTTCAAAAGCAGGTAACCGTTCAGCACGATGACGTCCCAAGACAGAATGGAGCCGGGCCAGTTGAAGATGCCGAAGGGCGGGATCATGTGATGAAAGCGGTCCGGGCGCCCGAGGTCCACAGTGACGAAGAGCAGGCACATCACGATAACAGCGATAGCCATGAGTTCGCCGAACAACACCACCTCGTGCATGAAATCCTTCTTGTAGACGTAAGCGGGGATCACGAGCATGACCGCCGCCGCCGCGACGCCGACAAGGAAGGTGAAGTTTGCGATGTATGCCCCCCAACTCACCTGATTCGTCATACCGGTGGTCTCCAGGCCGGCCACAAATTGCCGCGCCCAGGCATTCAGACCGACGAGCGCCAGCACCGTCAACAGGGTCATCCACAAATAAAACTTCGCGCTGCCCTGGAAGGAAATCCGCCAGACACGCCAAAGGAATGTGACGTATTCCCTCATTTCTCGAAGAAGTAGTAAAAGCGGGGCAACGTGCCCACATCCTCCTTCAGGACATAAACCCGCTTGTGATTCAGGACATAGCTGATTTCGCTGTTCGGATCGAGCAGATTCCCGAACACCCGCGCGCCGGTCGGGCACACCTCCAGGCAAGCGGGATACTTGCCGTCGCGCGTGCGATGCAGGCAGAAGGTGCACTTCTCGACCACTCCTTTCGGGCGGATGCGGTTGCTCAGGTAGTCCTGGTTCGGGTTGATCGCCGCCGGTGGAATGGATGGCTTCTTGTAGTTGAAGCGGCGCGCATCGTAGGGGCAGGCCGCCATGCAATAACGGCAGCCGATGCACCAATTGTAATCCACCACCACGAGGCCGTCCGGTTCCTGCCAGGTAGCCTGCACGGGGCACACCTTCGTGCAGGGCGGCTGCCGGCACTGCTGGCACTGGACCGGCATATAATACTTGTCCTTCTGCGGCACCGTTTCCGGGTCGTAGTAGACCGAAGCAGTCTCCAGGTTAATCGCACCCTTGTCCAGCTCCAGCACTCGAATGTAGGACATTTCGAGATCATCGTCGTCGTCCCGGGATTGGTTATTCTCCTGGAGACAGGCGTGGGCGCACCTGCGGCACCCGATACAGCGCGTCAAGTTCAGCGCGTATCCGAATTCGACCCCGGGTAGCGGCCTCAGGTCGCGAACGACGGGTTGGACACCATGCTCCCGCTTACATTTGTCCTCGATCGCCTTTAGAATGCGCTGCAGCTCGGCCGGCTTAAGTTCGCGGTAATGCTTCTGGAGCAAGTCGTCGAGCGTGATCTCGCCGCGCTCCAGCGCGAGCAGCGGCTTAAGGGCCACTACCAGCCCCGCCATGCCCGCCATCGCCGCCGCCGTGCCTTTCAGGAAAGTGCGGCGCGTCACTGGCTGATAGACCCGCTCGAGCGTTTGGGGACTGACTTCGTTTTGCGGATCGTGGTTCATGATACACTCCCCAAGATAGCTCCGCGAGGCGCGAAAAACGGGCCAACCATGGAGGAACAATCCAAACACTCGCGGGGGTCCCACGCCCTGAACAGGCCAAACTCGCGACCCATCGGCGCCATTCCCGCGCCCTGCTCGCTGGACCGATTGCGGGGCGTGTGGGGGGCGCGCGGCGGGTAGCGCAGCGGTGGCAACGGCTTCAGCGCCTTGAACTTCGGGCTGTGTGGGTCGTGGCATTGGATACAGCGCAACCGGGTCTTGACGCCCAACTCGGCATTCCAAAAGCCATTGGCCCGGCCATGCACGCCTGCCTGCCAGTCGCGGTAGATGGTGCCATGACACTTGGCGCAAAGCTGCACCACATCCGCCTCGACGATCTCCCCGCCGTCGTAGTCCACAAACGCATTGCGGTTTGACGGGTGATGGCAGTTCAAACAGAAACGGTTATTGCCGTGGTCGAGTTGGATGTCTTTATGCTCATTCATCGGCCGTTCGTAGTGCCACCTCGCGGGGAAGAGCCTGTGGCACTCCATGCAATTGTAAGTCCAACCGTTCCTGACCAGATCCAGTCCAACCGTTCTGCGGGGCGGCGTCTTGTCGAGATGTGTGTCGGAAGGCAGACCAACTTGCGGTTGCGCGGCGGGTGGACGGGCCACTACTGGCAAGTTGGTCGGGATTGCAACCGTTGGCGATGCCACACCCGCGCCACGTAAATGCAGGCGGCCAAGGTCCGTCGCACATAATGCGATGACCATCGCCGTCCAAACTGCTTTCCTGACAACTAGTGGCATGCCAGCTTCGCGGAGGCGCACCCGGGAGGTTGTTGCACTTCCCCAACGAGTCGCGCTGCCTATGAGTAAAACACTACCGGCAATGGATGGCGAGGCATTTGACGCAAGTCAAGCATCCCGATTGAAGGAGCCATACCCCGCGCGCCAGGAGTTCCCGCCTGCGCGAAGCCGTTTCCTGCAGGGAACTCGGTCAATTCGCTTGCTGCAAACGGAAGAACCTCGCGTGCTCGGCGGCATCCAAGGGGACTATGTTGCTGATGACACCACCGGTACCCACGCTATTGGTCAGCAGCCGGGACCAGTTGGCCAGCGCCAGGGCAAGGTTCGTCGAAGTCAACACGTAATACGGCTGGCCCGTAATACCGTTGGAGCCACTCAGCGTCAGGCTGGGGCTCAGCCCGGCGCCGACGCCCTGCACGCTGGCTGAGAGTGAGACTGTTTCCATCCAGTTAACCGGCACGGCCTCATGGAAGGTCAGGATAGCGAAGCTTGCATTCTCCACTGTGAAGGCGAAGTCAGACGGGTCCAGGTTGCCGGTCAGGTCCTGCACACTCCAGCCCAGGCTGGTCCCGTTCGTCAGTGAGTTTTCCGCTCCGGGTTTGCCAAACGATCGCCGGATCACCTGCCCCACGTTGAAGGGCAAATTAGCGAAGCTGAAATTCACCGTTTGATCCTGACTCTCCGAGAAGTTAAGACCCCATACATGAATCCTGTTGGCGCGGTTCGTCTGCAGCGTCACATACATACGCAGCGGCCACCCCTGCGGCGCAAAATCGGGCACGGGTTGCGGTCCGGGCAGAGAATTCTCCAGAACCATGTCGCCGGCAAAGTCGCGCACCGAAGCGAAAGCATTCGTCAGCACGACATAACCCTGCGGCTGCTCCCAGTAATTGCCGCCGAACCAAGACGGGTACGCCCTCCACGCCTGGTTCGGGTGTGCAAGGCGAAAACACGTCTCGACCACGGCAAACCCATTGGCCATCGAACGTTTGATGGCCGAACCGGAGTCCCAGTTGACGGGATTATACTCGCTGGCGATCAGCGGCGTGGTCCAATACCAGTCTGCCGGCTTGGTGCCAAAGCGCGTGGCGCCGCCGTAATTGCTCAGCGTCAACACCGTGGCGGAAATGTGGTCTGCCAGGGATCGTCCGATGTCCAGCAGCGACGTGGTCATGTTGGTCGGGATCGGAAATGAGAACTTCAGCGCGCTCATGTAGGGATGAACGCTGACAAAATCCAGCGGGGCATTGGTGTCCTCCGCCACACGGCCCAGCCACTCGTTATTGTTGCCCACGGTCAGGCACGGACCCGTCTGGATCGAGCTGTCCACGGCCTTCATGGCGTTGGCGATGATCCGGTAGCGGTCGCGGAAGAGAATCTTGTCCGTGATGACATGCTCGGTAACCAGCGTGGACTCCGCTGCAAGATTCACCTCCGGCTCGTTGCCCACTTCCCACCAGATTACCCTTGGCACTGCGGCTTCGCCTTGGGCTAACAGCACATCTCGCCCGCCCCAATCGCCGCCGAGCTTGACTGAGTTATAGACCCGCAGGTTTTCGGTGTTGTCCGCCGCGCTGAAGCTCGTGTCATTGCCGATCAGGCTCTCCTGTCCCTGCCGGTAGGTCTGCGCCAGAACGTTGCAGAAGCGCACCCAGTCGGCCGCCATTTGGGCCGCGGTGCCGGTCACCGCGTTGGTGCCGTAGCCTCCCGGATTAAACAGGTTGGTATGATTGTCGAACTGGCAGACCCAGGTGCCATATCCGTTGGTGTAGCCGCCCCCGAACATGTTGGCCGTGAATAGCGGCGTGGACCCGGTGTCCCGGCATTGGCGCAGGAAATCCAAAGTGGTTATCAGAGATGCTCCGGCCGGGGTGCCCCACTTTGAGCCGCTGTTATAGACACGCCAGTCGTAGGCGTCCGCGTCCAACCCGCCCGCCGGCCCACGCATCAGGCTGGGGCCGCTCATGTTGAACATGGCCGCGTCCCCGGCGCTGCTCGCGGTGCGGTAGGGATTCTGCCCGCGCACGCCCGCCGGGAAAGCCCGGCCATTCACGGCAGCAAAATCAACCACGTTCGTGGCCGGTCCCCCGGGCGTAAACGTCAGAACGATGCTCCCCCCCTCGTCCACTGCAGTGGTAAATCTCCCCGCTGCATAATCGCCGTTCTCGATCAGCCCGAAATTGGCCTTTGCCGGGTTAACCCCGCCGCTCAACGAGATGATTTTCCATGATCGCGCGGACTGCCAAAACACGTTCGCCGTGTCCGGCGCCGTCGCCGTCCCCGTGAACCGGATGCACAAGCGCGACGGCTCCAGTCGCAGGTTGCCACCGGTCAGTATGATTTGATCGAAGCTCACCCCCGGGCTGTTCGTGCTGTTGGCCGCCAGGTCCCACACATACGCGCCCCCACCCCCGCCGATGATCAGCCCGCCGCTCAACGTTATGGTCCCCGCGGCGATCCCCGGGCTGATGGCGCCGCCGTAACCCACGCCGACCGGGGCGGCAATCGAACCCGATCCGGCCAGCATGCCGCCGCCGTTGGCCACCACCGCTCCCGTCCCCGAGTTGGCCCCATTCAATACCAGCATACCCCCGCTCACCGTCGTGCCGCCGCTGTAGCTGTTCGCGCCGTTCAGAATCTGCGTGCCCGCGCCGATCTTCTTCAACGCCACCGCGCGCGTGCCGCCATCAACAATCGTCCCCTGGTAAACCCCGCTCGCGTTGTTGTCTCCCAGGGTCAGCGTGGTTGTGCCCGCGATCCCGCTCAGCGAAGTCACCCTGGGCAGCGCCGTCGAAGTCGTATTGGACACCGCGCTGCTCAGCCCGTTGATCGTGATGCTCAACTCCCCCAGGTCTAACTGCGGAAAATTACCAGGATTGCCCCCCGTATACATCACCACGTCTCCGGCGCGGGTGCCACCGGGCAACGCATTCGCGTGTGCCACCTGCAAAGTGCCCCGGTAGATGGCCGTCTGCCCCGTATAAGTGTTGCCCGCCAAAAACACAGCTGTCCCGACCTGGTCGGGCGCCGCCACCCCGTTCGTCCCCGCCAGCACGACACTGAAGTAGGTTGTGTGCGCCGTAGCCCGAGCCTTGGGCATATTTGTTCCGTTGTCCAGCGTCAGCACCGAACTGCCGCTCAAGGTCCACAGTTGCCTGTCGCTCGTATCTCGGAACTGGACGATGCCGATCGTGCGGTCGCTGTCCAGGGTCACAGTGCGGTGGGCGAGAATGTTAAGGGTTGTGAAGTCGGCCGTGTTCCCCGCCCCTTTGGCGACCACCCCTCCCGCCCAGTTGTTGGTATCACTCCAATTGCCGCTGGCGTCTTTGCTCCAGGTGCCGCTCTGGGCACGCCCCGCCGCCGCGCTTAAGAGCAATGCCGCTCCAGCTATTAGCCACAGCCGCGGCATAGCTGCGCACCGGCGAAACACTGAATTGTGCGGCGTAATATGATCTTAGCATGACGCACCACCCGGAGCCTGTCAACCCGCTTCGCGCCGAACCGCATTGTCCTTGCATGGCTGCCGCTGCCTGCTCACCCTGCTCCTCACACGCATCATGCCCACCACTGCCGCCGCCGCCCTCCTCACCGCCGCTCGCCGCCTCCGCGCTGACACGACCCGCCTCTCGTTTCAGCCACCCGTCTCCCACATCTACAACCCCCTCACCTATGCCTGGGCGCCTTACGAAGCATACCTTCGCAAGTTCGCCACCGCGCCTAAACGCGTCATCTTCCTCGGCATGAACCCTGGCCCCTTTGGCATGGTACAGACCGGCGTGCCCTTTGGCGAAGTCGCTGCCGTGCGCGACTGGCTCGGCATCAAAGGCCCCGTCGGCAAGCCCTCCCGACCCCATCCACGCCGCCCCGTCATCGGCTTTGCCTGTCCCCGCTCGGAAGTCAGCGGCCGACGTTTGTGGGGCCTTTTCGCCGCGCGCTTCGGCACGCCGCAACGCTTCTTCGCCGCCCACATCGTCATGAACTACTGTCCGCTCGCCTTCCTGGAACCGGGCGGCCGCAACCGCACCCCCAACAAGCTGCCCGCCTCAGAAAAGGCTGCTCTCTTTGCCGCCTGTGACCGCCACCTGCGGGCCGTCGTCGCCGCTCTGCAACCCGAATGGCTCATTGGCATCGGCGATTTCGCCGCCAAACGGGCGCAGCAAGTCCTCGGCAATACCTCAGTGAAACTCGGCCGCATCCTCCATCCCAGCCCCGCAAGCCCTGCTGCCAACCGTAACTGGAATGCCCTCGCCACACGCCAACTCGAAACGCTCGGCGCTTGGCGGTAGGCGTGACTCGCGGATCGCTGAAAGGGAAGAGAGCATCTCTCTCCGCCGTCAAACTCCAGCCAGGATGCGTGGTGGCCCCTAAAGGGAGATTCATCAGGGATTTCCGGGAAGCACCAACGGTGGTTTCCACCCACACCACCTGGATGATCGAGGCACAGGGAATTAAGGGTGACCATTGCTCTCCATCCATAACCGGATGGGCGCTCCCAACTTCCAACCCGCTTACTGTCCAAATTTTGGACAGTGGCGCTGCCTGCTTGCCTTCTCCAACCCACTCTGACCCCTGCACTTTTGGCTTGGCGATACGGTGACGGCACGGTGGAGCTACGGTGTGTATCCCATGGGGAGCGCTCCCCATGGGATACACACCGTAGCAGCACCGCACCAACAGGCCATCCACAAGCCAACTTCAGTGTGCGCGACCACCGTAGCTGCGGCGCCGCCTACCCGGCTGGGGTGTTGGAGCTGAAAAGGAGAGTCTGAGACCACGAATCGCCATCGGAATTCCCCGGAAACCCGCGAGAAACCTAAAGGAACACCTATCGGTCGGTCTTCAGTCGCTTACGGGCCAAAGGGCCACACCAGCGGTGTGAGCAACGACGCGATGAGCCAGGTCAGCAAGGCCAGCACACCGCCGACCTGCATGTAGTGCTTGAACCGGTACCGGCCAGGCCCCATCACGAGGATCGTGCTTTCATGCGCAAAGGGGGTGCAGAACGCCGCGGAGACACAGATGGCCAGGCCCACCATGAAGGGCTTGGGATCAGCGCCGGTTTCCCGGGCCAATTGGAAGGCCACCGGAGCAAGGATGATCGCCGCTGCAGCATTCTCGATCACTTGCGTCAGCATCAAGGCGAACAGCAGCAGCGCCGCCAACACCGCCAGGGGGCCGAATCCCTCCAGCGCCACTACGGCCCCGCGCGCCAAGGCTTCTGCCGCGCCCGTCTTCTCCAGTGCCAGCCCGAAGGGAATCATGCCCGCGACTGTCACCACGGCCTGCCAGTCCACGGCTTGATAGGCGTCTTTTACTTTCACGTAACGGAGCAGCAGCACCAGCAAGGCCACCAACGGAATCGAAATGACCGGCGTTAAGACATTGGTCACGGCCGCGACCACCACCCCAAGCATCAGCAGCATGGTGGCAACGGCCTTCTTCTTGCCCAGCGCCGGGAAGTGCCGATGGCCCACCAGGAACAAATTCGGGTTTCGCTCCAGTTTTCCAAGCCCTGACACGTGTCCAAGAAGCAGCAGGGAATCACCGTACCGCAGTGGGGTGGCCATGGGACGCTCACGAACCGTTTTGCCGTGGCGCGAAATGCCCATCACCGTGAACCCGTAATCGTGGCTGAAATCCACCTGCTCCAAGGTGTTGCCCAGGTAATCCGAGTTGGGGGAAAGCAGGGCCTCGACCGTCAGGAGGTCCACACTGCGGAGGGCCTGGTCGTCCATCTTCACCTCCTCCTTCAATTGGAAATCGGGTGACTTGAGCAAGTCGCCGATGGTCGGGACAGACCCTTGCATGACCAGGATGTCGCCCGACTGGAGCTTGAGCCAGTTCGTGGCCGGAATGCGCTCGTTGCCGCGGATCAACTCCACGACCGTCAGGTCGCTGCGCTGCCACCAGCCCAATTGGTCCAGGGACTTCCCGACCGTCGCCGAGTGGGGCGTCACGAGCACCTCGGTCAAGTACTCACGGCCCAACGTATCCTCCGCGGATTCTGCCTCGGCGGCCTTTGGCAGGAATCTGCGGCCAAAAAGCAGGAAAGACACGAAGGCCGCGCCGAAGACCGCCGCGGCGATGGGACTGAAATCGAAGAACCCAATGCCCGAATCGGTGCGCTGACGCAGGTAATCGCTGAGGATGATATTGCTGCGGGTGCCAATCAGCGTCCATTGTCCGCCAAGCAGCGAACCATAAGCCACGCAGAGAAGGTACCGGGAGGGTGAGAGGTTGCGCTCCTTGCAGATCGCCAGGACAATGGGCAGGAAGATCAGCACGACAGTAGTGTCGTTGACAAACATCGAGAAGATCGTGGTCACGAGCAATACTGCCGCCTGCAGGAAAATCTCACTGCCGGCGCAGGCTCGAAAGAGCTTCCCCCCCAACCGTTCGGCCGCGCCGGTGCGCACCATGGCCGCACCCAATACGAACATGGACGTGACCATGACAACCGCCGGGCTTCCAAAGCCGGAGAATCCCTCCTGATAGGTCAGTATGCCTCTCCAGTGCCCATTGGGGTGTGGCCAGGGCAAGATCAACGCGAGCATAACGAGCAGCGCGGTGACATCCGTTCGCTGCTTCTGGGTCCAGAACAAGTAAAGCGCCACGGCCAGGATTATGCCCAAAACCAGGTACTCGACGTTCATGTTTGGCAATCTAATCGTTGGTTCTAAAGTTACCCAGCCCACTGAGGTTTCCGCCAAGCGCCTGATGCCTCACCCGGGGACCAATCACAGAGAACCAGGACAATCGGAACCAGGCCGCCCGAACCCGGCATTCCCCGGCATGCTGCGGCGGTTTGAGTCGGAGCAGAGCCTGTCTTGCGGGCCCTCGAGCTAGTGCGTTTCCTCTACGGTCGAGCCGTCCTCAGCAATCAGCAGCTTCGGATTGTGCGCCTCGTCCTTGAAAGTGACAACATACACCGTCCGCCCGCCCCATGACTCCTTGTTGATATAAGCCACATCAACCCCATGCGAGCGTTCCTTGATTGCCTTGCTAACCGGCGACGGCACCTCATCCGGCTTAACCCGCACACCCTGCGCTGCGTTGAGCGCCATGGTCAGGTCGGGATTAAGCACACTGCCATCCGGCGCCACATACAGCGGCGGGAAGACGTCGCTCTCGCGAAAGAACACCTTGTACACGACACGTCCCGAACTGGTATCCCGCACCGCATCCACCACCTCTGCCGGCCCGGCTTCCGCCAGCACCGTCCGCTGCACCGGTGGCGGCAGCGCGCCGAACTTCGCCCCCGGCGAAGTCAGCGGCTTGTTGTAAACCGTATGGTATGCCGCGATTTGCGACTCGTCCTGCGTGGCGCAGCCCGCCGCCAGCAACGTCGCCATCACCGCTCCAAAGACTTGCGCTCTCATAAACGTCAACAAACTTACCTGCTTAGTCACGGATAGCAAGTTTCCACGCCGCAGCTTCCATGCCGTACCAGCGCCTCTAAGCCAGGGCGTAAGGGAAGATATCGGCCGGATCAAAGCGAACCTGCCCGAACTCAATCGCCTCTCCCGGCTCAACTGTCTGCAATGCATGGGCAATGCCAGTCTTTACGAGCAACAGGTCTCCCGTTTCCATTGGCACCGAAGCGCGTGCTTTAGTCTGAATGTCCTCCACGACTACGGACAACTTGCCCCTCAGCATGTAGATCCGTTCCTGTTTCACTTTGTGGTAATGGTTCCCGCGAACACAGCCGGCCCGAGCCTCGATGACCGCCATGTAGCGAATTCCTTCTTCGGCGTCGTGGATCTGCGCCAGTTCTCCCTGCGCCAGCAACAGCCGCTTGAGCGCTGGGGCGTCCGGCCCGGGGCGTCCAGTAATGACCGGCAGTGACCATTTCACGACTTGTCCTGCGAGATATTCAGATTCAGCCATAAGAGTCCTTGCGCACAATTCGAGTCATAGCACAGGACGACGGAGTGCCGCAAGCCCCGAGGCGCACAACGACAGCCGCGAATCGTCCGTTCAGATGGCATTCGCACGCCAGGAGACATTGACTTAGCTCCGCCGGCTGATCACGCTGGGGACATGAACGACAAAAAGAGCCCTTTGGGCGATGCGTGCCTGGTGTTGATCCCCAATAGCCAGCACAGGCTGGTTCCCGTGCTGACGCTCGTGATGCTGGCCCTGGGCGTGGCGATGGCGCAAGCCGACTGGCCGGAATTCCGCGGGCCGTGGGGCAATGGCCACGCGTCGGCCCCGGGCGACAACCAGAGCCACGGCCTGCCTCTAAGCTGGAGCGAGACCAACAACATCAAATGGAAGACGGAGATTCCCCACCGCGGCTGGTCCACACCGGTGGTACTGGGAGGCCAGGTTTGGATTACCACAGCGACCGTCGAAGGCCATGATTTCTTTGCCATCGGCCTGGACGCCAATACCGGTCGCATTCTCTTCAATGAAAAGGTCTTCCACAGCGACGATCCCGAACCGCTCGGCAACGGCGCCTCCATGAACTGCTACGCGACCCCTTCGCCGGTAATCGAACCGGGGCGGGTCTATGTTCACTTCGGCAGCTTCGGCACCGCTTGCCTCGACACCCGCACCGGCAAGACCCTCTGGAAACGTGAGGACCTGCCCTGCCGCCATTACCGCGGCCCTTCCTCCTCCCCCATTGCCTTCCAGGATCTGCTGATACTCACCTTCGACGGCGCCAACCTGCAATACCATGTCGCTCTCAACAAGGAAACCGGCAAGACTGTCTGGAAGACGGACCGTTCCGCCGCTTGGAATGACGAGAACGTGCCCGGCCAGATGGCCCGCGAAGGCGATCACCGCAAAGCACATGGCACCCCTTTGATCGTCACCGATGCCGGCAGACCCCTCATGCTTAGTGCCGGCGCCAAGGCAGCCTACGGCTACGACCCGCGGACCGGTCGGGAACTGTGGAAGGTTTGCTATAACGATTACTCCACCGCCCCCCGCCCGCTCTTCGACGGTGGAATGGCGTATTTTGTCACTGGCCTATCTACGAAGGAACTATGGGCCGTCAAAACCGATGGCCAGGGCGATGTGACTGACACCGGCGTAGCCTGGAAGTTCAAGACGCACGTCGGCATCTACGCCTCGCCGCTGCTGGTGGACGGCCTGATCTACACCGCCGCCGCGGAGAACTACGTGACCTGTCTCGAAGCAGCTACCGGACAACTCGTGTGGACTGGGAGGATCAACGGTAAACACGCAGCCTCGCCGGTTTACGCCGATGGCCGGCTCTATTTCTTCAGTCAGCAGGGCACGACCACCGTGCTCCGCCCTGGCCGCACCTTCGAGGTCCTGGCAACCAGCACCCTCGCGGACGGCTTCATGGCTTCGCCCGCTGTATCCGGCAAGGCGTTCTTCCTCAGGACCAAGACGCACCTCTACCGTGTTGAGTCCCCAGCGTCCGCTAAGAGCACCGCAGAGTTTCGGTAGGCAACCGAAGTCCATCACCAACCACTTCTGTCTCGTTGCCGACCTGTATGCCCAGTTGGAATACGGACGGAACAAGATCGGTTTTGATTACAACTGGGGAAGACGATCTGCGGACAAGACCCGAGCAAGCCCTACGCTTGCCACGGCTCGCGCCGAGCGCGTGAGAGCAGGCGATTTGCCTCCTCATCGCCAATGAACACTTCCTTGGCCGGATCCCACCGCAAGCCGCGTCCGAGTTGGTAGGCCATGGCCACCACGTGCCCGAGGGAAGCCGAGCGGTGGCCGATCTCCTCATGTGCACTCGGCTGCCCGCACGAACGAATACACTCGAACCAATTCGCGTGATGATTGTTGGCACCGATGTTCACCTGGCGCGTGCACAAGCGCATCTCGCGCAGAATTTCTTCCGGGCCGCCCTCCACCGGACCGCCGCCGGACATCGAGGTCAGCCAACCGCGTTCGCCGACAAACAACCCGCCAAACAGCCCTTCCAGCCGCGCTTGGTCCGGGACCGCCTTGTAGAGTTCCTTCACCTGCCCCCAATGCTCCACGTGATGCAGCAACACGCCGTTGGCGTAGCGGCAGGTCAGAGTTGGAAACTGCCCGCTTCCGGGATGAATGATCTCCACCGGACCGCTGGTCTCCATGCCAATGGCGTATTGAATCACATCCGCCGCGTGCGAGTGGTAGTTGGTAACCGCGCCCGCGCCAAAGGCGTTGCAGAACGTCCAAGGCACCACGCCGGGAATCGGGTTGCGGTGGTAGGCCGAGTTGTAAGGACGCCACGAAGCGGGGCCAACCCAAAGGTCCCAATCCAATCCCTCCGGAGTCGTCTCCGCCGGCAGTGCCGGATCGAGCGGCACGTAGGAGTTGCCCATTTTCGGAACCGACATCTTCATCCAGATGGTAAAGACCGATTTCACCTTGCCCACCCCCCCGTCGCGCACAAATTGGCACACCTGCCGGATGGTAGGAATCGAGCGATACTGTGTCCCCGTCTGGAAGACGCGCGCGTAGCGGCGGACGGTCTCCACCATCTCACGACCTTCGCGAATGGTGAGCGACACCGGCTTCTCGCAATAGACATGCTTGCCCGCCTGCGCGGCGTGAATTGCCTGCAAAGCGTGCCAGTGATCCGGCGTAACGATGACCGCGGCATCAATCTCAGACTGCGCCAGCAGTTGCCGGTAATCGCTGATGCCCGAGCAGCCTCGAAACGTCCCCGCACTGCGCTGCGCCGCGCAAATTTCGTTCACGTGATGCACGCCGTAATCGCGCCGCTGTCGGTCGGGATCGCATACGGCGACCAACTGCGCCTGCCTGCCTCCCGCCAGAATGCGCAGATGCCCGTTCCCCATCGCGCCCAGACCGATCAGCCCGACATTGATGCGCTCGCTGGGCGCCACCCTGCCATTTCGACCGTAAACCGATGCCGGGACGATGCAGGGCAACCCCACCAGCGAAGCGGCGGCACTGAGCTTGAGGAAGGTGCGGCGCGTCAGGGTCACTCTCGAATGCCGATGCATCTGGTGATTACCCTCCAGTCGCGATGTCAAGGCTCGCCTGGTTGAAAAACTCGATGCACTTGGCGATATCAGGCATGGATTCCAGCCAGTTGTGAGAGTACTCCAACCCGAACATCGTAGGCCGGATGTTCAGGCGGTGAAGCTCCTTTAAAAAGGCCGCGGTTTCTCCAATACCGGTGCCCCAAGGCACGTCGTGGCCCTCCGGGCCGCGCGCGTGGAGATCGTGCACCTGTACCGTGATCAACCGGTCCTTCAACTGCCGCGCTGCCTGAATCGGATCAACGCCACCGCGCATCCAGTAGCCAAGGTCCGCGCAGGCTCCGAGGCGCTTGCTGCGCCCCTCGCACACCTTCAGGATGCCGGCCGGGTTCCAGTAAAACGGCGAGGCCTTCGCGTCGTGATTGTGCAGCGCAACGTTGATGTCGTAGGCGTCGCAGAACTTCTCGATCGTCCCGAGCGCCTCAGGTTTGGGCTCGGACATGAACGTCTCGATACCGATCTTGCGCCCGAACTCGAACACCCTCCGGCACCCGGCTTCGTCCCCTGGGATGTCCTGGATGTAATAAGTGAGCAAACGCACGCCCGCGGCATCCAGCTTGAACCGGATTTGGCGCAACTCGTCATCGGATAGCCCAGGCTCCAGGTTCTTTGGAATGCTGTTGCTGACCTTCTGGAAGCTTAGCCCGCCCATGAACGGCAGGCCCAGCGCGGACGTCTTCTCGATCGCCTCAAACAAAGAGAACTTGTGGAAGGTGTAAGCCTCGATACCGAGTCGCCAGCCAATTCTCTCCTGCGCTCGAATCGCCGGCGTCAGCATGGCGCTCGGGATGGTTGGCGCCGCGAGATCTCCCAGGATAAACTGAGCCGCCGCCAGGTAAAACGAGAGCAGCTTCGGGTCGCGAAACACCTGCGGGTTGTGCGCAATGGTGCAGTAGAACGTCCGGCCCCGGCCATAGTTGCGCGCCCAGGCCAGCGCAAAGTCGTTATCCGCCCGCTCCGGCCTGGTAAACCGCGGATCTTGATTGAAGTCAGTCTTGTCCGTGTCAATGCTCAGCAGCACGCGAAGGCGCTTCCGGGAATACGGCTCGTGCACCCGGAAGAACTCGTCCCGGTAATCGAAACCCCGGCCGCCGAAGGCCTGGTTGATCGGGTGCCCGGGGTCGTCGAGCTTGATGAACACATGCTCGTTGTTCGCGCGGTGGTTCGCCCCCCGCGCGCCGATCATCAGCCCGAACTCCGGCCAATCCTCCACCGCACCCGGCCACTGGGTAAACGCCACCGAGGTTCCGTGCACTCCCATCATCCCGCCGCCGCCATAAACAAAATCCGCCAGGCTCTGCCGCAATGCCGCGTCGGTAAAGAGGTTGCCGACGCAGTTGTTGAAAAACACGCCGTCAAACTGCCGCAGGCTCTCGGGCCGAAACACCTCCTGGTCCCGGCTCACGACCGTGTCGAACGCCCCCGTCCTGCGCCCCATCAACTCGAACGCGAGATTGGCCGTAGGAATAGAACTGTGTCCGCCGTAATTAACATTACCATCGAAAATCAACAGCTTGCGAGGCTTCCGGGGCGCCGCCGAAGCGCGCGCGGGGATTGCCGCCTCCACCAATTCGCGCTCGGTCTTCACCGCCCCGCTCGGGGCCGCACGGACAACCGCCGGGGCGCAGGTGAGCGCGAGCGCGCCGGCACCGGCACGCGAAAGGAAGGCGCGCCGCGTCACCCGAAGCACGGGCTCAGCGGGGACCGGATCACGAGGCTTGCGGTCAATGTGCATCTTACGGCAGCGCTGCGGAGATTGTGCGCATTACCACTTGAGGGTCAAGGACAACTGTCCAGGACAACTGTCCTGGAGAACTTCATCGCTTCTCTTGGCGATAAGCAGCCGCGGCGAAAATGCTTGCGCCTGTCCGTCATTCATGCGAAATAAAGCCGCGTGCTGACTCAGCACAGCGCACTGCAAGAGTGCCGGGTGCCTCGGTAGCTCAATTGGTAGAGCAGTTGACTCTTAATTGCATCATGGGCTTTTCCCGCAGTTTTCCAAATGTGGACACCCTTGGACGGTCTTTGCCTTGCCTGTGATTCTTAACGGCGAGCCTTGGACATGGCGGGACACGTTTGGGCGGGTTTCCCTGCCTCTAGTATCAAACGGCAGTATCAAATGACCTACCGCCAATCAAAACCGCCTATACCGCACTCCTGCGTGATTGCTGCCCACAAATCCAGACAATCAAACCTCCCGCCCTGGGCGAGGTGGTTTTCCTCTCCGTTTGGACGGGAGACGCTTAGGGAAGTGCGTTTTCGGTATTTCTGGCCCAAGAAGTTCATGCACTTCAATTCCGTATGCCGTTGCCAACCGCTCCAAACTGGACAGGCGCAAATCACACTTTCGGCCAATTTCGATAAGCTGGTAGAACTTGTAAGAAAAACCAGAAAGCTCGGAAAACTGCTCTTGTGTAATCCCGTGCAGTTTCCTCAGCTCGCGCAATCTCGAAATCAGCCGTTTGCGGATGCAGTCTGGCACCTTGCCAGCATGTCATTGCCCGATTAGCCAAAACACCCACCTCTCGTAAGTGTTTTTCGTTTGCAGGGTGTGCGGAATCCTGCTTAAATCGCGTCAATGGGAATAATTGATTCAAGACGATAACGGAGAACTATTTATGAAACAAATCACTCATTTTTATGGTCTATTAGCAGCGGCCTTGGCAGTTGTGGCGGTGAACGCTGTTTTGCCACAGGCCAAAGCGTATGATTTCCAATACGGTTTTGTGGATGTCTATTCGCCAAACGCTTTGGACTACGTTGTGGGGCAGGTCAATATTCAACGGCGTTCCGAAATGCCCGACCCGCAAAATGGCATTTCGTATTGGCATCCCATCGCCAACGGAACAGAAGCGAGACTGACGTTACAGTTCACGTTCCCACGGCCCACAACGGAGATTTCTTTGCATTCAGGTATTGGGGCATGGAATTTCGGTGGAGGGAACTTTGGGAGTGGCTCTCTGTGGGCTTCCAAGAATGGAAGTGATTGGATTCTTCTTCTGGATGGCCCAACTCCGCCTGGCATTGATGCAGGTTATCATTATGACCAAAACCTTCCTGACTCGCTGATAGGCGAATCAGAAATTTGGATTCAAGCACGGCTGAATACCTCTGGCTGGAACATCATGGCACAATTTGCTCGGCAAGACACCAGATACTACAATTACAATGTTTTCGAGCTTGACGCAAATCTTGTCACTATTCCCGAACCATCGTCTGCTCTGCTTACACTTGGCGGTCTTGTTCTGCTTGTGCTGTGCCGATTAACCCCGAGGGGAATCAGAAGAAAGCCTTGAACCGCCCAGACTGCCATTGCGACAGCCGAGGGGTCATATGTCAAGAGACTCAGGGCTTTGGCAAGACATCAAAGAAAAGTGGAATAATCCCTCCAGCAAATCATCGAGTTGCTGTAGCGGATGCTTCTTGCTGTTTCTTGCTGCAATAGTCCTAGCTATTCTCGTTGCCATGTTTGGTGGGTGACAATGACGGCAAATATGCCTTCCAAACGGAGAGGGAGCATCACCCGCGCAACATATACGGGCGCACAAGAAACCACCTGCTAGTTGGATGAGTTACTGCATAGAAACGGCTGAATCAGACAAAGGCAAGGCAGACATCCTGCTTCGCAAATACCCCTCACAGGTTACCGAGTGGCCAAGCGAACCATCATTCGATGACACTGGAAGAACCGTGAACGTCTGTGTCGTTGATAATGGGCCTTTCGAGGCTGCGGCTATTGCCTACAGTGAGCGTGAAATGGCCGAATTCATGTGCGACCCGCATGACAGACGACCACGACGTTGGTTAAGAGTGGACCGTAACTTAGTTGTGAGTCTCAATCCAGATGTTGAGTCATTGCTGGTTAAAGTGGGCAAGAAAGACGAGATAGAGCCAATCACATCTGAGCGGCGGCTTGCTTAACTTCCATCAAATGGTGTTTGCCTCTGAATCAATCTTCCGATTTAGCCACTCCCTGTAATCCCTATCGGGGCAGTTCCTAACCCCCGTCTGCCCGTCCTTAAACTTACGCCAGCTTTCGCCCCTCGCCTCTACCGTGGTGCGAAGCTCCCGCAGCTTGGCCTTGCCGTAATACTGTGGCCCGTGCTTCGTCCAATCGTTGTAAAACTTCACGGGCCTGTAGTCGTCCAAGTGAGGAAAGCAGAACCGTATCGCCGCCCGAATCTCTCGGTTTGTCACTGGTGATGACTGTGCGGCCATGAGCTTCTTGTTGCGTTTCCCGTGCCAGAGAACCTGGCCCCGTTCCCTCTGAGTTGCCAGCGGGACAACCTCGCGGAGGATATACCGCAGAAGTGTCAATTCCTTTTTCCAAAGAGTGATTCTGTTCGCCTGTCGAACGACGGCCCCGCCAGTGAGCCTGTGCCAGTGCTTGAACACCGTAGCGCCGAAGTTTTTAATCAGGGCTTCGGGAGTCTCGGGCTGAGGCGGATAAAACAAAAAGACCACATGGAAGTGAATCCGCTTGTTGGCATGGCCCTGCTCGGTAAACAGGGACACCATGTAGAATTGCTTGTGCAACACGTCCAGAAGGCTCGCCAAGGCATTTTTCGCCGCAAGGCGGTCTGTCATGGCCCCTCTAAACGTAAGAACCTGGTGAAAGCAAAAAGGCGTGTCCCTTAGTTCAAGGAACTGCTTCACAAAACGCCTAACGCTTTCGAGCGAACATCGCATGTTCCTGTACAGCTAATAAGAATAAAGAACCTGTCCAAGCTGGAAATTGATGGTAGAGTTGAAGCCCCGCATCAAATGAGCGTGGAACGACGCTCGCTTGTGCGCCTTGCCACGATACCTTTTCCAAACGGTGCGTTTTTTGGGGGAGAAATAATTCTGACCCTGCCCTGGCCCTTCCTAAACGTCGCATCCCCAAATAAACCATAAATCAAGGGCCTCCTTGTGGACTTCCCAGACGCCCTTTCCAACTGCCTTTTCCAATTACCCCCCTACCCCCCATAAGTCCTATTTGTCACAGATAAAATAACTTTAATATATGGTGGGGCTTTCAGACGGCGGGGAGAGTCTCACAATTAACTTAGCAATCATTGCTAGTCTGACTAGCAGCATAGGAAAGGAAAGCTGTTGACAATACACCCAAAGGCGTTGCATGATGGCACTATGGGCAGCACTAATTCTCAACAGAAGGAAAAGCATGAGTCTTTGAATCTGTCTGGCAACTCACCTTATACAATAGACGAAGCAGCCAACGTGCTACGCATGAGCACAAAATCTGTGCGCCGTCAGATTGACAGAGGCAACCTGAGAAGGTGCAAGGCGTTTGGCCGTGTGCTGATTCCCCGCAAAGACGTTGACACGTTCATTGAAAAGTTTTCCTCCTTTGCTTGCTGACGCAGACAACAAAAGACCCGCCCTTGCGAGCGGGTCTAAGCTGTTAGCCGTAGGCTTAGGCGCTTTGAGGCTTGGAAAAGCTGACTTTGTGCGCCATTTCTGCGGAATGGTCATCCCGCAAGTGTCCATAGACCCGCATTGCCAGTGCCCCGCCGTCACGATGTCCTAACCATCTTGACACCGTTTGAATAGGCACGCCCGATTCAATGCAACGGGTTGCGAACAAGTGCCGTAAATCGTGATGCGTTAGACGCTTGATGCCCAACTCTTTTGCCGCCCGTGTCATCGCCCTTTCGCACTCGGCCACTTCCATCACTCGGTCGCTTGGCTTGCGCTCTGGCCGTTCGGTTTGAAGCCTTTCCAGCAGCGTCCGCATGTCATCAATCATCGGCACCCGCCGCACTTCACTGTTCTTTGTGCCTGTCATGGTGTCCCCTCGCACCGTGATGAATCCTTTGTCCAAGTCAACATCTGCCCATGTGATGTTTTCAGCCTCAGTCTTGCGGAAGCCCCCAAACGCAAGGAACTGAACCAAGGTTGCACACGGGCGAGAGAAACGATTGCGCCTGCCGCCGCCGTTGCCAACCGCTTCCACAAACTTTTGAAACTGCGCGAAACTCGGCAATTCAAGTTCTTTGGGCTTGACGGTGAGACGTTCAAGGGCCTTGGCGGGATTGTCGAGACGTGCGCCGAATTCAATCGCAATCTCACAAACATTCTTCAAGATTGCGGTTGTGTTGTTAAAGGCTGTCGGGCTTATGCCCCGCGCGAACCGTGAAGCCCATTTCAAACAATCGTGTTTCGATAGCTTGCGAATGTCCATCCCCTCCAATTCGGGCCATGACTTCAACATCGCCTTGATACGGTTTTCGTAATAGAGCTTTGTGTTTGGTTTCAAGGCTGCATCCCCCTGTATGCGCTCGCGAATGATCTTCAGAGTGCCCCCCACGGTCATCTTGCCTCGCGCAATCTCAGCCTGGTTCTCCGTCATCTGGCGCAAGCTCTTTTCAAGGTCCGCGAGCCTGAGCTTGGCCACGCTCAGGACATCTGTTTTCAAACTCTCGCGATAGAGCTTGCCTCCCGTTCGGATTCGTGCATAATACTTGCCTGACGGTAGGTAGCGGATTAGGTTCTCTCCTACCGTTAGCCAGTCTTTGGGCTGGCTCGTGTTGGCTTGGCTTTTGCCTGAGTCTAGGTTTTGGCTCGTTTTCATGCCAGTATCTAAACACAGTATCAAAAGCTTGTCAACACGGGATTTTAGGCTTCGTAAGTGCCTTAAACTACGATGGTTGCCTCGGTAGCTCAATTGGTAGAGCAGTTGACTCTTAATCAATTGGTTCTAGGTTCAAGTCCTAGCCGGGGTACCAATCCCAAACAACCCCACACGCCAGCTATTTACACCTATGCCCAAACCAGCTCTGCCCCGATGCGGATTGTGCTGTTGCCCCAGCACCACATTGGCTGCCTTATCACCGACGCAAGCGATGGAAACGGAAACTGGCAGGGCAACGGGCTTCGGGATCGAATTCAATCGTGCAATAACCACCATCCTTCAAAAGCTCGATTCCCGCCAGCGAGGGGCAGAGGCGTATGCGGAACGGGCGCCAACACGTCGCCTCATTCAATGCCTTGCTGAAGCGTTGGACAGAGTGCCCGAGAATGCGAATGGGCGGCATTCCCGCCAACAGACGGCTCTTCCATAGAACCAGGTTGGAATGCAGGTGCCCGACAATTGTCAGTTCGACTTGAGTTATCCGGTCCCGAACACTCTTCTCTCGCCAAAGAAATGGCAATGCAGTCGGATCATGGCCGAACAAAAGGACCCTTTGGCCGGGCGACAACGCGGCAAAAGCGTGGCTGATCTCCGCCAGGTGTTCAGCCCGCAGCCGATCCCATTCCGACCGCTCGGCCGGTAGAATATCCGCTGCAAAAGCCGGCAGAGCGACTAGCGAAGAAACAAATCCCATCAAGACATAGCGGCCGATTTCGACCCGCCAGAACGGAGGCAAGGCCAGCTCGTTCCGCGCACGCTGCCAACTGGCCAGCCGCATTCCCCCACCGCCCCCAAACATGCTGATCTTGCCCATCTCATGGTCGCCGTAGTTGATCCGCAAGCGGTCACCGAACCGCTGCCGCAGTTTGCCCAGGCACTCCCGCGCGCTGGCAAAAGCCGCGTCATCGCTCAGGCCGATGAAGGCGCAGTCGCAGGAGTAATCGCCATTGGCGATCACGTAGTCGAACGTGTCCCCACTCTCCAGAAAGCGGTCGAGCAGGTAATTCTTCCGCAACGGCTCCCGCAGCCAGATGAAACGCCGATAGGCTTTCCCTAAGGCGCGGGCCAGCGGATTGCTAAGTCCCCGGAACTCGTAATCCTTGCCGCGCGCCTGCTCGGCAGCGCTGGCGTAATGGACGTCGCTGAGGATGCCGAGGGTGCAGGTGCGCATGATGCCTATGTCGCGTAGCCCGTCCCGGCGTGGTCGATCAGGCTGAAACCGGTAACAGAACCCGAAAATCCGAGCCTTTGCTGGGCCGGCTCACCACGCGAATGTCTCCCCGATGCTCCCGGATGATGCGCCGGGTAATGGGCAACCCAAGCCCGGTGCCGCTTGGCTTGGAAGTGAAGAACGGCTCGAACACGCGCTCCAGGTGCTCCGGAGGAATCCCCAAACCGCTGTCTTGGATTGCCACCTGAACCTGCGTCCGGTCAGCCCTGCCCCCCGGTACAACAAGCTCGGTAGTGACCGAGAGCGTTCCATTCGGGCCCATGGCTTCTAGTGCGTTCAGAAACAAGTTCACAAATGCCTGCTGTAATTGACAATCATCGCCTTTCACGAGGTCGGGAACGGCCTGGAAGGAACGGCTTAGAAGGACCTGCTTGCCGTTCAATTGGGGTTGGACCAGACGCAACGAATGGTCGAGGACTTCGTGCAGGCGCACCTGCCTCAACGCCGGGCGGGCCGGCCCACCGAACTTCAGGATGCGGCTGACAATCTCATCAATTCGGCCTAGCTCGCGACGGACCACTCCAACCAACTCGGTGTCCTGATGCTTTTCCAGCAACAGATCAACAAAGGTCCTGCCGGCCACGAGCGCATTTCTAATTTCATGGGCCATCGAGGCGGCTAGTGTGCCAATGCTCGCCAAACGGTCGAGTTGTTCGAGGCGCTCATCCAGTTGACGCGTGGGAGTCAAATCGGTGAGGACCAGTATCACGCCTGATCCCTTCTTGCCGGGTTTGAGCAATGTTGCGCTGACATGCAGGGTGCGCGCCCCGCCTCCGCCGAGCTTCTGTTCGATCACTCGTTCAACGGAGGCACCCCCTGATACAAGGCTTTCACCGAGGATCGCTTGTACCCCTGCCGGCAAGGCGGCGAAAGCGGGGAGACTCGCTTCACCGCCGGCCAGATTCAATAGCTGCCTCGCCTGGCGGGTTAGGGACGTAATCTTCCTCTTGCCATCAACAACGACAACACCGCTGACCGGGCGCTCACGAAGCACCCTCCCGCATCCCAGGCTTTCCTGGGTAGTTTCCGTTCCAGACGGTTCCTTAGGCGGCGACCCGCCCGGCCCGTTCAGGGTCCCACTTGCGCGGCGATTTCTACCCGGGTAACTTTGCTTGCTAGATAGGCCGGTCATTCCAGTCATGTGTTCTCACGGAGCGCAGCAGGCTAGTCCCTTCCAATGCGCCCAACAACAGGAAAACTGCCGCAGGGAAAGGCCAGCACAGGAGTTCCGTTCCAAACAGACCATGGAGACAAATGTGAGAACTTTGCGGTCCTTCGCAATCCCCGGCCTCTCCAGAATGGACTCGGGCACAGGGGGGACACGCGCTGATATCCGGCGCTTAAGGGATACCCCCCCGCCGCGCCTATTCCTGACGCGGCGGAGAGCCGCGACGCTTACGGGGCGGGATTCACCGCTGCCGAGCGATAGAACCTCTGCGCAGTGTGGTTGGTCACTGTGATTGACCACAGCCCGCTCGGCGCCGGCGCGGTATTCGTGCTGTTCGCCAACACCTGCCAGCCGGACATGAGGCTCGTCACGTCGGGGCTACTGACCACGTAATACTTCGCCTGCGGGGTGCCGATGAAGTTCAGCGTGTAGCTGCCGTCTCCGTTGATCACCACGGAAACTATGACATTGGTCTGGCTGTAAACCACGGCGCTCTGCACCACTTGCTCCAAACTGTCGCTGCTGCCCAGGAATATTGCGTCCCCATAGTACTCCGCCGCAATCGTGTTGGTACCCACCGGCAACAAAGCTGTGCTGACACTTGCCACCCCGCTTACAAGGAGGTTGGTGCCGAGCGGCATGTTGTTGACACGAAAGACGATCTCCCCGGTCGGTGTCTCGGTCGCCGGCGGCACTGCACTCACCGTCGCCGTAAACGTCACGTTTGAGCCTGCGATGGAGGGATTCTCTGACGAAACCAGGGCCGTAGCCGAAGCGGGCGGAGTGGTGGCCGTCACCTCATAATCAAAGGTGCCATTCGCGACATCCGCACCGTTGTACCCCTTTACGTGCAGATACCAGGTGCCTGCCGAACTCGGCACGGTCACAACCGTTCCATTGGACCACTGTGTCTCAGTATCCGTCCAAGTGTGCGTCGGGGAGGTGTCCCAGGCATACCGATAGTACTGGACCTGGCCCGGACCGAAGCCGCCGACTGCCGCCCAAGTGACATTGCTGCCGACGGGCAGAGTAGCCTGGTCCGGAGCGACGCTGCCAATCTCCGGCCGGACAGACAGAGTCCAGACTACTGTCGGCGCCAGCGAGCTCGAGATGTTGTGCCAGACACCGCGTGCTTCGCTGCTGTTGTCGCGGGCCGCAAGAGTATAGGTGTAAGAGGTGTTGGCGACGAGGCCGGTGTCATTCGCCACCGTGCCAGTGCTCCAGCCGGAAACGATTTCGCCATCGCGGTACGCCACCACACCGACATCCCCAACGCGGTAGTAGTTCCCGGAAGTGCTGCTGGCCTCATCCGCGGCTTCAGTGGCGCCGGCGGCGATGCCGACTCCTTGATCGAGCGGAACGGTCCAAGCCAGGTTGACCTGGCTGGGGCTGACCGCGCCAGCACTGGAGAAAGCTGGGTTCAGTGGCGCTACGTTGTCCACATAGACATCCATATAGGTTCCCGCACCGCCGCCGTTCCAGTTCGCCCCCCCGGTCTGTCCATTGTTCTGGAACGAAGTGCGGCCGGACTTGCTCACCGCGAAGAAATGGAAACGCCGATGCCCCGTGACGCCGGTCTGGGTGTGCGTCCAACTGTTGCTGCCGGAAGTGACCATGGCGTAGTCGGTATCACCACTCAAGCCATAGCCCCATTCGTAGTGCATCACCCGCCAGAATGGGACCGGGCCGTTGCCTTCGGCTGAGCCACTGGCGCTCACCGTGGTGTCTTTGCCGTAGAAGTTGGCGTTCGGCGTCGGATTGTCACCGCCACAGAAGTTGGTGACATACACGAACGGATACCAGGCATCCTGCTCATAACCGACGCCGTAGCTGTAGTAGCCGCCCAGGTCGAAGACGTTGACCGAAGACTCGTTGAGGTTAACGTTGCCGCCGTTGCGCAAACTCATCGTGCCCTGGAAGCCGCCGGTGAAGTTGTGAACCTTGAAGAGCACCCGGCTCCAGCCCACAGGCAGCGTCACCGCGCTGGTGACGTCCTGATCGCGCGTGAGGCCCCGCGCGGCGTTGTTGTCGTTAATCAGGCTGCCGTTAATCCAGACACGACTGCCGTCATCCGTGCCGATGGCAACCTTTGGCGCGGCGCCGGCGGGGGAGAAGACCCACGCAAAGCCATAGGAGTCCATGTTGTCGCCGTTGCCATAGGCACTGGCGTTGCCCTTGAAGTCCAGCGTGTTGGCATTGTTGCAGTCGCCGGTGGTAACGCGGCCAGGCGTTTTGCCGCTCAGCCCCAGGCCGGCCGCGATCACGTTGCCGTGGCTGGTGTCAATGGCCGGATAGAGGTAAAGGCCGGTCTCACCCCAGGCAAACGACCGGCCGGAGGTGTCGCTGACGCTGGTGGAAGCGTACCCGCCCAGGCAGGTCCAATCGTTGACGTAATGCCAGCGCGAGCCGTACATGTGGATTTGGGCGACCCCCGTCATCCTGACGTTGCACGTGGTATTGCATCCGCCGGAGGGGGCGCCTTCGCTCTCATCGGAGCTAACGTAGCAACCATTCCAGTTGGAGAGGTTGTCCGTGACCTGGTCCAAAGGCGTCATCCAGTCGCCGTAGAGACACTCGTTGATGGTGCTGAATTGGCCGCTGTAGGACCCGGCCACATTGCGGTAACGAACGTATATCTGGCTCGTGGCCTTGCTGCACGGCACCTGGAAATCCATGTGGACCCACCCCCGGCCGCTCCACGTGAACCCCGGGTTCCAAGTCGCCAGGCCGTTGCGGGTGTTGCAGTTGGTGGTAGTGCGGTCAACGATGTACCAAACCTCATAGCCGCAATTGCTGCTGTAGCCGGGAAAGTTCTGGGTCGGATTGCCTTGCCAATCCGCCGTGTAAGAGCCGATGGCGATCCCGGGGATGCCGACCGTCAGCACCGACTCGGCGCTGAGGACCGAGCCATTGGTGTTGCTGACCAGCACCGTGTAAGTGCCGGCGTTGGTTTGCTGAACATTGCTGATGGTTAGTGTGGTGGTGGTGGCACCGGAGACGTTGCCGCCATTGTTGAGGTCCGCCGCATTCTTGCGCCACTGGTAGCTGAGCGGCTGGCTGCCCGCGGCCGCGACGGTGAAGTTGACCGTGCCGCCGGGAGCCACGGTTTGGCTCAACGGCTGGGTGGTAATGCTCGGCCCTCCACTGGCATTCGTCACAACGACGCTGGTCGTCAAAGTCGCCCCGAACCACGCCACGCCTTCCCGCAACATCCGCCAGTCGGTCGTGTAGGTGCCGGGCGTTTCCGGAGCGGTGAAAGTCAGGGTAAACGTCTTCGTCGCGCCCGGATCCACTTCGCCGCCCACATTGTAGCGCGTCGTCGCCGTGAACGGATCGGAGTCGCCGACCGCGCCGAGCTTGAAGCTCCGGGCGTCATTCCACAACACCCCGCGGTTGCGGAAGGTGATGTGCACCGTGGTCGCCGCGCCGGCCATCATGCTTGCCGGAATGTCATGACTGACAAACTCGTCTGAATAGTAGTCCCACGTTGGAGTCACCCCGAAGTAGTCACAAATGCCTTTATACGTGGCCCACATGGTGGTCGAGCGGAAGAAGTTGTCCTGCAGATAGAGCCCGTCGCGATCACAGCTATCGTGAAAGGCCAGCTCGATCAGAACCGCGGCGCGCTCGGGAATGCGCGTCTCGGCCTGGCCCCCATCCGCGTTCAACGCCCCCCGATCCCTCCAGGTCGTGTCCCCATACTTGTTGCGAATCGAGTCCACGATTGCATTATTGATATCGGTGGCAAGCGTCTGGCTGATGGCCCCCCAGGGTGCGTGCACGGTACCGGCATCGTAATAAGTGCAGGTTCCGTTCGGACAGGAGGAGCCGACGCAATCCCCCGTGTAGCCGTTGCTGTGTAATGAAACGTAAATATCGGTGTCATCGTAGTTTGAGGCCAGTCCCCGCGAGCGCAGCGAATCGTCCGATTCACTTGCGCCTGATCCCAAAGTGCAGCCCGTAAGGCTGCCATACACAGAACAGGGATAACCATTCAACTGGAGCCAATAGCCGGCGGAGATGCGCCACCAGGGCTCCCCGCTGCCTGTGTGCATGCCGTAGTTCTTGTCGAGACACCGATACACCTTCGTCACCGCGCCGTCTTGCGTTAAGTACTGATTCAGGTATATCATCCCTTCCAGGTTGTGATCGTCTTCGCAATTCAGCGGAGCGCAGTAAACCGGGCGTTCAAAAAGATAGCTGCTGCCCGACCATCGCTTCCCATGCCCTGGCGAGAGGCTGATGGATCTGCCCGTCAAAGCGCTGCCACTGGCGAAGACCGGTCCGGCATCTGCCGGTGAGGTTTTCCGGGGAGCTATCGTGGGGGTGGCGGGCAGGTAATCACTCAACACTCGCCCGTCGCTTTGCATGCGCACGGTCCCCTCAATCCCGAATTGCATCAGTGTTGCGCGCACCTGGCCGAAAATCATCTCGAGCCGCGCGTCATCCAGTCCGGCGGCGAGGATGTTGGTGGAGAATTCGACCGTAGCGCCAACCTCGCTTAGTGAAAACTTCTCGACGCTCGTGCCAGCCGGGACGGCGGAAAGCAAACCTGGCGGCGGTGTCGCCAGCGCCTCGAGCGCCGACGCCGGGTCAGTCACTTCGGGCCGTGTCAGACCAAACAGGCCGCCCTGCTCGTTGACATAGACCACCACGGCGGCGGAGCACGCGAAGCCGTGCGCCAGCACCAGGCAGCAGAAGGTTGCGAGAGCCCGCACAATGCGGTTGGAATAGATCGGATTGTCTTGGGATTTGTTCATAGACTTGAACTCAACAGGTTGGCTGTACGCTGGATTTCAGCGACAATCGCCCGCGTGCAGTCGAACGCCCCGATTTGAGGCGCAACGCCTGCAATGCGATCGCAGTTACCGAACACCAGTATTAAGACTACGTGTCTTACCGATTATGGGCAAGGACTGACTGCCGCGGACCGATAGAATCGCTGAGGCTCTGTATTGCTGACCGTTACTGACCACAGACCGTTGGTGTCAGCAACAGTATTGGTGCTGCCGGACAAGGGTGCCCAACCAGCGGCTTGCGTTAAGTCCGAGCCGGCCACCACGTAGTACTGCGCCAGCGGTGTGCCCTGAAAGTTAATCGTAAATGTGCCGTCCGGATTGTCGGTAATGCTCACAACCACGTTAGTCTGGCTGCACGGCGCCAGATTCTGGATCGCCTGCTCCAAACTGTCGCTGCTGCCCAGGTAATTGCCTTGAGCCGCATATTGCACCGCCACGATGTTGGTGCCAAGTGGCAGTGCCGTTGTGCTCGCCGCTGCCACTCCGCCGGCCAGCGCATTCGTGCTAAATGGCACATCGCTCGCAAGAAAAACTACGTCGCCCTCAGGGGTACCCACATCGGAGGCTACGGTAGCGGTAAATGTCACGTTCGACCCCGGCTCTGATGGGTTCTCCGAGGAAACGAGGGTAGTCGTCGTGGCAGCCCCGGTGATATCCGCCGTCGCGGTTGGGGCCGTCAAAGCGTAGTTGCCCGCATTTGCGCCGGCAAGTTCCAGCCCCGAGATGGTTACGGTCTTGCCCGTGCCGACATTCGCATCTTCAAAGGCACCCGTTGCGCTGGTCGTGTCCAGGCTCACCTCGTCCCCGCTCACAACACCAGCCAGCACCGCGCTGTCCAGAATAAGCGTGGCACTCGTCGTGCCGTCATACGCCTTGTTCTGAGCTTCGATCCCCGCCACGGTCAGCGCCTTTTGAGCCACCGTCAGCGGGTAGTCATAAGTGCCGTTCCCGACCCCGGCGCCGTTGTAGCCCTTAACGTGCAAGTACCAGGTGCCAACGGCAGTTGGAACCGTCGCCAGTGTGCCGTTCGACCATTGCGCTTCGTTTTCAGTCCAAGTGTGCGTGGGGGACTGGTCAAAGGCATAGCGGTAGGACTGCACCGCGCCTGCGCCAAACCCACCTACCGCCGTCCAGATGTTCGTGCCGCCGTAAACCGGTGCCGGTTCGTCCGCAGTCACGCTGCCCGAAGAGGGCGCCACCGACAGCGTCCACTGGCTCTGAGGCAGGGAAGCGGCCGCGTTAGGAGTTGGCACCGCCTGGTCACTTACAGTCACCGCAAGCCCCGTGTACTCCGTGTTCGGCACCAAGCCGGTCCACAAGTGAGTCGTGCCTTTCGGCCCACTTTCGCTGGCGCCGGTACGGCTGTAGTTGTAGCCCGTGGAGGCGTTGATCCCAGAATGCGCATCTGTGCCCGCACCCGTCACCTCTATAGTATCCGTCGTGATCGTGCCGAATCCCAGACTCACCCCCGCAGGCGCGCTGCCATCGTACATAAAGGTGAAGGCTGCGGTGCCGGAATCGTTCAGCGCGTAGTCAACCGTGCCCACTTTAAAGTAATACTTTCCGTCGGCCTGGGTACCCGGGGCATAGCTCGAGCCCGTCTGAAAGGCATTGGGGCTGCCATTCACGTCGGTGCCAAAGTAGAACTTCTGCCCGCGCACGCCCGATACTCCCTCCCCGGCTCCCTGGGAGTCGGCGCCAGAAGTCCAGGTGAAGGCGGGGGCAGCCACGGCGTTTTGCCAAATGCCGCCGGTCACACCGGCGACCGTCAAATCCGTGGGCGTGCCAGGCGCGGTGCTGTCGGTCGTGTAGAAGGACAAATGCGCCCTGTCCGTCAGAGCGGTGCGGTTGGCGTTTGCAAATCGCGCATACACACCGTGGCCCGTGCCTCCATTCTCCACCTTCACCAGCAGCCTGTTCCAGCCGTTGCTGATGGTGAGCGGGCCCCAGAAATCTGCGTCCGCTGAGACCCCGCGGCTGACTACATCGCTGCCGACGTCTGCGCCGTTCCACCAGACCTTGCAGCCATCATCCGATCCGATGCCGAGATAAGCGCCCGTGATATCCGAGCCTTTGCTGTTACGCACATACACAAAGCAATATGTAACCGCGTTCTCGTGCACTGCGTTGTAGAAGTGGGACGAGTTCAGGTTCACGAGGTCGTTGGTATAAGTGGCCTCCGCCCACTGGCGCAGGCCGTAGGAATTGCCGTAGCTCGTGGCACCCACCTTCGGCGCGACGTTGGCTTCCGTCACCGGCACCCCGCCATACGTGCCGGCGACCTGGTCAGTGTCTATCCGCAGTTGGCGGTCAGCCGTGGCGCCCTGGTCAAACCAACCCAGGTAGGCCCAGTTACGAATGACGCCATTGGCCGTGCCCGCGGGGGCCAGGTAATTGATCTTAAAGGTGGCCCACTGTTCCGGGTTCCCAGCCTGCTCGTTCTTGCTGGAGATGCCCTTCCGGTGCGTGGCTGGGTTTGCGGTATCCCCTTCTTGCGGCGACGTCAGGATGACACCGTACGACGGATTGCCTCCCGGGAACAGCGACTGGGCGAACGCGAGCGTGAAAGTTGTGTCACAGTTTCCATACAGCAACTGCTCGGCCCCTAGCTGGTTACCCAGGGTTCCGCCTGCCGTGGTCCAGTTGTTCACGCCGTCTCTCTTTGTCCAGATCGCGGCACTGGTCCAGTCCTGGGCGAGTGCGTAGAGCCGGGCATAAGTCTGGTACTTGGTCATCGTGGTTCCGCACGAATAGGTGGCCGTTGGCGTGTGATAGAACGTGAACGTGCAGTTATCCCCACTGGCGGCGAGGCTGCTGTCCGGCGCGGTCGTCGTATCAAAATCCCACAGGCAGCGTGATTTATCGTCGGTGGGGGTAGTGGTATATTGTGCCAGCCGAAGGACACTGGAATACCCGGTGTCCACACCTGTGCCCCCACGGATGTCCCGCTCGACGGAAGCGTTGAAAGGTCCCCAACTCGCCGGATTGCCAAGCTGGACCGTCAGCACCGCCCCGGCGCTAAGTGTCGAGCCGTTAGGATTACTCACCAACACGGTGTAGGTGCCGGCGTTGGCCGCCTGGGCATTCGTGATGGTCAACGTCGTCGCCGTAACGCCCCAGACACTCCCGCCGTCGCTCAGGTTCGAGCCGTTCCGGCGCCACTGGTAGGTCAGCGGTGCATCGCCTGTGGCCGCGACACTGAAACTGGCCGCGTCACTCACCATGACCGTCTGGCTCACGGGCTGAGTGGTAATGACCGGCGTGCCGGGAGAGCTGACTGTCACCTGCTCGCTGTGAGTCGCGCCGAACCAGGCATAGCCATCACGGACCATCCGCCAATCCGTGGTGTAGGTCCCTGCGGCAGTCGGGGCCGTCATGGTGAAGTTGAAGGTGTAGGTGCTGCCGGGTTTGACTTCGCCTGAAATCGTGTGGCGGGTGGTCGCCGTGAACGGGTCGCTGTCGCCGACTGACCCCAAGCGGAAACTCCGCGCCTCCGACCACACCACGCCGCGGTTGCGGAACGTCACGCTCACCGAGTAACTCTGACCAGGGTTCATGGTGGAGGGAATGGTATCGCTGACATACTCATCCGAGTACTTATCCCACGTCGGGGTAGTGCCGAAATACTCGCAAACGCCCTTGTACAGGCCCCACTCCGCCACCGAGCGGAAGAAGTTGTCGGTCAAATAGGCGGCGTCGCGCGAGCAGTTGTCATGGAAGGCCAGTTCGATGAGAATCGCGGGCCGGTTCGGGATGCGGATCTCGCCGAAACCCCCAGCCGCATCCTTCACCCCGCGATTGGACCAGGCACTCTCCCCGGGATACGTGCTGCGGATGGCCGAGACCACGTTGTTGTTTACCGCTGTGGCCAGAGTGAGGCTGTTAGCTTCGTGTGCCGGATGCTCCATCTCCGTGTCCCGATAGGTTTCCGTCCCGTTGGCCGTGCCCCCGCCCCCGGCATTGGTGTGGTGGGCGATGTAAATCTCTGAGTTGCGATAGTCGGCAAAGAGCGGTCGCGCGCGGATGTCGTCGCTGTTCCTGCCGGTCGCGGTCTCCTCGCCGCAGTTGCCGCTGGAGCTTGCCCAGACGGAACACGGCAGGCTGTTGGCCCGCAGCCATGAATACGCCGCCATCTTCCACCAGTACAGCCCCTCATAGCCGTTGCAGCAATTGCTCTCGTTCAACTCGCGGGGAACATGAACCGTGGCGCCATCTTGGGTAAGGTATTGGTAAAGAAACTGCATCAACCGGATCGAGTTGCAGTCCTCCAACACCGCTTCCCCGTATCCGCAAGGGTCGCCGCGCTGCCAATACCACCCGCTCCCGTTCCAAAACCGGCCGTGGCTCGGCCCAATGGTAATATTCCTGCCCCCCAGCGCACTGCTGCCCTTAACCTCGGGAGTCGTCTCTTTAACCGCTGGCCCCGGCGCCACCGGCGTGACCGGCGGCAGATATTCGCACAAGAGCTTGCCCTCGGTCTGCAGCCGGATGCTGCCCTCCACACCGAACTGCCGCAGAGTGGCGCGGACCTGCTCCAAGATCATCGTCAGGCGCGCCTCATCCAGTCCGGTCCCGGCGGCGTTGCTGCCCAGAATATCCGGGGAAAACTCCACCGTCGTGGTGTCCCCTTCAGTCTGCAGCCCCAGAACCTTGGTGCCCGGAAGCAATCCCGAGACGACTGGGCCGCCGGCTTCCTGGGAAGAAGGCACCGCGGTCAAGGTCTGCAGCGCGGATACAGCATCACTCACATCCGCCCGCAGGACGGGATGTATCCCTCCTTGCTCGTCCCCGTAGAATAACAAGGCGGCAGAATATGCGAGGCTCTGCGCCAGCATTAGGCAGCAAAAGGCCGACAGCATTCTCAACTTGAGCGGTGCGGGAATCAGCGTGTACAGGAGTTTATTCATACGTCTTGATGGTTGTTAGTGTGAAACGGGACTGGTTGAACCGAACAACAATCTCGCGATACGGGTGGCCGGTCGAAAACGAACAATGAAGTCCTCGAAGACGGCAGCCTGAGAATCGGGAATTGGCATAGCGGCAACACTGGACTTTCTACCATTCTGCCGGGGTGCATGGCCCAAGTCAAGCCTTCGTCCAGAGCCTTCTAAGAGAGCGAGAGAGGCTACGGCGATGGGACGGTGCCAATCCAGCGGGACTACGGTGTGTATCCCATGGGGAGCGCTCCCCATGGGATACACACCGGGGTATCACGGGGGGCACAGCGTTGTCGCACCGGGAATGCCCGTTTTGGAGGCTGTGCTCGCGAACCATCACTATCTCAAAAATGGACACCGCGCCGATTTCCAGCAGGATGGCGTGTCGATCCAACAAGATGCAATCGCGGTACCTAGGGTATCAAATGTTCAACAGGAACGTCACCAACCTGCACGCATCAGGTGCTGCTCGGAGATCGCGACCCATGCGAACACCGCACATTGCACAACCGCCCAATCATCCCTGGTACCAGGCGCGGGAGGGATGTGGCCACAGGCCAATGAGTTCTTTTGTGGCGAAAGACTACCAACCGCACCCACGCCCTTACGCTTCTGCTGCAGAACCACCGGTCCAAGTCCTGAACTCGCAGCATCGGCAGTTGGGGAGCGGTTGCCCGAAGGCAGCCGCTCCCCAGTCTGCTGGATCTAATTCACGACCATGATGCGGAAGAAGCGGTGCGGAATCGGGCCATTATCGTCAACGAGGCCCGCCACCGCCGACGCCGTGCTGTCCGCCGCACTCACATCCGTCAGGTCCGCCCACTCCGCATCCATCAGGTTGTCTTTATACTGCACCCGGTAGGTCTGGTCCGGAATCGAGTTCCACCCCAGCACGATCGTTCCCCCCTCAATCACCGCACTGGTAATCACCGGCGGCCCCACAATCTCCACAGTGAAGCTCTGCGCCGCGCTTTGCACCGGTGTGCCGTTGTCGCTCACTCGCACTGTAATGGTCTTGGTCGTCCCGACGTCTCCAGACCCAGGTGTCCAGCTGAACACGCCCGTGCCCGCATCAATCGTCGCCCCAGCCGGCGCCCCCTCCAAACTGAAGTTGAGCGTCTGCGCCGGCGCCTCCGGATCGCTCGCCGAGACCGTCATTACCAACTGGCAGCCCGCGTGGACGGTCCGGTCCGGCAGGGCGGCCAGGCTCGGCGCCGTGTTGATCAGCAACGTGGCCGGCTCACTCGTCACACTGCCCGCCGCGTTCGCCACCACCACCGTGTACTCGCCCGAATCCGCATCCTGAACGTTGCTCCGGGTGTAGGATGCCGCGGTGGCACCCGTAATCGGATTGCCATTGAACATCCACTGGTAACTCGGCGTCGTGCCCGTCGCCTCAACAATGAACGTCACCGTCGCCCCCGCCCCCACCGCCTGGCTCACGGGCTGCAGCGTGATTACCGGCGCAATCGCCAGCGGGGTCACCGACAGGTAGGCCGCCTCGCTCACCACACCCCCGGCCGCATTGGTCACCCCAACCGTGTAGCTGGCTTCGTCCGCCTCCGTAATCCCGGTAAGGGTCAGGGTCGCGGTCTGCGCCCCGGAGACAATGCCGTCATTGCTCAGGTTAATCCCGTTCCGCTTCCACTGGTAGCTCAGCGGCGTTTGACCGTCGGCGGCAACCGTAAAGGTCACCGTGCTGCTCTCCACATTGGTGCGGCTAGCGGGCTGCGTTGTGATCACCGGCGCTACCAACAACAGGGCGTTGGCGCTGGCCACCGCCCCCACGCCATTGGCGACGACGACGCTGTACGACCCGGCATCCGCCGCCTGGGCATTGTTGACCGTGAGCGAAGCGGTAGTCGCCCCCGCTATGTTCACCCCGTTGTGCCGCCACTGGTAAGTCTGCGGGTTGTCGGCCGCCACAACGCTGAAAGTGGCGCTGTTGCCCACCGTCACGGTCTGGCCGACAGGCTGCGTCACAATGGACGGTCGGTCGAAATACTCCACCAGCACGTCGTCGGTGTAGGCGGTGACAGCGTTTGCGCCGCTGCCGCCCCCGATCAAGACCGTGTTCCAATCCCGCGTTGTGACACCGGTAATCGTGCGCGTAGCCACGTCGTCTACCGTGAAATTGACGGTCGTGCCATCGGCCAGGCGCTCGATGGAGAACTTGTGCCAGCCTGCCGAGCGGTTGGGGACGGCCGCATTGGTGGCGCAGTTCATCCAGCCGTAAGTCGCCGAGGGGTAGAGAACCCGGAGCTGGTAATGCTTGTTGTCCCAGACGTCGCCAGTGTTGGCGCCGACGGCGTTGTATTTGCCGATGGCCAGGACCTGAGTGAGCTTGGTCGGATCATAGGTTCCGCCCGAGTAGGAGCGGACTTCAATGTAAGACTTGGCACTGGCAGCAGTGCTACCATCGTCGTAAAAGTAATAGCTCAGTTTGGTGTGGCCACTGTAGCTGCCGAAGTTGTGGTACATGTGATCGCCGGTGCTGTCCTGGGCGGCGCTATAGCTCCCGCCGCTGGTATGGTTCTGGGCGGTGGAGATCACGAGGTCCGTGGCCGGGCTGGCAGCCGTGGTCCACTGATTCATGTTACCGGACTCGAAGTTGTCCTGGAAGGCGATGGCGCCGGTGAGGGCGAGGGAGGCTTCGGAGCTAGTGGCGGCGCCGACGAGGTTGCTGACGACGACAGAGTAGAGGCCGACGTCGGCAGACTGGATGTTGCTGCGGGTGTAACTGCTGCCAGTCGCCCCGGAGATGTTGACCCCATTTCGCCGCCACTGGTAGGTCGGCGCCGGATTGCCCGTCGCCGTCACGCTAAACGTCGCGCTCGAACCTGCCGCCAGCGTTTGCCCCACCGGCTGCACCGTAATCGCCGGCGCCACATATACCGTCAACACCGCGTTGCCGCTCGTCACGCTGCCCGCATCGTTGCTAACTACCACCGTGTAGGTGCCCGCGTTAGCCGCCTCCACATTGCTCAAACTGTAGCTTGTTCCAGTCGCTCCGCTGATCGGTGTGCCACCCTTCCGCCATTGGAACGACAGCGGCGCGCTACCGCTGGCCGCAACGCTAAACGTGACGCCACCCCCTTGAGTCACCGTCTGGCTCACAGGCTGCGTCGTAACTGTCGGCGCCACTATGACCGTCAGCATTGCCGGGTCGCTGCTGGCGCTGCCGAAGTCGTTCGTTACGACACAGGTGTAGGCGCCCCCATCCGCCGGCTGCACGTTGGAATCCGTATAGGAGTTCTGCGTCGCCCCCGAAATCGGCGTGCCGTTCAAATACCACTGGTACGACAACGGCCACGACCCCGCCACCGTCACCCCGAAGGTCGCGCTGGCTCCCTGATTCCGCGTCAAACTCTGCGGCTGCGCCACAAACGACGGCGGCGACGCCACATCCGACACCATCAACATCGCGACCGAGCTGGTGGCCGAACCCAGCGCATTGGCCACCACTACCTGGTAACTGCCCGAGTCCGACGCCTGCGCGTTGGCCAGCGTGTAACCGCTTCCCGTCGCTCCCGAAATCACCCCGCCATCTTTATGCCACTGGTACGTCAGCGGCGCTGTCCCCGTCGCCGTCACCGCGAAGGTCGCGCTGCCACCCGGAAACACGTTCTGATCCTGCGGCTGCACTGTTATCACCGGCGCCGCTTCCACCGTCACCACGAAGCTCTCCGTGTCGCTCAGGCTCGGCGAGCCCGCATTCGTCACACGCACCGTGATCGTGTAGCTCCCAGGCCCCTGCCCCGCCGTCGGAGTCCACGAAAAGACCCCCGTGTTCGCGTCAATCGTCGCCCCCGTCGGCGCCCCAGCCTCCAGCGCGTAGGTCACCCCCCCGTTCTGCACCTGCACGAAGTTGTCCAGATACACGTGATAAGTACCCGTGCCTCCCGCCGCCACCAGCGCCAGGGCTTCCAGCACTCCCTTGCCGGTCGTGGATTCCAGGATACCGTTGCCCGTAAAAGCAGTCACCGGCTCCTGCGGCAGTTCGAACCGCAACGTCGCCCAGCTCCCCGCCGCCACCGCCCGGCTCGGGATCGGGGCACTTGGCGTCCCCGTTGTCTTACCAGTCACCCCCACAAACTCAATCGTCCCGGTGGTCCCGCCATTCTCCCCTATGGCGGCGGTCGAACTGGTCTCGCGCGCGTTCACCCCCACCTTCAGCGCCTTGTCAGTGTATATATCAAACCACAACGACCGCGTGAAATCTATCGTCGGGTTGGGACGCGTCGCAGCGTTGAAGGTCGTTAACCGCAGCCACGGATCCGTTGTGCCAGCCAGAAAACTCCACGACACATGCATCGCCCGCGCGCTTGATCGCCCCGCCGGAAAACTCGCCGTCGGCACATTGTAATTGGTTACCCCGCCATCCAAAAACCCGCTGGTCGTCGACGAGTTGCCCGGCTTGCGGAACATGATCTGGTCCGTTGGCGTTCCGTCCCCGTAAGTCTCGAAATCCTCAAACGGCGTCACCCCTGCCACTTGGTCCCATGACGAGAGGGAGACAGGAACGCTCAGCTCACTGTTCGCCGGCACCGTCTTGTTTCCAATCGTCGCCAATACCGGCACCGGCCGATACAACTGGCTGGCCGGGATCAGTTCCTTGACCTGGCTGGCACTCGACCACCGCAATTGGGCCGACGCACTGCCGCCGTTCTCAAAATAATCCATCCGGATGTCGTACCTCTGGCCCGCCGTCAGCGCGATCGAGCCACTCCATTCCGTGTAGCCCTGGTCCGCCCAGTGATCAATGAGCAGCACCCCGTTAACCCACAGCCGCACCCCGTCATCGGTCCCGGTGTAGAAGGTGTAGGTCTGGCTGTAGCGCGGTTCCACCTGCCCCGTCCACCGCACCGAATAACTGTCCGCCCCCACCGCCCCGCCGGGTGAACCAGCCGCCCAGTCAAAATTCACCGGCCCATCCAGCCGCGACAGCGCCAGTCCACTGAAATCCGTGTTGTTGTAATAGAGCCCGCGCAACCCTCCGCCCGTCCCCGCCGCCACCGGCGCCGCTGTCACCGCCAACTGCGCCTGGCTGCTGGTCACCGAACCGCCCGCGTTGCTCACCACCACCGTGTAAAAGCCCGCATTGGACAACTGCACGTTCGAAACTGTCAGCGTCGCCGAGGTCGCCCCCGAAATGTTCACACCGTTCTTCTTCCATTGGTAACCGGTCGCCCCCGTCGCCGCGACCGTGAAAGTCGCTGTCTCCCCGGGATTCCTGGTCGTTGACGCTGGTTGCGAGGTGATAACAGGGACCGGATTGACGACGTTGATGTTGAAAGACACCTGTGTTCCGAAGTAAGTAAAGCTCGTACTATTCATGCGGAACGTGGCTGTGTAACTTCCAGGCGTGGTCGGAGCAGTAAAGTTCACGTTGAAACTCGCATTGCCGCCCGGCCCCACATTACCCCCGAGCGCAGTAGCGAAGGGCGCGCCCATAGCCGTGCCGCCGTTGTTGTTGAAAGTATAACCATCCCCGCCATTGGCAATCCAGGTCGTTGTCCCGTTGTTATGCATCGTGAAGGTGCAAGAGAACGCCTGGCCCGGAGAGAAGGAGGTACCGTTGGCGACGGACTGTGAAACGAACGAGGCGTTGTCGGTGCCACCGATGATCAGGGCCATGAAGTGCGACCAGTTCCAATAGGAGCCGGGATCAGTGTGGGTGTTGCACGAGGGATTAATGCCCAGGTTAGCCGAGGCGTACGAGCGCCAGGCCGAGGAGGATTTCTCGTTGTGGCCCACAATGTGATTCCGGTCTTTGGCAAAGCCGAATTTGTCCGCCATATGTCGGTGGAGCAGCGCCGAGGCCTGGTACATTTCTTCCGTGAACCAGGCGGGGTTGCCCACAAAACCCTCGTGCTCCGTCCCCAATGAATGCTGGTTCCAACACGTGGCGTGCCAGGCATATCGTGACTCATAAACCAGCTGCGAGATCTCCCCCCGCGGCGCATCACCTGAGTAGTCCACCAGCCCGCTGACCGTGTAATGGCAACTGGCCGAGATGTCGCAGCGTCGCAGGTAGGAGGTGCCGGTCAGATAGTATCCCTCCATGCTATGCACGACTGCAAACTTGTGGCCGTAGCCGGAGGTGTACCACTTGGAACACGCTGTGATCAGGCGATCAACGGCCGGGCCGTAGTCGGACGTAGCCCAGGCAGCCGAAGCGCCAACGAGGGAGACGGAACTGAGGGTGAGGAGTTGTTTTGAATTCATGTGTGTTGCTTTTTTCAGGCACTGTTGCGTACGCGCTGAACAATCATTCTTGAGGCGTGATTCTAATCATCCCCCGGCGGAAGACAAGCAAAAAGCAAAATACTGTGCGCGCGGGCAGCGCGTGTGCATGAAGGCGCGCGGGCATCTGGCTCGCTGGTCTGGCCCGCCATCCGCAAAGCGGGCAAGATGCCCCCGCGCCTTCGGCCGCTTCATGCATACGCACTAGTGCGCTTGGAGGCCCCGGCTTGCGCCGTCCGACGGGGATCTTGCGCGGGATTGGATCGGGTTGCCGGCGTGTTGCCCCGGTGTTGATAGCATGATTGGAGCATGATTGGAGCATGGTTACTCCATGATTGGGCCTTGATTGCCCTGTCCCGGACCTCCTCAGCCCAGGGGCGCTTCCCGACCGCGCCTGGTTGATATTTATAGTCCAACTCCGCCTAATTGTCGAATGAAATGTCCGCTAGAAGCGTCACGTCTAGGACGCACCTTTTCAAGCTGGAGAGCGCCAGGAAACCGGGGATTTGGCGAACAGAAGGGCACGCAAGCGCTCGCGCCCGCCGTCGTCGCGGTGGAAGCGCTGCTGGAACTTGCGGGTAGTGGCCC